>Ga0315282_10010046_pt1 | contig 14944 bp, 20 predicted proteins | sample YL17G07_20_MG_FD_203693 | JGI IMG/M metagenome (GOLD analysis project Ga0315282, IMG submission 203693) | Sediment microbial communities from Yellowstone Lake, YNP, Wyoming, USA - YL17G07_20 | ecosystem: Environmental > Aquatic > Freshwater > Lake > Sediment | place: USA: Wyoming | collected... | reverse complement strand
TTGGTTCATTGCCTCTGGGCATCCTGTTTGCACTGGCATTCTGTCCCGTCTCGGCTGCCCTGTTCTTCGGAGGGCTAATCCCCATAGCAGTAAAAACACAGTCAGGGATAGGGCTGCCCCTGATTTATGGTATCGGAACCGGTCTGCCGGTCCTGCTCTTTGCTTTCCTCGTAGCTGCAGGCACAGGGCATATCAACAACCTCTATTACAGAATTACAAAGATTGAGTTTTATACAAAAAAGGTGACCGGTATTATTTTTATTCTGGTAGGCATTTACTATGCGTTAGCTTATATTTTTGAACTCATTTGAAAATAAGAAACTGTCTTAAAAAGGTGATCTGAACCCCGAAAAATCGGGCGGGCAGATGCAACCGGTATCTTCAAGATGCCGGTTGTTTGATAACTTAGAAACGCACTTGCAAAGGAGGAAGAAAATGTGTCTTGGGATTCCATCAAAAATCATCAGAGTGGAAGGTTCAAATGCAACAGTGGATGTTTATGGTGCTCAGCGCAATATAAGTTTGCTTGTTCTTGATGAGCAGGTCGATATCGGAGATTATGTGATTGTCCATGCGGGATTTGCCATTCAAAAGTTACGCGAGGATGTAGCGAAAGAAACACTCGGATATTTCAACACATATCTCAAGGAACTGGATAAGCTGGAAACAGGCTAAAGACTTCTATTTACAACCTATGCGCTGATAGCTTTGCTATCCCAAGGTCAGGGCAAAGGGAGCGCTGAAGACCCTCTGAGCCTGCCATACAGAAGGAAGCGATTAGAAATATCAATAAGAGGATGCCTATGAGCATTATTGAAACTATTCAAAAGTTTGTACAAAACGATGCGCAGCTTGCACAGTTGTTTGAAAGGGTGCAGGAATTTGCAGAACTTTACTTAATTGCAAAACAAAGGCAAAAGGGTTGTGACGGCATGGGTGAGGTTGCAACACTCAAGGATGAATTCATCTATTCCCTGAACGGAATAATCCGGCACTGCAAAGAGAAGGGATATCTTAGAGACGATGTTTCCTATGATATCGATTTGATTGCTCGTGATATTTGTAAGATACAGCGGGAATGATGGAAGACAAAAGATTTTAAAAAAAGGAGGTTTGAGATGAACGATTTGACAAAACCATGGAGAGGGATACCGAGGGAGTTGATACAATGGAATCCTCAGATTGAGGAGGAGATTTGCATTGGATGCGGCATGTGTGTGACAGGATGCGGAAGGATGGTCTATAAATTTGATTTCGATAAGAAGAAGCCGGTTGTTGCCACCCCTCTGAATTGCATGGTTGCCTGCGTTACCTGTGCGAATGCATGCCCATCGAGGGCTATCAGTTTTCCGCCTCTAAGTTATGTGCACAAACTGATCAAGGAGAATGACCTAATCAGGAAATCACGGGAAGAACTGAATAATAACAAAGAAAAATACGAGAAGAAATAGGAGGATTATATGGAAGACAAACAGGTACTTCTTGAAGCACTTAAGTTTCATGGACATATGTGTTGGGCTAGCGTTGCTGGCGTGCGCGTAGGACTGGCAGCGTTACGGGTGCTGGGAGTGAAACGATCCGGTGGTACACAGCTTTATGGCATCGTGGAAATAGGCGAAGACCACGGCGGGATATGCTTTGGCGATGGTGTGCAATATGCTACCGGCTGCACCTTGGGCAAGGGTAATATCCGCAAGCAACCCTATGGCAAGCTCACTTTTACTCTCATTGACAAAGCTACCAACCGCTCCATTCGCGTGAACTATAAGCCGACGCTGCAAAAGCAGATTGCTAAATCCGCTTTTATGCAGAAGCGTGGCATGGGTATCATGCCCGACGAAATACCAATCGAAGAGCAGATGGAACTGGTGAATCTGGTCTGGGATGCGCCGGAATCCGACGTGCTAACAGTCGGCGAGGTGGTTACGTGTAAGTGCGAATGGTTTCCCGAAGTAATGGGTTTTACGCCCTGCGATGTCTGCGGCGAGTTGACGGCCCATGCATACCTGCGCGTGGCGGGCAACAAACATGTCTGTATACCATGCTCGGGCTACGACAGATAGAGGGGACTTTATTTTCTTGTGGTTAGCGTACAATCTCGACAGTAAATCTGCTTCTGTAGCTGAACGGGGCAGATAATCTAACGAAGCAGGAGATGATATGGTAACGCTTATTTTGGCAACGATGCTTGTTTTTCTTTTCACGACCGTTCTAACCATTGCAGGGGTTGGTGCGGCGTTTATATTGATACCTGTATTCCTGGCTTTGGGGATTCCGCTGCTGACCGCCATGTCAACCGCCCTTCTTCTGAACGCGGTCGCGATGGTTTTTGCCTCTATAAGTTATGCAAGGGAAAAACTGATTGTCTTTAAGACCGCATTGCCGATCTTGATTGTTGCATCAATTCTCTCCCCTCTAGGCGCAAGGACAGCCGAGCATCTGCCAAGGGCTGTGCTGTTGTGGATGTTTGTAGGGTTCTTAATCTTTGCCGGTTCGATGATGTTGTTTTATAAGGCGAAAGAACGGGAAGTTGAAACAGATACAAAAAAGCTCATTGGCTATGGGGTTGGTGTAGGTTCCTTTGCGGGGTATCTTGGCGGACTTTTGGGCGTGGGTGGCGGAAATTTCATTGTCCCTGTACTCGTATGGCTGGGATTTAATCCGAAAAAGGCATCGGCAACAACAGCTTTTATCGTGATATTTTCCTCGTTCTCAGGATTTTTAGGCCATGCTTCCCTCGGGAATATTGATATGAAACTATTGGCTTTCTGTGCAACAGGATCGGTTGCAGGCGCTCTGTTCGGGGCGTATCTGATGAAAAAGAAATTGAGCGGTAAACAGGTAAAGGTTGCCATAGGCCTGATACTCTATCTCATCGCGGTTAAGATGGTGTGGGATTTAATAAAATGAGGCTATTTATCAAGTTTGGAAAGTGAGGTAACTGCCTGAATGAAAAAAGGTAAACAATTGTTTTCTGCAGGAATGAAGGGTGTTCAAGGAAAAAATCAGTTTTTATTCTTTGAGGAAACAAAGACAGTTACAGTTGAATAATGCCGATGCACTTGCGAAAATAATTATATAAGCAATATTAACCGGCTCAAGGAGGTAGTTATGAGAACAAGAAGTATAGTTGGTCTGGTTGTGATAGTGTCGATGTTTTTTACTTCTTCTTTAGCTCTTGCTGCATGGAAGGGCTATAGAGGAAGCGGTGGATGGGGTATGGGAACGTCCTACCAGAGGATGTATAACCCCGCATCAGTGGAAACTCTTACAGGCACTGTTGAAGCTGTGGACAAAGTCATGCCGATGAAAGGGATGTACTATGGAATTCATCTCTTATTAAAAACAGACAAAGAGACTGTATCCGTCCACCTTGGACCTGGCTGGTATATTGAAAGACTTGATATGAAGATCGAAAAAGGTGATAAAATTCAGGTGAAAGGGTCAAAGGTTACCATGATGGGAAAACCTGCTATTATCGCTTCTGAAGTGAGGAAAGGTGACTCAGTCCTTATGCTCAGAGACGAAAACGGAATCCCTCTATGGTCAGGATGGAAAAGATAGTTCAGAAAACAAAAATCAGACCCAAGTTAAACAAACAGAAAAGCCCTGCTTCGAGCCGGTGCAGGGCTGATTATAAAAGAGGAGGTAAATGATATGAAGATGCAGGATATCAGAAATATTGCAAAAGAGAGAGGTTCTAAAGTCGGCAGCAGAATAAACAAGACTGAACTTATAAGGTCAATCCAGAGGGCTGAGGGCAATGCCGACTGCTTTGGAACAGAACATGTGAATATATGCGGCCAGACAAACTGCCTCTGGCGGGAAGATTGCCTGGCAATTCAAAAAGCTTGAGCCCACAGGCCTACATTATGAAAGGATGGTTTTATGGTAAAGCTTTTTTTGAATGTGTAGCTGTGGGGAGATAGCGATGATTGGAGAGATTAAGAGATTCTTGTCGGGAGATGATGTCGTTACTATAAAAGAACTGAGAAAAAGTTACAACACATTTCCGGCCCTTGACGGAATCAGTTTCTCGATAAGGAAGGGAGAGGTCTTTGGTCTCCTTGGCCCGAATGGTGCAGGCAAAACAACAACGATAAAGATTCTATCGGGTTTATCAAGACCATCATCCGGGTCTGTTCAAATAATGGGTGCAGATATTGTAAGGGATGCACTAAAGGTTAAGAGATTTATTGGCGTTGTTCCAGAAACATCAAATCTTTATCCTGAACTTAGCTGTATTGATAACCTTGTCTTTGCAGGAAGGCTCTACGGGATAGGCACGAAGAAGGTAAAAGCAAGGGCAGACGAGCTTCTCCATCTGTTCGGTCTTGAAGAAAAACGTGACGTTCTTTTCGGGAGATTATCGAGCGGGATGAAGCGAAGGCTCACTGTAGCATCCTCAATTATTCATGACCCACCGGTATTGTTCCTTGACGAACCAACAACCGGCCTTGATGTCATGAGTGCACGGGCATTGAGAGAGATTATACAATCCCTGAAAAACAGAGGCATAACAATACTTCTTACCACACATTATATAGAAGAGGCAGACAGACTTTGCGACAGGATTGCTATTATTGTCAAAGGCAAAATCATTACCATTGACACACCTGAGGCATTAAAAAAATCTGTCAGCACAGAAAAGGCAGTGGATGTCAAAATCAGTCAGGAAAGCCCTTTTACAGAAGAAGGGTTTTCAAAGATAACCGCAGCAGTGAGATATGAAAAAAAAGAGGACATGTTCAGATTTTTCATAAACGACCTAAATGCATTCCTCTCAGAAATTTCTGCTTTCATAAAAAAACAAGGTCTGAGTATAGAAGCGGTTCGTACGGTAACTCCTTCTCTTGAAGATGCGTTTGTACAGATCACGGGCATGGGGCGGGAGATAATGATTCAGGAAAAGGGCGGCGGCAAATGAAGGATGCATTGCGAAGCGTTTTCTTTATCGCACTGAAAGACATGAAGGCATATTACTTTAAGCCGCCGAACATAAGCTGGGGAATACTCTTCCCTCTTGTATTCATCCTGGCGTTTTATCTCAGAAGCTCGTTAGACTTTGTTCACCTGATACCGGGACTCCTGTCCCTCAGCCTCTTGTTCAGTACCACTTCGATGGAGGCAATAGTCATTACCTTTGAACGGATGACCGGAGCGCTGGAAAGGCTGATGCTGTATCCTGTGTCCGTGAGAACTATTTTGGCGGGAAAAATCTCTGGAGGAGCATGTTTTGGTCTGACTGTTACCATAGTGTTTCTCTTCGGACTTATTCTTCTGTTTCCGTTCCATCTTGAAAACCCCCTGTTGTTTTTGGCTACTGTTGTTATTTCATCATTCACTTTCTCGTCCCTCGGTGCATTTGTTTCTGTTTCAGTAAAGCAGGTTTTTGAGGCACAAACCCTTGCAAATCTCTTCAGATTTCCCATGATCTTTCTGAGCGGTGTCTTTATTCCCGTACACAGCCTGCCGTCTATGATAAAACCGATAGCGTATCTGATGCTGCTCACCTACAGTATCGACAGTATAAAAGTGTCTTTCGGTTATCAACCACAAATAATGCATCCTCTATTGAGTCTGTTTGTTCTTGCAGTCTTTGCGCTTGTATCCCTTGGATTGTCAGTAAATATATTGAAAGGCAGGATGTCATAAAGATGTGTTACAGGGAAGTTTATATTTCGATAGAAGCAGGGTTGCGGTGAAACTGACTCTGGAAAAACGCCTGCTCCTGTGTTTTACGCTCACGCTTCTGATCTTAATCGCTGAGGTTATCGGCGGGATAATCAGCAAAAGCCTTGCGCTTTTAAGTGACGCGGGACATATGCTCACCGATGTATTTGCGCTCGGGCTGAGCATGATTGCTATGCGTATCGGCAGGAAACCCTCAGACCGCAGGGCGACTTTTGGCTATCAGAGAATCGGCCTTCTATCAGCAGTCATCAATGCGGTAAGCCTCATCGTAATCACCCTGTTCATATTCTACGAATCATATCATCGGTTTCTTTCACCGCCTCAAATCCACACCACCACAATGCTTATTATTGCTGGAATTGGATTAACCGGCAATATCCTCATAGCATTGATTCTTGGTCACAGCCATAAAGACCTGAACATCAAAAGCGCATGGCTTCACGTGCTTGGAGATACCCTGTCATCTGTTGGAGTTATCATATCGGGCGTCATAATCTTTTACACAGGATGGCCGTATGCCGACCCTGTGGCAAGCATCCTTATCGGGGTCATTATCTTATTCGGAGGAATCAGGGTAGTAAAGGAAGCGCTTACGATTTTTCTTGAAATGACACCCACGGGGTTTGATGCAGAAAAGATAGTAAAAGAGATTGCAGTGATACCCGGGGTAATGGGTATCCACAATGTCCATCTCTGGTCACCATCAGACAGGAACGTGGCATTTTCTGCCCATATATGGGTGCATGATCAGAAATTGAGCAAGGTCGCAGGACTCAGGCAAACAATTGAAGAGGCGTTGATAGCAATGGATATCCGCCATATCATGCTTCAGTTCGAATGCGCTGAGTGCGAGACAAACGGACTTTACTGTCAAATTCATATGGAAGGGAACGGCAACGATGATAGTCATCAGCACTGAAAGCTAAGATTCTGAATGTTGATGAGGCTGCTTAAAATTTATTTTGCCGAGTGAACACAATGAAAATATTTGTAATTATCTTAATGGCTTTGCTCTTTTCTCCGGCTTCGGGATACGGCACTATGGCTGATGAAACGAAATATAGTCATATCCTACAAAACGATATTATAAGCATCGGAGGCACGTATCGTTTGCGCGGTGAAATAGATGACGAGTTCAACGTAAAGAAATACGGCACTGGTACTCAGGACGACTTTCTCCTTTCAAGGTTGAGACTCGAAATCGATCTCAAGGTGGCAAAGAACATGAGAATACATGCACAGATACAGGAGGCAGACGTTTTGGGATCGTCTCTTTCTGACAGAGATTTTTCAGGAAGCAACAACCCTTTCCATGATCCCTTCGATATCAATCAGTTGTATATCGAATACTGGCCGGTTGAAAAGTTTGGCATTAAGGCAGGCAGACAATCGATCTCCTTTGGCGACCGAAGGATTTTCGGTCCGGGTGACTGGGGTAACACCGGCCGCTACGCGTGGGATGCCGTCCGTGTCCTGTACAAAAGCGATAGCATTGACAGCAACTTGATTACCGGTCGTTCCATAATCCACGACCCGGATATCTGGCCGAATGAACAGATCAATGGTGTAACCGCGTTTGCAACATACAATACCATCAAGAATCTTCCTTTTCAGCTCGATCTGTTTTACGTCCTGAAATACGATGACCGAGGAAACACTAAAGGGGAAAAGTCCACCGGCAATCTTAACTCGCACTATGCCGGTTTCAGGATTGATGGAAAAAGCGGGCAATGGAACTATGACACAACAATAGTCAAAGAGTTCGGAAAATGGGCTACGGATACTATAGATGCCTATGGGATGGTGTTTACGATAGGATATACCTTCGATACAAAGTGGAAGCCCAATCTCATCCTGCAATATGTGATCGGGTCGGGAGATAAAGACCCGAAAGACGGTAAACACGGCACATTTGATGGTGTATTCGGCGGGGCGGACACGGTCCTCTATGGATGGATGAACCTCTTCTTCTGGCAAAATCTCAGGGAGCACCGGTTGGATATTGTCCTTACTCCCGGCGAAACATTTACTTTACGCGGAGAGTATCATTATTTCATGCTCGATGAGGCGAAAGATGCCTGGTATTTCCCGGGCAATGTACAGCGCAGGGATAAAACAGGTTCTTCGGGACGGGAGCTCGGTCACGAAGTGGACTTGGTCGTGAAAAAGAAGATCTCTGAATACCTGGAAATATTGGGTGGTTACTCCTTTTTTATACCGGGTGAGTTTGTGAAAAATACGGGTCCAAGCCCTACAGCACACTGGTGCTTTTTGCAAACAACGGTTTTCTTCTAAGAAAGATGAAACTAATAAATATACCGGAGGTTTTGAGATGAAGCGACTAATTGTTTTTATGCTGGCAGTTGCCTTTTGTCTGGGTGCTTTCTCCCTGCGGGCAGAAAATCAGAAAGAACTGGAGAAAAAGCCGATAGCATCAGGGGTCTGTCCGCCTTTTTATCTGAAGGATGAAGTAGGGAATATTATCGATCCTGTTCACAATATCAATGCAGACAAGCCCTATTCTCCGAAGCAGACCTGCGGTACGAAAGGCTGCCATGATTACAAGAAGATTACGGAAGGCTTTCATTTCCAGCAGGGAAAAGGAGAAAGGCCGACAGAAGAGATGCTGAAGCGCTATCTATGGGTTTCTTCTCCCGGCAATTATGGCGGTACCTGGTGCTCGCCTGCTCCATTGTACCGTGGCCTTGCACCGAAAAAAAACACAAACCCGAGGATGATCGACATGACCTCCTTTGATTTTGTCACTGCCACATGCGGCAACTGCCATCCCGGAGGCGGACCGCTTGAATACGACCGCGAAGGGAACAGATATGATGAATTTATGAAAAAGCAGGGCATGAAACCCGGAGATGACAATGGTCTCGACGGAGATTACTATAAGGCGAGATGGACAGAGACAGGGGTTATCGAGGCCGATTGCCTCATCTGCCACCTGCCGGAATATAACTTCAAAGAACGCAACCAGCACCTTGCAAACCTAAATTTCAAATGGGCTGCTACAGCGGCAAATGGACTCGGAAAAGTTGAAGGGAGCATCAAGGACAAAAAGCCTGTGAAAGTGACCTATGACAAAAGCAAGTTTGACGAGAACGGAACGGTGTCACTCCATATCGTGAGCGAGCCGAGGAATTCCACCTGTCTCAATTGTCACGCAAAGCCCGACTGGAAGAAAAAAGGCGCTTCCTATACCGTCCGCACTGATGTTCATATCAAGGCAGGATTGCGCTGTATCGACTGTCATGCAGGCGGAAGCCATGCAGTTGACTCCCGCACTCGCGGGAAAGAGGTGCATCAGTTTGGAAAAGGCGATGACCCTTCCGGACATGTAAGGGATGACCTTGACAATACCATGCGGCAGTGCTCCGACTGCCATTCCAGCGGCTACCTTGGAGCGCCTGTTGCACAGCATAAAGGTCTTCCGCCTTTGCATCTCCAGAAGATTGCCTGCCAGACCTGCCACATCCCATGGCGGTATGTGAAATCAGCACAGGTGCAGGTGAGCGATGTTTTTAATGCAGGGCCAAAAATTGATCCTCCGGCAAAACATATCTGGACATTCTATGACGCAAACATGAACTACTGGAACCACTATGGTGAACTCTCCATGTTTACCAAGGACGACCAGCCAACGACACCATATCGTCCTGCATTGATCCGCTATAAAGGAAAGATTTACCCTGCAAACAGGGTGCACAGCACCTGGCCGGGAATAGTCGAAGAAGGCAAGCCAGGTCTTAACCAGCCCTTCATGAAGGATGTGTTCATGATGTGGAAATCGCATAACGAAGACCCATCGAAATATCCTGACCTCTCGAAAATCACGGACGACAACGGAGACGGCGTTCCGGAGGTTAATCGTACAGAGGAAATCGATGCAGTTATCAATTCGGTGAGGCAATATCTTACGGATACCGGCTTTGATCTTTCGGGCAAGAAAGTTGTCTGGGTTTCTGATGACCGTGTTTATTATTCAGGGAACAACTGGGAAAAACTTCCGAAACATGATTACGAGGCGTCACCGTATGCATCCGTCTATAAGTACAGCCACGACGTAGCTCCTGCAAGTGCAGCACTGGGCACAAAAGGCTGTACCGACTGTCACCATTCGGACTCTCCCTTCTTTAACGGACAAGTTCTCGAACAACCTTTTGATGGAAAAAGCGGAAAACCTTTATGGTTTCAGAGCAGCGCTGTTTTGGGGATCGGTTCCTTCTGGACAGGCATTGGTATCTTAAGAGAAGAAACGCTGAAACCGGCAATGTATCTGTTGATCTCTTTGCTGATCCTTATGGGGGTAGTAATACCATTGAGAAATCTGGCAGTCTGCAACGGCATAATTTCAGTGAAAACAGCTACCGCCGGTGCATGGCTTCTCATCATAGCCTTTTGCATAGGAGGCATTGCCGCGTCAACTACTCCCGGCCTTTTGAGTTATGTTGCGGTGAGCCGTTTTACCCTTGACGCCAATCATTTCTGGATAGCTGTAATGCTCTTCATTGCAGGGGTCATCTCAGCAATACAGATATGCAAAGAGCAGTCACTAAAAGAAAAGACGCGGAGATCATTGTCCAGAACCGTCTGGGTGACCATCGGATTTACCGCTTTGTGCGGAGTATTTATGTTGCTCAAGATAAGTTGGATGGACAGCCTTACACGTCTCGCCTATACAGGGTTCGACCTCGGTCTTGTTACGCTGGCATTATTCATAATGTTTAACCTTGTCCTGAAACTAAGAACAGTGCCAAAGCAGATAAACATTATAATTAATAGAGAACATGAAGGGAGATAAAAAGTCCGATAGCACCCATTATGGTGTTTACCAGGGTTGGAGTTTTTTATTTACGTATAAGAACTGAAAAGGGTGTCCAAAAAGAAAAAGTTTGCCGGAGGAGGTTTTATAAATTGAAAATAGAATTTGTACCCATAGGATTTGTAAAATCAGAAGAGAGAAACATACCGCGGCATTGGACTGTCTCAGATGCTGAAGGGAAAATAATTATCGATGAGAAATATACTGAAGGACTCAAAGATATAAGGCAAGGCCAGCAGATAATTGTGATATTTCATTTTCATAAAAGTCCCGTTTTTAATTCCGGTTATCTTGTACAGAAACCTCCTCATAAGGACAGGTCAATGGGAGTCTTCAGCACATGCTCTCCTGTCAGGCCGAATCCGGTGGGTTTTTCTATCCTAAGAGTAACAGGAATAAAAGCAAATATAATTTCTGTCAAAGGGATCGACATAATAGACGGCACACCTGTGCTTGACATTAAGCCTGTTGTTAAAAAAGTCGAGAAAGATTGAAAATATTAGGATGGGGAAGAGCGGCAGGAGAAAATGAAAGGTAAAGTAACAGCGGTCCATGGCCACGTAGTCGAAATAGAATTTAAAGAGGGGCCTCCTGCTTTGAATGAAACAATAGTCATAAAAAGACATGATGGAAGGGATCTTCTGCTTGAAGTTCATAAGCATCAAAACCACAGTTCGGTAATTACCATTGCACTTGGATCTCCTGATGGTTTACAAAGAGGATTGACAGCTATAGCAACAGGAAAACCGTTCTTGTTTCCAGTTGGAAAAGAATGTCTCGGAAGGGCATTTAACATTTTCGGCGAACCGATTGATGGCAGGCCGCCAATTAAAGAATACGTACTTAGACCCATACACAGAAAACCGCCATCCCTTCAGGAACTGGTAATTTCTTCTGGCATCATGGAGACAGGAATTAAGGTTATCGACCTATTGGCGCCTTTCCCGAGGGGTGGAAAAGTAGGGTTATTCGGGGGAGCAGGGGTTGGCAAAACGGTTATTTTAATGGAATTTATTTATAAGGTGGCAAAGATCTATTCAGGGATATCGGTATTCTGTGGCATTGGAGAAAGGATGAGGGAGGGGCATGAACTTCTGATGGAGATGGAGAGGCAGGGAATTATTGACAACTCAATACTGGTGTTCGGCCAGATGCATGAATCTCCGGGCATAAGGTTCAGGGTTCCACTGTCAGGTGTTGCGGTTGCCGAATATTTCAGAGATGAAATGGGGAAAGATGTCCTTTTTATCATGGATAATATATATAGATTCGCTCAGGCCGGAAGTGAGGTATCCGTACTCCTTGGCAGGTTTCCATCGAGGGTCGGATACCAGCCAACTCTCTCTTCGGAACTGGCAGAGGTTCAGGACAGACTTGTATCCACAAAAAGAGGAATGATAACATCTGTTCAGGCTATCTATGTGCCTGCCGATGATATAACAGATCCTGCCTGTGCAGGTGTCTTTCCATATCTTGACACCAGTATCGTTTTATCCAGGGATATGGCGGCGCAGGGTCTTTATCCTGCGATAGATCCTCTTTCATCTACTTCAAAGCTTATCAGTCCCGAGGGAGTGGGCAAAAGACATTTCATTATAGCAGAAGGTGTTAAAGAGCATATATCAAGATACAGGGAACTCAAGGACATTATAGCAATTCTCGGGATTGAGGAACTTTCTCCTTCTAATCGTCTGATGGTAAAAAAGGCACGGAGACTGGAGCAATTTCTTACACAGCCCTTCTTCCTTACAGAGGAGTTCACAGGGAGAAAGGGAAGACATGTGCCGCTTCAGGAGACATTGAATGGCTGTGAGCTTATCATGACAGGCAAGATGGACGACGTCCATGAAGAGAGCTTTTTTATGATTGGAGAAATAGAAGAGATAAGATGAATGAAGCGGCATTTAATATCACTATCGTAACTCTTACCGGGCAGACTGAAAAACAAATAACCTATCTCAGGCTGAAAGACGCGTCCGGCTATTTCGGAATTATGAAAAATCATGCGGATTTTCTTACTATAATAGAACCATCTCTCGGATTTTACCGGGGCATAAACGAAAAAGAAATTTTTATAGCTCTGGATGGAGGAATACTTACAATAAAAAGCGGCAGCGTGACCATAAACACAAGAGAGATATTCGAGAGCGAAGACCCGGAAAAACTTTCAAGAATAATCGATGAAACCATAGTGAAAAGGCGTGAATCTGAAGCATCATTCAGAAACATCCTTTCGGGCATAGAGGATGCATTTATAAAAAAGACGATGGAATTAAAAAGAGAGTTTTCACCATGAAGAACAGGATGTCCAGATTTTCAAAGAACGTCGAGGAGTCAGCAAAAGAGGTCAAAGAGGCGAAAAAACAAAAGGGAAGACTATGGCATTATGCCTCTGTAATAGGCATAGCGGGCTGGCTCTTTGCCATTCCCGTTGTTGCAGGCGCCTACCTTGGCAGATACCTTGACAGAAAAATTGAGGCAAGTATCTCATGGACGATTACGTTCATTATTCTCGGCATAGCGCTGGGGGCCTATAATGTTTGGTATTTCTATTTCAGAGAGAAATAAGGGTTATGAAAACGCCTGAAATGTTTCCTGTTGAGATATTTTCGATCGGGCCGGTAGTGATAAAAAATACTGTTATTGTCACATGGTTCGTTATGGCATTTATAATTCTTGCCTCTTATCTTATAACCAGAAGGCTTTCTATTAAGCCGGGCGCTTTTCAGGAGATCTTCGAGGCGATAATTGAATCAGCGGAAAAAACCATAAAGGATACCTTGCCCGTAAGCCCGTGGAATGTCATCCCTTTCATTACAACCCTCTGGATTTTTATCGGCGCCTCCAATTTAATTGGTCTTATCCCCGGCTTAATGACTCCGACATCCGATATCAACACAACCTTCGCTTTTGCAATAATTTCATATTCAATGATGCATGTTTTTGGTTTAAAGACTATGGGTCTGAGAAATTATCTGAAGCACTATACCGAGCCGTCATGGATACTTTTACCCATTCACTTCCTTGCGGAGTTAACAAGAACAATTGCCCTGGCAATAAGGCTGTTCGGCAATATGCTCAGCGGTCATATGATTGCAATCATTCTTCTCGGCATAGCAGGATTTTTAGTGCCTATACCCTTTTCTCTTCTGCATATCGTAATCGGCATTATACAAGCTTATATCTTCGGCATATTAACCCTTGTCTTTATTGCCGGCGGAATAAGAGTGGAACAAAATAAAAATATTTCAGAGGAGGTCTAAAATGGATTCCATGTCATTAATAATCGTGGTGTCGACAGCAGTGGCAGGTCTTACAATGGCCATTGGAGGATATGGCCCTGCTCAGGCACTGGGGAAGGCGCTTACCAACGCACTGGATGCGATAGCGAGGCAGCCGGAGGCATCAGCGCAGATTATGAGAACCCTTTTTGTCGGAATGGCTATTATTGAGTCGATTGCAATCTATGCATTTGTACTTGCGCTCATAATACTTTTTGCAAATCCTTTGATTGGTTATGTGGTTAAATAAATGAAATTTGATTTCTGGACGTTGCTGTTTCAGATAATAAACTTTGGTGTCCTCCTCTTTATTCTTAAAAGGATACTTTATAAGCCCGTCAAAGAGATCATAGAAAAGAGAAGAAGCATTATCGAAAAGAATATCTCCGAGGCTGAAAAGATCAAGGAGGAGGCGATGGAGATCCACGCAGCAAATCAACAGGAGATGGAGAAACTCAAAGAACTCAAAAGAGAGTTGACCGATAAGATGAAAGAAGAGGTCGAGGCTGAGAAGGGAGTAATTCTTGCCGATGCTGAAAAAGAGGCACAGAAGCTGATAGAAAAGAAACAGGTTCTTTTCGATACAGAGAAGAGAAGGCTCGAAACAGAATTAAAGAGCCGGGCCCTTGAGATCGTGGAAACCTTTTGTGCCGGGTTATTACGGGATATTTCCAATGAAGACCTCCACAGGGCACTGTTCACAAAGTTTAAGGCGGAAATTCCACGCTTGACAGAAGATATAAAAAATGCCTACGGTGATAATGAGATAAAGATAGAACTGCTGTCAGCATATCCTCTTTCAGAAGCCGATATGAAAGAAATAGAGAATGAATTTGCAACCCGACTGAATAAAAAGGTTTCCTTCGAAGCTGTTTTAGACGCAGACCTCATCGGTGGGCTGAGAGTAAGAGCGCTTGATAAAGTATATGATGCATCCCTGAAGGGACAGATACAGACATTCAGGGACAGACTCAGAGGGGTTTAATAATGGAAACAGGCATGCTTGAATTTCTGGAAAAGGCAAAAGAGGAAGCATCAAACTATAGCTTCTCCGTCGGCATTGCAGAGGAGGGAAGAGTCATCTCTATAGGGGATGATATTGCCCATGTATCAGGACCGGGGAGTACGAAGCTGTATG
>Ga0315282_10010045_pt1 | contig 14945 bp, 5 predicted proteins | sample YL17G07_20_MG_FD_203693 | JGI IMG/M metagenome (GOLD analysis project Ga0315282, IMG submission 203693) | Sediment microbial communities from Yellowstone Lake, YNP, Wyoming, USA - YL17G07_20 | ecosystem: Environmental > Aquatic > Freshwater > Lake > Sediment | place: USA: Wyoming | collected... | reverse complement strand
GTCGGGCATCGGCAGCCTATACGGTGGCCCGACCGACGCGAACGGCACGGCGAGCTGGCGGGTCGAATCCAGGCGAGCCGGCACAGCCACGATCAGCGTCACCAACCTGATCACGCTGACCGGCCAGAGATTGATCACCTTCACGCCGGGCGTGCCGTACACCGCCGCGCTGTCCGCTTCGCCGGCAGCCGTGCCCGCTAACGGGATCAGCACGACGCAGGTGACGTTCACGATGGCGGACCGCAACGGCAACCCGGTCGGCCCCGGCCGCACCTTGAGTGAGCTCAGCGCGGTGCCCGGCACCCTTCAGGCCGGTACCCTGACGACCGATGCGGGCAGCGCGTTCACGCGCACCCTCACGGCGGCGCTCGGCATCAGCACCACGGTCGGATTTAGCGCAAAATACAGCAGTAATCCGCTGGCGATTACCGGCGACACAGTCAGGTTCGACGTAGGCCCGCTTCACCACGTGGTCATCACGCCCGTCCGCCCGCTGACTGTGCGAGCAGGCCAACCCCTTACCCTGACGGCCACCGGCCTGGACCGATACCAGGCACCGATTCTGAGCGGGATCAACACCACCTGGAATCCGCCCTCGCCGTTTGGCTATGCCGAGATATCCCCCGACGACACACCGCAGATCGTCTTCACCGGCACCACCCGGTATCCCAATGTGGTTGTGCGGGTGACCGCTACCCAGCCGCCGGCGCCGGGAGGGCGCTTCACCGACACGACCATCAGCGTGTTGAGCGGGGCGCCGGCTGCAGCCCAGCTCGCGGCAACGCCACCTACCGCCCTCGTGGACGGCTCGCCGATAACGTTCACTGTTAGCGCGTGTGTGGACCGCTACGGCAACCCCGCGGACGAGGGCGCGACGATCACGCTCACGGTTCACTCGCTGCCGCAGCCGCGAGTGGTGACCGGCAGCATCTCCGGCGGCCGGCTGATCGCGTCCATCACAACCACCCGGGTTGCCGGGATATACAGCGTCACCGCGTCCAGCGCGGTCACCAATCCGCTCGGCGGTGCCGACTTGACGTCGAGCGACCTGGCACTCGGCGGAGACACGAGCGTGGCTTTCACCCCGGCCGCACCCTACACGGCCGCCATCGTCTCGGTTCAGCCGGACCAAATCGTCGCCGATGGCAGCAGCACCAGCACGCTGCGCCTGTCGGTGCGGGACGCATTCGGAAACCCGGTTAGCAACGGCTGGACCCTGGCGCTGAGCACCACCGCCGGCACCCTGGCGGCCGGCAACTACCAGACGGACCGGAACGGGCTGATCACGGCAACCTTGCAAGCCGGCCTGGTCGTCACCGACGCGCGGCTGTTCATGGACGGAACGGTGAGCGGCACCGTCGCGGTGGCGGGAGCCGTACCCATCGTGCCCGGGCCGCCGTACGCGGTCGCCGTCAGCGTGGCGAGCCCAACCTTGACGGCTAACGGCGGTGGCTCCGACGCGAGTTTCGATGTCCGGGATCAATGGGATCACCCTGTGTCCGACGGTACCGCGATCACGCCCACGTTGGAACCTGAGCTCGGCGCGTTCGAACCGCCCGGCCCGGCATGCCGGACTCTGAACGGCATGGTCGCTCAGACTCTGATACCATGGACCACAGCCGGGACTGCCACCATCAGCATCGGGCTGCCGGACGCAGCACTCTCCGGCACGCGGGTGATCACCGTGCTGCCCGGCCCGGCGCATTGTGCGCAGGTCGGTGGCCAACCGGTGAGCCTGACCGTGGCGCACACGACCACGCTCATTGTGACCGTCTCCGATTCGTGGAACAACCCGGTGAGCGCCACGCCGATTACACTCACCGCGCCGGGCGACCGCCTGGACGGCGTTGCGTCCAGCCTGGTCAAGCCGACAATCGCCGGCAGCGGCCAGCTGACAGCCAGCCTGTATTCCACCGTGGCCGGCACTAAGACACTTTCACTGGCCGGGCCGCAGCAAACACTCGTGCTGACCGGTTCCGACGCCATCGTGTTTCTGCCGGATTTGCCCGGCGTCACCGCGCTGGATGCCAGTACCGGCGTGGATGCCGATGGCGTCACCACCGCGACGGTCGGCATTCCTGTGGTGATTACTGCGACCAGCCGCGACGCCTACTCCAACACGATAGAGGGGTGGCAGGACGTGGTCTACTACTGGCGCATCCCTCCGGGCGACGCGGGGCTTTCGAGTTATCCCCAGCCGGCCACCCGGCGCATCGTGGAGTTCCTGCCGTTCAGGCCGGCAGACCTCGTGAATCCGGCCTGGTTCACGGCCACGGCACTCGGCTCGAGCGGCAGTGTCACTGCCAGTCTGAGGGTGGCCGTCCAACCCGGACCGCCGGCCGCCGCCAGCGTGACGGTCAACCCGGCCAGCGTGCCGGCCGACGGCAGCAGCACGTACGCCATCACCGTATCCAACGTGCTGGACAGCTACGGGAACCTGGTGCTCGACGGGCTCATCCTGTCTGTGAGGGTCGCAGGCCGTTCATTCGAGGGTGCGCTGACCGGAGGTCAAGTCAGCGGCAGCCTGGCCTCCACCTTCTTGCCGGGCATCTATCCCATTCTCGTTGCGCGCGCCGATGGCCAGCCGCTGGTCTTGATCGGAAGCGACACGGTAACTTTCTACCCCGGCGAGCCGGCCTCCGTCGCGATCAATGCCGCGCCGGGCCAGATCGTCGCCGATGGCAGCAGCACGGCCCTTGTTACGGTGACGGTGCGGGACGCTTACCTCAATCCGGTGGGCGACGGCGTGCCGGTAGTCCTCACGACCACCCTGGGCACGCTCATCGACGACGGCGGCGCCCCCAGCCCCACCGGAGTGACTCAGGCCGGCGTACTGACGCGCCGGCTGCGCTCGGCTGTCGCGCTGGGGCAGGCTACCCTGACGGCCGACGTGGCGGGCCTGATCGACCACACCCACGTGAGTTTCGTGCCCGGTGCGCCGGCCGCGGCCTGGCTGCAGGCAGCACCATCCCAGGTGAGTGCCGACGGCGTCAGCACTGCCCAACTCACCGTCAGCATCAAAGACGCCCACGCGTTCACGGTGTTGGGACCGGGCACGGCGTTCCTGGCGGTGGCGCGCGGCTCCGTGGCGCCTTCGAGCAGCGCCGTGATCACCGACGCCGCAGCTCAGGTCAGCGCGGTGTTCACGTCGGCCACCAGCACGGGCAGCGCCGGCCTGTCTGTGATCTACCGGTCGCCAGTCTTCAGCGGGTCGCTGCCGGTGAGCGGCACCCTGGAACTGGTCGCCGGCCCGGCCGATCACGCCATCGTGTCGGCGAGCCCGGTCACGCTGACCGTCCACGCCGACGCCAGCTGCCTCACCGGCCCGTGCGCCCTGTTGACCGTGCGATTGTGGGATTCCGCCAACCGGCCGGTGCGGGACGGAACGGTCGTGACCGTAACCAGTACCCTGGGCAGCGTGCTGCCCGATGCCAGCACGACCATAGGCGGCGCAGTAACGCGCATTCTCTATCCTGGCGCGCTGGCCGGCGCGGCGGAGCTGTCTGTCAATGCCTGGCCGGCAAGCGGCAGCTGGCCCGCCGCCATGACCACGACCATCCCGATTCAGTCCAGCTACCTGGACAGCATAGAGGTCAGCCCCGGCCCACTGGTGACCACCACCGCCGGCATCTCGGTTCAGTTCAGCGCGGCCGGCTACGACCCGTTCCACAATCCGGCGGGCAGCGGCCAATTCTTGTGGGCGAAGGTTCCCGCCTACAGCCCCGGCGAGCTCACATCCGACACGGGAGTTTTCGCCTCCACCACCGCGGGGAGTGTGAGCATCTGGGCGATGCAGGGTCCTGTCTTCAGCCCGATTGTCACCGTCAGAGTGACCGCGGCCGCGCCGGCAACTGCGACGGTGAGCGCCAATCCCACGCAGATACCGGCTGGCGGCGCCCGCTACGGCGGTCTCAGCCAGCTGACGATCTCAGCCCGTGACTCCTTCGGCAATCCGGTTTCTGACGGCACGGCGCTGGACGTGCGCACCAATCTGGGCGTCATCAGCGGCACCGCCACCACCCGGGGCGGCGGGCTGATGCGCACCCTTGAGAGTGGTCTCACTCCCGGCACAGCGATTCTGCGAGTGCACAACCTGGTGGGCGGCGTGCAGACCGCGGCGGGTGACCAGGTGACCATCGTCAAGGGCGGCCCGGTCACGTCAACACTCACCGCCTGGCCGGCCGCGCTCGTGGCAGACGGCACCAGCCTGGCGCATCTGATCATCGATGACTTCGCGGACGTGACCGGCGACCCGGTAGACGGAGTGACCGTGACGGTGACCAGCGACCTCGGCACCTTGAACTGCGGAAGTGACACGCCGCTCATCGATCGCGGGAGGATCGAGTGCACCATTACGTCGACGGTCGTCGGTCAGGCGCAGATCACCGTCGACGGTTTTGCCACGGGCGGCGACTGCGTCACCTTCACGGCTGGGCCACCCGCCTGTGCGCTGGTCAGTGCCGACCCCGTCTACCTGACCGCCGACGGCGTGAGCACCGCCACGCTGACCATCACCGTTCAGGACGCCTATTCCCACACCGTGACCGCGGCCGGCGACCTGACGGTGAGCACTACGCTGGGCAGCATCAGCCAGATTCAGCCCACCGTGAACGGCACCACCCGGCGCGTGCTCACCTCCGATCAACATACCGGAACCGCCGAGATATCGGTCAGCGACGGCGCCTACGGGCGGCTGGCCGGCCAGGGGCAGGTGTCGTTTGTCGGGCTGGTGGCCATTATCACTGCCAATCCCTCGTGGCTGCGAGCTGATGGCGCCAGCACTGCCATGCTCTCCATCGACGTGCGCGACGACATGGGCCAGCCGGCTCCGAGGGCGGGCCCGCTCGCGGTTCACACCACCCTGGGATCGTTGAGCAGCGGACAGCCCTCGGTCAACGGGCATACCACGCGCGTGCTGACGGCCAGCCAGCAGACCGGGACGGCTGTCATCACAGTGACGGGTGCGTCGGGCGAGGGCCGGGTGCCATTTGTCGGGTCACTCACGGACGGAACCTTCGAATATGGTCTGACGAATTGGGCGCCAGGAGGGAATGAGACCCCCGCTGACCTGTTCATTTCCACTTATCCGGCCTCGGTGGTGGCACAGTATCCGGGCTATGGTGACTTTCCAGCCTACACCGTCACCCTCCTGAGCAGCGACAGCGTCGGCGGCATCCTCATCACGCCGCCGGCCGGCGCCGGCGCCAACATGGTGCGGCTGGGGGCCACCACGCCCGACAACTCCAACCACCGGATCAGCGACGCCTGGCTCATCCAGCCCGTCTTCGTCCCGCCGGATTCGGGCACCGTCACCACGCTCAGTTACTGGTATCGCATGCTCAGCTACGACGTGGCGCAGGGGTCCGTCAGCTATGCTGGCCTGTGTCGCCCGGACAATACATCGCCGCCCTGCGAGTGGGATCCGTTCGAGGTTCGCCTGAGCGGGACGCGAGTTTGGGCCGATGGATATCAGTGGAGCCAGGAGTGGCAGAACTGGCGCGGGCCCGAGGGGGCGCCCCCTCCGTCACCCCGGGACGTGCGTGAGGGATGGGCACAGCAGCAGCTCGACCTGACGCCCTATGCTGGCCAGGTCGTCGTGCTTGAATTTCGGGTGGCGAACCATCAGAAGCCGGTGGACAACACCTGGGTCTACCTGGCCGGCATTCAAATGAGCTCCAGCCAGCTCCGCTCGTTGTACCTGCCGGTCGTGAGGCGCGACTAAGCTCGTTCCACGGGGAGAGTCACGTCCACCGCGGCTCCCGCGCCGCCAGGGTTATTCTCGATCGCAATCTGTCCCCTATGCCGTTCGACGATGACCCGGCAGGTGTACAGCCCTAAGCCCAGCCCCTGGCCGGCCGGCTTGGTGGAGAAGAAAGGCTGGAACAGCCGGTCGCGAACCTGCTCTGCAATGCCGATCCCGTCGTCGACAATCCGGACTCGCACGTGGTCGGGGTCGGGCTGGTCCGTGCGTATCTCAATCACCCCCTGGCGGTCCGCCGCCACGATGGCGTCCCGGGCATTGAGCAAGAGGTTCATCCACAGCAGCTTCAGGTGGCTGCCGCTGGCAATGATCGATGGAAGCCCGGCCAGGTATTTCTCGATGGTCACCCGGCTCTTGCGCAGCGGATGCGCCACGAGCGCCAGCGCGCCCTCGATGGTTCCTTCCAGGTCCGTCTCGTACCACTCGTACGTCTCCTGGGTCGAGAAGTCCAGCAGGTTCTCGACGATCCTGCGGATGCGGCCGCCGGCCTGCACCACGTCTTCGAGGATAGGGTAATTGGGCGACGCGGTGTCGGTGTCCATCTGCATCACCTGGGCGTTGGCAATGATGACCGTCAACGGATTGTTGATCTGGTGGGCGATGCTGGCCGCCAGCCGGCCGATTGCGGCCAGGTTTGCCGAGCGGAACAGCGACGCCTGCAATTGGAGCTTCTCGGAGACGTCCTGGGCGAGGAGGATCACCTGGCTGACCTCGCCCGACGCGCCGAATATCGGGTAGCTGCGCACATCGCGGTCTGCAAACGGTCCGCGCCGGGCCAGGTCCATCTGGCTCTCCCAGGTCTCACCCTGCCCACTCTCAAACGTGTTGAGCAGCAGGCGTGCCACGAACGGCGTCGATTCCCCCCACAACGACGCGTCGCACGGATGCCCAATCAGCGAGTCCGGCGGGCGGCCCAGTCGCGATGCCTCGGCCCGGTTGACGGCGACGATGCGCAGGTCCCCGTCCAGGATGTACAGCCCGTCGGTTATGCCCTCAAACAGGGCCTGCAAGGTGCGGTGACCCCGCAGAATCTCCTCCTGGCGGCGAGCCAGGTCGAGGTAGGTCGACGACAGGTCGCGGAACAGGTTGGCATTCTGGATGGCGATGGACGCGTGGCTGGCAAAGGTGTTCAGCAGAATCTCGTCGCCCTCCAAGAATGCGTCCGGCCGCGGGCTCTTCAGCAAAATCGCTCCGATGACCGCGGAACTTGCGATCAACGGCGCGGCGATCACCGACCAGGCATCACAGGTCAGCCGCACCGGTTCCTGGCATTGGACAGCCTGGGTGATGACCTTGGTCTGGATAGCCTCCAATTCGGCAGGGGCAGCGATGGCCTGTTTGGTGAAACTGGCCTCGAGAGCGAGGCTGTGCGCAGCCGGATCGAGCATGTACAACAGGCTGTGGCTCGCCACCGGGATGGTGATGGCAGCCGAACGCACGACGAGCTCCAATACCTGGTGAAGATCCAGTGTGTTGGAAATGCTCTGGCTGATCACCCTCAGCGCTTCGGTCTGCTGCAGCCGCCGTTGCAGCTCCTCGTACAGCCGGGCATTCTCGATGGCCGGCGCGGATTGCGAGGCGATGACTTGCACCAGGCGGATGTCATCGGGGGTGAAAGCTCCGCCGCGGTGACTGCCCAGGTCCAGCACCCCCAGCGGCGCGCCGCCCACCATCAGCGGCACCGCCAGCCACGTCTGGATGTTGGGCCGCTCATCTCCGGCGGCCGGCTGGCCTCCCTCCCAGTGGTCCCGTGACTCGTGGACCAGACTCAGCTTGCGGCTCCCGAGCACATTCCAGGCAATCTCGGCCGAGCGGCGCCGGTCGACGTCCGACAACAGCTCCTCGTCGCCCAGCGTGACCACTGAATCGATGCGGTGGCGCTCCGGCTCGTACAGATAGACATTGCTGATCGCCGCACCGGTCAGGCTACGCACGGTTGACAGGGTGGTGGTCAGGGTCTCCTGCAGATTCAGGGTGCGGCCGATCGCCAGGCCGGCCTCATGCAGCGCCTCAATCTCATCCACCCGGCGCGCTTCGGCGTACAGCTGGGCCTTCTGCAAGGCTATCGCTGCCTGGCGTGTCAGAGTCGTTAACACCTGGCGATACTCGTCGTTGATGGCGCGCGCCTGCCGCATGACCACGGCCAGTACGCCCAGGCAGGCACCCGCCCACACCAGCGGTTCCATCACCAACGTGCGGGGTTTCTCGGCAGGAGGTGCCAGCCATTCGTCCAAACAAACAGATCGCCCGTCCACCATGGCCTGGGCTACCATGGCTTCGTCGAGTCCCGGGGCTGCCACGGTCTGCCCGCTGCCGTCCACCGCAGCATACTCAGGTTCCTCCTCGCCGTCAGCCGGGAAGTAGAACACGACCAGCTCCACCTGGGGCAACATCTGAACAGCCGTTTCGAGCACGGTTTCGACAATCTCGTGAGCATCCAGCAAGGTTGCCATGCGGTGTGTCGCCTCAAGCAGGGCATTGCGGACGGCGACGCGGCGCGTCTGGTTGGCGAACAACCGCGCATTCTCCAGTGCCCCGGCTGATTGGCTGGCGAAGATCTCAAGCCGGCGGATGGATTGCTCCGACAGCGGGGGTTGGCCGGCAGCCAGCCAGAACACGCCCACCATGCGGCCATCACGCGTCAGGCACGGAAGCACCAGCAGAGGATCGCCGGGCAATTCGTCCTCCCCTTCCGGCCAGTTGTGCCGGATCGCGCGCGTCCCCGGATCCACGATGTAACCCTGGCCCTGGGGGGAGGCACTGGCCAACAGACGCTGGAGCTGGGGCACGTTGGGGGGGATCTTGGACAGCAGCGGCGCCCAACCAGGGTGAAAGTTGACAGGCACCGCGCAATACGCTACCTGGCCGCTGTCATTGAAGACCGTCACCGCCAGGCTGGCGTTCAGCTGTTGTTTGGCGATGCCTACGATCTCATCCGCTGCGCTGTCCGGCGAGGGACTGGCGTGGGCCAGGCGGATGCTTGCTTCGAGCATGCGCCGGGTTTCGTCGCGCTGTTTCCACAGATCGGCCAGCACGTCGGCTTTCTCGAGTTTCAGCCTGCGATGACTCAGCGCCCGGCGCACCACCAGTTCGAATTCCTCAGCGTCGAAGGGGTGGACCAGGTGAGCATCCGCACCCTGGCGAAGGGCCTCGCAGGCTGCGGCGCGCGACGACTGATCGGCGATGGCCACTACCTCCAGCGACGATACCCGCGCCTTGACCTCTGCCAGTAGCTCGAGGCCGCCGCGATAGGGGACGCGCACGTCGATGGCGCACAGCGCGTAGCGGTGGCTGCCCAACAAGGCGGCCGCCTCGCGGTTGTCAGCTGCCAGATCGACCACGTGGCCTGCGCGGCGTAACGCATCCGCCAGCAGGTTGCGAATGTCGTCCTGGACACACACGATCAGGATGCGCTCTTGAGGCTCCATCTAGCCTTCGGAAATCGTGTATCCGTGGCGAGGAACGGTCAGGATGTAGCGGGGAGAGGTGCTATCCGGCTCAATCTTGAGCCGCAGGTTCCGAACGTGCATTCGCACCAGATCCGGGCTGCCCGTATCACTCGGATAGTCCCACAATTCGCGCAACAGCCGTTCGCTGCTGAACACCTGGCCAGGATGACTCATCAGGTGGTAGACCAGGTCAAACTCAACCGGAGTCAGGAGCACTGTCTTGTGCGGCGCAGTCAGCTGGTAGTTGCTGCAGTTCAGCACCAGCCCGCCCAGGACCAGGGTCGTGCAGCCTCCCTGCGCATCCTGGCGAGCGCCGGGTTGGGCGTGCGCGGTTTCCGACCGGCGAAGGATAGCCTTCACGCGCAGCAGAAGCTCGCGCAAATCAAAGGGCTTGGTCAGATAGTCGTCGGCGCCGGCTTCGAAGCCCTCGATCCGGTCTTCGACCCGGCCGCGCGCGGTCAGAAACAGGATGGGAACCGACGCAAGCAGGGGATCCCGGCGCAGCTCCCGGCACACCTGCAGGCCATCCATGCCGGGCATGATGATGTCAAGAACCACCAGGGCGGGAATGATGCGACGTGCAAGCTTAAGAGCGTCGGCACCGCTGTGCGCCACCTGTACCTGGTACTCACGGCGCAGTATGCGCTCTATGCTCAGGGCTACTGTCTCATCGTCGTCGACTACCAGGATAACGGGCATAGCAGTGGCAAGCTCCTCCTGCATGCGTCGTGACTCGACCGGCATGCCATCTAAATTATAGCACCGCGGAACCGCGCTGGCAAGCGAATCGGTCCTCGAGGCGGTCCTCGAAGCGGAATTGCCAAATTGCCCCTGTGGGGGGCCACATGGTATACTCAAGTTTGGACGGAGCATTCTTGAGATCATCGAGGCAGACAGGCACCAGGAGAACCCCTTGAAACTGCACGAATTCCAATCCAAGCGCATCTTCGCTCAGCACGGAATACCTATCCCGCGCGGCGACGTAGCTGCCACACCCGAAGCGGCACGCCAGGTGGCACAGCAGCTGGCGTGCGCCGTCGTCGTCAAGGCCCAGGTGCTGGTGGGTGGGCGCGGCAAGGCGGGCGGCATCAAGCTCGCCCACGACGCAGATGAGGCCGAGGCCGTCGCTCGCCAGATTCTCGGCATGACCATCAAGGGCCTCAGGATAGACAGAGTCCTCGTCGACCAGGCGGCCGACATTCGGTCAGAGATCTACCTTGGCATCGCGCTGGATCGCGCCAGGCGGGCGCCAGTCGTGATCGCCTCGTCGGAGGGTGGGATCGAGATTGAAGAGGTAGCCAGGTCTGCCCCCGAGAAGATCTTCCGGGTGGTTGTCGATCCCCTGTTTGGCCTGCTGGATTACCAGGCTCGCAATCTGGCCTTTGAGCTGGGCCTGCGCAGTGGCACACTGCGCCAGTTCACCTCCATCGCTGAGGCGCTCTATCGCGTCTTCGTTCAGAGCGACGCCACCCTGGCGGAGATCAATCCGCTCGCCGGCCTGCCTGATGGGCAGCTGCTGGCGGTGGACGGCAAGATTGTGCTAGACGACAACGGCCTGTTTCGTCACAAGGACCTGGGCGAGCTGCGTGACGCGCAGGAAGAGGCTGGCGCTGAGCGAGAGGCGCGCCTGGCAGGAATATCTTATGTAAAGTTGAATGGCGAGATTGGTTGCATGGTCAATGGCGCCGGCCTGGCCATGGCCACCATGGACGTCATCGACTTGTACGGCGGCCAGCCTGCCAACTTTCTGGACATTGGCGGCGGCGCCAAGGCCGACAAGGTCGCCAGTGCCCTGCGGATCATCCTGTCGGATCCCAACGTCAAGGCCGTGCTCCTCAACATCTTCGGCGGCATCACGCGGTGTGACGAGGTGGCGCGTGGGGTCCTGGACGCGGTCGGGCGGCTGCATTCCTCGGTGCCCATGGTCGCCCGGCTGGTGGGCACCAACGAGGACGAGGGTCGAGCCATCCTGGCGGCCGCCCAGCTGGCCACCGCGTCGTCGCTGGCCGAGGCCGCCCAGACCGCCGTCGCCCTGGCACACCGATGAGCAAGGAGACAACTCAATGGGCATCCTGGTAGGCAGCGAGACGCGCCTGGTGGTACAGGGCATCACCGGTCGTGAGGGGGCGTTTCACGCCCGTCAGATGGTTGGGTACGGCACCAAGGTGGTGGCGGGCGTGACCCCTGGTCGCGGCGGCGAGCAGATGGACGGGGTGCCGGTCTTCGACAGCGTCCGGCAAGCTGTGGCTGCTGCCGGCGCCAACACGTCGATCATCTTCGTGCCCGCGCCAGGCGCCGCGGATGCCATCGTGGAGGCGGCCGACTCCGGCATCGGGCTGATCGTGTGCATCACCGAGGGGATCCCGGTTCTGGACATGGTGCGCGTTCGCCGTTTTCTAGAGGGGACGCAGGCGCGCTTGATCGGACCGAATTGCCCCGGCATCATCACACCGGGCCAGTCCAAGGTGGGTATCATGCCCGGCCACATCCACACCCCTGGCCCGGTTGGCGTCGTTTCGCGCAGCGGCACCCTGACCTACGAGGTGGTCAACAGCCTCAGCGAACACCACCTGGGCCAATCCACGGCGATCGGCATCGGTGGCGACCCGATCATCGGCATGCCATTCATTGACGTGTTGCGGCTGTTCGAGGCGGACCCAGCCACCAGCGCGGTGGTGATGATCGGCGAGATCGGGGGCAGTGACGAGCAGCGGGCGGCCCAGTTCATAGCCTCGGGAATGCACAAGCCGGTGGCCGCGTTCGTCGCCGGCCGCACTGCGCCGCCCGGCAAGCGGATGGGTCACGCCGGCGCCATCATCGAAGGCGGTGAGGGGACGGCCCTCGAGAAGGTGGCGGCCCTGGAAGCGGCCGGCGTCACAGTGGCGCGCTACCCGGCCGAAATCGCCGAACTGGTCGAACGGCGGTTGTCGCATTGACCGGCGCGGTTGAGTTTCAGCTCCGGCGGCTGGTTGCACCGGACCACGATCCGCTGGCGGCGAAGGTCATCGGCCTGCTGCGGCAGATCGGTACCCCGTGCTACCTGGTCGGCGGAACGATCCGCGACGCGCTGTTGGCGCTCGAGCCGGCGCGCGCCGCTACGTCGATCAAATTCGACCTTGATTTTGCCGTGCCGGCCGACGGGTTGCTAATGGCTCGCCGGATTGCCGACCGGCTGGGAGGGGCGTTCTACGCGCTGGATGCCCGGCGGGATGTCGGCCGGGTGGTGTTTACCATCGACCCGGGCACCAGGCGGGTGGTGGACGTGGCCCGCTTCCAGGGTGACACCCTGGCGGACGACCTGAACCAGCGCGATTTCAGCGTCAACGCGATGGCCCTGGACGTCAACCAGTCCGAGCCGGCGTTGATCGACCCGCACGGAGGCTACCTCGACCTTCAGGCAGGCCGGCTGCGCGCGGTCTCTGGGCAGAGCATGCAGGCCGACCCGCTCCGCTGCGTGCGGGCGGTCCGGCTGTGCGCCCAACTGGGGTTCGAGATCGAAGCCGGCACGCAGGCGCTGATCCAGGCTGCTGCGCCCCAGCTGCACCGCGCCTCCCCTGAGCGGCTTCGCGACGAGCTCATGAAGATCCTGGCGCTGCCCGCGGCGGATGGGTCGATCCGCCTCATGGACACGCTGGGCCTGTTGAGCTCGATCCTTCCACCCGTGGCATCGCTCAAGGGCGTGGCTCAATCTGCCCCCCATCGCTGGGACGTCTTCGAACACACTCTGCGCACGGTCGAGGCCCTGGAAGTGTGGCTCCCGGTCGCCGGTGCGCCAGCTCATTCAGCCCTCCCGTTTGCTGAGCAGATCCATCAGCACCTGTCGGTTGAGACAACCGGCGGGTACCGGCGTCGTCGGCTGCTGGCGCTGGCGGCTCTACTGCACGACATCGGCAAGCCCGCCACGCTGAGCAGAGAACCCAGCGGCCGCATCCGTTTTCTCGCCCACGAGGTGGCCGGTGCCGAGCTGGCCGCCTCACTGCTTCCGGCGCTGCGCTTCCCTCGCCAGGCCGTGCGCCGGGTCGAGACAGTGGTCCGGCATCACCTGCGCCCACTCAGCCTGGCGGCGCAGGGTGCAGCCAGCCGGCGCGCGGTCCACCGCTTCTACCGCGACCTGGGCGACGCCGGCGTGGAGGTGGCGCTGTTGGCGCTGGCCGATCACCAGGCGACGGTCGGCCCGCCCGACGCCGATGCCGGCTGGCCGGCCCTTCTCGACACTGTCCACCGGCTGCTGGATGCCTACTTCAACGGGCATGAATCCATCGTGGCACCCCCTCCGCTGCTGGATGGTCACCAGCTGATGCAGAGGTTCGGGCTTACTCCAGGCCCGCAGCTGGGTCAGCTGCTCGCGGAGCTGCGTGAGGCCCAGGCAGTTGGGGCCGTGGCGAGCCGCGAACAGGCCCATGCCTGGGTCCGAGAGCGCTTGAACGCCGGCATATCGCCGCCATGAACGCCGTTTGGAGCACGAAAGCCACGAGCTGCAGACATCCGCTCCCGAACCCAGACCGAAACCCAACCGCCTGGCGAACGTATTTGACGCTCGCGCGGAACGCAAGTAGAATCACATTCGGCGGAGGTAGAATCGTTCGATCTTGCTGCGCGTCGTGGCGCGTGCCTTTGTCTCGGGCGGCACGGGCGCAGGTGAGAGGTGCGGGGGATGAGGCCATTCCGATGGGCTCAATCGCAAGACGGTGAATGTTTCCGGCGCAGGGTACGCCTGTGTCGACTGCTGGTCATCTTGGCGGCTGTCGCCGGGATATCTGTGTTGCTTGGAACGCGCGGCTGGGTGGCCGGCGCGGCTCCGGCTGCTGTCCAACTGCTCGGTGCCGATACCTCCGGCCACGCCACCGGCTCGATTCTGGAAGCAGCCCGACCGCAACCGGGCACCGACGGTGCGCCTCACGCCATCACCGGCACGGTGTCCGCGGCGTCCCTCGTTGCGTGCACCCGGACCGGATCCGATGTCCCGCAATGGGTATCGACCGACGGAAGCTCGTATGGGGCGGTGCAGGCGTGTACTCTGTACGCTCCTTCCGATGGGCAGCTGTTTGTCGCCGCAAACGCGTCCGTCGAGCTGCTCGACCAGGCCTACGAAGTGCGTCTGGCGGCTTCGGTTGACACTCAAGGCACTGTTGAGCCGGGCACCCAGCGTTACGTCAATGTCTACAAGGCCGCTCCGGGCACCCCTGGCGAACGGCTCGGCACCGGCCGGCCGGCTGCCATTACCTTTCTCAAGTCAGTGCCAGCCGGTTACCATTCCGTTTCGTTCCTGGCCCTGCGGCAAGCCGGTCCGGGCACCGTGTTGCTGCGCTACCCTACCCTGAGTGTCATCTTCATTCCGGCAAACAGCGATGTGCGCACCTGCCAGGTCCACCGAGATCAGACGTGGCGAACCGATGTGTCGGACCACCTGGCGGTCGTCGGGGGGCCGGCCGTTCAATGCACCATATCGATCCCCAACCAGAACGGCTACCTGTTCATTTCGGCCGACGCCTCAGTGGGCGAACCCGGGTCATGGCTGACGCAATCCGCGCGCAAGGGACATCAGGACGGTGTGTCCGCTAAGGCCATTGGGCCGGAAGATGCCCCCGGGTGCAGCGCGTCTGCTGTGAACGGCGACTATCAGGGGTACTTCCGAGTCAGCGTGGACAGCCTGAACGATCTTAACAGCGATCGGTTTGTGAACATCTACAACTACTGCACCGAGGACGACGGGACAGACAAGACGGTGGCTCTCT
>Ga0315282_10010044_pt1 | contig 14945 bp, 14 predicted proteins | sample YL17G07_20_MG_FD_203693 | JGI IMG/M metagenome (GOLD analysis project Ga0315282, IMG submission 203693) | Sediment microbial communities from Yellowstone Lake, YNP, Wyoming, USA - YL17G07_20 | ecosystem: Environmental > Aquatic > Freshwater > Lake > Sediment | place: USA: Wyoming | collected... | reverse complement strand
CTTTTGATGTACCTGTTGACTTCCCACTCGGTCACTTGCATTCGGTAGAGGTCCCATTCTTTCCGTTTTTCGCTGAGGAAATTCTCGAAGGCAGTCTCGCCAAGAGTCTCGCGCATGAGTTCACTGCTTTCCAGTTCATCTAAAGCCTCTTTCAGTGATTCGGGAAGCGAAACTATGCCTCTGGTTTTTCTTTCTTCATAGCTCATGTGGTAAACGTTCAGTTCCACTGGTTCGCCTGGGTCAATCTTGTTCTTGATGCCATCCAGTCCCGCCGCGCAGAGAACGGCGAACTGAAGGTAGGGGTTTCCAGAAGGGTCAGGGCAACGTATCTCGCATCTTGCAGCGCCTTTTCTTCCTCCAAAGTCCGGAACCCTGATAAGTGGTGACCTGTTCTTGTGCGCCCAAGCAAGATAGACGGGTGCTTCGTAGCCGGGTACTAATCGCTTGTAGGAGTTTGGCCAAGAAGCCAGAACCGCGCACATACTGCGTCCGTGGGCGAGTTGTCCGCCTATGAAGTTCAGGCCTGTTTCTGAGATATAGCCTGTCTCTGGGTCTTCGGAGTAGAACAAGTTCTCAGTTATGTCGGTGTTCCATAGGCTTTGGTGCGTGTGCATGCCTGAACCGTTTATGCCAGCGAAAGGTTTCGGCATGTAAGTGGCCACGTAACCGTTTCGTGCAGCGACGACTTTGGTCACCATCTTCATTGTTATGGTTCTGTCAGCGGTCGTTAAGGCTTCATCATACTTAAAGTCGATTTCGTTTTGTCCCAAGGCAACTTCGTGGTGGGATTTTTCAATCTCTATGCCGAACTGTTCAGCAGTGTCAGCAATTTCTCTTCTAAGGTCATCAGTAAGGTCGCCTGGGTGGAAATCGAAATATCCAGCTAAGTCTATCGGCGCGGGCAAGCCTGTGTCGTTTTCCTTCACTATGAAGAATTCCAGTTCTGGAGCACATATGTAGGTGAAGTCAGCTTCTTTGCACTTGGCTAGTGTTCTTTCAAGTATGTATCGTGGGTCGCCTTCAAAGCGTGTGTTTTGCGGAGTGTACACGTCGCAGATCAGTCTGCAGGAGGATTTCTCTTTTGGTCGCCAGGGTAATACCGCGAAGGTTATGGGATCTGGATACAAGACCATGTCTGATTCTTCTATGGGTCTGTAGCCTGTTATTGATGAACCATCGAAGGACTGGCCGTTTTCAAAGATGCTTTCGATGTCCTTGGAGTTTACGGCTAGGTTTTTTATTATGCCGTTTATGTCGGTGAATTGGAGTCTGACGAATTTGATGTCTTTCTCCGTTATTTCTTGGACGACTTTGGTCACGTTTTCCTTCCATACGGCGTCCTTGAAGTTTTTCATTTTTATCCATCCTCACACTAAGCGTTAGTCTTGGTTTTCATATGTTATGGAAATGACATTTAACGTAAACATATATAAGTTTATCGCTTTATATGATGGATAAATGTTCAAAGTAGATTCAAACTACTGAATTAATGTGCGGCGCGTCTTATATGGTGCCCAACAAGAAAAAAGCCATCAAAACAGTCACGTTGCAAATGACTAGCTAAACCTGCGGATTGAGATATTAGACTTCTCTGTGTAAAAAGTCCCCAACATCCGAAATGTTCTCTACGGCAACCTGGGTCTCTTTCGCGTCCAAGCTACGGGTTATCTTGCCAAAGCCCAGACACTCGCCAAACTCATTCAACACCAGAGTATAATCACCTTTTCGCCGCGATCCGTGCACAGATAGAATCCCTCTTCGGAAAACGTCTCTACCGCAAATAAAGAGCCACGCGGTTTTCCTGTCAACAATAATTTTGTTAGCTTCGCCCTTTGCAAGCATCGTTAACAAGTTAAAACTAGGAAAGAATTTTCCATTCTTGACTTTCCCCAGATAGGTTCCCGCATAATAGAAATCCTTTCGGATAAGCCTTTGCAGATTCTCGTTCAAAAGAAAATAGCGACCGCCTTTCTTCACTGCAAGATCGGCGTCTAAGGCAATCTTCGCCCTAAGCTGAAACGCAAAATCCATTATCGGTTTCATTGCTTAATCACTTGTTTTCTGAGTTTGCAAACGAAAAAGCCTTGAGTTTCGGCGGGCCAAATTCGCTTGCAGTGTTCCACCGAAATGTCTAGTTGGCTTCCAAAAACGTCAGTTAATCCCTTTTGACCGTAACAATCAACTTCTTCAATCTGGAGGTTTAGGTGTTTTATGGCCCAATCCATGTTCACTTCGTTTTCTTCCGGCTCTAGAGAGCACGTTGAGTAAACGATTTCGCCATCATCGTTTAGGCACGCCACGGCTTCGGTTAATATTTCTCTCTGCAGTCTCGCGTTTCGCTCTACATCTTTCAGAGTTCTGCGCTCAAACCAATCATTGTCGGCGGCGAAATTTCCAGAACACGGAACATCCAAGAGAATCCTGTCGAACTTCAAGTTTAGCCTAGAAGCCTGCCTTGCGTCAAAATAATAAACCAGTGCATTGCCGACATGGCAACGTTCCAAATGATTTGACAAAGCAGCCAACCGCCGCTTTTCGACATCCAAAGCCACTAATGCGCCAGTGTTACTCATCAGATCGGCCAGTTGAACAGTTTTCCCACCTGGAGCGGCACAGGCGTCCAACACCGTTTTATCCTTTAGGGCAGTGAATATGGTCGCTGGGATTTGGGCTGCGGCTTCCTGAATCGAGTATAAACCTAACAGGTATTCTGCGGTGGCGCCTACGGAAACTTTGGAGCTGCGGACCCAATAGCCCGTTTCTAGAAAAGGAACCCTCTCAAGCTGAACACCTAACGTGTGCAATCTTTCCTCAAGATTTTTTCCCTTCGCGTTTGTTATGTTTATTCTGATGGCCTGTCTGGGCTCAACTTCTTCGAATTTCCAACCTAATTGCTCATAGCGATTTGCGAAAAATTCCTTGCCAGACATCAACCGTAAATAATTAAGCTGCGAATAAAAGCTTTTCAAGCCGTTTCAGACAAACGTCAAACAATAGTTCTAAGCTTCAGTTCAATCTACATATAAGGGAGTAGAGAGGCGCTTCAGAGACGCTAGATTAAGCCTTCCAAACGTCAAGCACTGATTGTACCTAAAGTTCAGTCTTTATATAAGGGGGCTATAGTCACCGCAGAGCACATCAGTGCTCAAAACTCTTAGAAAACCTTCTCGCGAAAAGCTTTCTAATCTCCTCCGCAATAACTACAATGACCGCAAGCGAAAGCAGAAATGCCCAGTCGCCAAGGCCAAGCGCAGTTGTGCCGAAGAACTGCTGCATCAACGGAACATAAACCAAAAAGGACAAGATAGAGAGTTGCCCCACGATGCCCAAAATAATCCACTTGTTGGTAGAAAGACTCGTTTTGAAAACGGACACCTTGCTTGTTCTGCAAGCCAGAACGTTGCCCACCTGAGCCACAACTATGCCAGCAAAAGTCATCGTAATACCCTTAATATAAACTGGATTATCAGAAGGCAAAGTCATCCCCAACCGCCAGCCACCAGCAGTCCACGACGTTAGGCAGCCGTACATGGCGCCAATGGCTATTATGACACCTATGTAAAGAGACCGCAGAAAAACTTTGGCGGTAAACAGCCTTTCCCTAATGCTGCGAGGAGGTTCCTGCATTATTCCTGCTTCTGGCGGTTCACGGCTAAGAGCCAAGGAGGGCACAACGTCGATAGCAAGGTCTATGGCTAAAACCTGCACAACAAGCAAAGGCAAAGGTATACCAAGCACAGCATAAAGCACGTAGGGAATTAGCTCAGCCCAATTATGCGAAAAAACGTACACGATGAACTTCCTTATGTTCTCGTATATGGCACGACCCGATTCCACAGCCTTAACTATAGACTCAAAACTATCGTCAAGTAGAATGATGTCCGCCGCTTCGCGGGCAACATCAGTTCCAGAGACACCCATGGCCACGCCTATATCCGCTTCCTTCAACGAAGGCGCATCATTCGCTCCATCCCCAGTGACAGCGACGACTTCGCCATTTTCCTTGAGAACCTCCACGATGCGGAGCTTCTGTTCTGGAGATACACGAGCGAAAATCACGTTCCCCTTTTTCACTGCATCCACAATCGCTTCATCGCTCAGGGTTTCCAAGTCTACGCCGCGAATGATGCTGCAGCACTCCGAGTCAACGATGCCTACTTCTCGAGCTATAACCTGGGCTGTTGGACCATAGTCGCCAGTAATTATCACTGTTTTTATGCCAGCCTGCTTGGCTTTCGTCACGGCTTCTCTTACTTCGAGTCGCGGAGGATCACGCATGGCAGCTAAACCGACAAAGATCATGTCTCCCTCGACAGACGCGTCTTTTGAGTACTCGCTTTTCGGCAGTTTTTTGTAGGCAACCGCAATGACGCGCAGACCTTCATTTGCAAACTCGTGAATTTTTTCTTCCGCCGCCTGCAAGTTTTCGTTTGTAAGGTCTTCCACCTTGTCGTCGTTGAGTATTTTATTACAAACAGAAAGGATGCTTCTAGGAGCACCCTTCATGTAAACGAGAAAGTCGCCATTGAGTTTATGAACCGTGGTCATTCTTTTTCTCGTAAAATCAAAAGGCATAATGTTGATTATGGGTTTCTCAGCGAGAATATCCTGAATGCTCATTCCGTACTTTAGGGCGGCAACAATCAGCGCCCCATCGGTGGGATCTCCAATCACACTCCAAGTAGCATTCTTGTCCGAAGGAGGCTCAATCTTCGCACTATTACAGAGGGCAGCGATTTCGAGAAGCTTCTCAACCGCGACGGTTTCCTCCTCTTTTAGTGTCCTGCCGCTTAGAGTGAAATCGCCTGTGGGATTGTAGCCTATGCCTGAAACTTCCACGGTTCGATCTTTAACCCATAATTTCTTCACGGTCATCTCGCCCTTGGTGATCGTCCCCGTTTTGTCAGTGCAAATTACGGTGACGCTGCCCAAGGTTTGAACCGCAGACAAACGTTTGACAAGAACGTTCTGTTTTACCATTTTCAGAACGTTGATGGCTAAGGCACTTGAGACTGTAACTTGTAATCCTTCTGGAACGCACGCAACCATGACGCCGATCATGAAAAGGATGCTGCTGTAAAAGGGCACATGAAGCCATATCATGCTGGCCACGAAAAAGACGCTTCCGACAACGACGGCTACAATGAAATCGTACTTCGCCGTGTTGGCGATTTCTTTTTGAAGGGGACTTGACTCTTCTCTTATTGCCTGCGTCAAATGGGCTATCTGCCCAAATTGTGTATTCATGCCCGTGGCGTACACGACTGCTTTCCCTCTGCCTCGAGCGACGCTTGTGCTCATGAAAACGAGGTTAGGCGAATACAGATACGTTTTTTCAACAGTTTTTGCGGGTTCCGCTGTTCTTGGCTGCGGTTCAGATTCTCCAGTCAAGGGAACGTTGTTTGTCCACAAGTCGAAGGCATCGATCAAACGTGCGTCTGCTGGAACACGGTCGCCTTCCTCCAAGACTATGGTGTCGCCGGGAACAATTTCCTTAACCAAGATTTTTCGGAGTTCTCCATCACGGATGACTTTGGCGTATTCTGGCATCCAATGCTTCAAGGTTTGCATGGCTTTTTCTGCACGCGCTTCTTGGAATAGGCTGAAGAGAATGTTGAGCAACACAACGCCGAGGATGATGAGGCTTAGTTCCCACAGTCCGCTGATAGCTGAAAGCACACTTGCGAAGAGCAACAGTACGCCGAATAAGTCTTTGAAGTGAGCGAGAAACTTGTACGAGAAGGGAGTGGCTTTCTTTTCAACCAGAGTGTTGAACCCGTACTTCTTAAGACGCGATTTAGCCTCTTCAGTGGTTAACCCTTCAGGCGACGCGTTCAGGGCGTCGAAGACCTCATTAAGACGCATGGAAGCAGCTTTCTCCAAAAAAATCCCTGCTTAAACCTCATTGAACAGGCGAGTTACGGATCTCGACCATAATTAGGGGGCAATAGAGATGAAGCTAAGAAAACGCGAAACGGTAAATCATTTCTCAGCATCAGAGCAGTTTGAAGACACATTCATATCCTCAGCGATTAGTATCCTCTTTATACAGCAAGGTTTTATCCTTTTTAATGTGTTTGTTTTTGGCTAAAATATCGACGGCTGAATTTAAACTAATCGGACATAAAGGCGTTTTGATTCAACAAGTTCAACTCCAACACTCAGTACCCTCATCCTTCTTGTGGAGTTGGACGGAATTGTTTATTTTTTGATGACCATAAATAGCGTGGCATGCGCATCTTTAATAAATGCAATTCAAACTGCAGACGGTAAATATAATATATGAACACAACCATTCCGCTATGTAGGAGACTTGGTTGATGGATAAAATAGAAGAAATTAAGAGAAGAAGAAAAGCAGCCCATTCTAAGCTGCTATCGCTGAAGTCAAAGGTTTATGAGAGGTTCCTGCAAATGGAAGAAGCTGCCTATTCTGATGGAGCTTTAACCAAGAAGCATAAAGAGTTGATTGCCATCGGAATTTCGGTTGTAATTGACTGTGAATCCTGCATGGAATGGCACATTACTCAGGCTGCTGCAGCAGGTGCTTCCATGAGAGAAGTTCTTGAAGCCGTTGAGGTGGGAATCGAATTTGGGGGTGGACCTGCCACGGTTTCTGCACGATTTGCCTTAGAAGTTATGGAACACGTTTTCAAGGAATAATTAAAATCGTGACGGAATCAATTTCTATCATCAAATACTCCAAAAACAACTGCCATAAAGTTAATAGGCGACAGCTTTCATTTCCATGTAGCTTATCTCCTCAAGAGAGAATTAGAAAATGCCTCAATTCGTTAAAACAAAACTCTGTACTGAAACTCAATGGGTTAAATACCATTCATTTAGGTTGGAGACTGCTTAGTTATGGCGCGTTATAAACAAATTGAAGAAATCATCAAACTGATGAACAGCCCAGAAATCATAAGAAACACCAGCATAATCGCCCACGTGGACCACGGAAAAACCACCCTGTCAGACAGCCTTTTGGCTGCCGCGGGCATAATCAGCGAGCAGACAGCAGGCAAGAAACTCTTTCTTGACTCGTGGGAACTCGAGCAGAAGAGGCAAATGACCGTGTTCGCCTCAAACATCAGCTTGACACACACTTTCGGAGGAAAAGACTTTCTCATCAACCTCATCGACACACCGGGACACATAGACTTCAGCGGAGCCGTGACCAGAAGCCTCCGCGCCGTGGACGGCGCCCTCGTCGTTGTAGACGCCGTGGAAGGGCCTATGACCCAAACAGAAACCGTGCTAATGCAAGCTCTGCGAGAAAGGGTCAAACCAATCCTCTTCATAAACAAGGTTGACAGGCTCATAAAAGAAATCAAGTTAACTCCTGAAGAGGTCCAACGCAAATTCGCAAAAATCATCGTAAGAGTCAACACGCTTATAGAGAAGTACGCGCCGCCTGAGCATAAGAAGGATTGGCAAGTCAAAGTCGAAGAGGGACGCGTGGCCTTTGGCTCAGCCCTTCACAAATGGGGACTAAACCTGCCCCACATGAAAGCAAAAGGAATATCATTCAAAGACATAATTGATGCTTACACTGGCGCTCCAGAAGAAATCGGCAGAAAAGTTGACGAACTAAGCAAGAAAGCGCCATTGTACGAACCGATTTTGGACATGTTCTGCGAGCAGTTGCCGAATCCGCTGGAAGCCCAGCCGTACAGGCAGAGCCAAATCTGGCCAGGCGAAGCCGACAGCCCAACAGGCAAGAGCATGGCGAAGGTAGACCCGAACGGGCCGCTCCTCATGTGCATCACCACCATTGAAGTGGACCCTCACAGCGGAGTCGTCGCCATAGGCCGCGTTTTCAGCGGTTCAGTTGCCAAAGGAAAAATTGTCCAGCTCATAAACAGCCATCAAAAAGGCACCATACAGCAGGTTTACATGAGCATGGCAACCGACAGAGTTATCGTAGACCGCGTTCCAGCAGGAAACATCGCCGCTCTTTCAGGGTTACCGGCAATCCACGTAGGCGAAACCGTCGCAGAAGACGGTGTGGAAACACACTCATTTGAAGGCTTAAAGTACGTGTCTGACCCCGTGGTCACAGTTGCCGTGGAGCCAGAGGACGTTAAGGACTTGCCGCTCTTCGACAAGGTGATGCATAGGCTTACGACTGAAGACCCGAACTTGCACTTTACGATGGATAAGGAAAGCGGAGAATTCCTGCTAAGCGGCATGGGTGAACTTCACCTTGAGATTACCGCTTACAGAATGCAAGAAGCAGGATTGAAAGTGAAAATCAGCAAGCCCATCGTTATCTACCGCGAAACTATCAGCCACGACTACCAAGGCGCGCCCGTAATGGGCAAAAGCCCCAACAAGCACAGCAAACTCTGGGTCAGCATGGAAAAACTGCCGGAAGAAGTCATCGAAGCAATAAAAGCTGGCAAAATCACCGAGATGCAAACCCGCGATGAGAGACAGAAAAACCTTAAACAGCTAGGCTGGTCAACGGATGACGCACGCAACGTCATAGCCATCGAGGAAAACAACATTCTCGTGAACAGAATAAAAGGAAGACAATACGTTGATGAAGTGTTAGATCACGTCAAATCGGGCTTCCGCGAAGCGGTACACACCTCAGTTTTAGCGAAAGAGCCAGCCTACGGGCTAAAAGTTAACCTCGAAGACATCACCGTACACGAGGATCCGGTTCACAGAGGCCCAGCGCAGATACTGCCCATGACTTGGCGCCCAATATGGTGTGCTTTTCTGCTGAGCGACCCGAAACTCTTGGAGCCACTAATAAGCTTCGAATGTAAAGTTCCGAACGATTTCGTCAGCCCAGTCATCGCCTTAGTGCAGAAACGCCGCGGCAAAATCTTGGACATGACAAACGAAGAGGACATGGTAATTGTCAAAGCGGAAATGCCCGTGTCAGAATCCTTCGGAATCGCAGACGAACTGCGCTCGTCAACTCAAGGCAGAGCCTTCTGGGCGACACAGTTCAGCCGCTGGGCACCAGTCCCAGAACAATTGCAAGCCGACACGATAAAGCAGATCAGAGAACGCAGAGGCTTGTCGCCGACACCGCCGAGAGCAGAAGAATTCTACGAAGCAGAATAACCCCAACAACCAAACCTCTATTCTTCTCTCTCCAATCTTCTGTCTTTCCTTACGCCAACAAAAAGCTTATCTTAAACAGTAATATATGCGATATGGGGTAAAAGTTGACAATTATTGGTTATGGCGAAGATGCTCTTACATTATGGGCATTGAAACAACGAATCTCTAAAATCTTAAACAAATTTCAAGACAAAACCTCTGTTTCTGACTGCCTAATCTTCTATCGTCCAAGCTTCGGAAGACACAGTAAAGCGAATAGCTCAGTATTTGGAGAGTTTGACGCTGTAATCGCCTCAAAAGGGAACATATACTTGATAGAAAGCAAATGGGATAATCTTTCTGAATTCAACAATGAAGAATTTACCCTTAGAGAAGAACAAACATTAAGGCACAAGATTTTTTCATGGTATCTAACACATTGGAGCAAGAAATATTCTGACAATTGGCAGTCTTTCATAAGCGAACATCAAAAAGACTTCAAGATTAAAAATAAAACTATTGCTCCAAAAGACAGCTTACTGTCGCGAAATCTTGAGTTTATCTTAAACAAAATACACGAACATTGCAAAGTTGTCTCAGAAAACAATATCAAAAATGTGTTGTTGTTCTTTTATGATTCGGAAAAATCTAAACCACCAACAAAAACCAATGATGCCTTCAAATTGATACCCATTAATTATGAAAAAGAGATTAAAGACAATTTTGTCACTCTTTATTCAGACTTGGGGTGAAAGCACGCCTATTCGGAATCTATGGTCTTTAGAGAGTGGCGAAGTTGTTACTGCTGAAGCCATTTTGGAAAACGTTAAGGATGCTGAGGTCTATTTTCCTCTTCACGATATTGGGACTGATTTACTCGTAGTGAAAGGAAAGAACCATGTTTCTGTTCAAGTTAAGGAAAGCAGATACTTCACAAAAAGAGTTTTGAAAGGAACAAGAGGGCACAGTTGGCATCAAGTCCATAAGAAGAAACTGGACAAAGAAAAAGTGGATTTCTACATTTTTTTAACATATTATCAGAAAGGTGGAGAGCACAGTCCTTCCCCTTTTGAACATAGATTCATAATTATTCCAACTTCAGAGTTAGAAAAACGGATTGAAGAAGCTGAGAAGAAATCTGGGAAAAGGGGCATCTTTAGCTTTTACTTCAATTTTGAAGGAAAAAAAGTTGTTGAAAAAAGAGATATACCAACTGATTATTCAAACTACCTCAACAGATGGGATTTAATCCAACAAGCCTTAGAAGGATAATAATGAATCGGAAGAACCGGAAAAATCTTCCGATGTCATGTGCAAGCGGGTAGGGCTCAGAAACGACAGGCACATTAACCCTACAACCGCAAACGCCACACACGCACGTGTCAAACACTAGTTTTACAGCAAAGTTCAATCTATATATAAGGGAGGGGGTAGTCTCGCAGAGCACATCAGTGAAAACCCTAAGTCCCAAAAAGTATTTATATTCTGGATTATCCAGATAATCTTGGTAATCTGTCTTGGCAACAATTCTTGTCAAAAACCTGCCAGAAGATTTGCTCAAAGAACTGAAAAGACTGAAGGTGGAACTGGGCTGCAAGACATGGGCAGAGTTGCTTTCCGAACTCGTAACTGCCAAAGAAACAATCTTGCTTACTGAAGAAAAAACAGGCCAAATGAAAACAGGTGTCAAAAACTTTCTAAGCCTCAGAGGCGATGTTTCAAGCAAATGGACCGGCCACCCTACGGTACTTGAAGAAAACCGAAGGTCTAGACATCATGAAACCACGTAGCGCCCTCTTGACTCTAGACGCTAACGTCTTGATCGCGGCTCTGAAAACAGACGAAATCCACAGCGAGAAATGCGTGAAAATACTTGCTCAAGTACCTGACCAGTTTGTTTTGGCAGAACCCAGCATCATCTACCAAGAAGTGTGCGGAACCCTAGCTAGGAGAACAAACTTGGACATAGCTAACAAGGCAAAAAAACAGTTAGACCTCATGATCCACCCGAAACTGCTGGCTAACTGCGATAGAAACCTCTGCACATTAGCCTTTACTCTCTGTTCAGAATACGAAATTTACGCAATCGACGCGCTGTATTTGCATGTGGCTCTAGCCAACCGCGCCATCTTGGTCTCACTCGACAAAGAAGACTTCATAGATAAACTAAAAAACAAAAAACCAACCATCGAAACTTACACGGTCTCCGAGTTCCCCTACTAACTCTTTTTTCAACAAAAACCACTGGAATACAGTTTAGAGAGAGCCATTCGCTTGGGAAAGCTTTAATGTGCATCAGCGATTATTGATTTCTGATGAGTCTTTATGATAGTTGGCATTTGCGGAAGCCCACGACAGCAAGCCACCGAGCACGTTCTCAAAGAAGCCTTGCGGATGCTGGAAAAGCAAGGCTTTGAAACGCGTTTCTTCACCGTCAGAGGAAAGCGCATTGGGTTCTGCACTCACTGCGACCACTGCTTAAAGCACAAGGAGTGCGTTTTCAAAGATGACATGCAAGAAGTGTACGCTTTGCTCAAAGACGCGAGAGGAATAATAATCGCCGCGCCAGTCTACAACGGCGGAATAAGCGCCCAAACCAAAGCCATAATGGACAGGTGCCGTGCTGTAGTGGCCGCCGACCGCAACTTCTTCAAACACAAAATCGGCATGGGCATCGCCTTAGGAGGCGACAGAGCAGGCGGACAAGAACAGGCGCTACAGCAAATCCTAACCTTCTACATCCTCAACGGTATAATACCAGTCAGCGGCGGATTCTTCGGCGCAAACCTAGGCGCCACCTTCTGGACAAAAGACACCTTAGAAGGGGCAAAGCAAGATGAGGAAGGATTCAGAAGCCTAAAGAAAACAGTAAAACGATTCGCCGAGTTTCTAAAGAAATATGAGAAATAATCTTGGGGGGGAATCCTTACATGGCTACGGAACAGGTTAAAGTTAAGAAAAGAAAGATAGCGTGGGGAATCACAGGAGCAGGCGACAAAATCGCCCAATTCATAGAAGTCATGAAAACCATAAAGAAAGAATACGAGAACGTGGTGGAGATACAGGTCTTTCTGTCCAAAGCGGCAGAAACAGTCTTAAAATTCTATAAACTCGAAGACACGTTGAAACAAAACTTCCCGAAAGTTTCAGTTGAGCTTAATTCCAACGCGCCTTTTCTCGCTGCTTGGATGCAAATGCGCAAGTACGAGTTCCTGCTCATCGCTCCTGCCACATCAAACACAGTGGCAAAAATCGCAAACGGCATAGGCGATAGCTTACTCTCCAACGCGGCAATAATGAGTTTGAAAGCGTTCGTGCCCGTTTACATCGTGCCAACAGACTATAAAGAAGGTGTAGTGTGCACGAAGCTCCCAAACGGCAAAGAAATGAAACTGAGAATCAGAAAGGAAGAAGTGGAACAAGTCAAAAAACTAGAACTCATGGAAGACGTTTTTGTGCTGAAAAACCCACAAAAAATTCGTGACGTCTTCAAAAAATGGTTTGGACAACCTAAGCCTTAACTGATTGCTGGCAATATGACGCGGAGACGAAACATTGTTTAATCCGATGACTTTACTAAGCCTCATAGTTCCTCTTGCAGTAGGAATACTTTTGGGTTATTTACTTCGGAACAGAAAACTCGTGAAACTTGATAAAGTCTCCTTAGCGGTCATTGTTATCTTGATTTTTTCTCTTGGATTTGGCATAGGCTCAAATAATGAGCTACTAAACGCGCTGCCTAAAGTTGGATTTAACGCCCTAATCATTTCGGTGCTAACAATCCTGTTCAGCATAGCCTTCGTGAAGGCGGGAAGAAGAATGGTGAAAACCTAGAATGATAAAATACGTCATAGCTGCAATAGCTCTCGGAGCCGCAGCAGGTTATCTGAACAACAATTTCTTAAACGTAATTCCTAACGCGCTAGTTTCTGATCAGCTTTTCAGCGTCACCCTCACGGTGTTATTGTTCGTTTTCGGGTTCTCGTTTGGGTTAGACAAAGACGCCATGGACAAGATGAAAAGGACAGGCCCAAAAATTCTGGCTTTCCCGCTCTTTGTTGTGTTAGGTAGCCTTTTAGGCGGCTTAGTCGGAGGCTTAATTCTGCACATCGACGTGGCTGGAGTTGTGGCAGTGAGCGCTGGCTACGGCTGGTACACTCTCTCTGGACCGTTGATAGGGCAACTGTTCGGCGCGGAACTGGGAACCTTGGGCTTTGCCGCAAACTTTTTCAGAGAGTTGCTGACGATAACCACGATTCCTTTGATTGTCAAGCTTGACAAGTACGCACCCGTAGCCTCGGGAGGAGCAACAACCATGGACACCACGCTTCCAGTGATAATGCGCTACTGCGGCAGCGACATGCTAATAACAGCCTTCACAAACGGCCTCATACTAACGCTGATAGCACCCTTCACGATAATCGCAATAGCGTCATTCATATGAATAAGTGGCTAAACCACGAGGGATGCGAGAAGCCCACCAGCCAAGCCCAAAAGTATGGGGAAAGGCAAACCAGGGAAAATACCCTTCTTCTCCAGCATCAAAAAAGTGAAAAAAGAACCACCCAGAATGCCAATTAGCGAAACGAGGCAGGGAACCCAGCCGAAATTCAGAAGCATACTTCCACTAAGCATGGAGTAGAACACCAAGTCTCCGAGACCCATCTGAATATCCTTAAAAGAAAAGCTCAAACCTTTAAGCTGATCAAGCCCAGCGTGAGCTATCTTACCAACAGGTCCATAGTAGACCGCAAACACGTCGTAGATCGCCAAGAAACATAGAATCAGCAGTGCACTCAAAAACGGGATAGAGGCTCCGAAGAATACTCCAAGTGCGCCCCCCAAGCAAATTACAACGATGTTGCGGGCTTTGTTGCCTAACCGAAAAATGGCAAGATCAAACAGTACAGTGAAGATTATGGATAGTATGACCACTAAAATCTCCGAGTTCGGGATAGAGGAAAAGATCGCAGACAGGTAAAACACGGACAACAATAGAGAAGCGGTCGTCAAGGCAACAGCCGTGAGGATAGTGATTAGTTTGAGGTTTTTCCGTTTGAGGAGAAGATACAAGACAGCAGCGCCTACGGCAATGATGATGACAAAATAGAAGGCGTTTCCGAAAGGGCCCGAAGCGGTGTCTTCTGGAAAGGGCGTGACGTTGTAAATCGTCGCTGGCTGCGTTAGCAGTAAGTAGGCGCAGCCCAGCCCAAACATCAAGCTCGCCAATATCGGAACCAAATATACGGCTTGAGCGTCAAATTTTTCAGTCAAGGCGCTTACCCTAAATTATTGATGCACATTGCAGCTTGTAAGTAACATTGGTCACAGAATAAGCTTTGTTTTCTATCGGTGTCGAAAATGGAATTAGAAAAATACATAACACATGAAGAACGCGAACAGTGCCTCAAACCCAAAGCGTGCCCAAGCTCGTGAACAGCCTCTTTCAGCGATCTCTCCGTAAAAAGCTCCATGTTTGGAGGGTCTCCGTAAAATTCAGGTTTAAGCCGCCACAGGGATATTAAGGCAGCTTTCCCAGGGCAAGCAGCCTCTCCAAACACGAAATTCAATTCAGAAACGAAAATGTCCGCGTCTACAACGCCTAAAACGCGATTCAAATCTTTCTTCTTGACTGCATAACCTTGAATTTCGCTTAGAAGGACGTTTGAGCGATATTGCTTGCGCTTTTTGTCGAAGGCTTTTTCGGAGAGAGGCAACTGCTCATCAATCACTATGCATGTTGTGTCTGGGAAAATTCGCATCAATTTTTCCTGAATTCGGAGCGTTATAGTCGCGTCTACTTGTCCAATGGGCAAGATTCCAATTTTCATAACCACACTCTAAACCTCGAAGGTTTCTCCAGTCTTTGGAGCAAAAGCGTCCAGG
>Ga0315282_10010043_pt1 | contig 14945 bp, 10 predicted proteins | sample YL17G07_20_MG_FD_203693 | JGI IMG/M metagenome (GOLD analysis project Ga0315282, IMG submission 203693) | Sediment microbial communities from Yellowstone Lake, YNP, Wyoming, USA - YL17G07_20 | ecosystem: Environmental > Aquatic > Freshwater > Lake > Sediment | place: USA: Wyoming | collected... | reverse complement strand
GGCAGGCTCGCCTGGAAGTCGCCGCCGGCGAGGCAGGTGTAGAAAACGGCCAGGTGACACTGGTGCGCGTTCACCAGATCAGCGATGCTCGGCCCTGGGCCGTCAGGAGGCGGATCGGGCGGCGGCTGCTCCTGGCGCGGCGACCAGTCCGCCCTCGTGCGCCAAATCCTCGACGCCTTCGCCAAGGTCAGCGAGAACCTGGACGTGCTCAGGCAGCGCGAGAAGGCGAGAGCACAGAGGCGACGCGGCGGCCTCTCCCCTTGCAGCAGCCTTGCTACCGCGTGGTGCTGCCTGCGCGCGTCGGGGGGAGCAGCCGGTGGTAGACTTCCCCGGTGTGCGCGTCCAGCATCATGGTGAACTCCCGCCCCATGTGCTCATCGTATCCTCTGGAGGTCCGCGCCGGCACGAAGTAGGTCACCTTCCACACCAGGACGGTCTTCCCGCTGCGCCAGGAGGTGAGCAGAGAGCACTCGGTCAGCCGCGTCTTCCCACGCTGTTCGTCCGGCAGTTGGGCTAGCGCCTTGCCAGCCTCCTTCACAGCGTCATCCTTGCTCAAACGCGGGGGAGGCAGACCGTCGGCCGGGTAGTACCACTGCGCGTACCGGGTGACCCCGCCCGTAGTGACGTTGACGGTCACGAAGGCCCAGCCCACGCGGATTCCCCGCTGCTCCACGACCCACTCGAAGGATTGCTCTGGCGCGCGCTTCACGGTGCTCGGAAAGTCCAGCTGGCGCCGGGCCTTCAAGAACCGAGCCAGCCCCCATTGGGGCCAGTGGGCTTTCAGATAGGCCTCGGCAGCAGCCTTGGCCTCGTCTTCCGTGAGGCGCCGCGAGCCTGTCTCCCACTCCCGCGGAGGGTAGTCGGCATCCTCCACCTGTCCATCCCACGCGTTGACGCCTATCTGAACTCTCCCCCGCTCTCGCTGCCAGTCTTCCACATCGGCCGTCGGTGGGTAAGGAAGCACAAAGCTGAACATAGGCGGCACGGTGCCATCGGAAGTCGCCGCCGGCCCCCATCTGTTGCGCTCCAGCTCGTCGGGCCTGACCCCGAGGAAACGGGCCGCAATCCGGCGGCACTCCTCGAAGGAGAGCTTGGGCTCCACTGCCCCCTCACGCCCGGCGCCCCCCCCGTGAGGCCCGGAGGTCGCGCTTACGATAGCTCCACCCGCCAAGGCCAGCAGCAGGCCTGCACGTGCTGTCATCCATCTCACCTCCTGGCGCTCCCGCCTCACTTGTAGAAGGCGCTCTTGGGCGGCTCCACGATCCTATGCGTCGGGGCTGTAGCAGTAAACGTGTCAGTGCCCTCGTAGTCGTGCAAGTTGTCCTTGACAGCCTTCTTGGCGGCGTCTATCGCCTCCTGGGCGGTTCCCCCCGTCCGCAGGACCCGCCAGAACTCGGGGAACCAGAAGTCCGAGGCACCGCCGTCCACCGTCACATCGGCAGGCGCCACGACACAATCCACACCCTCGTCAGGCAACGAGCCCTGCTCTTGGAACTCGTCTCCGCCATAGCACGTGTAGAACACGGCCAAGTGGCATTGGTGGGCGTTAAGCAGCTCCGTCACGTTCGGTCCTTGCGCATCCGGAGGAGGATTTGGCGGAGGCTTGGAGTAAACCACTCCGTCGCTCGTCTCGACCCAGCCGAGGTCAGGGTCGGCCGGTCCAGGCGCGTTCCCCTCACGCACCCATTCCTCGTGATCCATCCCATGTCCGTCGAAGCACACTATCGCACCCTTCTCGAAGGCCTGCATCAGGGCATCCGAGGATGGATCCCAGGAGGCAGTCGCCCCGTACTGGCCGTCGGGTACCTCCGTCACCAGGTTCAGTTGTGCATCCCGCGCCACCGATGCGGTATCCGGCAGGCCCGAGCTCGAGAAGTTCCTGGCTATGGGCTGCATGACGATGGCGGCACCCTCATCTTTGATAGGCAGCAACCGGTGGTCGCGCTCCATCTTGCTGGCCATGCCGCTGACCACCCAGTGGTAGCGACCGCCGTAGACTCGCTGGCCCACCCAGGGCATCCCGACCCACACTCCGGCGTACTCGTACGTGAGCGTTTGGTTCGGAGGCCCCGTAGGCATGTCGAAGCCCGCATCGGAGGGCGCCAGTTGATCGAGCAGCGGGTCACAGGCTTGCCAGTTTAGCAGGGCCGCTTGCTCGCTAAGCCGATACGCTAGCTGCGCGCACATAAGCCCCGTGTCTGGGTCGAAGGGCGGGTCGAGGGTGGCGCTCAAGCTGTTGAAGATCGGCCGTGGGTTGGTATACCAGTCGGCGTAGTTCTGCTGCCCCCAGAACTTGTAGGTGTAGATGTGGTACTTCGCCAGGGCGCCGGCGGGCGGCTGCACTGACCAAGTGGTGTTTGGGCTGACGCTCTCTGACTTGCCCCAGCGGGGGCCGTAGTCGGTGTCGTAGATCTGTAGCTCCATGCCCACCGGGAGCGGCACGTGGTTGAACACGTAGCACGAGAAGGCGGGAGGCAGATCGGTGGTGTCGTTGGTCCACAGAATGGGCCGGTCCGGCTCCAGGTCGTCCAGCACCAGGTTGCCCACGTCTACGAGTTTGACGGCCGTGGCCTGGCTGGACCCCGGTGGGTTGTAGGTGGAGAAGTAGGCGGTGACCTTGATCTCCCAGGGGCCGTTGTGGCCGTCCAGCGTCTGCCAGTTGCCGTGCCACCGGGTGGGGCTGTCTTGGAACATGGTGAAGGGGCCGCGCTCGTACCCGCAGGTCAGGTCCTTAAGCCTGCACTCCATCTTGGTGCACGTCTGGCCCGGGTCCAGCGTCAGGTGGGCGATGATGCCCACCGCGTCGCCGATGTCGGGGTCCTGCGGCACCACCTCGATGCTCACCGTCCCCGCCAAGGCCGCACTGCACCACAGCACTACTACTGCCAAGCAGACTGCAGTCTTCCTGAACACCCTCATGGCTCTCCCCTCCTTGGTTTGACGCCCTAGGTTGGGCCGGCGTTCCCTCCTTGAACCGGAAAGCAAAAAGCGGCCGCCTGATGGCTCAGGACGGCCGCTTACATACACCTATGTTGCTGGCGCGCGAGGGCGACCAAGCGGCGCTTAGCGTCTCTCGGCTCCAGCTAATACCCAAACACTGAGGCACCGGCCACCCAAGGTGCATCTATCCTACCCCCATGCCTCAACCACTCGCAACCCCACTATACCCCAGCCCCATGCCCCTGTCAAGACCCTCGTCGGATGGGCTGCAATTGACCCTCTCGTCGCACCTGTGCTATAATCTGCCTGCTGTGAGTGTTTGACACCGGGATGCTCCTCCTGGGGTGGCGCGGGAGGCGCCGGTTTGACGCCAGGTGGCTGTCTGGGGCACTGCTTTGCGTTCGCGCGAGGAGTTGGAGGAAGAGCTGGTCGCGGCCCAGGAGCGGCTCGCCCGACTGGAGACGCTGGTCGAGGTGAGCGCGCTGGTCAGCTCCACGTTGGGGCAGGACGAGGTTTTGCGGCTGATGGAGTTGGGCTGCAAGGTGGTGGATGCCGAGACCGGGTCCGTGCTGCTGGTGGATGAGCCCACCAATGAGCTGTATTTCCGGGCGGCCTTGGGCGAGAAGGGGGCGCAGATAGCCCCCTATAGGCTCAAGATGGGGGAGGGCATCGCCGGCTGGGTGGCGGAGCGGCGAGAGCCGGCGCTGGTCAACGACCCGGTCGGCGACGAGCGCTTCCACCTGGAACTGGCGCAAGCGGTGGGCCTGGTGCCGCACTCGCTGCTGTGCGTGCCCTTGCAGGCGCGGGGGAAGCTCATCGGGGTGGTGCAGGCCCTCAACAAGCGGAACGAGGGCCAGTTCGACGAATCCGACGTGGCGTTGCTGATGGCCTTCGCCAACCAGGCGGCCATCGCTCTGGACAACGCGAACCTGGTGGAGCGGCTGCGGGCCAGGATCAACCTGGCCAACGCGGAGCTGATCGAATCCAACCGGGAGCTGGACCTTGAAAAGGGACGCATGGAGGCCATAGTCCGGGGCATGGCGGACGGGCTGATCGCGCTGGACGTAGAGGGGGTGGTGGCGCTGGTGAACCCGGCGGCGGAGCTGCTGCTGGGGGTGCGGGAGCAGGAGCTGAAGGGCCAGCGGCTGGACGAGGCGCTGCGCAACTGGCAGATCCGCGATCTGGTGCAGGAGATCAGGGCTGGGGGTGGGGCGCCCAAGCGCTGCGAGGTGACCATCGAGCAGCCGGAGCGGCGCATCCTGTCGGCGTACGGCACCGGGGTGCGCGACGAGGACGGGAAGCTAGCGCGCGTGCTGGTGGCTCTGACGGACATCACCGCCCTCAAGGAACTCAGCGAGATGAAATCGGACTACGTTTCGGTGGTGAGCCACGAGCTGCGCACGCCGCTGACCTCCGTCCAGGGTTTTGTGAGCACACTGAAGGCGGACCGCAAAGGCCTTTATGACGCGGAGACGCGCAACAACTTCTACGGCATCATTCAGGACGAATGCGACCGGCTGCTGCGGCTGATAAACGACCTGCTGGACGTGTCGCGTCTGGAGGCGGGGAAGCCGCTGAGCCTGAACCTGACCACGGTAGACGTGCGAAGCCGTCTGGAGAGGGCGGTACGGGCGCAGTCCACCTATACCGACCGGCACGAGTTCGCCTTGCATGCGCCGCCGGACCTGGAGCCGGTCATAGCCGACCCGGATCGGGTGGACCAGGTCATCACCAACCTGCTGGCCAACGCGGTGAAGTACTCGCCGGAGGGCGGGAAGATCAGCATCGAGGTGCGGCAGTCGGATAGCGGGGTGCAGGTGTCGGTGGCGGATCCCGGGATGGGCATGACCGCCGAGCAGATGCGCACCATCTTTGAGCGCTACGCGCGGGTGGAGACGCGGGCGACGCGCAAGATTCGCGGCACCGGCCTGGGCCTCTTTCTCTCCAGACAACTTGTGGAACTGCATCACGGCAAGATATGGGTGGAAAGCGAACTGGGGCAGGGCGCGACGTTTACGTTCACGCTGCCCAGAACGCAACCCGGCGCCGGGGACCCCCGGCGCAACGCAGCAGAAGCAGACGCGGCAGAGGGTGGTCGCCATGATGAAGCCACAGCCGCAGCGCGACAGCCACCTTAAACGGGAGCTTGGGGGCATTGCTCTAGCCACCGCGGGTGTGGTGGTGTTCGTCAGCCTCGCCTGGGACCTCTCGGGGCCCTTGCCCAAGGCGCTCAGCCTGCTGCTCACCACCCTGTTGGGAGTTGGCGCCTACGCGGTTCCCGTGGCCGCCGTGGTCGCGGGCGTCGTCCTGCTGCTACAGATGCAAGTCGCCCGGCCTCGCGACATCCTCGTCGGCCTTGCCCTGCTCTTCCTGGTCTTCCTGGGTTTGTGCCACCTGTACCAGGTGGATTCCGCCGACATGCTGCGCCCGGAGGTCATGCGCGAGCGCGGCGGGGCGCTGGGGGCGGGCATAACCTGGGTGCTGAGGAGCGCGCTGCACGAGACGGGCGCCTACATCGTGCTCTTCGGCCTGGCCCTGGCGGGCATCTTGCTGGTCAGCGACGTGTCGGGCAGCGACCTGCTGCTGGGCAGCGGCGGGCTGCTGCGGGACGCAGCCGTCTCCACGTTCGCCAGTTTGCGCGACAGGCTGAGGGGAAGGTCGCCCTCGCGGCCGCAGGCAGGGAGCGCGCCGCGCCGCGCCGCCTCGCCCACGGCGCGGCCGACAGCGGCCGTGGATATGGGCGAGCAGGAGCTGGAGCTGCCAGTGGTGCAGCCGAGAGCCAGGAGGGCGGGGGAGGCGCAGAGACCGTTGCCGGGCAGGAGGCAGTTGGACCTGCTGGACAGACAGTCGCTGTACCAGCATCCGAGCCCGGATCTGCTGGACGCATCGGAGGAGAGGCGGAGCGGGCCCGACGAGGCGGAGATCACCGACAACATCATGCTGGTGGAGGACACGCTGGCCAGCTTCGGCGTGGAGGCCAAGGTGGTGCACTACGAGCGGGGGCCGGCGGTGACCCGCTACGAGGTAGAGCCGGCGCGGGGGATCCGCGTAAGCAAGGTGGCGAATCTGGCCGATGACCTGGCCCTGGCGCTGGCGGCCATAGACGTGCGCGTGGAGGCGCCGGTGCCGGGGAAGTCGGTGATCGGCATCGAGGTGCCGAATCGGACGGTCTCGATCGTGCCGATACGGGCGATTCTGGACACCGAGAAGGCCCGGCAGGCCAAATCGAAGCTGGCCTTCGCGCTGGGCAAGGACGTCACTGGGGAGCCACGGCTGGGGGACCTGGCCCGCATGCCGCACCTGCTGATTGGGGGCGCGACCAACGCGGGCAAGAGCGTGTGCCTGAACGCCATCATCGCCAGCATCCTGTTCCGCGCCAGCCCGCGGGAGGTCAAGTTCGTGCTCATTGACCCCAAGCGGGTGGAGCTGAGCGTCTTTGACGACATTCCGCACCTGGCGGCCCCGGTGGTGCATTCGGCCAAAGAGGCGGCGGACGTGCTACGCAAGCTGATCAAGGAGATGGACCGGCGCTACGACCGTTTCGCTCTGGCCGGGGTGCGCAACATTGAGGAGTACAACATCCAGGCGGAGCCGACGGAGCGGATGCACTACCTGGTGGTGGTGGTGGACGAGTTGGCGGACCTGATGATGCAGGCGGCGGCGGAGTTCGAGTTCTCCATCTGCCGGCTGGCGCAACTGGCCCGGGCTACGGGCATTCACCTGGTCATCGCCACCCAGCGCCCTTCGGTCAACATTGTCACCGGCACCATCAAGGCCAATATCTCTTCGCGCATCGCCTTAGCCGTGGCCTCGCAGGCCGATTCGCGCGTCATCATTGACTGCAACGGGGCGGAGCGGCTGATCGGGCGGGGGGATATGCTGTTCCTGCCCATTGAGGCCTCCAAGCCGGTGCGCATTCAGGGAGCCTACATCAGCCCCACTGAGGTGGAGCGGCTGGTGGAATTCCTGCGCGGACAGGGGGAGCCGGAGTTCGATATCATCCCCGAGGTGGACGAGGAGGAATACGGGACCGAGGGAGACATGGCGCCGGAGAGCGACGCACTGTTCGAGGCGGCGGCGGAGTTCGTGGTGGCGCACGACGAGGCCTCGGTGTCCATGCTGCAACGGCGCTTCAAGATAGGCTACGCGCGGGCGGGGCGGCTGATAGACATGATGGAGAGGTGCGGCATCGTGGGGTCCTACGAGGGCTCCAAGCCACGGCAGGTGTTCATGAGCCCCGCGGACCTGATGACGTTCATGGCGCGGCAACGTCAGAGCGCCGCGGCGCAGGCCGAGCCGGCGCTGGTCAGCGCGCCCCCGCAGACGACAGGGGTGGGGCCAGCAGCCCGGCCGGCGGGCGGCCCTTCGGGGCCATTCTGAGGGCGGGCCGGGGGCTTCTGCCACGTAGCCAGTACCGGATGCCGGAGAGTCCAGTGCCACGCAGCGAAGGGCGTCCAGCCTTCGTAGCTGACCTTGCTTTGCTCGCCGTCCCTCGACCCTTCGGCGGAGCTCAGGGCAGGCGTTGCTCGGGATGGTGACCCTTCGGCTCCGCTCAGGACGACCCTGAGCCTGTGGTTCGGCAGGCTCACCACCCTGAGCCCCGAGCGCCCTACGGGCCTCGGGACCCCGATGCAAAGCGGTCGGGGCAACGTCGAAGGGTCGAACCATAGCGGGCCTACGGGCGCCGCTATGGCGACGGCGGGCGGAGTAGGCGCTGCGCAGAGCGCCAAGTGAGGCGGCCACAGTGCAGGGCGGCCGCGTGCATGCACGCAATAAGCTGAACGAGCTGACCGGCCGGGAGTGGCTGCGGTTCACCAAGTCCTGGTTCGTGTGCGACTCCCGGCGCTATCACCAGAACCGCGACACGGAGCTGCACCCGGCGCGCTTCCCGGAGGAGATGGTCGCGGAGTTCCTGTTGTTCTTCACCAAGGCCGGCGAGTGGGCGCTGGACCCATTCGTGGGCAGCGGCGCGACGCTAGTTAGCTGTGCGGAGACGGGCCGGAGGGGCGTGGGCGTGGAGATCGCGGCCAAGTACGCGCAGATTGCTGCGACACGTGCTCTGGGGCAGCACGTCATCTGTGGCGACGCGGCCGGGATGGGGGAGCCCGGCTTCTGGGACGGGCTGCCGGCGGAGATGGAACGGACGGCGGAGGGCCTGCCGGCCTTCGATTTCGTGATGACCTCGCCGCCCTATTGGGACATGCTGCGCCAGAGCCGAGGCAACGTATTCAGCGCGCACAAGGAGCGGGCGGCCAAGGCACTGGACACGCACTACACGGACGAGCCAGGGGATCTCGGGAACGAGCCCGACTACGAGACCTACATCGAGCGCACGGGCCAGGTCTTCGACCTGTGCGCGGGCCTGCTGCGGGCCGGGCGGTACCTGGTGGTGGTGGCCCAGAACCTGCGCACGCCGGAGGGCGGGGTGAAGCCTCTGGCCTGGGACCTCCAGGCCCGCATCTCGCAGAGCCTGTCGTTCCAGGGGGAGAGGATCTGGTGCCAGGACAGTAAGCGCCTGGGCATCTGGGGCTATCCGAGCGTGTTTGTGCCCAACTACCATCACCATTACTGTCTCATCTTCCGCAAGCAGGAGGCAGGAGCCGGACGTTGAGGACGTCTTTGGGGGCGGGGCCGATGAACGTGGACGAGGCCATCCAGAAGGTCGTGGAGACCATCCGGGATGAGTATCACCCGGAGAAGATCATCCTGTTTGGGTCGCGGGTGTGGGGTGACCCAGACGGCGATAGCGACCTGGACGTGCTGGTGATCAAGGAGAGCGACCAGCGGGAGGTGGAGCGGATTCGGGAGGTGTCGTGGCTGCTGCGGCCGCGCCCTCTGCCGCTGGACATCCTCGTGAAGACGCCCCAGGAGATAGAGCGGCGGCTGGCTATCGGGGATGACTTCATGCGAGAGATCGTGACTCGGGGGAGGGTGGTGTATGACCGAGGCATGGTTTGAGGAGTGGGTGCGGAAGGCGGAAGAGGACTATCTCGTCGCGTCATCTCTCGACGCCAACACCACGCCAAGCGCCGTCTGTTTCCATTGTCAGCAGTGCGTCGAGAAGTACCTGAAGGCGGCGCTGGCCAAGCAGGGCGGGCCGATCCGCAAGATCCGCAATCTCACAGTACTGAACGATCTCGTGGCCGAGCAGGATGCTCGCTTCGAGAAGCTCCATGACGAGCTGGGAAGCCTCAATCCGTACTCCGTGGTAGGCCGATACCCTGGCTCCGAGCCAAGCATAGACGAGGCGAGGCGGGCGTTGGACATGGCGTCGAGCTTGCGGCGACAGATGAGAGACCTGTTGGGTCTACGGGCGGAGGGCTGAAAGCAGGGCGCAAAGCCGCGACTACCGTCTTGCGCACCTTGTGCAACGTCGGGGGACGTTGCACTCCATAAACGGCCACAAGGGCGGGCGCAAAGCCCGCCCCTAGCGGTTACGTGTAGTATGGACTCAGATGAGAGAACCAGCGTGGCTGTTGTGTCTCTGGGGTGCGCCAAGAACCTGGTGGACTCGGAGGTGATGCTGGGGCTGCTGGAGGGGGAGGGCTGCCGCCTGGTTGTGGAGGCCTCGGAGGCGGAGGTGATCATCGTGAACACCTGCGCCTTTATAGCGGAGGCCAAGGCGGAGGCCATAGAGGCCCTCCTGGAGGCGGCCGAGCTGAAGCAGCGGGGCAAGTGCCGGGCGCTGCTGTGCTGCGGCTGCCTGCCGCAGCGGCACGCGGCCGAGCTGCTGGGGGAGCTGCCCGAGGTGGACGGCTTCGTGGGCACCGGCAGCGTGGACAAGATCGGCCTGGCGGTGCAGGCGGCTCTGCGGGGCGAACGGCCGGTGCTGCTGGACCCGCCCTCGTTTCTGTACTCGCACGATACGCCCCGGGTGCGCGGCGAGCCGCGGTGGCTGGCCTACGTGAAGATCGCGGAGGGGTGCGACAACCCGTGCAGCTTCTGCGCTATTCCTGCCGCCCGGGGGCCGTTCCGCAGCCGGCCCGTGGACTCCATCCGGCGGGAGTTCGAGCGCCTGGCGGAGGAGGGCGCGCAGGAGATCATCCTGGTGGCCCAGGACACCACCTACTACGGCGTGGACTTGGCGGGGCGGCCACTGCTGGCCGACCTGCTGCGCGAGTTGGATGCGACTGGGTTTGGGGGATGGATTCGGGTCTTATACATGCACCCGTATCGGGTGGATGAGACGCTGATCGAGGTGGTGGCCAGCTCATCAGCCGTGGTGAACTACTTCGATATCCCGATGCAGCATGCCTCGGCCCGGCTGCTGGCGGCGATGGGCCGGCCGGAGAGGGCCCCGGCAAATCTCGAGCTGATCCGCCGACTGCGGCAGTGGATTCCCGGCGCCGCCATCCGCACGGCCTTCCTGGTAGGGTTTCCCGGCGAGACCGAGGGTGACTTCGCCGAGCTGCTGCGCTTCGTGGAGGAGGCGCAGATAGACCGCCTTACCGGGTTCGTCTTCTCGGCGGAGGAGGGCACGCCGGCGGCGACCATGCCGGAGCAGGCGCCCCGGGAACTGGCAGAGGAACGCCTGGCGGAGCTGATGGCAGCGCAGGAGCCCATATCGCTGCGCCGGAATGGGGCGCTCATCGGCACGGAGTTGGAGGCGCTGGTGGAGGCGGTCGGCCCCGCGGGGGCTGTGGGCCGGACCTACCGGGACGCGCCGGAGGTGGATGGGGAGATCCATCTGGCTGACTGCGCGGCGAGGCCGGGCAGCTTTGCCCAGGCTGTGGTGGAGACTGCGGAGGTGCACGACCTGCGCGGGCGCTGCGTGCAGGGGTGGCGGAAGGAACCAAGGGCAGAGGCCGCCCTCTCGGCGCGGCGGAAGGCCAGTTGAGTCAGTGTGAGTAGGCTGCCTGAGTCGAGTCATACGGAGGGAGTCCTGTGAGCAAGAAGCAGGAGACGGCTGAACAGGAGGCGGCCGCGCGCCACTTCCTGGGCGACCTGATCTACTATGCCATGGCGGCAGCGCCGGGCCCGCTGAAGGCCAGCGAGATCGCCAAGTCGGTGCGGGAGCACCTGCCGGTGTCGCCGCGCCTGATCCGGGAGAGCCTGGAGAGCGATCCGCGCTTCCGGGCGGTAGATCGGCGCTGGACGGCTACGGCGCGGCAGGAGCTGGCGACCCGACCCTTTGCCGGCGCGGTGACAGCGGCGCTGGAGAGCTATGGCAAGCCCCTGACTCCGCAGGCCGTGGCTGCCCAGATTGCCGCCAGCCGGCGGCGCCTGCCGCAGGAGCTATACGACCTGACCGCGCACGTGCTGGCGACTGTCTCGCCCCACATCAGACTGGGCGACGAGGCGTACGGCCTCTCGTCCTGGGTCATCAAGGCTTCGGCGGGTGAGGATGAGGAGTCGGTCGCCTTCTACAACGACCTGGCGCACGATCCCCAGGTGGCGGAGGGGCTCCAAGCGATAGGCCGGCGGCGCGTGCGTCGGGACCGGGCCATAGACACCGCGGAGGCCATTCTGGAGGCCGTCGGTGGGCCGCTGCCGAGCCGTGTGCTGAGCTTCCTGGTGTGGCGGGAGAATGGTCTGGTCCAGGCGCCGGAGCGGCTGTTCGCGGCCATGCTGGCGGACGAGCGCTTCCACCTGTTGTCCGGGCCGCGCTGGTGCAGCGCCGACTACCATCAGATGCTGGTTACGACGCTGGAGCAGCTTTCGGCCAAGGTGGACCGGGCCGCTGGGCCCGCGGCGGCGGCCATTGACCTGGCGCAAGTGCTGGCCAGTGAGCCGGCAGGGGCCGGCGGGTTCACCATCTCGGGCGCCGACCTCGACGAGGCGGTGCGGGCCATTGAGGAGGAGCCCGGGGCTCCGCTGGACGAGCTGGTGCAGGACGTGTTTGGGCTGTACCCCGGCGACGAGGACTTCGTGGCCGCCGTGCACGCTCTGAAGAAGCGTCTGGACGGCGCCGAGCGAGTGGTGGTGGTGGGCGTAGGGCAGTACTACCCGGCCTCGGCCGTGCCCGCCCGGGTGGAGAGGGTGCCGCAGGTGTTGGTGCCGGTCTACGTGGAGAAGCAGGCCCTGGACGGGGACCCGGTAGACGCCCTGCTGACCGACGGGGGGCTGGAAGAAGACCTGGCCGAGCGCGTGCACGATCCGGCCTTCGAGGATGTGGGGGAGGAGGAAGAGGCCGTGCTGGACGCGAAGGCCAAGCTGCCTACCGAGATTCGGTATGCCGTGCCCTACCACCATGTGCAGGCGGGCACGATGAAGGTCCGACAGATGGACCGAGGGGTCATCTCGGAGAGCCCGGCTCGTGTGCGCGCGGTGCTGCGTTACGAGCAGCAGGAGTACGAGGTCTGGATCAACAACGAGAAGGGCCTGCTGCACGGCCTGGAAGGCTTCTATGGCGAGTACGTGGCCGCGCCCGGCAGCGTCATCCGCATCGCCGCCGGCGATGAGCCCGGCCATTACGAGCTGCGCTACGACGGCGAGACCGACCCGGACTGCTACATTGATGAGGGGCGCATGCGGGAGCTGCTGGAGCTGAGGGAGGCGGCGGCCAAGACGGAGATGCCGGTGTACGATCTGCTGCGGGCCCTCATGCCCCATCACGAGCAGGGCACGCGGCTAGAGACGTTGGTGGCGGAGCTTAACGTAGTGCGGCGCACGAGCAAACGTGTGGTGGCGTCTGACTTGAGCTCCTACCATTGCTTCCACACGCGCAAGAAGCGGCCCGATCTGTGGCTTTACGACGAGCGGGCGGTCGAGCAAGGCCGCAAGAAGGCCAAGAAGAAGTTCTTCCGGCGCGCCAGGAGTCAGTAGATGAGCCAGGCAGTGCGGGTGCGGTTCGCGCCTGCGCCTACGGGGGCACTGCACGTGGGCGGGGTGCGGACCGCGTTGTTCAACTGGTTGTTCGCGCGCAAGCACCAGGGCGTGTTCGTGCTGCGCATCGAAGACACCGATGAGGCGCGCTCCACGGAGGAGTCGCTGCGGCGCATCCTGGAGGGCTTTGGCTGGGTGGGCCTGGACTGGGATGAGGGGCCGGATGTCGGCGGCCCTTTCGGACCCTATCTTCAGTCGCAGCGGCTGGACGTTTACCAGCCCTACTTCGAGAAGCTGCTTCAGGCGCAGACGGCCTACCCGTGCTACTGCACGCCGGAGGAGCTGGCGGCGCGGCGCGAGCAGATGGAGGCCAGGGGCCTGCCGCCGCGTTACGACGGCCGCTGCCGCCGGCTACCGGCGGCCGACCGTGAGCGGCTGGAGAGTGAGGGCCGGCCGGTGTGCCTGCGCTTCCGCATGCCGGAAACGGGCAGCGTGGAGTTCGAGGACTTGGTGCATGGGCGCAAGACCTGGGAGAACTCGGCGCTGGACGACTTCGTGGTGCGGAAGTCGAGCGGCTTCCCCACCTACAACTTCGCCTGCGTAGTGGACGACGCGCTGATGCACATCAGCCACGTGATCCGCGCCGAGCAGCATCTGTCCAACACGCCGCGCCAAGTGCATCTGGTCAGGGCTCTGGGCTTCGAGCCGCCGCTGTATGCCCACGTCTCGCACGTGCTGGCGCCAGACCGCAGCAAGCTGTCCAAGCGGCACGGGGCCACCGACATAAACGAGTTTCGGGAGCTGGGCTACCTGCCCGAGGCCATGGTCAACTTCCTGGCGCTGCTGGGCTGGTCCACCGGCGATGAGCAGGAGATCATGAGCCGCCAGGAACTCATCCAGCGCTTCGATCTGGCGCGGGCGGGGAAGTCGGGCGCCATCTTCGACCTCAAGAAGCTCGACTGGATGAACGGGCAGTACCTCAACGCAATGCCCACGGACGAACTCGCCAGGCGGGCGCTGCCCGTGCTGGTGAGGGCCGGCCTGATGGCAGCGGAGCCGGGGACCGAGGAGCTGGCGTACCTGCGGCAAGTGCTGGAACTAATGCGGGAGCGGCTCAAGACCCTGAACGACCTCACCAGCCTGGGCGGCTTCTTCTTCAGGGACGAGGTTGAGCCGGACGAGAAGGCTCAGGGCAAGTGGCTGAGCAAGTCGTGGGTGGCAGAGGTGCTGACCGCCGTGGCCGAGGCCCTGGAGGCCCTGCCGGAGTTCACGCTGGAGACCGTCGAGCACGCCTTGCGGGGGGTGGCGGAGCAGTTGGGCCGCCCGGCGTCGGAGGTCATCCACCCCACACGCGCGGCGGTGTCGGGGATGACTATGGGCCCCAGCCTGTTCCACCTGCTGGTGGTTCTGGGCCGCTCGCGTGTGGTCCTCCGGCTGCGCAGGGCCGCTTTGCGCAGCCGCCAGGGAGCCTGCGGGGCTGGTGGGCCAGGCGGTGGTGGGTAGGCGATCTGCGTCCCGCCAGCCGCAAACACACTTGACGGGGCCGGGAGACTGGTGGTATAGTAGCTTTCCCGCAGGCCGGCGCCGCTGGGCCGGGCTGCGGCCTTTGTGCTTAGTACGGGTGACCGCCGCAGCGGGCGCGTTGAGGCCTGCCTGCCGCCAGGCAAGCCGGCGTAGCTCAAGGGTAGAGCAGCTGATTTGTAATCAGCAGGTTATCCGTTCGAATCGGATCGCCGGCTCCAGAGAGCTTGGCGTCCGGTGAGAAGTTGCGGGCGCCTGAGTGGAGGGGTGCCCGAGTGGTTAAAGGGAGCAGACTGTAAATCTGCCGGCGGAATGCCTACGGAGGTTCGAATCCTTCCCCCTCCACCATTGACGACGGGTTTCAGGTATGAGGTTGGAGGTTTGAGCAGAGGCGAGGAGCGGGAGATAGGCCCAGGTAGCTCAGTTGGTAGAGCGTGTCCTTGGTAAGGACAAGGTCACCGGTTCAATCCCGGTCCTGGGCTCCAGCACCCGGCTTCCTGAAGAGGGTTGGGGCTCTCCACGCAGGTGTCCAGGTGCGAGGCCCGGGGCGGGGCCGCTAGATTCGAGCCATTGCTGAAAGGAACTGTGACTGATGGGCAAGCCCAAGTTTGCGCGGACGAAGGAGCACGTAAACGTAGGGACGATCGGGCACGTGGATCACGGCAAGACGATGCTGACCACGGCGATCCTGAAGATACTGTCGCGGTCGGAGACGGAGG
>Ga0315282_10010042_pt1 | contig 14946 bp, 19 predicted proteins | sample YL17G07_20_MG_FD_203693 | JGI IMG/M metagenome (GOLD analysis project Ga0315282, IMG submission 203693) | Sediment microbial communities from Yellowstone Lake, YNP, Wyoming, USA - YL17G07_20 | ecosystem: Environmental > Aquatic > Freshwater > Lake > Sediment | place: USA: Wyoming | collected... | reverse complement strand
ATTTCATCAACCTTTCCCTTTTCAAGCCCTTCGTCTCTTTAGATTTCCACAAACTTCTTATACTCTTGTACAAATTTTTTGCCACTAAAACACCGATATGTACTTAAACACATATATGAGTAACCCAATTGAATGATTAAACTTATATGCTCTTTCCTTTCTATGTATTATTAATTATTTGTGAGAATAAAAATAAATAAAAAAAAATAAGAACTTATCCTTTCGGTTAATTCGCCTATATTTTCAAATCCTTAGCAGGAAAATGATAAAATATTTTAAACAATCTTTGAACCAAATCTCAAACAAAGAAAAATTGTAATTTCTTTGGTAATTTGAGAATGGATTTGACTTGTTTTTTGGACTCGGAGTGATTAGTCTTAAATTATTAAAGATTATTATCATTCTTTAAGTGATTGCATGAATGATGAACTCAAAATGAAAATACTTGAGTTCTGGTTAGAACATCCAGATAAAATTGGCGATATACCAAAGGATTTGAAAAAGAAGGTAACTGATGAGGATATTGATTATTTGATTGCTGAAATTGGTAAAGAAATTACTTCATTGACTGTATTTGAACATTTTGAAAAAATTAGGAAGAAGGTTTATGAAACACAGACACTTGAATTGCAAAGGAACTCGATTGAAATACAGGATAAAGTAAGAAAAACCCAAGAAAGTGTAACTAAAAGTCAGTGGATAATGACTTTTGCAATGGTTATAACTGTTGTTATAAATTTGTGGACTTATTCTATAGAAAAAGAATCCTACAGTATTGAATTAGAATCTTTACAACCTCAAATTAAATTATCTCTTGACTGTTCACCAATCTCAGCGAATAATACTGTTAAAATAACTCCGACTCTCAAAAATTATGGTGAAATTGGTGATTATGTTTATGGTGAAATAACCTCTGAAAACATTACAATGAAGAATCTAAGAGTATCCGATGTCCCATACCAAAAGAGTTACAAAGAAGGTGAACCTATAAAGATTGGAGATACGTTTGTTGATAAAAATAAACCTATTGATTTTCCCCTTGAAATTGATGTTAAAAACACTAAAAATGATTTTAAAATCATATATAAATTTTGGTGTAAAAGTGCTTCTAAGCCATGTAGGTTTCTAAGTAGTAATGTAATGAGTTGTGAATACCATTTCAATGGAACACATCATATATATCAACAAACCTGTATTAGTCAATCTTAAACACCCTCGACAATAATATCCCACAACTCCCAAGAACAAAAATCTATCTGATTCTGTGAATTAAACCAATTTCGATAAGAAAAAGTATTAACAAAAGGAATAAAAAAATAGATATAATTATTATCCATGCTGTCTTTTGGTCTTTAGTTGCTTTCTTAAATGCACGAAAAAATCCTATACCAAAACTCAATACACCAAAAAGACCAAGTAGGAAAAGAAATAGTATTATGATGAAGAAAAACAAAACAAGTAATAAACCGATCATATCAATTTACCCTTTAAATTATATTTTTTGAGAACAAAAACCTATCTCATGTCCATTCTTTCAACAGCAACCCTATCCCAACACCAAAAAATAAACCTGCAACTATCAAAAACTTTACTGAACTATTCAAAGAAGATAGAGCACGACTGTATACTTCCAATGAACTGATGTCAGTCACATTACCGTCTCTTATTTTTAGTGTCTCACGATATGACATGATTTCAGAGTTGTTTGTAATCAAACTCAACAAACACCTGTTGAACATCAAATCCACGCCATGGTAACCGTTGAAGTAGACATTCAACCCAAAATAGAGGAAGATGAAACCCAAAGCAAAGTAGATGTATGGTAATGTCACTATCGTCCAGAATGTGTCTTTCTTTTTCATGATTAGATTATGGATTGAAGGGATAAATCTGTCTAAGGCACTGTTGTAGATTAGAATCTTTTTGCGACCGGTCGCAAATATGAATTATTTTTTGAAAACTTCCTTTGTATAATCTCCATTAAAAACTATGTGAACTTCTACATTATGAGGTCTTCCAAAACCAAGTCGTTCAAACATTTTTAATTCTACGACATCTTTCGGTGTTAATCTTGATAATAAATCTTCAAAAGTCTCTTTCTGTTTTTTATCATCTAAATCAAATTTTTTATATTCCAATGCCAAATTATTCACCTCCTTAAACTCATTTTGTTCACACTTATCTTTAGCAGAGTGTTGTTATTTAAAGATTTTTTTATTACTAAAGTCTGATTAATTGGCTGAAAGAACAAAAATTAATACAGAAGTTTTATTCCATTAAACGGTACTATCTCTAATATTTTGAACTCATTCAGCATCAGAAGTATATCCCAGCATTCTTCTTTGGTCATCTTAAAGTTAGCACAGACTTCGCTGAAAACTTTTGGAAAATTTATTATTTGTTTAGGTTTCTTTTCCAGTTTTTTCAGCCTCTTCAAAAATATCGAATACAAACCTGTTTTTGACAAGTTGATTTTATCTATGTTATCGTTCTTTTCAGTGTCTGTTCCTGTCTTCTTTTTTTCCAATGCTCTAATAGCCGTCATAAATAATCTACCAACATGTTTTTCTATGCTCTCATGAAAAATACCAACTTCAATGTTTTCAAGACCCTTGAATTTTTCGTATTCCTCTGGGTTTTCTTTTTTCATTCCTTCCATTAATAACTTAATAAGTTTGTAGATTTTGTCCCGTCCTTCAATCTCTTCTTTCGGTAATTTTAAATCCAGAAAACACTTATCACAACGTATAGCATCTGTCGGGTTGTCATGATTACAAAATTCACTGGGGCACTTTACCATTAAACCACTAGAATTTAGTCGTCATCTCATCTTTTATTATTCCTTGTGCTTTTAGTCTTTCGAATATTTTCTTTTCTTTTTCTACATCACTATTACTACCTTTTAATGCTCTTTCTACTTCTTTCTGTGATTTACCACAGTTAGAACAACCTGATTCAACCATATAATTTTCTTTTGTTTTTCTTGGGACAGACATTTCTCCTGATTTTGACTGTCTTACAGATTCAGGTATATGCAATACATCTATTTTACCGACACCACAAAATGGGCAATCCAATTTTAGTTTTTCTATATTCATGTTATACTTCCTTCAGCCAGTATGAGATTTTTGGAATATAATCTTCTATTGTCAGAATTAAATTCGTATTTCACATCAACTAATAATTTGTCAACTGATATGATTTTCCATTTCTTACATTTGTATAGGTGCATGCTTCCAATAGTCCTTTCTTCATATATTTCAAATGACAAAACAAAATGATGCCCATCTTTAGTTATTTTGAAATCTTCTGACGGTGATAAATAGAATGAACGTTGAGTTGTTGAAATATTTTCAATATTATATGTTTTACATTCTATGTAATTAATTCTATTAAACTCATCAATAATTTCTATATCAGGATAACCAGCCGCTTTTATTTTTCCACCTTTAGTTTCAGGTTTATCGGCTCTATATCCAAAATGTCTTAATGCTTCCATGACAAAAGGTTCAATATCATTCCCAACTTCATTTGGTCTGGGTCTTTTAATACCCTCTTTATTTACATTTTTTCCTGCTAATTTAGCAACTTCAATTAGGGTTGACAAAACTTTCATGTCTCTTTTATCTTCTTGATTGAAGGGTATTATTTTATTTCCTGATAAGGATTCGATAACCAAATTTAATGGTATATTTTTTAATGGTTTTAACATCTGTTTGATTACATTTTCTAAATTTTCAATATATTTTTCATTCGTAAATAAAACCCCATTTAATATATCATATCAATATTATTAAAACCCTAATTTGATTTCTTTCAAACCCTTAACTTCAGGGAAAAGAGGGAAAAGATTTTTTATTTCTATATGTTTTGCTTTATCTGGATAATGCTCCAGAAAACATTGATAATGGACTTCATAATTTTTATTTTGAATTTTGGTTCGAATAACAGAATCTTCACAAATCTTTGCTTTTGTCTGTCCACATAATTTAATACAAGTTAAATCTTGTGGTTTCATTTCTACAATTTCCTTTCCTTTAGAAAATATTTCTATAAATTTATCACAAATAATGTAAGAAAGCATACATAAATTGCATTTATATCCAAAGTCTCTTTCAATTTTAAAATTTGTATTCTTCATGACAGTATTTATATAAACTGTAGGTAGTCCAGATACCGCTGCAAAAGTTGATATTAAGTCAGGTTTTCCTCTTCCTAATTCAACTGCTATTGTTCTGCCATGTTTCAATAGTAAAAAATCCGTAGGAAAACAAATATATTTGTCTATAAATTTTACATTTTTATTCATTAAAGCATCTTTAATCCTTGTAAATAGGCGTTGATGTAAGAGTAAAGGTATTACATAACCCATATCTTCTTTACAAAGTGCCGAAAAAACATATAATTCTTCTGCAAGTCCAATATTTTTAATTAAAAATGCTGGTGTTTTATCTTTCATAAAATTTTTAGTTAATTTTTCCAAAACTATTGAATTTATTGATTCATGTTCTAACCATTGTATAACTCTTGATTTATTACTCTCTTCTTTCATTTTTTCATACATTTTTTTAATAATTTCATTCTTTCTTTTTTTAAGTTCATTTTCTGTCATACCAATTTTATATCCAATTTTTTTCAATTCAGTTAATGGCAACCCATCTAATAATTTTAAAGAAAAAAATTGATTTGGTGATATTATTTTAGATAACTTTAAAATAATTTCTTTAGTTATAACTTTTCTAATTATCCATTGTTTGTCCTTGTATTTTCCTGTTCCCAAATCAATTAAATCAACATTATTATTTGGTGCAAAAATATTTGTTACGAGTAAATAATTTATGAAATTAAACCAAACATTATAAAAATCTGATAATTTTTTTGTATCTTCTCCAAGAAATTGCTCTATTAAAAATGGCAATCGCGAAGAAAAAAAATATTCTAATAAATCAGCCGAGTGAATGACTCCAGCATCATAAACATCAAATAAACTATCAATAATATAATTTTGCGAATTGACTGATTCTTTAATCCTCTTTAATCTTATTTTAATCTTATCTTTAATAGGTAAAGGTAGGTTATTAGAATACCATGCATTATCAAAAGATTCTAAAAAATGTGCAATTTGCTTTATTTTATTTGATATGTCTTTCATATTTCTCAAGGCAGTTTTTATTTAATTATATTTGAATCAAATTAAACCTCTTTTTTAAATAACACTATACGATTTGTGTTTGTTCCAAAATGATTATTATTTATACCCCAAATATTTGATGTCTTTGTAAAGATCTGTAGATTTATTAGAACTCCTTCACATCGAAAACCAGCATTTAATCCAAGAGGAATAACATACTCATCGAGTTTGATTTTTCCTTTTCTGACTTCTCCAACCTCAAAAGCAACCCAACCACCTTTTCTTGTAATTCTAAACAATTCCCTAAACACACCACCCATAACTTTTGACCATTCATCGACACTTCTCAATATCGTAATTTTTTTAGATATTTCTTTATCATCAATAGAATTGAACCAACATCTCAACCAATTATCTTTTGTATATTGAACTATGTCTAGAAATGGGGGAGATGTTATAGTTAATTGAACAGATTCTGAATCTATTTCTTTTGTGTCTCTAGCGTCTTTAGTTAAAAATATGGCTTTTTTTCCCATCTCATTTAAATTTCTAATATCGTCATGAGACAACTTACTCATGAGTTTTTCTGTTTTTGATATTATAATTTTTTTTGTATTTCTATATTTGGGTATTTGATTACGTTTTATGTTAATTTTTGTTTGACTTTCTCTAGAAACTGCTTGGTTTGGTGGTAAAGTATACACAGAAAAGAAGCCACTTGAATGTCCTGTTAATCTATTGGTTGCAACCATACGAATCCATTGGTCAATTTCATCTTCTTTACCGCTCTCCATTTTTTCATGAAGATAATTTTTTAGAGAAACTATCTCTGCTTCGGTGTCTTGATGATAAAACATTGATAAGTCAATTTCTGCTTTTAAATTTTTATCTATAGGGATTTCATCTAGCCTTTTTTTAATATCATCTAATTTGGGGATTGATAATCTTGGTTTTGCCAATATTTCACTTAAAGGGCTAATATCATTTGATATTCCCCTTCTTTTTAACAATGCTGATTCAATTATTGTAGTTCCTCTACCGCCAAAAGGGTCGTATATTAAATCATCTTCCTTACTCAATAATTTTATGAAAAAATTTGGTAATTGTGGTTTAAAACAAGCCCTATATGAAATTTCTTGTATTGAAGATGCTTGCCTCTGCTTTGATGTCCAAAATTCATTGATAAAAATTGGATATTTTTGATTTTCAACAAAAACATCTGCTAACTTTGTTTCACCAAAAACTGAAAATTCCTTTAAATATGAAGAAATATCTAACTGTGTTTCATCAATTAAAAAGTTATTTAACTGCTCTTGAGAGTCAGAATCATCTATTTTATTCATATTTATCATTACTTTTAATCAACATTATTATATTAAAGTTTATATTAAAAAAATTTAAAAGGGGGAAAGTTTTGGCAAATACATATTTTTCTAGTGTTAAAATAAAAAACTGGGAAAAAATTAAAGAAGAAAATAATTACTTTCTAAATTCACACTGGGAAAATAAGATGAAAGAATTGAAAATTGGGGATAAAATCATACTTTACATTACCGATAAGTATCAAGTAATTGCTTTGTATCAAATCATGAAAACTGCTATAAAAATAGATGAAAGTTTAGTAATAAAAATAAAACCAATAAGAATACTAGAAAAACCAGTTAACTTTAGGTTATATGTTGATAAATTGAAATTAATTAAAAATGTTAAAAAATGGGGAACATATATTCAAGTTCCTCTTAGAAAATTAAACAACTCTGATGAAAGTTTAATGTTGGATGTTTTTAACTAGTATCCATTTCTAAGTAAAAATTAAACTAGATGATATTTTTCAATCTTCTGAGCCGATGCATTTTCTTAAATTGGGTAAGGGTCAAATTCTATTTTCACTCGTAGAAGGCTCTGTTTTAACTGTTTCATCTTTTCCGTCATCTTCAACTTTCACAATCCTAATTCTTTTCCTCAAAATAGCAACTAAACAATCCAGTTCGTTTAATTCTCGGTTTTCAGGACTTGCTACAGTCGGCATTATACCAAGGGAACGCATATCGAACGCCAAACTGTCCAATATCTCAAGATAGATTTTTACCGAGTTGTCAGTAGATGGGATTAACTTATTCATCTGCTGTTCCAATTTGAAGTCAATGGCAATCCTTCGCTCTTGAAAATCCAGTAACGCTATCTTCCTCTTAATTAAATCCGTATTAGTGTCTTTATTGAGTAAAATCTCCCTCAGTTTGTTCCTACTACTTATTATCTTCGCATTTTCTTCATCAGTTACCTTCGCTGCTGCATCGGTCTCCATTTCCTTTAGTGCAAACTTCTTCCAACTCCATACTGTCTTACCTGTTATTTCTATCGAATACTTTTCCTTTAATGTTCTAATCGCATCGTATACTTTGTTGCCGAATAGAATTGGCTTTATCTCGTTCCAGAGACCTTTATCCTTTACCATCTTTAAGACGTGCTTCTGCTGTCTCTTCTTTACAATCGGTTGACTACTTCCTTGTTCCATATATTTCACTACATTAAGAAGAGTATTTAAGAATTGTGTCAATGACTTCGGGGGTGTCATGGGAACAACAGAGAAGGAATATATCCCCGATGTAGAATTGTCCTTTTGGTTGTTTCCATTCAGTTTTTAAAGTATCCTTTAAATAGGATTGATATTAGGTTAAAGACCTATTTATGCCATGATAATTCATTCCTTCTTGGATAAAGGCTGTTCATTCTCATTGCTTGATTCCAATCCATTTACCGTTGCTGTAATCTGGTTTGATTTTGTGGAGAAGGATAGAATTCCGACTGGTTTATTTACTGCTGCTCCTGATGTTTGAGCGATTTTTCTCCTGTTATACCAACAACCTGATAAACTGAAATCCTTGAGTTTTGAGCCTTTGAGTCTACAATGCTCATCGAAAACCCAAGAAAAGATAGGTAGTTCAATTACTTTAGAATCCATCGAATGTTTTAAATCATTCAATTGCATTAAATCCTCTTCATTCTCCTCTGGTTCTTTGAATGTTTGATACCATTTTGGGTATCTGGAGAGCCTGAAGAGTAAGTTGGGAATATCATGCCAAAAAACCTTCTTGGATATTTCATTTATTGCAGGAATTAACTCTACTGCTTTAGGATTTAAGTCCTCAGTTGTTGACTGCCTTAGAATTGCGAAAAAAGATTCCCTGTCAACTTTAAAGAAGATATATCCGATTTTAACACCATACCTCCAGTTGGAAGACCGAATTGCCTTCATAAGTGCAGATTTGAGGACGTAAATTATCTCTTGGTCTGAAAGAACCTTATTGTTAGTTATTGAGACCTTAAACTCCAATTTCCCACCTCCTTTTGATTATTGTTGTTTAGAATTTCTTTGTTGAATTATTTAGGCTTTTCTCACTTGTTAAGTGAATCCTTTGGCGGAATTTTGAACTGGTCTGTAAACGGAACAACTTCTTAGATAACAAAATTTAAAGAAAAGAAAAATGGGGATGATAATCCCCTAAAACTTCTTTCTACATGAGTTTATTCTTCTTTTGCAAGTTCAAAGTAAGCCCAATCTTCACAACTTGGACATTTATATTCAAACCCATCGAGACCTTCTGTATCAAAGTCCACAAGTAAAGATACGGTTACTCCACATTTAGAACAATTGGCTTTTACTCTTCCTCCTTCTTCTTCCATCTTCTTCTCCTCCTTCTTCTTTGATTTGATTGAGTTCTAAGAACTCAATTCTTGATAATTCCTGTATTTAATTATTAATATTTTTTAACAAATTATCATATTTTCTCCCAGTTTTTAATCTCTTCTTCAGATTCGGTAGTTGGTCTACCAGTGAAATAAATCTTATTCCTTGAATCTACTTTCCATTGATTGAACTGTTTTAAAGCAGACAAGACTATCTCTCCGTCCTTTCCTAAACCTGCATTAACCAAGAACTGCTTTTTAGTATACTTCCTCGAGTTCTTGATCAAGAAATCCTTGCACTTCTCAAACTTTTCTTTGAAGATTTCTCCGCTTGGATGTTTGCGGTTGTTTTCTGTAGCGAGTGTAGTGTTTGTAGCGAGTGTAGAGAGTATAGGTTTGGGGATATTACCTTCTTCTTTATTATTAATAAGTAGTGTTTGTTTGTCCGAAGGGGTATCCGATACAGCCGATACAGTTGATACAGTCGCTACATCTTCTGGTATGTATTTCTTCCTGAGTTGCTCCATCAGGTTGTCATCCCAGACTATGAACTTCTTTACTTTATCCCCGATTCTCTTCTGCTGTGTCTTTATACCCAAAGATTTTAGAGAACCTCCTATCTTCTGAGGTGTTAACTTCTCATTTCCAAGAGTGTCTACTATGTCTGCTGCTGATATGTTTTCAATCTCAGGTCTCAGTTCAAATATCGCATTTATTATCAGTCCATCTGGGGAAGTTGACCTCTCTTCGACTAATTCTTTGTTGTATTTGTATAGAAATTCCTTGAACTCGCTCAAGACTTCTGGTATGTTTGCAAACAAGACAGTAAATGATAGAGTCGCCTGTTCCAGTCTCGGCTCGATGTCGCCTAAATCTATGTCCTTAATCTTGCTTACATCTATCTTATCCCTGAATTTTAACCTGAACATCAGTAGTTTCTCTCGAAGTATTTCTTCTTCTTCGTAGAACTCCTGTGGTAAAAGTCGCGATATATCCTTCCTTAAAGTCTGTTTCATGGTTTCACTCAGGAGTCTGCTTTCAAGAGCCTTGTCATAGAAAGTGTGCCTTGCTCCGATTGCTTTTGGTCCGAAAGTCGGATGAAATTCTATTTTGTTAGGGTTGTCCATGTTGCAACGGATTACTGGTCGGTTTCTTTCAAAACCGCAGCACAGAATCTTAATCACCTCGTCTGTAGCGTCACTTTGCCTCCTGTCCGCCTCGTCTATTACAATCGACCCGCCCCATCGCTTTAGCAGCCTGTAAATCGGTGCACAAGTCACAGCACCCGATATTATAGTAGCCTTGTAGAGCAGTCGTCCTATCGTGTCCAAGAACCTTGATTTGCCAGTCCCAGTATCGCCCAATGCACGAAGATAAGGCAGAGTGTTTACCTTGTCGTAGACCCAACTTAGAAGTATATAGTAACTCGAAAACACTTTGAAATGTTCTGACACGTCCACGTATTTCTGTATATGCTCTTGGATTTCCTTCACTAAATTCTGAACGCTCTTGAAGTTCCTCGGTCTTATTGGAAGTAGTATTGCTTGAGTTTCTTCCTTTGAAAAGAATTGAATCGGTATTGTTCCATCAACCTCGTCAAAATACTGGATTTGATGACTCTTGGACCATGTAACGAACCTTGAAACATCTGTTTCTGGGTCGTAGACTTGCTCGAAGATTATTTCATCCTTCTCTACTAATGAAGACTGAGGTTTCTTTTCTTTTGATTCCTCTTCAGTATTATTGGTTGTAAGATTCTTGATAACCCACCTGTCATTCTCGAAAGCAAGTTCACCATTGTCTTCCATCTTTCTGACTTCTTCTGCGATTTGAGCCCTTTCAGTAGGTTCAAAAGCATTGATTATATCATCCAATTCTTTTATGTCCCAGTTCAGTTTTGCCATCGCTTTTAGGATTCGTTTCTTATTTGTCATGCTGCTCACCATTGTCAGATTCTTTAAGGAACTCCCTGAACTTTTTTACTATCTTTTGGTCTTTGTAAGGTCTCATCACATCAAGAGAACTTCTTTGAACAATACTTGAATCCCCGAAATTATCGGGCTCTTCAATGCTCAAATTCCCAAACCTGTCTATGCCGAGAAGAATTCCAACAACTCGCACATGACCTTTCGTTATGATGTCAACAGTCATTCCGATATGGCAGTCAGACCACTCTGTTATATAGTCAGAATCCGTTCTGTCCATACTAAACATCCTCCAAACTGTTTAAGAACACTTACTTTTAGAAGTAGACCACCATACTACCAAGGTCGCTGATTGTTGTAAAATTGGCTTGGTTCCAACCTATATTTTTGTATAATATAGGTATTATAAATAGAATTTAAATAGATTTACATCTTGAATCCTTTAATTCAAGTCTAAATCCTTCTCATTAACGATTAATGGCAGTTGAGAAGGCTTTATTAGATGACCCTGAGAATCCTGATGTAAATAACCCGATTCAACTAATTCTTCAATAGTTGTTTTGACAATCTTCTTAATGGCTACCGCCTTCATCTTCTCCAGTATCGTCCCCGCATCGGCTATACGCCCTTTGTCCATATCATTTCCACCTTCAAATCAGGCTCGTAGTTCTAAGACTCTCGTTGTCATCATGAAAAACTTTAAACTTATGGAAAACAATGTATGACCAAGGGACGGAGAAAACTGGCTAAAGTTTAGGAATCTTCCCTTGGTCTTCTTAAAAAACATCATTTAACGTTCACCGTGACTACTAAAGTCTGAGCACTTCTTATGACTACGAACCCTGAGACTGGCAATCCTTTACGCCAATGAAAATGACCGTTAGAATTTGCGGCTATCCTTGCCTTGAACTTGAACGCATCGTTTTTGTCATAGAGACTTACATCAGCAGCAGATGAATCCTCGTTACTTGCACTCAGTTCCATGATTCTTGTTGTCATAGCCTCCTCTGCCTTGACTGGATTCATGTAGACTGTTGGAGAATAAGTTCCAGAGTCTGCACCTGAACTAACGTGCCTGTCATAGGCTGAATCATTTCCTTTGTAGACGATTGTATGAATAACATCTCCCACAGTAAAACCAGTAAGTTCTGTGCTCAGGTCGAAACTTGCATTTCCACTTCCGTCTGTTAGTTTTGTTGCAGTTACATTATGGTTTCGAGTATCTCTGATTAAGACCTTAGCATTGGCTAAAAGAGTGATATTGTCATTATCATAAACTGTCGCAGTTAATGTGTAGGCAGCCATTTTAACCGCCTCTCAGGAATTTCTCCATCGCTTTGTTTTTATCGTGTTTTAGACCTGCTTCGTAGTCCTTCATCAATTTTAATCTCATGCCCAAATCCTTCTCGTTCCAGACCTGCTCCCAACTAACTTCTTTAGGTGCAAACTGCCTCATTGCCTCTACTCTGTTGTCCACTTCAACCGCTTTCATCAACCTGTCTGCTTGGAACGGATTTATCAGTTTACTCAGCAATCCTTTTTGAACGTCTTGGACTGTGAATCTGATTCCCTTGTCGACTTTCTCCTGCCATTCTTTCTTAATGTCCATAGGGTCTAAATCCCTTCGGATTGTCTCAGGTTCAACCTCTTTACCCAGAACATTTGCTTTCTGTTTTAATTGCTCTTGTTTGTCTCGTTCCCACGCTTCCTTTGAGAGTTTCAGGTATTGCTCCCCGCTTATCTTTCCTGACTGCCAATCATCTAAAAGTTGACTCATGGATTTATTGACAGAAGGCTTTGTTTCAGATTCGGATCTCTGAAAATAAGTTATATCAGCAGCAGAAATACCATGAATCTTCTTTGGTCTATGAACATCCTCGTCTGTAGAAGGCTTACTTTCAGGAAGTTGATTGTGGTCCAGACTCGCATCTGGAACATCCTTGTTTATCTTTACATTATAATAAGCGAGATGCTTTTCGATACCTTTCAATGCCTCTTCTTTATTCGGTAAATTCGCCTTTTTAATCATGTAATAAGCCTTTACCAATTTTCCCAGTTCAGTCTCTTTAAAGTTTTCAACACTCTTGTTTAACAATTCCTTCCTTGTATTCTCGTCAGCCTTTAGCAGAAAATCCCCCGCAGCAGGGCTGTTGACTGGATTAGTGCAAAACGGTATCGGGTTGACAGGAATTATATACTTGTTCACGATGTAATCTCGGAGGTTCTCAAAACCAAATGTTCCTTGCAAGTTCTCAACCTTTATAACACCTGAATCAAGCCTCTCTTTTATCTTATTTGCCAGTTCTGTGTTTCCATCCTTGAAAGCCTTGTCCATCTGTGCTTTCAAAACTTCTTTTGTCATGGTTAATCCCTTGACAACGAAATCATCATTCTCACAAGTGCCGAAGTAATGGTTGAAATCATCAATGATTCTTACGCTTGAACCTACCCCTGTTTTCCTTGGGTATTCCTTGAAATAAAATTCCATAGATTCCACCTCTATTTTAATATCTGTATTAAAATTTCATAGGAAAAGTTTATAAAGTTTATGTCATTTGAGTCCTAAAAGTGACCTAAAAGTGAGAAGACAAACGATACTGAGAAGTAAAATTTTGTATGATTTTTGCATGGTTTTGAACTGGTTTGAACTTGGTCTCCAGAGACCAACATAAAGCATATCTTGTAAAGCAGATAAGTAAAACTTCGGCAGCCGAAGCGTTCTCTTCCTTTTTCGCTTACCAGTAAGCAATCTATACTTGCCCCATTTACATATTTATATTTTTTAACGATTCTTTACTTCAAGAGGGTTCAAATCCCTTTAAAAGACCCTTTACAGTATTCTCGCTGTCTTTTAGCAGTGATCTGAAATCTGGGTTAGTTATTGCTGCCTTCTCAACATCAGGGATTTGCAAGACTTTCAAAGTCCTGTTGAATAATTCAGCCATCTGGTAGAACTTGTTCTCAAGGCTTTCTACTTTATCCTCGTTTTGTTCATGCAGTTTATTCAATGTCTCCAAGTCTATTATTCTTTTGCAGTTGTCGCAGAACTTAGCATCAAACGTATTCTGATGGTTGCAGTGTGGGCAGAATTTGTATAAATCCAACTTCTTTCTTTCTTCTAAAGTCGTTAATCCTGCTAACAATCTCTGGTGCTGTATCAGGCTATCTTCGTCTCGGTGCATATAAATACCCACAGTCTTGCTGTTCTTGGACCATCCGAATTTTATTTTCATGTCAGCCTCGCTTAACAACCCTATTCCCCCGTCCCGCGAGACGCAACTATGTCTAAAAAAATGTGGATTTAGCCTTTTGCCGCTTTTAGCCCTTTCCTTCAGTTTATAGAGCATTAGAGCAATTCCTGTCTTAGTCGTCCTCTTACCGTTAGCCTTGAAACCGATATTGGTCACGATGTAACTCTCTTCGTTTCCGTTCTGCTCTTCCTTCCATCTCAGCAGATAAGGGACTGAAGAGGTTATCAGGAATCTTCTCGTCTTTGTCTTGCTTTCAGGGACTTGCAGTTCAGCGTAAAACTCTGTCCTGTCACCGAGTTTCTCCTGCTTGAAGACGATGTGCTTCCATTGCAGGCTTAGCATTTCAGACAGTCTTATTCCAGAATCCCACAGTAAATTTATTATGGCTTTATCCCTTGCTTGATTGGTTGCTTTAGTCAATTTAATTATGTCTTCCTGATTCAGCATATCCTTGCTGTTGAATATTCGATTTTCGTATGCCTTGCACCTTCCCATCTTGATTTTCCCAAACTCATTCGGGTTCACTGCCCTCAGGAAATAAAGAACTCTCCCTGTTATTGAGTGTGCGGAATACTCTGTGTGCGATTTTTTGAGGGCAGTGGCAAATTCAAAGAAGTCCTGCTCAGTCACTTCATTAAAGGGTTTTTTAACCATCTTCGAGAACACACTCATGACGTATCGGAACTGCTTCTCTGTCGATGCACTCCAACCCTTTAATCTCCCCCTTTCTATGTATGTTTCCAACATACTTCGACCTCCAAATTTTTAAAGAAAGGAAGAGACCATCAAAGTTAAATAATTTAAGTTTAATTATTCTATATTAGGTCTATCACGCTAAATTTAAATATTATTTTGTCGTAATAAAGAGAATAGGTGGTGAATTATAAATGCATCCAGCAGTTAAAATGTTGATTGGAATAATACTGTTAGTAGTTCCACTCGGTTTGTATGC
>Ga0315282_10010041_pt1 | contig 14947 bp, 12 predicted proteins | sample YL17G07_20_MG_FD_203693 | JGI IMG/M metagenome (GOLD analysis project Ga0315282, IMG submission 203693) | Sediment microbial communities from Yellowstone Lake, YNP, Wyoming, USA - YL17G07_20 | ecosystem: Environmental > Aquatic > Freshwater > Lake > Sediment | place: USA: Wyoming | collected... | reverse complement strand
TTTATTTTTAAATCCAAGTTCTTTTGAAAGCTTATCAGACACTTCACCAACAACTGTTCCTGAAGGATAAGCTTCGGGAAATAAAGAAACATCTATACCTATCTTATTTATAATATTTTCTGACCAGCAATTTTTTGTAATATCAAAAGCTAAAGTTCTGCATGCAACTGAAAAATCGGTTGAAGGTTCTGCACCAAGTCTATAAAAAATAAAATCCTCCCAGCATAAAAATTTATAAATATTATCATAAATTTTTGGCATTTTATTTTTAAACCAAAGCAATCTGTTTAAAGCATATAAATTATCAGGTGGTTGTCCTGTAATTTTATATACAGTTTCAGCTCCTATTAAACTATTAATATATTCATTTTCTTCTGAGCCTCTTTTATCCATAGACATAATAGTGTTATAGAGAACTTTACCATTTTTATCTATTGGAAGAGCTTCATCTCCAGATACAGAAATACTAAGTGCTGTAACAGGATCTTTTTTTATTGGCTCACTATTATTTAATTCAATAAAATTTTCTTTTAAATTTGTCCAAACAATTTCAGGATCTAATTCTACTGTTCCAATATCAGGGGTAATTAATGAATATTCTCTATAAACTTTCTTTATTGGCAAACCATCAGAATTATAAGCAACACATTTTATCCCTGATGTTCCTAAATCAATTCCAAGTAAACTCAATTTAATCCTCTTTTTAAAAAAAATTATTTTAATAAAATATTATGTTAATAAAATAAATACATATAATCTTTATATTTTAAAAAATAAAATAAGAAAATTTTTAAATTTAAATTTTAGTTAATATACATTTTGGCTTTGTATCTATATAGGTTTTAGTCGTATTCTTGTGAAAATTGAATGTCAAATTATACGTCCCCTTGACATTATTTGTTTCTTAAATAATTGGCAATTATACTGCTGACATTATTAATAATTTCTTCATAAGTTCTATCAGTTACATTTCCTATTACAGAAGACTTTATGTAAGGCTGATTATCTGAAGAAAATGGTCGTGATACTTTTGAAACACAAAATTTATCAGAAGTGCAATAATGACAGATATCCTGTCCCTGTCCCGGACTGCATATATTAACACTTCTTAAAACTTCCAGCCTGTCTTCCACAACTTCTCTGAATCCATTACGAACTTCATTTAATACTGCAGAAATATCTCCTTTGCCTGTTGTCAAACTTTGCCTTACTCGCTCTATTGCTCTATTTGACAATCTCGTATAAACCGATGCTTTATTAATTCCAAGATCTATAGCCTGTTGAACAATAGTGTCATCTACTCCACTACCCCCATGTAAAGATAAATAACAATTTGTGCTGTTTGCAATTTGTTTTAATAATTCAAGGTTTAAGATTGCTTTTTGCTCACCCATTCCATGAACTGAACCTATTGCTGGAGCTAAAATATCAATTCCTGTTTTTTCAACAAATTCTTTTGCCAGTCCGGGATCAGCTATATTTTCCTGACTTGCTTTTTCATCGACATCAACACGGGTAATGTAACCAAGTTCAGCTTCAACTGTTGCTCCTGCAAGATGAGCAATTTCTACTGCTTTTTTAGTTTTTTCCACCTTCTCTTCAAAACTTGCTCCAACAGGCCCGTCAAACATAACAGCAGTAAACCCGCACTTAATTGCTCTAACTATAGAAGCTAACTCTGTTGCATGATCAAGATGTAATATAACCGGAATGTCTGTTTTTGAAGCTATATTTTTTATTAAATCTGTAAAGGACTCCATATCACTATATTTAAATTGCGGCTCATAAATTGCACAAACAACCGGAGTCTTTTTATTTACTGCCGCTTCAATAACACCTTCAAGGGTTTCAGTATCAAAAACATTAAAACATCCAAGTGCATACTTTTTCTTCCTTGAATCTTCAAGATAAGGTCTAATATCTGTTAATGGCATCTTAAATTTCACCTTCTCATTTTAAAATTATAATTAAATTAACAAAAAAATATGTATAAAAAATAAAAAATTACGGCATTTTACTAATTTAAATAATTTGATTTATTTTATTTTTTTAAATTTTTAATCTTTATTTTTTAAAAAAATTTTATCATGAATTACCGTAAATTAATTATTTTTAAATTATAAACGCACCATCTTGTAAATTAATTATTTTAAAAAATTAATTAAAATCTTGTAAAACAAAAAACCATAGCAACAAAAAACACATTGTTATATTTTTAAATAACCTTATGATATCTTATGATACTAGCTTTTTTTAAAACACTAATAATATTAAATTACAGATAATATACCCTGTTAAGCCAGCTTTTAATGCCCTCATTCGAATCAATTCTATATAGCTCTATTCCTACCTGTCTGCAAAAATATTCAGTTTCCTTTAAATAATTTCCAGGTATTGCAATCAGATGATTAGCGCCAAGAGCATTTATAAATAGATCCTTATCCACATTCATCTTTATAGCTGTATGCGGATTTGTCCTTCCAAAATATATAGCACCTTTCATCTGATTAGTCATTGGAATTGAAGTGCCAAGACCATAATGCATGAAATATTTGCCCTTTGAACGAAGTAGTCTTATAACAGTCATATCAGCTTCAAAACCATCATAGCCTACTGCCGCCCCACTGACTCCCTCAGAGTCTGCTTCTAAGGTAAGGTTACTTAAAACTTCATTTACTTTACAGGATTTACAAGAATAATATATTGATGAAGCTCCACAATTTGATATCAGATAATAATCCTTGTTAATACTTGTAACATCTCCAAAAAGTGCTGGAATTCCGCCTGCAAAATATGAAAGTAATATGGATGAGATTAAGGCTTTAGTATCGCCCTCACAAACTGTCGGTATCTGATTTCTTTCACCCTCACTATCATATATATAGGGAAGAAATGCAGGAAGAAAGCAAGGTACAACACCATAAACATCAGACATGTCGTTAAAACATTTTACTGATACCCCGATAATGTCACTTCCAAGCTCTTTAATTCTATCTTTTGCCCCAAGATAGAGCGCTACCTGTTTGTTTAATACTTCAGGAGTAAATTTTAAATTATCAAAATTAAATTTAGTTCCACCATTTCGAAGCCAGTTTACAAAACTTTCTATTCTTGAGCTTGAAACCCGCTCAGCACATTTAATTAATGTATATTGGTCTTCAAGTAAAATATCTCCAAGTAAAAAAGATTTTAAGTAAGGATAATCATCCTGCAGAAATTCCATCCTTAAAGCATAGGAACCACCCCATAGTAAAAGTTTTCCTCTTCTTAGTTTTTCCAGTACAGTTACTCCTCTCACCCATTGAAGGACAGCTTCTTTATTACCATAAACCCTCTCATGGGCTTGTGCAAATCTGTTAGGTGAGTTATCCCAAAGTGATGCACCTCCAGCAGTAATAAGACAAGGCGCAGCCCAGGCAGGATCTTCTTCACCATACAACAGAATAGGCTTATTAGCTGATCTTGCTATTTCAACAACAAACATAGGGTCTGTCCAATGCCAGCAACCAATGATTATGGCTTCTACATGATTAATGTTAAAAACATCTATTGCTTTTTGTATATCTGTGCTTGAATAAAATCCAATGATACTCTTTGGATTATCAGGTCTTTGAGCCAGTTCTGAGGCATCTACAACATTAATATCATTTTTAATTAAAAAATCTTTAAATTCTTTATGCTTAATTAAAATGTATTTATTTAATTCATCAGCAAAAGATAATGCTCTTGGAGGCTCTGTTAAAGATATAAAACCTACTTTTGGTTTTATATCTTTTATTTTATTTATATTTCCCATTTTTTCTCCTGTAAAATAATCATAAAAACTTTGAAATTCATTTACTTGATTTATTCAAATTATTTACAATATCTATATAATTTTTTATTTAAAGAAGTATATTTTTTAGTAAATCAATAATTTTATAATATTGAATAAGCATTAACCTCATCATTATACTATAGCTTTATCAATCCTATAACATTTTTATTTTATCACAATAAGTATTCACAAAATAACAGTAAAATAAAAACCTTTTAAAAATTAATTTAAAAAGCTATTTAAAAATACTTAATAATACTGATATATTCTAATAATCAAGACTACTGCAATCTCTCAAGTTTAACCCATCTTTTTGTTTTGTTACTTTCTAAAATTGCCTCCGTAAGCTTCACGATGTAATGAGCCTCATCAAAGGTAGCAAAATCACTGGGATCCTTTCCTAACTTTTTACCATCCAATATATACTTATAAAAACTATAAATATTATTTCTTTCTGCATCATTCCAACCTTCAGGATGCCCAGCTGCAAGAGATGTATATTGCCTGGTCTCTTCTGCCATAAGATTAGGATTTCTCATAACTTGCTGGTTATATTTATCTTTATAGCCAATCCACATCCAATCAGCAATTTCCTGGTTCCAATGCATTGAACTTTTAGTTCCGTCTATCTCAAAATTAAAAAAACACTTTCTGCCTGCACTAACTTCTGACACATAAAAAACACCATGAATACCGCTTTTCATTTTAAACATTACAGCACCATAATCTTCTGTATCTACTTTTATTTCTTCATATTCAATATCTGTGGTTGTGGCAAACGTTTCAACCTGAGTTTTTGGCTTTTTTCTAATTTTATATATCACTGCTAAATCAGAACATACCTCCACTATCTTATCGCCAAGAACTTCCTGAACTGTATCCATCCAATGAGAACCTATATCAGCAATACATCTTGAAGCTCCACCCAAACTTTTATTAATTCTCCAGTTATAGTCTGCCTGATAAAGCAGCCAATCCTGAAGATATGAACCATGTACAAGAATTGGCTTCCCAATATCACCATTTTTAACTTTTGCCTTCATTTCTTGAACTAGTGGATTCATCCTGTAATTAAAATTAACCCCTGCTACCACTTCGGGATTTTGTTTTAATACATTAATTAACTCTGCGCTTTCTTTGCTGCTTATGGCTAAAGGTTTTTCTGAAAAAACATGCTTTCCTGACAGGATAATTTTTTTATTTATCTCAAAATGAAGGTTATTAGGGGTACAGTTATGAACCACGGCAATCTCAGGATCAGCTAAAAGCTCATCAACACTTTTGTAGCATTTTGGTATATAGTATTCATCTGCTTTTCTTTTAGCGAGTCCGTAATTTATGTCAGTAACAGCACTAATTTCAGAAAAGCCAACTCTTCTTATTGCATCTATATGGGAATTACTTATAAACCCCATCCCAATTACACCACATTTAATCTTAGCCATAAAACCTCCAGTGTAAAAATTTTAAAAATATATTAAAATATTTCAGTTACTGCATCTTTAATTATGGCAGCACAATCTGCTATTTCTTTATCACTTGATAAAATTGAAATCCCAAAACCTGCGCCAAGACCTTCATTAATAACACCGATACTTATATTTACAGCACGCTGTAATATATCATCTGTTTTTGGAAGCATATGTGCCTTATATTCCACATTTTCACCATAATAAGGGCAAGTGAATGGGCAATTAATTTTGGTTGGCATTTTCTTTCCAAGTATGTTCTCCATATTATTGTAAACATGCCAACCTGAATTATATACTGTTTTTGTTCCAACTTTTTTACAGAACTTTTCTGCTCTATCTTTATCATCAAATATAAGCGTTAGAAGCGTTCCACATTCTTCTTCATCATTAAGCTCTCTAAATCCAACACCTTCTATCTCTGAAATTGAATCCTTTAATTTTTTCTTTTTCTCATGTAGTGTTGATATGATTTTTTCAATTTTGCGAAGCTGGGCTAAAGCAACAGCTCCAGTAAGTTCATTAATTCTAAAATTAAGTCCAATTATGCTTCTTCCCCCCACTTCAATCCCCATCCTGGCTGGTTTGTGACCTTGGTCATGAAAACCAAAAGCTTTTTCATAAAGGTCATTATCATTTGTTACTACTATCCCACCATCACCAGCAGAGATTGTTTTAAAAACATTTAAAGAAAATGCACCAATATCTCCTATGCTCCCGACTTTTTTACCCTTATAGGAGGCCCCGTTTGCTTGACAAGCATCTTCAATTACATATAGATTGTGTTTTTTTGCAATTTTCATAATTTTATCCATTTTACATGGATTCCCCAGCATATGAACTGGCATAATAGCTTTTGTTTTTTTGGTTATCCTTTTTTCAATATCATCAGGATCAATTGTCAGAGACTCATCAATTTCGACAAATACTGGAATAGCCCTTGCATATATGATAGATGATATAGATGCTATAAAGGTATAGCCTGGAACAATCACTTCGTCTCCTGGCCCAATCCCTAAAGCTTCCAGACATATCAGTAATGCGCCCGTTCCACTGCTTACTGCTATACTGTGATTTACTCCAATATACTTTGCAAATTCCTTCTCAAAAGTAGCTACTTTATGTTTGAAAGCAGGATCGTCTTCACTTCCGTAGCGGGATAAATATCCTGACTCTAAAACATCCAATACTTCTTTTTTCTCTTCTTCCCCAATTAAAAATGAACCCGGTCCTGGCATAATATTTCCTCCTCTTGTTTTAATATAATAATTTCTTCTAATAAAAAATAATATTTATTTAGAATGAACTTATTATTTAACAGCTTCAATTACTAAAACAAATTTAATTGCTTTATAAATTTTATTTAAACTATTTATCTATAACAATTCTAATTTCCTATTCAATGTTTTAATAAAAGTAGAAATAACGAAAATCTTATTTATTATCACAAATGCTTTTTAATCATATTCTAATATTATTAAGTTTATAGCTGCTATAATTTCAAAAACTATAAAAGTAAAAATAAAATTCAAGATTAAATTCTTTTTATAAATATTGTGGAAGAAGATTCTTGCTCACAGCTCTAGGATATTTGTTTAAAAAAATAAATGCTTCTGCATACTGGCATTGGTATTGAATTCCTCTAAATGCTGACTGAATTTCCATATTTCTTGTAAATTCCTCATTCACAGCTCCAGTCTTAGCCATCCATACTGCTTGGCTTTTATGTTTAAGCAGTGCTTCTTTTTTCTTATGAAAAACATCTGTTATATCAACATAATCTGTTGGTTCAAATCCTACACCTCCAGGTATATCCATATAATACAGTGCTGCATAATTATCAGTTTCATTATATTTAGTTTCGATATTTTTGACCATTTGAAGGTAACTCATATCTATAGCTATATTTGACACTACTCTGTGATCTGCATTTGAATAGTCCTCTGGGTGGAGGGTGAAAACAACATTAGGTTTTATGCTTCTTAAAGCATTTAGTACTTTCAGCCTTGACTCTCTTGTATCAGGCATAAATTCATCATCATACCCAAGGCTTATAACTTCAGCACCCATTATTTTTGCACCCTCTTTTGCTTCTTCTGTACGAATTTTTGCTATTTTTTCTTTTGTAAAAGTTGGGTGGCCTATATTTCCATTTGTACATACTATAATCGTTACTTTATGACCTTTATTTGTATACTTTATTATTGTTCCTCCCATCAGATACTCAGCATCATCTGGGTGTGCTGTAATAATTGCAATATTCATATATTTATCCTTTCTGCTTTACTTAACATTAATTAAATTAAATATCTTTTTTCTACTCTTTTAATCCTGTTATATTTATACTTGTTTGAAAATATCTAGATAGAAAAATGTATAATAATAATATTGGAGCAATAGCAGACACACCTGCTGCTAATTGCTCGGGGTAAGGAGTAAAATATACTCCTGAAAAAAGAGATATTCCTAACGGTACAGTTCTCATTTCAGGTGACGTTATTACAATAAGTGGCCATATTAATAAATTCCAAACCCATTGTAAATGGAAAATTATTATAGAAATTATTGCTAATTTTGACATTGGAATAATAATACTAAAAAAAATTCTAAATTCACTTGCACCATCAACCCTTGCAGATTCAATAACCTCATCTGGTATTGATTTTATAAATTGGCGCATTAAAAAAATACAAAAACCAGATAAACTCTCAGGTAAAATTAGTCCAAGATAAGAATTTGCTAAACCCATTTTCTTTATAAGAACAAATAACGGTATAATTATTGATTGGAAAGGTATCATCATCGTTGATAAAATTACTATAAAAAGAAAACTATTCCCTTTAAATTTATATTTTGCAAACCCATATCCTGCTATAGTAGAAAGAAACACATTTATTAAAACTGCAAATATGGCAACTATAACACTATTTAAAAAATATCTTGGGAAATCATAACCTTGAGATGTGAAAACATTATAATAGCTTTTGAAATTCCATGTTGGCGGTAAAAATTTAATAGGTATTGCAAGTACATCTTTATTTAATTTTAATGATGAAAGAACCATCCAAATAATAGGAAATATAAAAATTAAACCTATTATAATCAGCATAAAATACAATATAAATTTTTTCTTAGCTCTAGTAGATATTATCAACTTATACTCCTTAAAAACTTTAAAAAATATATTATGTTTCAGATTTAAATATTCTCAGCTGTATAATTGAAAAAAACAAAAGAGTAATAAAGAACATTACTGAAATGGCAGACCCATACCCAAATTTATTATATTCAAAAGCTTCTTTGTATATTAATAAACCAAGTACTTCAGTTGATCTTGAAGGACCACCTCCAGTCATTACATATTGTTGTTCAAATGCTGAAAAAGTAAATATTACGCATGAAGTAAATGCTAAAATAATAGTATTTTTTAATTGAGGAATTGTTATATATATTAGTTTTGACCAAAAACCTGCACCATCTATTTCAGCAGCTTCATAATATACTTCTGGAATATTAAGTAAACCTGCTAAAAAAATCACCATATAATAACCTACTGCCTTCCAAACATATACAAAAATCATTGAATAGGGTGCAACTGTATATGAAGTAAGCCAAGGAATTTTAACATGAAATATTATGGAACTTATATAAGACAATAATCCGGTACTCTGAAACATAAATTTCCATACAATAGCAATTGCTACCATTGTGCAAATTACAGGGAGAAAAACCATAGACTGAAGAATATTTTTAAATCTAATATTAGCAGTAAAAGACAGGGCAAGAAAAAAAGACAAAATCATAATTATTAATAAACTTAAAAAAGTAAAATAAATAGTAACCTTATAAGAATTTAAAAATCTTCCATCACTTAGCAAATTTATAAAATTCTTAAAACCAACAAATATTTTTGGGCCAACCAGATTCCAATCAAAAAAAGATAAATAAAATGAATAGATCATTGGGTAGATTAGAAAAATAAAAAACATAATTATAGCAGGTGCAATAAAAATATAACCATAATTTTGTAATTTATTATAATAATAGCTATTTTTTTTTCTTTTCATAATTTATCATATTTTATTCATTTAGTTAACAATATTATTTAATTTATCTATGTGTGATCACATACTTTTGTGATCACACATATTTATTTTGATTAATTACTTTGTGAGTATTTGTGTAACGTCTATTTTTAGCTGCTTAATTGAATCTTCATTTGACATACCTTTGGTAATTACCCTATCAATTGCAGCTCCAACTGCATCTTTAATTTCATTAAATTTTGTTGATGTAAGTGCTACAGTGGCTTTGGGCAATTCATTAACAAATACATCACTATTTGGAACATATTGCTTAACAAGAGCTGGGTCAAGTGTTTTACGTGGTTGGTATAGTCCACCTGTAATAATTACGTTTGGAAAGCTTGACATATAATCTAACCATTTCCAAGCCCATTCTTTATTTTTTGACTGTTTTGCAACCATACTAGTATATCCGTAACCAACACCTCCAATATCTTTACCATCTTTAAATCGTGGATATTTAAATGGCATAACATCTTCATTCTTAACAGAATATTGTTTTAAAACTCCCCAATACCATGATCCACCAGTTAAGAAAGTAGCAGTTTTACCATTACCAAATCCTTCTCTCTCATCATCAAAAAGACCTGGATCCCATATACCATCTGTTGTAGCCCAACCTGTAAATGTCTTTAAAGCTTCAATAGCTTCTGGCTTATCAAGACTTGATAAAAGACCTTGTTCAGTTGACCAGTCTAAACCTTTTTGCTCCATTAATGCAGAAAGAATTAAAAATGGAAATACACTAGCCTTTAGATTAGTAGCAAAACCATCTCTAGTTATAGTACCACCTTTTTTTACAGTCATTTTTTTAGCCACATTTACAAATTCATCCCATGTTGTCGGAATGTCTTTCACAGGATCTAAGCCAACTTCTTTCATATAAGCAGTATTAATCCATGCACTATAATTAGCTTCTTCTTCAGGAATCCCATAATATTTATCATTATAAAAACCACCTGTAACCTTTAAGCTTCCAGGTTCCCACATATCAATAACTTCTTGCAGGGACTGTTTCCCAAATGCTGAAGGCATTATTTCTTCTACAGTATTATTTGCCATAAACCATGAAGATTCAAAATTATTTACTGAAAAACAATCAAGTGCTCCTCCACTAGACATTGCCGTTTTTACTTTACCTGGTGCATCAGGATCTGGATAAAATAGAATCTCTACCTCTATATTAGGATTTTTTGCCATAAAATCTTTAGCAAATTTCAAATACATATCATCATAAGGTGGTTGTGTCCATCGCACATAAGTAATTTTTATTTTTTGTGTTGCTACTCCTGCTGTTGTTGCTGCTCCTGCTGTTGTTACTGCTCCTGCTGTTGTTGCTGCTCCTGCTGTTGTTGCTGTAGCGGTAGTTGCCTTACAGCCAACGATCGAGAATGTAATAATCAAAGTTACCACAAGTATTAAAACAGTCGATAAGGTAATTAACTTTTTCATAAAAAATCTCCTTTCTTAAATTTTTTAAATTTTAAATTAAAATTATATTATTAGAAATATATCACCTCCTATCTCTATCAACATTGTTAATAAAAAAATTATATTATTATAAATATATCACCTCCTATTGTGTTAATGTTGCTGTTAATGCTATGTATAAGCATTGGTATTTATATAAAAACTTACTTCTGATTTGAAGATTAACATTATTAACTGCTATAAAATCCTGGAAATTTTTATTGACATTGATAAATTCAATTGCAATATCGGTGCTTAAATCGCTCATTTTTAATTTTACTGATAATTGTTTTGTAAATTCTTTATATTTTTAGAAAGTATTTATAAAATTATTGAATATAATTATTTTCTAATTTTTAAAAATTTAAAATTTATATATTTTAAAAAATTCTTATAAATAATTTAAAAATTCACAAAATTTTTGAAAATTTAAAGCGCTTTAATTAGTGTTATTATATTATTATTTAAATTTTCTTTATTGTCAAATAAAATTTAACATCCTATAACCAGAACAGCATAGTTTCCATTGAATTACAGTTCAAAAGCATACTTTTTTATATGATTTAAGCTTCTAAAAGAATATTATTATACTGTATTGCTATTAACTTTAAGCCAGTTATTTTATTTTAGTACATGTATTTCTAATAATTAACTCATTTTTAATAATTGTTTTAAAATCTCCTTTATAATTTTTATTTATAATTGATATTAATTTTCTAGCCCCTATTACTCCCATATCTTCCATTTTTATTCTTATGGTTGAAAGTGGAGGCTCAATTTCAGATGATATTTCCATATCATCCATGCCAATTATAGAAATATCTTCAGGAACTCTAAATCCTTTCTTTTTTAATTCTTCTATCGCTCCAATTGCAATATAGTCATCTAAACAGAAAAAAGCAGTGGGAAGATTACTTTTATCATAATTATTTAAAATAAAGCTCACAGCTTTTTTACCACTTTTTATATCAAAATTACATTTTTTATATATGCATTTTTCTTTTAGATTATAATCTGATAAAGCTTTCTTAAATCCACTCCAGCCCTGAAAACCAAGCGGGTGTGAATCAGGTGTACCAATATAACCTATTTTTGTATGCCCATTTTTAATAAAATATTCTACAGCTTTGTAAGCCCCGCCAAAATCATCATTGTCAACGCCAAACATATCATCATAATTTTTATGGTTATCAATCAAAACTATTGGTATATTTTTGCCGTTTCTAAGCATGTCAAGAATATCCCTATTAATGATATCAAGAACCAGTAATCCATCTACACTAGAAGTATTTAATTTGCGGATTTGAATTATGTTTTTTTCTTTTTCATTCTCACTAAAAAAAGCAAAGCTTATTGTATATTCAGTTTTTTCAGCCTCACGAATAATACCACTTATTATTCTTAAATAATATAATTTGGGGGAATAGAAAAAATAGTCGGAATTAATCATTATGCTTATATTATAGCTTTTCTGTCGTGCTAGCTTTTGAGCATAAATATTAGGATAGTATTCCAGCTTTTTCGCCCACTCCCTTACAAGAGTTTTTGTCTCTTCATTTACAAGCGTGCTATCATTAAGAGCAAGAGAAGCTGTGGCAAGAGAAACTTTAGCTTTTTCAGCTACATCTTTTAATTTAACCATAGAATAAATTTTTCTAATTATTTTTTATTAAAGCGCTTTAACATTATCTCAGAATATTTTATATCTTGTCAATAAGCAGTTCAGATAAAATCATTATAATAAACATTTTATAATATATTGGATCTTGTTTTAAAACTTTTATTTACTTTTGAAGCATTTTTTTAAATTTAAAAAAAATTTAGATATTTATAAAATTTTCAAGAATTTTTCCCCCTGGTGGTGTTAAAAAAGATTCAGGATGAAACTGAACGTCCTCAATATTATAATTTTTATGTCTTATTCCCATGACAATCCCATCATCTGTATATGCGGATATTTCAAAACATTCAGGAACTGGTGTTTTATCAATTATTAAAGAATGATACCCGGCACCTCTTTTAAAGGACTTTCTATATCTTTAAATATTGTTTTTTTATCATGATAAATCAATGAGGTTTTGCCACAGATAACTTTGCTAGCTCAGCGGTTTCTTTGTGGATTTTTTCTATCTTTCAATATTTCGATAATACTTATTCCCCCATTGAGGTTACAATAAAGGTGATTATCTTCCATGATATTTTTTTTTAATCACAGCAATTCCGCACAACTTGATTGTAAATAGTCTAATAATCGTCTATAATTAGGCTATAATGTTTAAACCTGTTTATAATATAACTAACAAATTACTTTTAAATATTAAGAAAATCAGTTCTATAATTTTCGAACTTAATAATAAAAGATTTCCTGAAGTTGTTTTATGTGAGCTTGAAAAAAAGGCAAGAGAAATTTCTACATATGCGTCAACCAGTATAGAAGGCAACCCCCTACCACTTACGGATGTAAAACAAATCATTAAAACACAGCCGGAAAACTCAGGAAGAAATGAGCAAGAAGTAATAAACTATAATAAAACTTTGGAAGAGCTGGATAAAGACACCCAGGCAGGTTCTAAAAATCTAAATCTGAACCTCATTCTAACTATTCACAAAAAATTGGTTAACAAATTAGTGCCTATATATCAGCTTGGAAAATTGAGAGTAGAACCTGTTTTTGTAAATAACCCGAAAACCGGTAAAACAATATATTGGCCACCGGATCATAAAGACGTACCGAAGCTTGTCAACGATCTTATAGATTTTGTTAATAAAAACAGAGGTGAAATTGATCCAATTATTATCGCCGGTATTTTTCATAAGCAATTTGTGATTATTCATCCATTTATGGATGGTAATGGCAGGACAACAAGACTTTTAACAAAGGTTATCCTTGCAGATATGGGTCTGGATACCTTTAATCTGTTCAGTTTTGAAAATTATTATAACAGAAACGTTACCAGTTATTTTGACAATGTCGGTGTTTCTGGAAATTACTATGATATTGCAGATTATACTGATTTTACGGATTGGCTTGAATATTTTTCTGACGGAATTATCGATGAACTTTTAAGAGTAAAAAAAATTTTAGCAGAAATTTCCATAAGTCCCAAAACAGAACTTCTGGGTTATCATAAAAAGATTTTGGAGTTTATAGAAAAAAAAGGCTTTATTACAGATAGTGATTATGCAAGACTGACAGAACGCGCTAAAGCAACCAGAACTCTTGATTTTAAAAAACTTATAGAGATGGGTCTTATCGAAAGGAAGGGAAAAGGTAGAGCTACATATTACCAACTATCAAAACTAAATAGAGACTCGGAGCCATATTATAAGTTGTAAAATATAAAACTATTACTCATAGGCTGATTAATAGTGAGTTGTAAAAAAGGATAGGTTTCTGTCCATCAGCTATTTTTCTTTCAGGCTAATAAATAGTATATTTCCTTTCCAGTCAATTTTTATTTTATTCTTTTAGTAATTTATATTATTTTTATTATTTTAATCTATTGAAATTGTATCATATAAAAACAAGTTTCTTATAGATTATCTTGAGACAATTGTATATATCATATTATAATGTTTATCTATGATTTATACTTGTGAGATATAGAAGTAAGTTCTGATAGTTTATCTGATTTAATTCTTTAAAAATTTTTCAAAAATACTGACAAAATTCTTTCCTTCAATTAAATTATCAAATTCTTTTAGCCATTTTTTTATATAACTTTTATCAAAATCAGGATTTTTAATTAATATTGATTTTACATCTTCCATATCCCGTGGTCTGCCTGCAAATATTTTATGAATTATTACATCTTCCAGCCTTGCAAATTTTACAAAATAATCTTTTATTTTTATTTTATTGGATTTTTTAATAGCCTGACTTTCATAAGAAGTTTTTGAAAAGATAAAATCAACTCTAACGTTTGTTGCTGTGTCTTTTACAGGCAATACAAAAGTTTTTTCAACAAAATCTTTTGTATTTTCAGGTAATGGCAATAAATCTATATTCTTAATTGAATCCAGTACTTCTTCTATCTTATCAATATCAACGCCAAGAGTTATATCAATGTCTTTTGTAAGTCTTGGTTCGCCATACAGAAGAACAG
>Ga0315282_10010040_pt1 | contig 14949 bp, 14 predicted proteins | sample YL17G07_20_MG_FD_203693 | JGI IMG/M metagenome (GOLD analysis project Ga0315282, IMG submission 203693) | Sediment microbial communities from Yellowstone Lake, YNP, Wyoming, USA - YL17G07_20 | ecosystem: Environmental > Aquatic > Freshwater > Lake > Sediment | place: USA: Wyoming | collected... | reverse complement strand
CAGAAGAGCTTTTCAAGGAAAGTGCGCTTGCCTACTACCGCCTTTTCCACTTCATCCAAAATTCTTCTGCTCTTTTCAGATACCTGGCTAACCGTTATCGTTTGCGTGGCCAAATTTCCCTCCATTTACCGAATGACTGTAATGACTTAAACGATTCAAGATTTGACCCGTTTCCTTTAGAAACAAAGACGGCTCCGACTTCTTGAACCACTTCGGTAAGCGCCTTCTCCTTTTCGCAGTCGTGTCCCTTTCCTTATAGAGATATCCTTTGACTATTTCGTCCTCAATCCAATCGGCCCTAAAGTAAAGGTTTCTGGCCTCTTCTTCGCATATGTCGAGCCTGAGGGATATCAGATCAATCGCAAGAGAGGACAGAAGCTGCCTAACTTTATCTTGTGAATGGATTCCCGAATTGGCCTCATAAAGGGACCTTCTTAGCTCGCTCAGGCGTCCGTGAAACTGCGAGAGAGGGAGAGGCTCGGGCGTGCTTGGCAACGCGCTTTCTCCCAAACGAAGGAGGAGGTGAAGGCCCCATACGACCATGATCGCGACCCCTATCAACCACCAGACGAGTTGCGGCATTGCGAGAATCACGTTTACTCCCGCCCTGAGGACAACCAGAAACAGGTCCAGGAGAGGGGAAATTATATAGATCAGCAGGCCGACCAACATCACCATGAATAGGTACAACCAACGTCGATCAGGTCTCATTCGATGACCTTCCGTACTTCTCCTCAATGATTTTGAACAGGACAAGGGCCTCAGCCTGTTCATTCGAGTCAGTGATATGATGACCGTATCGGACTCGCTCAAAGAGATCGGTGAGCCTTGTTACTTCCTGCTCACGAATACCCGTCTGGAGTAAGAGCTTCGTGAACTCCCGGGCAGTGAGGTCCCTGCTCATTGCCACTTTCCGACCAAGGATTTTGCACATGTCACGATAGCAGCGGAGCACAATGTCAGAAAGCTCCGTGCCCGTTCCCAAATCTTTCGTGGCGTTAGAAACAACCTGCACAACCTGTTTCGGCCCGGGTCCTTCTGTCTGGAGTTTACTCTGAAGAATGTATCTGAGACTCAGGCCCAAGAAAATCAGCAGCGCAAGAATTAACGGAACTCTCCACTTAGGGGAAGATACGGTATGAATTTCAGGTCTTCTCGTTTCGGACGTGGAGGATTTTGGCGCCGGGGGATGTTGGCCTTCAACCCGCGGTGTTTCCGCAGATCGCTGAGGCCCTATGAGGCCTTCGAATATATCGGCATGCCGCAAGGACAGCCAGATCAGACTGCCCAAACCTATAAAAAGAAGGACGATAACTACGTATACGGGCCAGGTAACAGGAGGATTTTCTCTGTAAATAAAGTAATCATCTTCCTGCTTCTTTCGTCGTCTTCTCCAAATAGATATGACCACCAGAATTCCGAGAATGGCCATGCTGACAATCAAACATATTCCTATGATTTCAAGAAGGACCTGCATCCCCGGAGAAACATGTTCTTGAATCCTTTCCAATTGCAGGAGGGTCCAGTTTCCGGGGGCAAAGCGCACCGTGGGCAACATGATGGCCAGGATCCAGATAGAAAAAAGAATTATGATTGCCTTAACGCGTCTCAGGACCACAAAAATCCCTTGTAAGAAAGAGTTTCTCTTGGGCTTGATTCGATCTTACATTTTCCTTATCCAACCAGAAGGGTGACAAAAACTTAAATTGCTAATGCTGTGAAAAGATTAGTAGACCGGTTATTAAAATCGCCACGATGTCAATAACCGCCATCCAAATCCAGACTTTAAAATGGTTTCTACCCGGTCCTTTTTTTTCTTTTTCCATCCGATTCGCCCCTTTCATTGGGATCGAATCCTCATGCCTCTTTTACTTTCGTCCATTGCAGAGAGGCCCGGCTTTGCTTCCTTAGCTCAAGAAGTTCAGTAGATTGCAAACGTACCGCTATATTGAGCAACAGCCCGCTTCCAGGCAGTCTGCTCCCATCCCTTATTCTCGTAGCGTACCGACCAGTTCACTTTTCGATCGAACTCCGCTAATTCCCACGCAAGAACCTCAAGACGAATACGCTGGGAATGCAAGAGCATTCGTCGGACGTCCAAACTGGCCGTAAACTCCAAAGCCAGAGGAAGGTGTTGGAAGCAGACACCACTTCTTTCACAGTAAACTGAACGTGTACCAGCATCCTCGAGGCCTCGAGCAAGCAAATCACAGGTCCGATCAGCCGCCGTTTCCGCACATCTGCACGCAGGACAGGGGTGTGTTCGTAAAAGGCGCTCACGTAACTCGGCGAGCACGGATTTCGGAGGCCGACAGAGGTACTTCATACTTGCAGAGAAACGGCGTTGAAACGATCGCCACGCTCTCAGGTCTTTGGCGGATGCCTCCAGTTTTCTCAATCGCCGGGCGGCCCCAACAGCACGGCGCGTAACGGAATCCTCAGGTTTGTCTTCCAGTCCAATTCTGAGTTTCTCAAGCTCAGTCAGCCAGTGCTCTCTCGCAGCCTCGCCCAGTCTTGAGACAGCAGTTTGTTCCCCCACACACAAAAAATCAAGGGCGTGGTCTCGGCAGAGCCAGATGGCGTCAGACCAACGGTTCTGGGGAGTTGATTTTATCTCGCCGGAAAGCCAACCATAATACACCTGGAGAGCTTTTTCCCCCGCCCTGCATATTGGACAGCCAGGTTCTCTGAGACTCCTGCGGAGTTCCGCGAGTGTCGGTGACCAGGACTCCTCGCGACTAAACCCCGATATATCACCGTGATCATCCGTGGGATTCCGGTTCTCGCATTTGCCTACAGACCCTCTATTTTCCAAAGGTGTACCCCAGATCAGAGGCACAACGGACCCGTCGCTTCGGTGACCGCCTACTCTTTTGGTGGACTCGGCAAGACGGTCTCGCAGGAGAGTGGTAAAGAAGGATAGCTCATCCCAGGAAAGCAATGGCGATACCTGCAGGATGTGCATCAAGTCGAAAGAGTGTCCTTCGAGCGCGCAACGCACTTCGGGATCTCTCCATGTTCTGCGCATCAGACTTACCGTCCAAACTGAATGTTCTTTCATCGTGGCACAGACCGGGCATGAGCTTTGAGACATCAGATCAGTAAGATCAAGATTGACAGATTTGTGACCATTGGCAGTGGACAAGGCTCTCTCGACACCGGATAACCGGTCAAGAGCTGCCGCAATCAGGTAACGGTACAAATACGCCACAATGCTGGGCCCTGACCGTGAGAGTAAAGCCCGTGTGTGACGGGTACAAAAGCCAAGGGCTTTCTCTATACTTTCGAGGCTCTCCAGTTCACTGTAGCTTTCAATCACGTACCAGACAAAGAATACATCCTCAGCTTTCCGTTCTTCGCGGCACAGGAGGCAGCCCCGGTCTGCCAGTAAGGTGAGAACACTTCGTTTATCAGGCGAGTCACCGAGGTCTTCTTCCTGGGAGTTCACTTCTTCAATCCCCTCTTTCCAGCCATCTTCTCGATGGCGACCAACCATGAGTTTTTTTCCTCCTCGAAATCTCTTGAGGTTGATCTCACTTTCGAGATAAAGGTTTCTAATTCCACTCTCAAAAGTCTCAAATGCATTATATGGGAGGCGAGCATAAATTGATGCAACTCACCTCCTTGCAGCAGATTTAGAACCCCTTTCAAATGAATCCGACACAGTCCGTCCGTTGCTTCATATTCTTTCTGAAAGGACCTTTCAGAAAGGAGAGCCGTGAATTCCTTCACGTAGAACTCTTCCCTTTCGTCCGCATACTTGCAGACCGGACAGTCGATTCTCATAGTTGGTCCAAAAGAACCCCTTTCAATTTCTTTGATCTCCGAATCGATCAAGCCCTTTGTCAAGATAGCATTCCCCATCGGGCTCGCCAACCGCCCCATCTGGTGAAAGTGGAAATTACAGTAACCATTTGCAGAGACCACATCCTGACGCACCTTCTCTTCCTTGATTGTCTGGTACTGCAGAGCGGCCATGAAATCGAATTCGTCCGTGTCTAACACATGACAGATCGGGCAGCCACGGTACCCAAATGCTTCGCGCAGAGATCGGTCCACGTCTAATCCTCTCTATCAGGGTAGAGTCGGACGACGGATTCCATTTGTCGGAAAATTGAAATCATCCTTTTCAACACTGGATCAAGGGTTTCTTTCAGCTGCTGCGTGACCTCCCCATATCCCTCCAATCTCTCTGGCATTACTTCCTCCAGCTGAATAGAGAGATAAACCGAAGTCGCCTTCACGATCCAGCGCAGAACGCTTTCTCGCGGCTTTAAGTCAAAAAAGCCCTTAAGATAAACCACATCGTCCATCAGGCGCTCTATTTTTTCGATAAGATTGTGTTTTTCATCCGGAGTGAGATTATCCTTGATATGGAGGAATAGCCTTTCTTCTTCGGTTTTCTGCAAAAGCCGTCTGAGATGTGTCAATTCATCTTCCACCTCAGCTAATGTTGCTCTTAAGGCCCTCTTATGACTCGGGTTCAGCAACAACGAACACCACCCTTCGAAGCAGTGGCTTTTAACAAATGGCCTTCCTCAAGACGCTTAATTAAGGCAAGGGAATCGAACCTTTTTCCGACAAAAAATCTGGTCGCCCGGATCCACGAGTCCTGCTCCTGCCCTTTGGGTTCATTCTCGTATCGATAACCGAATCTTCTTAAGAATTCGCAAACCTCTTCATCTAATCGTTTGGTTCGTTCAATTTTGCCTTCAATGAGATAAGTAGCCTCAGCCTCTTCGCTGATAGAAAGGACCTCAAGAAGATGAAGAACACATAAACCTCCTGATTTTTTGTAAAGCTCTTTCATGTCTTTTCCATTTAGGACTTCCAAAAATTCTTTCATAGCACACTTGGCATTCCATTCGAGACTTTCACAGGGTGGACAATGAGACCAGATGGTTAAAATCTCCATAATCTTGCGAAAATCCTTCCGTCCGAGTTTTCGCCTTAATAGGCTCGCCTTTTTAACCTCTGAGGGTTGAATTTTCTTTAGCAATTGTTCCAGATTTGATTTTGTATTTCGCACAAGATATCCGTACATCACCTCTGTAAGATAGGATCTACCCGCTTCGATCAGTTTCCACGTATGTTCCTTGCAAAAACCATAAGAGTCTTTAAGCTGGTCCATCAGTGCAGGGTTATAATAGGATTTGGTCACGAACCAAAAATAGAATCTTTGCAGATGTTCAGCGGTTGACTGGCAGATCGGACATTCGCCCTTATCGAAAAAGACTCTAAATTTACCAAGAGACAACTGATCAACTGTTGACTTCTTTTGCATAGAGAATCCGTTTTTATTCCCTTTTAAGATTGAGAATAAAAATAGAACCTAATAGGCTCATCCCGGCTGCATAACCGAAGGCATAGATAGGCGAAGCGTAGGTCCAGAGGAAACCGACGATCAGGCTCGATAAGAAATCACCCAAACCGTTCACTGTGGCCATAACCCCGTAACCGGTCCCCCTCAATTCTTGGGGCAGCACGTCAGCCGCAATCGCTCCTTCTAAGGCATCTTCGATGGCAATATAGATCCCTCCCAGTATAAAAATGATCACCAGATACCCGATAGATCCCGATATAAACATGAGGCCAATTCCCATTATTCCAGAGAGAAAGTACCCAAATGCTAAGAGTTCGGTTCGACTTATACGGTCACTCAGGGCTCCTATCGGGAAGGAAACCATGGCATAGAGCACATTATGGAAAACGTATAATAAGACAGCGATACCCTCAGCACCCATCCCATAATCAGGTTTCAATATTTCAATAGCCCTTAGGATCAGAAGAGTATGGGCAAAATCGCCAATCCCGAAAATTCCCACACCGATAAGGAACTTCTTGAATTCTTTAGGTAGAGCATGGTAACTTTTCCAAAATCTTAAGGAATGGTTTGGTTCCCTTGGTTTCTCCTTCACCCAGAAAGCGAAGACAACGGCTGAAAGAAGCCCGGGGATGAGTGTCAAAAGAAAGATCTGCCGATGTGTTATGCAGGAAATCAAGAGAAAAGCGACTAAAGGCCCGAAAACTGCCCCTGCTGTATCCATCCCTCTGTGGAAACCAAATGCCTTTCCATAGGCCGAAGGGGAAACAGAATCTGCCAAGAGAGCATCTCGGACCGGAGATCGTATCCCTCTTCCAAACCAACCCACCGATCTTCCAATAAGTATATGAATCCATGAGTGAGCCAGGGCAAAAGACCCTTTGGCAAGGCCGGTAAGGGTGTATCCCAAGACGGCAATACCTTTTCTCTTTCCTACTCGGTCGCTATACCATCCTGCCCCCAACTTGACGAAAGATGAGATTCCATCGGCGATGCCTTCAATGGTCCCTAACACAGAGGGAGAAGCACCCAGGGAGACCAGAAAAGCGGGCAGTATGGCTGTAGCCATCTCGTGCCCAAGGTCACTGAGGAGGCTGGCGACACCCATCCCAATAATATTCCTATTGAGCCACGATGCGTTCGAGGCTTGGAATTCTGATTCATTTCTCATATTGAAACCGAGACCTTCTTCCAAATTACAGGCAAGTGACCTCTACATTCTCTATCAAATTGGCCCATTTCCTCTTCCGTAATCTCCAAAATTTTCCTGAAGAATTTTTTGTGTAAGTTTTTGAACGTAGGGGCTCGAGTCATCTAAAGCTTTCTTAACTGCAGCCAAGGTTTCCTCACCTTTAAACTTGCTCAGAGACCTCAAAGCATCCCCTCTCACCAAAAAAGGGGATGGTCGAAACCAACAATTCGGACAGCAGAAGATCATCTCTCTTTTGTCCCCATTTCTCTTAGAAAGAGCCATCCCGAGACCGCATGAAATGTGCTCTCGATAAACGGGAAACTCATAGGGGCTCTCCCGAAGCCACCACTTCTTGTTTGGCAGTTGAGAATATACTCCCGACAAGTATCGATCTCCAGCGGTGAGGCGTTAAGCTTTGATAGGATTTCGAGGGCACAATAAGTATTCTCCATGAAGGCAGTAGTTATAGGGTAAAATCCGAATCCCCCATCCCCGTTCTGACACAATTGAATCCATCTAATGATTTCTTCCTTCTCGAAGCCAACCCCACGATTCAGTAAGACTGAAACCTTCTTGCGAAGGCTCTGCAAATTCTCCTGCCGACTAAATTGAAAAGGGGATAAAGTAAGTAAAGGTCTCAATGGCTGATTAAGAAGTTTCTGAATCTCATCAGAAAAATATTGGGCGTCAAGGATTTGAAATCTTGACCAACCCTTTTTGAGAAGTTCAATCAATGGGGGAGGTAATTCGATGCCCACTGATAGATGGAGATAGAGAAGCATATAAACCATCCTTGGGAAACCGAATTGCTCCCAATTGATACTTTTCAGGTAGTTGGCCATCTTGTTTCGATCTGTATTGACCTTTAGTAATTGGAATGTGCGAATAGCATAATAAGTATCTTCAATATCAGGGTAGAGTTCAGGGACATAGCTAAATCCACCCTCCTTTTTTTCGCGATCTCTGAGATATTGGACAATCCTTGGCACTTCAAGCTGATAGTTCAACGCCCGATTTCCCCCGTCTTTTTTCCATTTGAATATCCAAAAAAAAACTTCTACCGGATAACCAGTAGAAGTTATCATTCCCTTCTTCATCGGGACGTTTAAGGCGAACTTCATCGCCTTTGCTGATTAATTCTGGGTTTTGACTGTTATAATTCTTATGCTCTTTCTTCCTCAACTTCACCGGTTTCAAATAAGTGTTCATCACGCTGAAAATCATCTTGTTGTGCAGCCCTGATAGATTCCCAACCCTGACGAAGATCAGGTGGTGAGACGTCTGCAATCTTCTGGGATAGTTCATCTCCGATAATTAGCTTTGTAAGTGAAATTACCGATCTGGCTGCGTCATCAGCTTGTTTTAAATCCTTCAGGTTCGCCATCTTCATAACAGCTTCGAGAAATTCTTTCCTTGTCTTCATACGAAAACCTCCTTTCTTCCCTAAAATAAAAAAAACTTCTACCGGCAAAACCAGTAGAAGTTATCGGGCCCCGATAAGAGGGGGGACATTTAATGGCGAACTTCATCGCCAAAAAATCTCAATTCTCGAAAACATTATCCTCCAAAAAAATGCGCAAGTCAACCATTAAGTGAACCCCAAATCCCGATTTAGAAACCCAAACCCTTTTCCCATCCGGGAATTGCGAGTCCCGCTAAAAGAGGGACAAGGTGCGTGCCTGCACGCCGAAGTGCAATCCTTCGCCGGAGCGAGGCAGGCGTTTCGGCACGTAGGCGTGGCAATCTCATTGAAAAGGGCGAGATTGCTTCGGTTCCCTCGCAATGACAATTTCTAAATCGGAATTTGGGTGAACCTTGGCGTAACTAATGCATTTTTTCACCCTCTCAACATCGCGATTCTCTTCTTAGTTGGTATCCCTTCCATTGAGTCTTTTGGGAAACTTATAAATTCAGGAGATACATAATAATTTCAACGTACTTGCCCACCTTCATTCTCATTCATGAGTTTAACCAAAATTTTCCCTTGACAAGAAACACCTAATTATTTTAGTATCCGAATCTACATTGTGACTCTTGTCACATGGAAAATATCATTGAAAAATCTGTTTTTTGAAGCACCAGAAACAACCTCCAAAAAATTATATGAAAAGAAAGGGGGGATTCCGAAACTAAAAGCTAAAATCACTTGATATTTAATGGGTTAGAGTGTGTTAACTAAAAGATTTGAAACAATTCGAAAAGAAAGGGGGAGTAAAACATATGGGTTTCAATATTTCAAAAAAGTACAATGATGCAGACCCAAGAAAGCTTGCAGATTGGCAGGTTGGAGATATTGCGGAAGAGAATATGCCCACCGTTGATGAGTGGCGCGATAAACTGGGCCTTAAGAAGGATGAAATCATTCCTTATGGGAGGTTATGTAAACTCGATTTCATGAAGATTATTGATCGATTGAAAGATAGGCCAGACGGAAAATACATCGAGGTTACAGCCATTACTCCTACTCCATTGGGAGAAGGAAAAACGACGACTGCCATGGGTTTGATGCAAGGACTTGGAAAAAGGGGCAAAAACGTCGGTGGTTGTGTCCGTCAACCCTCAGGTGGCCCCACAATGAACATCAAGGGAACGGCTGCAGGAGGCGGTAAAGCCCTGCTCATTCCGATGACCGAATTTTCCCTGGGCCTTACTGGAGACATCAACGATATTACCAATGCTCATAACTTGGCAATGGTTGCTCTCAATGCTCGGATGCAACACGAAAGAAACTATGACGATGCTGAACTGGCCAAGCGGAAACTCAAACGGCTCGACATTGACCCTACCAATATTGAAATGGGATGGGTCATGGATTTTTGCGCCCAGGGCTTGCGGAACATTGTCATGGGTCTTGGGGGCAAGATGGACGGTTTTCTCATGGCCTCGAAATTCGGCATCACGGTGAGTTCAGAACTCATGGCCATTCTTTCCGTTGTCAGAGACCTGAAAGACCTGCGAGAGAGATTAGGTAAGATTATCGTGGCCTATGATAAAAAGGGTAAACCCGTCACTACCACAGACCTTGAGGTAGCAGGCGCTATGACTGCCTTTATGCGAACTACCATCAACCCCACATTGATGATGACCACAGAATATCAGCCCTGTCTCGTTCATGCCGGCCCTTTTGCTAACATTGCTGTGGGCCAGTCTTCCATTATTGGCGACCGCATTGCCTTAAAGATGTTTGATTACCATGTGACAGAAAGCGGTTTTGCTGCTGATATCGGGTTCGAGAAGTTCTGGAATGTGAAATGTCGGCTCAGCGGTCTTAAGCCAAATGTTTCAATACTAACGACTACAATCCGGGCCTTAAAGATGCATGGCGGTGGGCCAGCAGTCGTTGCAGGACGACCCCTTCCTGATGAATACACAAAGGAGAACCTAACTCTTCTTGAGAAAGGGATTGTCAATATGACGCACCTCATCGGTGTAATCAGGAAATCAGGAATCAGTCCGGTGGTCTGTATCAATGCCTTCCACACCGATACCAAAGATGAGATCGCGATGGTCCGCAAGTATGCAGAGCAAGCAGGAGCCCGCTGCGCGGTTTCCGAGCACTGGCTCAAAGGTGGGGATGGCGCCCTGGAGTTAGCTGATGTCGTCATGGAGTCATGCAACGATAAAGTCGATTTCAAGTTCCTCTACCCGCTTGAGATGCCGCTCAGACAACGGGTTGAAACAGTTGCCAAGGAAGTATATGGAGCAGATGGCGTTTCCTGGACTCCAGAAGCCGAAGCCAAAGCCAAACGGCTTGAGGCTGATCCAAACATGAAGGATTTTACTACAATGATGGTGAAAACCCATCTTAGCCTGACTCATGATCCGACTAAGAAGGGAGTGCCCAAAGGTTGGATCCTGCCCGTCCGTGACGTCTTGATCTTTGCCGGTGCAAAGTTCCTCTGCCCGATGACCGGAAGCATCAGCCTGATGCCAGGAACCAGTTCCGACCCTGCCTTCAGAAGGATCGATGTTGATGTGAATACAGGTAAGGTAACAGGACTCTTCTAAGAAGAACCACCGTTCCTTATCCGATCGTTTCAGATCAAACAAATTTCCAGTTCCGCCTCGGTCGAAATCGAGGCGGAACTGGGTTACAATTAGTTGATTTTCATGCCGAAGCATAATGTAACTTTCTACCCCAGCGAAAGAAAGATTTCCGTAGATGAGGAGGAGAATCTCCTTCAGGCCGCCATGGAAGCTGGAATCCATATCAATGCCTCCTGCGGGGGAAGTGCGACCTGTGGGAAGTGCAAAGTCAAACTCCTGAAAGGATCGGTTGATTCTCCAAAACATCCAAAACTCACCCAGTGGGAGTATGAACAAGGATATCGCCTTGCCTGTTTGACATCCATTCAAGGTGATATTGATGTTGAAATTCCTCTTGAATCCCAGGTTGATAGATCGGTTCTCGCACTGAAAGGCGATCGAGCAGCCCACAAATACCTCCTCTCTCCCCAGGATATTTACCAACTGGTGAAGGGCTGGGAAATAGATCCGGCCGTATTCAAAAGATATGTCCAGCTCGATCCTCCAACGCTCAAGGACAATGTAAGCGACTTGACCCGTCTGATCAATGCCTTAGATCGACAACACGGAATCGAGGGGATTTCCGCTGACTTCCGTGTCATTATGAAGCTCAGTCGCATCCTTCGCGAATCGGACTGGAAGGTAACGGTCACACTCGTCTTGACGAAGAAGGGCTACAAACTGATTAATGTGGAACCTGGGAATAATACGAAACAAAACTACTCTATCGTTCTGGACATCGGAACGACGACGATCTTTGGTCAGCTCCTCGACCTGAACGGGTGCGTGGTGGTTGCGTGCCCGGGGGGCCAGTGTGATGGGTCAACCCTCTTCGCCTTAGCCGAGGCTTCCGATTACAATGCTCAAATCAGTTACGGAGAAGATGTGATCACCCGGATAGTCTATTCTCAGAGGGCCGGAGGGTTGAAAAAATTACAGGAAGTGGTCGTTTCGACCATCAACAGAATCATTCAAGAACTGCTCGCGATGAGCGGGGTGGATCGCTCTCTCATCTCCCATCTGGTCATCGCTGGCAATACGACGATGACTCAGCTCCTTTTGGGACTGGATCCAAAATATATTCGAGAAGATCCTTATGTCCCAACGGCCAATTTCATTCCTCCGGTGAGGGCGGTCCATTTGGGAATCAACATCGGTGATCATGTTTACATCTACATCTTTCCGATGGTGGCAAGCTACGTGGGAGGGGATATCGTTGCAGGGATCTTGGGCTCTGGGGTTTTTCAAAGGGAAACCCTCACCCTCTACATGGATATCGGCACCAATGGGGAGATCGTCCTCGGGAATAAGGACTGGCTTGCCAGTGTCTCGTGCTCGGCCGGCCCTGCCTTTGAAGGAGCGGGGATTAAATTCGGGATGAGGGCCACCCGTGGCGCCATTGAAGAGGTCAATATTAACCATCGGACTTATGAACCCATGATCCTCACGATCGGAAGGGCCAAGCCCATCGGCATCTGCGGTTCCGGCCTGATTGATACCGCCGCTGCACTTTTGGAAACCGGGATGATTGACCAGAATGGAAAATTCCGAAGGGACCTTCCAACGGATCGGGTCCGAAAAGGACCGGATGGTTATGAATATGTTCTGGCGCGAAAAGAAGAGACCATCATTCATGAGGACATCGTCCTCACTGAGATTGATGTTGAAAATTTAGTCCGTACCAAAGCAGCCATCTATGCCGGCTGTAAAGTCTTATTGGATAGCCTCGGACTGAGCTTTAAAGATCTTGAACAGTTTATCATTGCCGGTGGATTTGGTCGCCATCTCGATCTGGAAAAGGCAATCTTCATCGGCCTCCTTCCAGAGATCGATATCGATAAGTTTATTTTCGTTGGGAACGGCTCCCTCCTGGGAGCGAGGCTCCTCTCCTTCTCCAAGAATCTCTTGAAGGAGACGGAGCGCATCGCTCTGATGATGACGAACCTCGAGCTGAGCAATCACCCGACCTTTATGAACGAATTCGTCGCAGCGATGTTTCTTCCCCACACCGATTCCTCTGCCTTCCCCCAAGTGATGAAAGGGCTTTACCAGGTGAGAAGGGAATATCGATCGGAGAGGACGGTCGAAGGACAGCTTTGAGTTTCACGATTGCGGTTTCAGGAAAAGGAGGAACGGGCAAGACGACCTTTGCCGGGATGATGATTCGCCATCTCCTGGATAAAGGAAAGGGCCCGATTCTGGCCGTGGATGCGGATTCGAATTCGAACCTTAATGAGGTATTGGGTGTGGAGGTCCTGTCCACCATCGGCGAAGCGCGGGAGATGATGAAAAAGGATGTTCCCACGGGGATGACCAAGGATATCTGGTTTGAATATAAGGTTCAGGAGGCGCTCACGGAGGCGAAGGGATTCGACCTCATTGCAATGGGCCGTCCAGAGGGACCAGGCTGTTATTGTGCGGCGAATACCCTGGCAAGAAAATGCTTGGATCTTTTGACAGGAAATTATCGTTATATCGTGATCGATAACGAGGCGGGGATGGAACATTTCAGCCGTCTGACCACGCGTGATGTCGATCTCCTTTTCATCCTCTCCGACTCCAGCCGGAGGTCCATCTTGACCGCATCGCGGATTCGGGACCTGATTCACGAACTGGATTTACGGATCGTCCGGGAGGTTTTGGTCATCAATCGGGTCCAGGGTGAACTCGATCAAGAAATTTTAGAAGAGTTAAAAAGGCAGAACCTCGAATTAGCAGGAACCATCCCTGTGGACGAGGAGATCTACCGATACGATCTCGAAGGAAAGCCTACCATTGGTTTGCCTTTGGAGTCAAAGGCGGTTCAAGCCGCCGGACGTATCTTTCAGGATTATATTCAATAAATGGTTTGGACGTACCATTCACAGGGTCTGTGACATGGTTCACGTTATTTTAATTATTCTAAAGAAGGAGGGATGAAAAACATGACGGCAAAACTGATTAATGGAAATGAAGTTGCTCAGCAGATTCGGGAGGAGTTGAAACAGGAAACCACTCAATTAAAGGAAAAATATAATGTTATCCCGGGACTGGTCACCATCCTGGTGGGCGAAAACCCTGCCTCCATCAGCTATGTGACTGCAAAACAAAAGACTTCTAAAGAGTTGGGGTTTTACTCCATTCAGGATAACCAGCCTGCAACGATCACGGAAGAAGAATTGCTGAAATTGATCGATAAGTATAATAAGGATCCCAAAATCCACGGAATCCTGGTTCAGCTTCCGCTCCCCAAACATATTCATGAAACAAAAATTCTTTACGCCATCGATCCGAAAAAGGATGTCGATGGGTTCCACCCCGTCAACGTCGGAAAATTGATGATCGGTGAGGCGGATTATCTTCCCTGCACACCAGCGGGTATCCAACAACTCCTGATCCGCTCGGGCGCAAAGATCGATGGCGCGGAGGTCGTGGTGGTGGGGAGGTCAAACATCGTTGGAAAACCCATTGCCAACATCCTTTTGCAAAAGCAGAAAGGGGCAAATGCCACCGTGACGATCTGTCACACGGGCACGAAAGACATGGCATTTCATACCAAGAGGGCAGATATTCTCATCGTGGCTGCAGGAAAACCGAAGGCCGTCACTGCGGATATGGTGAAGCAGGGAGCAGTGGTCATCGATGTGGGCGTCAATCGGATTGGAATGACACCTGAGGGAAAGGCAAAATTGTGCGGGGATGTCGATTTCGATGGGGTGAAAGAGAAGGCAAGTGCCATCACCCCTGTGCCCGGCGGAGTTGGACCGATGACGATTACCATGCTGATGATGAATACGGTGAAGGCGGCTAAAGTGGCTGCAGGGGTTAAATGAGAGTTCAGACGATTCACGGTTCACGAATCACGCCTGCCGAAACGCCGGCCACTTCGGCGTGCAGGCACGAGTCCTATAGAAGTATGAAACCCATACGTTTTTTCATTGATCGGAAAGAGATTGAATGTGATGAAGGTGAAACGTTATTATGGGCAGCCCTGGACAACGGGATTTATATTCCCAATCTTTGTGCAATGAGAGAGATGGTAGAGCCTTATGGAGCATGCCGGTTATGTTTTGTCGAGGTCCAAGGCGAGGACCGGCCTGTCACTGCCTGTACGACAAGAGTGAGAGAAGGATTGGTAGCCCATACAAAAGGGACAAAGGCTTTCAGACTTGCCCGGACTGCCTTTGAGCTCATCTTGAGCAGCCACCCGGTCGACTGTGCCCATTGCCTTAAGAGCGGCTCATGTGAGTTGCAGAAGATTGCGAAGTACTTTGGTGTCAAATTGAATTCAAAAAGATTCCGGAAATTTTTGAGGGATCTGCCCATCGATGAGACGAGCCCTGTGTTCACCTATGATCCGAATAAATGCGTCCTTTGTGGCCGGTGCGTATGGTTATGTCAGGAGAAGCTCGATACAAGAGCGATCGGC
>Ga0315282_10010039_pt1 | contig 14949 bp, 12 predicted proteins | sample YL17G07_20_MG_FD_203693 | JGI IMG/M metagenome (GOLD analysis project Ga0315282, IMG submission 203693) | Sediment microbial communities from Yellowstone Lake, YNP, Wyoming, USA - YL17G07_20 | ecosystem: Environmental > Aquatic > Freshwater > Lake > Sediment | place: USA: Wyoming | collected... | reverse complement strand
TATCCTGAATGGTAATTTGTTCCAAGGTGATGGCGGCGGGGCTGGAGAGATCGGCCATGTCGTAGTCATCCCTAAAGGGGGAGAGCTTTGCCGTTGTGGGCATCGCGGTTGTCTTGAAACGGTTGCCAGCGGTCAGGCTTTATTGAAACAAGCCCGACAATTGATCAATCAGGCCACAAATACCTTGCTACCCAAATCAACAGATGCACTTAATATTGACGAACTCGATAAAGCATTCAAAGAAGGTGAGCCATTTGTGCAACGTCTGGTATTCGAAACAGCGCGCTACATGGGTTATGCAGTCGCAAGCCTGGTTGGAACATTAAATATTCACCAGATTGTTCTGGTAGGAGAAATGACGCGTTTCGGAAAGCCATGGCTAGACATCATCCAACAAACAATGCTTGAAACCGCGCTCTCAAAATTGGCGCATGATACCCGGGTTGAAATTGGAAAGCTAGAGAGTAACGCAATCCTGTTGGGTGCAACAGCTTTATTGGCTCATAACTACGCTCTGCTTTTCAATCGGAGGTCGCTAGCCATTTCCAATTATTAAAACCAACCAAGGAGGTAACCACAAAATAAAATCAAAATTAGCTTCACGTATTGTCCAATCCTTCAAACCATTATAGAGAAATGAGGAGAAATATGAAACACTCACCTATTTTACTTAAAATAATCACATTACTGCTTGTTGTGGGCATGGTTGCGGGTTGTCAACCCGCTCCAACAACTGCTCCCGAAACACAAGCACCTCCACCTGCAGCGGAAACACAAGCACCACCTGCAGCGGAGACGCAGGCGCCCATCGAGGCAAAGCCCGTTGAATTATCCTTCGTGACCTGGTCTTACGGGGTAGAGACCATTGCTGATAACATCAAGAAATTCCAGGAGCTATATCCCAATATCATAATTACCCATAAAGATTACTCCTGGCTCGATTATCACGACACGATGGTTGGCGCATTCGCAGCCGAAAACTCACCCGATTTGTTATATGGGTCAGATCACTGGTTGCAAGAATGGGCTTCGGCTGGTTGGCTTGAACCCCTTGAAGATCATTGCCCCAATGTAAAAGGATATTCCTCGGAACTCGCCCCTTACGCGCTGGAAGGCATGACCTACGAGGGCAAAGTCTATGGGTTGTCTTACTATGCCGATACCATGGACTTCGTGTACAACGAAGCTCTCTTGAAGAAAGCTGGAATTGATAAAGTCCCTGAAACCTGGGAAGACGTCTACAATATGTCCAAGACACTAAAGGAGCAAGGGCTTCAATCTCCCATTATTATGGCTTGGTCACAGAAAGAGGGTGCATTCCCCGAGGCATGGACTTCAATGGTTTTCAGCCAACATGAAGGACCAAACGCTATGTTTGATGCAGAGCTTAAGCCGGTCTTTAACCAAGAAGGCAGCGCCGCTTATCAGATCATGGAATGGCTCGCCAAGGTCTATGCTGAAGGTCTTTTAGATCCCGCCAGTCTTACCACAGCCGAGATCGACCAGGTGAAGTCCATGCAAGCTGGGCAACACGCCTTCACAATTTTCCCACAATACAATATGGCTGAAGTGAATAAGCCCGGTAGTGGCGAATACGCCGGCCAATTCAAGATCGCGTTAATGCCCGGTAAAAGCCACTCAACGGTTGGGTACGTTCGCTTCTACGCCATGACGCCCGCCGTTAATGAAAAAGGGCCGGAATATGTAGATGCAGCATGCAAATTCCTGGATTACTTCGGCGGCAAGACGGATGGCGAGTATAAAGTTGTCAAACGCTGGGCTGTTGAGAACGGTTTGGGCTTCGCTCAATTACCGCTTTTCCAGGATCAAGATGTCATCGCTGCATTTGGCAAGTGGGGTGATGTTCCCACGATCGAACAACAAGCAAAGTTGGCTCGGGCAAAAGAAGGGTTAACCACCTGGTATGGCGCTTGGGATGTTTTCGCTCGCGCGGAGATCCACAAAGCTATATTAGGCGAAACCCCCATCATGGATGCCCTCAACAATATGGCTAACAAGTGGCTTGAATTAATGGCTCAATAATAATATTTAAAAGCTAAGGGCAACAATTAGATGTTTGTTGCCCTTAGTTTTTTATCAGGAGTTGAAAATGGCAGTCTTGGAAAGTCTCCTCGTAAGAAAAAAAGCCAGGTTATGGGATAAAGTATATCCCTATGTGTCTGTCTCGCTTCCGGTATTAGTTATCGCGCTTTTTACAGTTTATCCGGTGTTATATGCTGTGCGGATTAGCTTCTATCGCTATCTGCTCACGAAACCCAAAGACCATCCTTTTATTGGGTTGTCAAATTATGTTGAGGTGACAACCAGCTATTATTTTCGTAATTCTTTGATCAATACAACAATCTATACGATAGCAGTTGTCATTGGCGTCACACTTTTTGGACTTATCGTGGCTTTATTACTCAATAGCAAAGTAAGAACCGCCAATGCGTTAAAAATTATCATCCTTTTACCCTGGGCAATCCCGGCAGTGGTTGGCGGTTTGATATGGAAATGGATTCTCAATTCGGATTTCGGCATTCTTAACGGTATTTTATACTCGCTGGGATTTATTAAGGATTATATTCCCTTTATGGCAAATCCTAACCTTGCAAAGGTCAGTTTGATCATGGCGGCTATCTGGAAAGAAGGCCCGCTTGCTACAATATTTTTCCTGGCAGGTTTACAACTTATTCCCAACGAGCTTTATGAAGCAGCCAGAATTGACGGAGGCAGTAGTTGGAGAATATTTCGTTATGTTACCTTACCTCTTTTGAAACCAATTATGTTGATCGTTGTGATTTATGAAACACTGACCGCCATTCTTGTCTTCGATCTGATTTATGTCCTCACCGGTGGTGGACCCGGCGACTCGACCTCCATGATAAGCTGGTTTGCTTATGCGGAAATATTCAAGAACCTGAACCTGGGGCATGGCGTGGCTTTGGCAGTAATCATCGCCATTATTACTTTAGGGTTAATTTTAGGATATCTTCGAATCATTAAATCCGAAGATATGACAAGCTGAGAGGTTTACTATGGGTTTCCAACTCAGACGAACAATAGGCTCCGGCCTGGCAAATTTCCTGATTATCCTTCTGATAATTTATATCCTGGGTCCTTTCCTGTGGATGATGGTCGCAAGCTTTCAAGGCGAGAATGAACTATTAAAACGACCGCCAAGCATCATTCCTCAAAACCCGACAACTGATAATTATCGTTATGTTTTCACCGGCGAAATTCCAACCGCCTACGAAGTCAAAGGGCAATTACGAAGTCGTATTTCCCAAGAGGCGCGGTTAATTGCGCCTGCATTGAGAAATAGCTTCATTGTAGCCATTATCGTTATGGTAGTAAATCTTATAATTGGGACGCCGGCAGCATATAGCTTCGCTCGAATCAATTTTCGTGGGAAAAAGCTCTGGTATAACTTCATCCTGGCTAGTCGCTTAATGCCAGTCATGGCAGTCGCGATTCCCTATTATGTCATTATCAAAAATCTTAAGCTTCTTGATACCTATTGGGGATTAATACTCATCTATTGTGCTTTAACACTTCCTTTCACAATATGGTTTTTAAGCCTCTACATCGCAAACATCCCGCGCGACATGGAAGATGCAGCAATGGTGGATGGTTGCACGCCTTTTCAAGCCCTTGCCAATATTGTTGTGCCATTAATGGCTCCAGGGGTGGTCGCAGCTTCAGCATTCGCGTTTATGACCTCTTACAATGAATTCCTCTTTGCTCGATTCATTACTCAATCCATCAAATCTCAGACTGGTCCAGTGATCATTGCATCAATCGCCGGCAATCCAGATGCGTCGTATTCACTCATCTCTGTATGTATTACCTTAGGCTTAATACCGCCCCTAATACTGGCAATTACGATGCGCAAATGGTTAACAGAAGGTTTGTCCGCTTCAATCACCTTTCGCTAACAGCTTTGGATGGGTTATATGGACACGAAACATGATTTTACCAATGCGGTAGTCTACGAAAGCGCACTCGAGCTCCCTACTTATTTGATAAAGAATGAAAATCCTAACCCGGTTTTTCACTCCCAATATGGCGTGGCATATATTTATCCTTACACTCTTTTGGATCACATTGATCAACATCCGACCCCCAAAAAATATCACACTCTTATTTTAGAAAATCGTTATCTGCGAGTAACGGTGATCCCCGACCTGGGTGGGCGGGTTTATTCCGTATTTGATAAAGTCTCCCAGAGAGATGTTTTTTATAAAAATAATGTTATCAAATTTTCGCCGCTTGCAATTCGGGGCGCGTTTTTCTCGGGTGGTATCGAGTTCAGTTTTCCGGTAGCCCACGCTCCGACCACTGCTGACCGAGTGAACTGGGCATTGCGCCAAAATACAGACGGAAGCGCCAGCGTATCGTTCGGGGGAATTGAACACATATCACGCCTAAGATGGATGGTGACGCTAACTTTGTTTCCAGATCGTTGCGCATTGGCTCAAGATGTTGTTTTGAGTAATCCATATTTTTTGCCTGGAAGATTTCACTATTGGACAAATGCTTCTCTCGAGGCCGATGATCAAACTGAATTCATCTACCCATTCCGGCGAGTACGTTCTTACGAGTTTGCCGGCAGTGCACCCTGGCCGTATGCACGTTTAGATCTTATCCATCATGATCCGGGACTACCCGGCATGGAGGGTACCCCAAAGTGGCCGGTAGAACACATGCATGACCCGTTTAATTTTCGCTGGCAAAAGAATATCCTTACTCACATATCCATCTTTGGTCGGGATGTAGCCTGGAATTTCTTTGGCGCATGGCAACATTCGAAAAATTACGGCTATATTCACTATGCGGATCATCAAGATGTAGCAGGGATGAAGTTGTGGTCGTGGGGTAAAGCGCCCATAGGTGTTGTTAATCAGTCCGCTTTGACTGATGACGGTTCGATTTATGCCGAAACACAATGTGGCGCAATGGAGACTCAACTCGATTTTGACTTCTTAACCCCGTTCTCGATGAAATCCTGGCGGGAATGGTGGATCCCGTTGCGACAAATCCAAGGGCTAACATGTGCGAGCAGCGAAATCGGAGCGAATATACGTCTGAAACCCATTGATCAAGAAAATGCATACGAATTCTTGGTAGGAGTATGTCCGGCGCGGAGCCTCAATCAGGTAAGCATTGAACTCTCTACACCGGATGAAGTTCTCATTTCCGATCACTGCAACCTGACACCAGAAAATCCCAGAATGATCACTCATCCCATCGATTCCCGAAAAATTAACGATAAGCCACTTCGAATTGTTGTTCGCGACTCTGTGGGTAATTATCTCTTAGAGTATACATTAGATCGAGAAACCACCAACAATAAATATGAACATCAGAAGTCCGTCCACTTCGCTCCTACAGATTCGGATGACTACCAACAAGGCTTTTACTACGAGAAGTTAGATCAACGCGATTTAGCAATCCAATCTTATCTCAAAGCGATAAAAAAATCACCCAATCACCCCGGAGCTCATTTTCGTTTAGGGCTGCTCTACCTTCGGGCTGTAGATTTTCAGAAGGCTTCCGTTCACTTTCAAACTGCATTAGCGAATAACATGGAGGATGCTAATTATTATCTCGCTTTGATCGAAATCAATCAAAATCGCATTGATCCAGCCCTTAAATATCTAGATGCCCTCCCAGCCACTTCTTCGCTATATGCCCCAGCACAGGTTTATCAGACAGGCATCAAGATTCGTCAGCAACAATTCTCGGATACGATCCCCGTTCTAAAACATATCCGCGGAGAGAATATCAATTTCTCAGCCATTCACACTTTATTAGGAATCGCGTATCGAAAATCAGGAAATACGACCAACGCTCTCGATCATTTGCAGACTGTAATCCAAATAGACCCACTCAATCATATCGCCTTGCGAGAGCTTGCCATCTTGACACCGAAGGATGAATATCGAGAAACATTAAAACGATTGCTCAATGACGACCGCCAGTACATTCTTGATTTAGTTTGCTTTTATATCGATTTTGGTCTTCTTGAAGACGCCTTACAAATCTTAGATGATTTTGGATGTGATTACTCCTATCCCATGATTGGTTACCTGGGTTATTGGGTTTGCAAAACCCTAAAGCAAGATAATTATGCCGAGAAATGGTTACAACAAGCGATTAATGGCAAGTCCGATTACGTTTTTCCAAGCCGACTTGAAGAAATCATAGCCCTTATAACTGCACTTCAACAAAATCCTAGCGACCTCAAAGCCAAATACTATTTAGGGAACTTCTACTACGCCCGCCAGAGATATGATGAAGCCATCCAATTATGGGAAGAGGCGGTAAGTGGAATGTCGAATTTTGATGTGCTATTCCGTAATTTGGGATGGGCGATCTGGAAACAAAAGAATAACATCCCTCTCGCAATAGAATATTTTGAGCACGCACTATCAATAAACCCACTCAATCAAGATTTATATCTCCACCTCGATCAGTTATACAAGCTTGGTGATCAATCAGAAAAAAGACAAATCCTTTTGGAGAAAATCAAGACTTTACCAAACTTACGCGAAGATGTGCGCAAACGAAGTATTCTCATGCTTGTTGAACTAGGACGTCATGATGAAGCCATCGAAATCATGCATAAAGAAAAATTTGTCCCTCTTGAGATGGATCAAACTTTTCACGATGTCTATGTTCGAGCCTACCTACAAAGAGCGGAACAATACATCCGGTCTGGCCTGGTGTACAAGGCAATTGAGGATTATCAAAAAGCCTTAGAGTACCCAATCAATTTGGGGGTCGGTCAGCCGCCCGATCTTAATCAAGCTCAGATTTATTACCAGCTTGGGTTAGCTTATGAAAGTATTGGACGTTATATCGACGCTCTCAAAGCATGGCATTGCGCGGCGCGTGAACATCATCCAAGTGATAGCCAATTGTATTCCTATGTAAAAAACGCGCTTGATAAGATCAACCGTTACAGCGAGTTGGGGTTGAATAATATACTATGAACATACATTGTAAGGAGGTAATTCTATGAAAGTCTTATATGCTGGTGACGCTTGTTCAAAAATTGGTCCCATTTTTGTAGCCTCTCCTTTCAATTTAGAGGTTAAGGGATTTTCTCATCACATCTGGGGACAACCTCTCATTGACGCTCTCAACAAAGGCGGTATAGAAGTTACCCACATGACCAATGAACAAGCCATATCCGATTTCCCTCGCACAGTGGAGGGATTGTCAAACTACGACGTTTTAATTATCAGTGACTGCGAGTGCGAGGTATTGGCTTTGTATCCCTTCTGGATCGCAGGTACACCCTTACCGCGTACGAATCGTCTAAAGGCTATTCGTGAATTTACGCGCAATGGCGGTGGTTTACTCATGATCGGGGGTTGGACGTCCTTCAGTGGACGGTTTGGCCATGGTGGTTATTACGATACCCCAGTTGAAGAAGCTTTACCAGTTGCCTGTATGAAGGGTGTGGATGACCGGGTGGAGACACCAGAGGGTGTCACGGTTCACATTAAAAACCCCGATCATCCCATTATCCAAGGTATTCCATGGCATGAATGTCCGGTTTTTGAGGGGTACAATCGCATACTCCCGAAAAAAGGAGCAAAGGTTCTGGCAACAATTGGCGAAGGAGAGGATGAGTCGCCACTCATCGTCACCTGGCAATTTGAAAAAGGTCGCTCAATGGCTTTTGCAAGCGATTGTAGCCCACATTGGGCCGAATATTTCCAACCCTGGGAATATTACGGTCAGTTTTGGCGGCAAACAATCACCTGGCTGGCAGGGAAATAAATATTCAAAGGATCTTCAAAATGAAGGATTTGACCTTTGCGGTAATTGGCGCGGGCTTTATGGGCAATCTTCTTGCGCGAGTAGGATGCGAGTTACCATATACCAAGATGGTAGCTGCTGCAGATGTCGATCTTGACCGTGCAAAGAAATTAACAGACGAGTTTGGGGGCAAGCCCTACCTGGATTTCCAGGAGATGTTTCACCAAAATCATGCTGACGCCGTGATCATCGCCACGCCCGAATATGATCACCTTTCTCCTACCTTGGCTGCTGCGCAAGCAGGCAGTAACGTGTTTATCGAAAAACCAATTGCAACCACCCGTCAGGATACCCTCGAGATGATCACTGCCTGCCGGGTCGCTGGGGTGAAGTTGATGGTTGGGCATATCTTACGCTTCGAGGTGAGTTACGCCTTACTTCATTCTGCCATTCAAGAGGGGAGCATCGGTAAATTTCTCTCTGCGTATGCACGTAGAATCGCAACCATTAATGAAGCCAGACGCTTAAATGGTCGTGTAAGCCCAGTTACCTACATCGCAGTGCACGATATTGATCAAATGCTCTGGTATCATCCAGTTCCTGTGAAGTCGGTTTATGCACGCGCAGTGCAGGGAAGAGTATGGGAAACGTTAGGCACTTACGACTCGGCCTGGATTATGATCGAATTCGAAGACGGAGCTCTGGGTGTTCACGAAGTTGGTTGGTGCTTACCTGAGGCATGGGCAAAGTGGGAAGAGCCGCGCAGTTGGGGAGGGTTTGGTGATGTACGAATGAACGTCATCGGCTCCCATGGAAACTTGAACCTGGATTTCACACCCATGAATATTTTTGGGGTTAATATGAATGGGTGGATGCTACCCGACACCCTCCACTGGCCTGTGATGCATGGAAAACTGGTCGGTGCGATTAAGTTGGAGTTGGAACATTTCTTCGATTGCATTTCCCAAAACAAGTCTCCATTAGTCAGCGGTGAAGACGGTCTACGCGCCCTTGAGGTTGTGCTGGCAGCAGAAAAATCAATTGTTGATGCTGCAGTGGTAGATTTGCCGACATCATAGCTACAACGGATAAAAAAAGGATTGCATTTTATTCGTTGCCTATTTTTATAAACCATCATTTGATGTGGTTGAAAGTATCATTAACCAATTATGGTAAGATAAAAATATATATATCTAAACTTAGGAAGGGAGTGACATCTCTTAATGCCACTATTAGCAAATGGAGTGAAAAAGCCTATCGTGATTGGAGCAGATGTTGGGGGAACAAAAATCGCAGCTGCCCTGGTCGATTCCCAAGGCCAATTGATGGGTTATCAGACACGTCGAACGGATGTTTCCAGCTCAGAAGCAACCCTTGACTACATTGCGGAGATCATTAACCAGGTTATTAGTAAAGGCGGGGTACCACGAAAAGAGATTCGGGGAGTAGGGCTTGGCATTCCCGGTCTTGTAGATCCGGAACGTGGAATTGGCCTAGCATCGGTAAACCTTCAATGGAAGAACGTTGGTGTGACAAAAGAATTGGAGAAAAGAGTAGGGATCCCCTGTGTGATTGAGAACGATGTCAAAGCAGCCGCATTGGGTGAAGTTCGTTTTGGTGTTGGCCAAGGGGTAAGCAATCTGGTCTATGTCAATATTGGTACAGGTGTCGCGGCTGCAATCGTAATTGACAGAAAGATCTTCAGGGGGCAGAATGGCATGGCAGGCGAGATAGGACATGCTGTTATTGACATTAACGGGCCAGATTGTAAGTGTGGAGGGCATGGTTGCCTGGAAGCAATTGTATCGGGCCCCGCGATTGTCGCCCGAGCAAAAAGTAAAATCGAATTGGATCGGAGTTCCCAGCTATCCAAGCTTCTCAATGACAAAATCGAATTAACGTCACAAGATATATATAATGCCGCTCATAATGGAGACATTGTGGCCCTTGAGACAGTTCATGAAGTCAGTCGTTTTTTAGCTATAGCTATTCAATTCCTTTCTCTGGCGTATGACCCTCAAATGATCGTATTAGGCGGTGGGGTTGTACACTCAAGCGATGATTTCCTAAAGTACCTTCTAGGTTCGATAAACCAATTGGCGGATGCAAGTTGGGTCTTCCGTCAATTACTTACCCCAGATTTTGTCCAGGTTACAAAATTAGGGAGTAATATCGGTATCTTAGGAGCAGCCGCACTTGTTTCATGACCTTTCTCACCATCCTTCACGCTGACATCCTCACCCCCACCGGTCTGTTGCGGGATGCAATTCTAACCGCTGAGAATGGCATCATTATTAGTGTGGAGCCTTATCGCGAGACAACCCCTTTGGCAGCCGGTCATGTCCTTGATGGGCGTGGATTATTGGCTTCTCCAGGCTGGATCGATATACAGATCAACGGCGGCTTCGGTTTCGACTTCACCTTTCAACCCGAAAGCATCTGGGAGGTTGCCAGTCGCTTACCCCGTCTGGGTGTGTCCGCTTTTTTACCCACAATTATCACCTCTCCTTTAGAAGTTTTACGTCGCGCCATCAAAGTCTTTCAAGCCGGCCCTCCGCCTGAGTGGCACGGCGCCACCTCACTTGGCTTGCACCTGGAAGGCCCGTTCCTCAATCCGATAAAGATAGGCGCCCATAACCCCCAACATTTGCTAGCGCCGGACATCGACCTCATCCCCGAATGGCGCGTGGAGAACGGTATCCGGATGGTGACTTTAGCGCCCGAATTGCCCGGTGCGTTAGACCTTGTCCATGAATTACGCCAGCGTGGGATTGTAGTCAGCGCAGGTCACTCATTGGCAACCTACGAACAGGCTATTGCCGCGTTTGAAGCGGGTGTTTCCTGCGCCACTCATCTCTTCAACGCCATGCCGCCTCTCGAGCACCGCTCACCAGGCTTAGTCGGCGCATTGCTCACCCGACCCACAATTCCCGTCGGTTTGATTGCCGATGGCATCCACTCACATCCGGCGCTCTTGCAACTGACCTGGATGTGTAAAGGAGCTAAGAGTTTGATCCTGGTTACCGACGCTATCAGCGCTTTGGAAATGCCGACCGGAGAATATCAATTGGGCGACCAGGTGATTTATGTAGACAGCGCAAATGTCCCTTCGAAAGAAGGTATGTTCGCCGGAAGCACCCTCACCCTCCAGGTGGCTGTGCAAAACATGATGAAGTTTTGTAACCTTAGATTAGAAGAGATTTTACCCACCGTAACTAGCACACCAGCCGCCTTGTTGGGATTGACGAACAAAGGACGCTTGCAAGCAGGTTGCGATGCAGACATCACCCTGCTAAATCCAAAAGGCGAAGTTAAAGCTACCATTGTGGCTGGCGAGGTCGAATATCGAACATCTAATTTGTAATCTACAACCGTCTGATTCCCCAATCCAATAATTATTTCAATGGTTTGATAATGCCAATAGGGGACGATTAATTTTTGGGTAACCCCTTGTAATCACCAGAACATTTGTGCTATTTTATGGGCGGTCATTACGGGCGACACGCCTCTGAGTATTCGCAATAGGACGTTGCGCTGCGAGCGGCCGTTCGCTAATTGACGAACCTGCCGGTTTTGTTGGGCTGCGATGATCGACTGCCGCGCACCACGATCCAGGCATAGTTTCTTCTGGGAGGGTAGATTAGCCCGTAATGACCAAGATGCGTGAAAAAAGGCAATTGGTTGATCAGGCAATAAGGTGTGATCCAGAAAATGACGCCCAGACGAAATAAGACCGATAAAAACAAGCCGGATATCCACAAGGATAGCGGTTTCTATGCCCACCAATTTAGCCATGAAGAGATCATCGACCTGGAAGCGATGATCGCCCGCGGGCTGGATGACGAAATCGCCATGTTGCGGGTCGTTCTGCGGCGTTATTACACCGAAGCCTGCGGTTGCCAGACTCTGGAAGAGATGGGCGAGGCGTTAGTTAAGATCAGCCTGGTCGCCACCCGCCTGGCCAGTTTGGTAAAAGTCCAACAATCATTAGGCGCACAGGGTCGAGGCGATTTTAGCGAGCTTTTCTCGCAAGCTCTCGCCCAGATCAACGTGGAGATGGGGCTAAGCGGATGACGTATCGCCCAGAATGTCCAATTTGGCTTAACACCAGAATCGCGCTTTCGACCAGCCAGGCGGCGTCATGCCGCCTGAGCGCAATCCGGCTGGCACGAAGCCAGCCGGGCAGCCAGGACCTGGCTCGTGCCCTGCGTAAACTGCGCAATTCGCCCAGCGCCTGCCATGACTGCGCTCGAAAGATGAATTGCCAGGCAAGGCAATCCCTAAACCAGTCGATCACCATTGCCATCCAGGAGATCAATCACGAATGGGGATTGGTATGCGCTTCTTTCAGGATAAGCGATGGATGAGATTGAAATCAATTTGATCGCCGAACAACTCAAAGGTGCGATTACTTCCCTGCGAGCTGAGATCAAGGCGATTGCGGCAGAACAGGGTCACCAGTATGAGTTTACGTCTCACCGGCTAAAACAACTCGAGGAAATGGTGAAGGATCACGAAACACGCATCCGAGCGGCGACCGACGGCGTAACCCAGTTCAAAGTTTGGTCAGGGCTGGCAACTGGTGGAAGCTGGATTGTATCGGCAATGGCGTTGATCAGAGCATGGTTTGGGTCATAAGGTACTTAGTCAACTAATTTTCCAGGTAACCAGGAAACCAAGGAATCATGAGCGCCGTAAATGACAAATTTAATGGAAGCGATAAAGCAACTACTGCGCGACATCATATTATTCTGCGAACAAGCCGGCAAGATCAAGCTGCGCAATTATCAGATAGAAGCTGCCCAAGCGATCATCGATTCGGTGCTCAACCACCGGGGGTATTCGATCGTAGTGGTATTTCCCAGGCAAAGCGGAAAGAACGAACTGCAGGCCCAAATCGAAACTTACCTGCTGACGATATTCTCACAGCTAGACGCAGAAATAATTAAAGTGAGCCCCACCTGGAAACCCCAAACCCTCAACGCAATGCGCCGGTTGGAGCGGGCGTTAAAACGCAACCTGATTGCACGCGATATGTGGCGCAAAGAGTCGGGGTATATCTATCGGGTGGGGTCGGCGCGAATCTTCTTTCTGAGCGGATCGCCAACTGCAAATGTGGTCGGTGCAACCGCCAATCTGCTGCTAGAATGCGACGAAGCCCAGGATGTATTGCCTTCGAAGTGGGACAAAGACTTTGCACCGATGGCAGCCAGCACGAACGCCACCAAAGTATTTTGGGGCACAGCCTGGACTTCGAGAACACTGCTTGCCAGGGAACTCAGGGCCGCCCAAGCAGCGGAAGCCAGGGATGGCTGTAAGCGCGTATTCATGATCGATGCGCATGATGTGGCTGAGGAAGTGCCGGCTTACTGGGAGCATGTGAAAGAACAAATGGCGAAACTGGGCAAGGACCACCCACTTATAAAGACCCAATACTTTTCACAAGAGATCGATGCCGAAGGCGGGATGTTCACGCCAGCGCGGATAAGCCTGATGCAAGGCGGGCATGAACCAGCTGAGAAACCCGAACCCGGAAAGATATACGCCATTTTGATTGATGTAGCCGGAGAAGAAGAAGACAAAAGCGGTAATCTAGTGGAGGGTGAGAAACCGCGCAAACTTGGGACCACCAGTCAACGCGATAGCACCGCGCTTACGATCGTCGAAGTTGACCTGGCAAGCGTAGCGGACGAATTGATCCAGGCGCCGACCTATAAAGTAGTGAAACGGTATTTATGGACCGGCGAAAAACAGACCAGCCAGTATGGACAAATCAAGAGCATCATAGACCAGTGGGCGGCGCAGCAGGTGGTAATCGATTCGACCGGAGTTGGAGCTGGTCTGGCCAGCTTTTTGGATCACGCCTACCCCGGCAAAGTGACACCATACTACTTTACCAGTAAGAGTAAGTCGAGCCTGGGATGGGGATTCATTGCGGTGATAGAAACGGGGAGATATAAAGAGTATACAAGTAAGGAGTATACAAGTAGAGAGTATACAAGTACAAGGAAAGACAATCTCAACCTGCAAGCACTCTTCTGGAAACAGGCGGAACACTGCCAGATGGAAGTGCTTGAAGATAGCAACAAAGAAATGCGTTGGGGTGTGCCAGATGGGACCCGAGACCGGCAAACTGGAGAGCTGGTGCATGACGATTTGCTGATCAGCGCGGCATTATGTTATGCGTTGGATAAAAAAGAATGGAGCGCCGCTGCGAGCAAGATTATCGCGGGAGGAGCGCTCTTCGATGAGATGGCAGAAGCTTTTTAATCTCGGAATTAGAAATTGGAAATTCGAAATTGCAAGATGATATATGGAAACAGTAATAAGTTTAAGGCAACCGGTAGATAATGGCCCGATTACCCAAGGATTTGGGGAACACCCCGAGATCTACGCTCGATTTGGTCTTGCAGGCCATAACGGTATTGATTACGGAGTACCAATTGAGACACCCGTCAAAGCGGCTATGGCTGGGCAGGTGGTGAAAGTGGGTTACGAAGAGAACGGGTACGGAAACTACCTGAAGATCAATCATGGCGGATACTTTACGCTCTATGCCCATCTTACCCAGGTCAAAGTTCGTACCGGGCAAGAGGTGCAGAAGGGTGAAGTGATTGCCAGTTCAGGGAACACAGGATTTTCGACCGGCCCGCATTTGCATTTCGAACTGAGGATCACGGTAATGAAGAGCAAGGAATACCCCGCAGGAGAAGTGGACCCGCTGCCATATATGGAAGCATACCCAGCCAGGCGGCTTTCCCTCGCTGATACTCGGGACGGGCATGCCGCCTGCGCGCAATACCGCGGGCCTGATGCCAGCGGTGCAGCCAGGCGGCTTTCCCTCGCTGATACTCGGGACGGGTATGCCGCCGGCGCACAATACCGCTCGCCTGACGCCAGGGGTGCAGATAATGGCAATTCCTCCGTATCCGATCAGCTAACCCTTGGGATGGCGCCAAAGGAGACCGGACCTTCTACGGCGGACTTCGCTGGTGCTCAACCTCCGCTCAGGGAGGCTGGCAAGATTGAATCCAAATACGATCACTGCTGGATAACCGCTACCGCCGGGCTCAATCTGCGGCTCCGACCCGAGATTACCTCTCAAATATTAGGAATCGTGCCCTACGGCGTTGCGCTACCGCTGGTCGAACAAGAAGGCGAGTGGGTGGGCGTGCT
>Ga0315282_10010038_pt1 | contig 14949 bp, 13 predicted proteins | sample YL17G07_20_MG_FD_203693 | JGI IMG/M metagenome (GOLD analysis project Ga0315282, IMG submission 203693) | Sediment microbial communities from Yellowstone Lake, YNP, Wyoming, USA - YL17G07_20 | ecosystem: Environmental > Aquatic > Freshwater > Lake > Sediment | place: USA: Wyoming | collected... | reverse complement strand
GCGGGATGACCGACGCATCGACGGTGCGCCCCCGCGGCGGCTACGCGGATAATCCGGCTCTGGCGCAGGCTAGGGCGGCGGCCGCGGTGCGCGTATTGCGGCAGCACTCGGGGCTGCCGGTAGAGGTTTTCACAATGGCGGAGCCGGATGCGCAGGGATCCGGGGTGACGCGCCAGGACCGTAGCCGGCGCTCGGTCCGGATCAGGCTGTGGCTGAAATGATTGGGGCCGCGCCGGAGGTGATCGAGGTGGCGGCGGATCTTTCGGGGCTGGACGCCAGCCTCGAAGGAACTCCCGACCGGGCCGCGGTGTTTCTGATCTGGCCGCACCAGGGCGCCCCCTACCTGGCACGCACCAGCTTGCTCCGCCGCCGGCTGCAACGGCTGCTGAGAGAGCGGGCGCAGCCTTCGCGCTGGCTCAACCTGCGGCCGGTGGTTTGCCGCATCGAGTATTGGCTGGCGGGCTCGCGGCTGGAGTCACACCTGCTGTTCTATGAGCTGGCCAAACGCCACTTTCCGGAGACGTATCTGAAGTTGTTGAAGCTGCGCCTGCCGCCGTACCTCAAGGTGATCCTCTCGAACCCTTTCCCGCGCACCCAGATCACCACGCGGCTGGGCGGCGCCAGGGCTTTCTACTACGGGCCGTTTCGATCTCGCGCTGCCGCCGAACAGTTCGAAAGCCAGGTCCTGGAGCTCTTCCAGGTGCGCCGCTGCCAGGAGGATCTGGCGCCCTCGCCCAGTCATCCTGGGTGCATCTACGGCGAGATGAATATGTGCTTGCGGCCCTGCCAGCAAGCGGTGAGCCGGGAAGAATATCGGAGCGAAGTTGGCCGCCTGATCGAGTTCCTTTCAACGCGCGGAAGGTCTTTACTGGAGACCATCGCCTCCGCACGCGACCGCCTCAGCGAGGAGATGAATTTCGAGGAGGCCGCCCGGCAGCACAAGCGGCTCGAAAAGATCCAGCAGGTTTTGCGGCTGCGGGACGACCTGGTGGAAGATGCCGGACGCTTGTGCGGGGTGGCGGTGGCGGCTTCGGCGGCGAGCAGTGCAGTCGAGCTCTGGTTCTTCTGCCAGGGGAGCTGGCAGGCGCCCCGGCGCGTCAGCTTTGAGGTGGTGGAGGGGAAAACCATCTCGCTGGATCAGAGGTTGCGCGAGGCAGTGGCGTCTCTATGCCCGCGCAAGCCCTCGCTGGTCGAGAAGCAGGAACAATTGGCGCTGCTGGCTCGCTGGTACTATTCGAGCTGGCGCGACGGCGAGTGGATCCCGCTGGAGGGGCTGGACCGCATCCCCTACCGCAAGCTGGTCCGCGCAGTCTCGCGCGTGGCGGTGTAGCAACGGCAGGCGACAGCCGTGCGGTATTATGGCATACGGGTGGAGCCGCTCTGATCAACGACTCTTCGGTAGGGGAGCAGTGACATGCTTGAGCGATTTCGGGTGAACAATTTCAAGAGCCTGATCAATGTCGAGTTTCGCCCGGCCGGGTTGAATCTCATTGTGGGGGCCAACAACGCGGGCAAGACCAACCTCTGTCACGCGCTTCGGTTCCTGGCTCTGAGTAGCCGGATGCCGCTGGACGATGCCGCCAGGCAATGTACAGCCGAGCCCTGGAACCTGCTCAACGTCTATGCCGGTGACGACTCCCTGGATATGGAAGCCGACTGCACCCTGATGTCTGAGGACCAACCTCTGCGATTCACCTACAGGCTCCGGCTCACCGGCGAGAAGAACGCCGGTTCGAAATCGGTCAATCGGCCGTTCGTTGTCAGTTCCGAGTCCTTGAAACTCACGGGAGGGGGATTCGTCGACCAGGTGCTCCTGGAGAACTCCTCGGGAGACGTCAGGCTCTTCCACGAGAGGTCCCCGCAGCCGGATCCGTACGTAAGGACGAATGCGCTGAACAACGCGACCATGCTCTGTCGCCTTTACGACCTGGAGACAAGCCCGACAGCCAACCTCTTCAAGCGCTATCTTGCTTCCTGGGGCTACTACGATCTGGAACCGGCCCAACTCCGGTCGAATATTGCGACCCCCATGGACCGTGTGCTGGAAGCCAACGGCTCCAACCTGTGCTCCGTGTTGCACACGCTGCACAACGAGCGTCCGAGGGACGAAAGGAAGTTGGTCGAGGCCGCGAAGCTGGTGGAGCCCCGCCTCGATCTGATCAGCTACCAGTCCCCGGATCCCGAGCATGTCTACATGTTCTTCGAAGACCAGCAGGGACACCGCTTCGGAGTCCAGAACCTGTCGGACGGCAGTCTACGGTTCCTCGCGATGGGCTTCCTGATACTGGCCCATCGCCAGGAGAGCAGCACTGGTCCGGCCCCGCCGTTGATCATGATCGAGGAGCCGGAGAACGGCATCTTTGTCGGTCATCTCAAGTCGATCTTCGAGAAAATCGACCCTTCAGGGGCACAGGGGCAGTTCGTCTTTACCTCGCACAACCCTTACTTCATTGACCTGTTCGACAGCGCGCTGGATGGGCTGCACGTAGTAAAGTCCGAGACAACCTATTCGAGAGTGGTTCGGCCAGACCCCTCCCGAATCCAGGAGCGCCTGGGCAAGTTCTCGCTTGGTGAGATGCACTTCAGGGGATTGCTCGAATGACCATCGGCTTCTCCGTCCAAGGCAGCACCGATCGCGCCTTGCTGCATGGTCTGCGGACCAGGTGGTGCCCGAACGCAGGTTTGATCCAGGGCCCGTTCCGCGGAAGCACCAGAGTGTCCCTGCACCGCGAATACCGCAAGATATGCGAGCAGTTCGTCGAGCAGAACGTCGAGGTGATGGTCTTTCTCACGGATGCAGATACGGAGCCCTGGCGAGACGTCCAGCGGAATGAACGCTCGAGATTCCCCACCGAGTATCTTCCCCGCGCGGTACACGGGGTTGCGGACCGAAACGTTGAATGCTGGATTTGCGCGGAGCCCCAGTGGCTCGCCAGGGAGTTGGGCGCCGATCCGGAGCAGTTCCAGTGCGAAAATCCGAAGCGGGCGTTCGAGCACGCGCTGAGGATGGATCGCGACGACCGCAAAGAAGTCGAGATCGCTGCACTGGTTGCGAGGGCGCCCCTTCACAGGTGGCTCATCGAGCCGTCGTTCCAGGATCTTTACGAGCAGCTCCGGGATCAGAGCCAGCAACTCGGATGCTCCCTCGAGAACCTGAGGGACTCCGGGGCCGCCCGATAGGTGCGCGAGGGACGCCGCCTACCGTCGCACCTCGGTGGCTTTCCAGGCCGCGAGGTCGGCCTGAAGCCGTTTGAAGAGTTCCGGGTACTCGGGGGCCAGGGTGCGGCGCTCGCCGGGGTCCTCGCGGACGTTGTAAAGGAACTTGCTGCCGCTGATGTCCAGCAACTTCAAGTCGCCGCGCATGGCGGCGCGCATGTCGTAGCCCTCGGCTTTCCACTCCCAGAACAGGGTGCGTTCGGGCAGACCGGCCTTGCCCTGCCAGAGGTCCAGGAGGTTGAGGCCGTCCACCTTCCAGGCGGAATCGACTTGGCCGCCCGCCGCGGCCACGAAGGTGGGCATCACGTCCATCATGTGCACCGGCTCATCGAACTTCCTGCCCACCGGAACCTTGCCCGGCCAGCGCACGACGCCGGGCTCGCGGATGCCACCCTCTTCCAGGCTTCTCTTCTGCCCCCGGAATGGGCGGTTGCTGTCGTGATACCAGGAGGCGCCCTTGTTGCCGGCCTCGAAGGTGGCCCCGTTGTCGCTGGCGAACACCACGATGGTGTTCTCGGCCAACCCGGTTTCGTCCAGCGTCTTGAGGACCCGCCCGATGCCCGCATCCAGCCGGTGAATCATGGCCGCATAGCGGGCGTTGTAGGGCTCATTCGGGTCCTTCTCCTTGAACTTGCCCCGGAACAGCGCCACCTCCTCTTCCGGAGCCTCGACATAGAAGTGCGACTCGATGTAGGCCAGGTACAGGAAAAACGGCTGAGTGCGGCGGCTCCGGATGAACTTGATGGCTTCGTCGGAGAACATGTCGGCGGTGTAGCCATTGGTGGCCTCCTTGTCACGGCCCCGGTAAAGGAACTTGGGATAGTGCTCCCAGGCGTGGCGGGCGTCCAGGAAGCCGAAGGTCTGATCGAAACCCTGATCGAGCGGATGCGTGAAAGATCCGTCCGGCAGGCGGCCGCTGTGCCACTTGCCGATGAGTGCGGTGGCGTAGCCCAGCGGCTTGAGGGCCTCGGCGATGGTCACCTCCGAGGAAGGCAGGTCCATGCTGTTGTTGGTGACGCCGTTATGGATGTTGTACTTTCCGGTGAGCAGGCAGGCCCGCGATGGAGCACACAGCGGCATGCCGCTGTACCAGCGCGTGAAGACCGTCCCCTGCGCACCCAGCCGGTCCAGGTTGGGAGTGGGCCAGGTGTCGCGGCCGTTGAAGTCCACATCGCCCCAACCCAGGTCGTCCGCGAAAATCATGAGCAGGTTCGGGCGGCGGGTTTGGGCTGGTGAGATCAGCGATCCCAGCGCGCCGGCCGAGAGCAGTCGCATGACCTCCCGCCGGGATGGGGAGACTTCAGACTTTGGTAGCGTCATAAGCCGTTCGGTGAGCAGCAGGCCGGGACCTGCTCCATGTGTGTGCCTACGCGCCCGGTTGGGCCGGTTTGGCGGGCTGGGCGGCCTTTTTGGGTCCTTACTTCGCCGCCTTGCCTTTCAACAGCGCCCACCGGCGTTTCTGGGCCCGAGAAATCCTCTTCCGGGCTGCCTTGCTCAGCTTGCGCTTCGGCTTGGCCTCGGCCCCTCGGGCGGCCGGAGCTTTGGCGGGCGAGCCGAGCATGCTCCTGACAACAGCGATCTTCTCCTCGACCTGCTTCTTCCGCAGATCCAATCCTTCCAGCGCCGCCTGGAGCACCGCGGCGTTGATTCCCTTCTTCTGTCTAGGCATGAAATTGAATATAGTCTCCTTTTTGAGATACTGCAACCGCAAAGGTCGATTATAACCCAGTGCAGAAGGGGCAGGTAGCAGGTATAATGTTTCAGCTTGACGACGGTTTGCCCAAGGGAGATTTTATATGGACACTCAAGACACCATCCGGCTTATCGCGGCAATCCTGGCAGTGTTGCTGATCGTGATCATTATTCTGCGGAGGAAGAAGAAGAAGAAGAAGTCGGAGGATGAGGAGTTCTAAGCAAGGGCTTCGCCCTTGAAATCCCTGGCGGGATTTGGGAGTCAGGAGCCAGGAGTCAGAATAGCCGAGCGGGCGGCGCTATCCGAGGGGCCGCGACCGGGAATCCCTTGTCGGCAGCCTTGCGCAAGCTGCCACTCTAGCGCGCCAGCGAGCGCTTGGCCTTCAATGCCAGCAACTCGCGAACGATGGCATTGGTGTTTAGCGGGGTCACCCCGAGAGGGTCGCAGTAGAGCGAGGGCCGGAAGGGCATCCCGGCAGCCTTCAAGCCATGGTTGTCGGTGGAAATCACAAACTGAACGCCAGCCTCAGCCAGGGGCTTGATGTCGGCGATCAGGGCCTCACGGCAGACCGGATCGGCAAAGTACCCCGCGGTGGCGCGCGAGATCTCAAGGTAGATCGAGCTGTTCCTCAGTAGCTCGGCCAGTTGCTGCTGCTCGCCGGGCTGGAAAAAGCGGTAGTCCGCCACGGTGAGGGTCTTGGGATCCCGCCCCTGAGTCTTGGCGGTTTGCTGGAGGTTTTCCAGGCGCATCGGAAAGGGATGAAACAGGACCATCGGCACGGGCAACCGCTTCTGGGCTTCTTTGGCCTGCCGGGCCCGCCGGATCAGGCTCCGGCCGTCGGGCGCTTGGCGTCCGTGGTTGGGGGAAATGTGAAAGCCGATCAGGTCCGCCATCTCCATGGGAGCGGCTTCCAGGCCGGTGTCCAACTCGCCTTCATAGATCTCCCAGCCTTTGAAGATGACCGCATCGCGCCGCCTGGCGGCCCGCTCGAAGTCGTCCATCAGCGCCTTGTGGCCGGCCGGTCCGACCGGGTAGAAGGCCTGGAACTTCCCCTGCGCGCGCCAAGCCTCATAGTCGCGCTGCGACTTCCGATACAGCTCCAGGTGATCGAGAAGAACGATGACCTTGCGCCCGTCCTTCACCGCCAGGTCGAGCCAGCTATCGAGATCGACTTCACGCTCCATGCCCGCGTGCAGATGCAGGTCCATCTCCGGGAGATCGAACAGTGCCTGCCGGATGGGCTGGCCGTCCAGGGGCGCCGCCGCGATCACAAAAAGCGCGGCTGTCAGAAGGGTTTTCAGAAGCATGATAGTAGAATCATCGCAGCTAGTGAGGCCTTCGACCTCAAACCGACCAGAGTGTTCACCGCAGAGACGCCGAGGCCGCAGAGGGGGCTGGGAAAGCCTCAGCGTCCTCTGCGCTTCTGCGGTGAATTCAAAACTTGATCCTTTTGCCATGATTTCGGGTTAGTCAGACGGCTAGTGCCCTTCGGCTTCGAGGTAGCGCTCGGCCTCGATGGCCGCCATCGAGCCGGCGGCGGCGGCGGTGATAGCTTGCCGGTAGACGCGGTCGGCCACGTCGCCGGCGTGGAAGACGCCGGGGACGCTGGTGCGCGCGCCGCCCTTGGAGACAATGAAGCCCTCCGCATCCAGCTCAACCTGACCCTTGAAGACCGCGGTGTTGGGGATATGGCCGATAGCTAGGAAGAAGCCGTCCACAGCCTGCGCCCAGACCTCCCCGGTCTTCACGTTGCGTAGCCGGACGCTGGTGACGGAGGCCTTCTCGACATCCAGCACCTCTTCGACCACGGTGCTCGGCAGCCACTTGATTTTTGGGTTGTGGCGGGCGCGCTCGAGCATGATCTTCGAGGCTCGAAACTGGTCGCGGCGGTGGACAATGGTGACCTCTTCCCCGAAACGCGTCAGGAAGCTGGCCTCCTCCATGGCGGAGTCTCCGCCGCCCACCACCATGATTTTCTTTCCCCGGAAGAAGAACCCGTCACAGGTGGCGCAGGAACTCACCCCGTGGCCGATCAGTTTCTTCTCAGATTCCAGGCCCAGCCAGCGCGCCGAAGCGCCGGAGGCGATGATTACGGTGCGCGTTTCCACCCACTGGTCTTCGATCCTGAGGCGGAAGGGCCGCTGCCCCAGGACGGCTTCCAGCACGGAGCCATCCAGGTACTCGGCTCCAAAGTTCTGTGCCTGGCGCTTCATGTTCTCGACCAGCTCGGGGCCCTGGATGCCCTCCGGGAAGCCCGGGAAGTTCTCCACCAGAGTGGTCAGGGAGAGCTGGCCGCCGGGCTCGTGGCCGGCCACGACCAGAGGCTTCAGGTTGGCGCGTGCGGTGTAGATGGCTGCGGTGTTGCCGGCACAGCCGGAACCAAGAATGATGACGTTACGCATAGGACAGGCTCAAGCCCATCCTACCAAGCGATTGGCGAGGAACGCTCCGGCGTAGGCCAGCGCGCCCATGTAGGCGAACTGGATCAGGGGCCACTTCCAGCCCCCCGTTTCCCGGCGCACCACAGCCACCGTGGACATGCACTGCATGGCGAAGGCGAAGAAGACCAGCAGGGCTACGGCGCCGACGGGTGTCAGGTCCTGGCGCAGGGCGCGCTGCAAACCGAGCGCGCGCGCGTGGGGGTCCATTCCGTAGATCGTGCCCAGCGTCCCCACGATGACCTCGCGCGCGGCCAGCGAGGTGACCAGTCCGACGCCGATTTTCCAGTTGAACCCCAGCGGGCGGATGGCCGGCTCAAGGGCACGGCCCACGCTGCCGACAAAGCTCTGCTCGATGCGCGGCAGCTTGCCGTCATGAAGCGGCAGGTGCGCCAGACCCCAAAGCGCCACGGCGACCGCCAGGATGACCGTGCCCGCGCGCCGTAGGAACACCTTCGCGCGATCCAGCAAGCGCAGCCCCAGCGACTGCAAGGACGGCCAGCGGTAAGGCGGCATTTCCAGCACGAAAGAGGCCCGCTCGCTCCTCAGCACCGAAGACTTCAACGCCAGGGCCGTGCCGAACGCCGCCAAAAAGCCCAGCAGGTAGAGGCCCAGCATGGCCGCCGCGCGCGTCCCCAGCAAGGGCCCCAGCAACGGGCGCTCCGGCAGAAAAGCTGCGATCACCAGAGTGTAGACCGGCAGCCGGGCCGAGCAGGTCATCAAGGGCGCGATCAGGATGGTGGCGATGCGGTCCCGCTTGTTCTCGATAGTGCGGGTGGCCAGGATGGCCGGCACGGCACAGGCATAGGCCGACAGCAGCGGGATGAAGGACTTGCCCTGCAACCCGACCCGGGCCATGGTGCGGTCAGCGATCAGCGCGGCGCGGGCCAGGTAGCCGGAGTCTTCCAGGATCCCGATGAACAGGAACAGCAGCAGGATCTGCGGCAGGAAAACCAGGACCGAGCCGACTCCGCTCCAGACCCCTTCCACCAGCAAAGAGCGCAGCACGGAATCCGGCAGCAGGGAACCGGCCCAGGCGCCCGAGCGGATGACCAGGGATTGCACCGCGTCCATCAGGGGCCGGGCCCAGGAAAAAATCGATTGGAACACCGCCAGCACAACCGCCCCGAAAATCAGCGGTCCCCAGAGCGGGCGGAGAAAGACCGCATCCAGCCGGCGGGTCCACAACGGCGGAGCGGGGGCCTGGTAAGCAGCCCGGTGGCCGATGCGCGCGGCCCACTCCCGGCAGTGCGGAACGTCGTCAAGAACCGGCAGTTCGACCGGCGCCGGGGCAATTCCCCTTGCGGCCAGAAAGCGATACACCGGCTCGAGGCCCTCGCCCTGCATCGCGCTGACGAGCGCCACGGGCGCGCCCAGTTGCCGTGACAGCGCCTCGACATCCACCTGGCCGCCGCGGCTGTGGAGATCGTCTGCCATGTTCAGGACCACCATGCTGGGGAGGCCCAGCGCCAGGATCGGCGCGGCCAGCATCAACTGCCGGCTGAGGTTGGTCGAGTCCAGAATCAGCAGCACCGCATCCGGGCGCGGAAGACCTGGCATTGCGCCGGTCAGAATGTCGTGCGCCACCTGCTCGTCCTCGGAGCGCGGCGCCAGGCTGTAGATGCCGGGCAGGTCGATGAGCGTCACGTCCCGGCCGTCCTCCAGCCGGGCTGTGCCGAGGCGCTGCTCGACGGTCACGCCGGGATAGTTGGCGATTTTCTGCCGCAGGCCGGTCAGCCGGTTGAACAGAGTGGACTTACCGGAATTGGGAAGCCCCACGATGGCCACGGCATGCGTCTCGGGGGGCGCAGCAACTGCACACGAGTTGCAACCGCGGCAGCCGCTCATCGCAGCATCAGGCGAGCGGCCGTTTCGCGCCGCACAGCGATCTCGGCGCCATCCACCCGGAACACACAGGGATCGCCGCCCGGCGCGCTCCGTGCCGCGACCACCGGACTGCCCGGCAGGAAACCCAGTTCCATCAAGCGGCGCGAGACCTCTGCGGGAAGGTCCAGGCGATCCAGGATGCCCTGTTCGCCCGGGCGCAGCTCCAGCAGGCTGGAAGGCCCGGCGGAGGTCAACTTACTGACATTCAGTTGCAGCACCTTTCAGTATACGCCACTCCGATACGCCCGTGTCAATCCCCTCCGAGCATTTCGCCAAGTCATGAATCGACAACCACTTGCAAGAAAGCGAGCGGCTATACGCAGCGTCACAAGTGATTGCGCAGCCGCTCCCTCACGGTCGCGGCTCCGCTGTAGATTCGGAGCCGCGCGCGTCAGCGAGCGGTCTGGAACCTGGCGCAGGCATCAATGGCGCTGTGTATAGCAGCTCATCGCTGGCGGCCGCTCCGTGCTACAATCATCCCGGTGAAGGAAGCCCCGCCCCAGCAGGTCTATTCCCGCAAGGATGCCCGCCGCGCTTTGGGCATCTCCGAGGCCCAGCTTCGCAACTGGGAGAAACAGGGGCTGGTTCCGCGCCAGGAATCCCTGACGTTCTCCGACCTGATCGCGCTGCGCACCTTGCAGGAGCTTCGAAAGAACAAGGCCTCCCTGGCCCGCATCCGGCGCGCCGTGGCGGCCATTCGCGAAAAGCTCGGGGATGTCGGCAATCCGCTCAAGGAGTTGAAACTGTTTTGCGAAGGGCGGAAGGTCGGAGTCATAATCGATGGCCGGAAGATGGAGCCGATCTCAGGTCAACTGCTGCTGGACTTCGACCGGGAGGAACTCAGCCGGCTGCTGTCGTTTCCGCAGAGCCGGCCGTCCGGGCAACCGCGCGGCGGGCCTGCGGCCAACGAGCGAGAGGCTGAGCACTGGTTTCAGAAAGGCCTCGAACTGGAGCAGACCGGGGCGCCCCCCTCGGAAATCACGGGGGCTTACGAACGGGCGGTCGCTTTGGATTCCCAGTCGGCCGGGGCCTGGGTGAACCTGGGGACCATTCATTACCATCTTCGGGACTGGCCGCAAGCCGAGCGCTGCTACCGGCAGGCCCTGGAAGTGGATAGCGCCTACGCCCTGGCGCACTTCAATCTCGGGAACCTCTATGACGAGCAGGGAGACTCGCGTCAAGCCCTGCTGCACTACGAGGCGGCCCTGGATTTGAACCCCAGCTACGCCGACGCCCACTACAACCTCGCTTTGCTCTGTCAAAACCTGGGCGACCTGATGCGAGCGGTGCGTCATTGGACTCTTTACCTCAAGCTGGATCCCGCCAGTTCCTGGGCTGTCATCGCCCGGCGCGAGCTGGACAAGTTGCGCCGCGCGGCGGTGGTTCCCGGCTCCCGGGGAGCCTCCGGCAAGCCGTCCGGCGGGTGAGCAGGGGCGCATCCCCGGCGGTCCCTGCGAACACTGTGCGCGGGGACTTGTTTCCAAAAGCGACAAGGTGTATACCTTTGCTTTACGGCAGGTCAAAACGGAAACCCTGGTTCACGTGGAGGTTGAGTGATGCCGGAAAGAAATGAAGTCGCGCCACCCGCCTGCTCAAAGGCAGCCGAGCGTTCGGGAAACAGCGCCACGCCTGGTTGGACGCGGTGGATGTTTCCGGCGGCTGGTCTGCTATCGCTCATTTGGTTTGTAGTCAGAGTGGCGCCGAAGCCTTCCAGAGCGGCCTACCCATGCCAGCGGACCGCCGCGCCTCTGGCAGGCGGCTTCGTGCTCTGGGTGGCCGGCGCACTGGCTTCAGCCTCGTTGTACCGAAGGGCAAAGGAGCTGTGGAGGCGGTCGCAGGTGATGCTGGCATGCGCCTGCCTGGTGATCGCAGCGATCCTGGGAATCAGCGCCTTGGTGACCGTCTCCGATCGGACCGCCCTGGCAAGCGCCCCCGTGTCGAACCAGCCGATCGGCGTCGCGAAAGGTCTTCATCCGGGGCGCGTGGTCTGGGCACACGACCGGAACGCGACCACCTGGGAGGGACCGGGACAGGGGCACTGGTGGGAAAACAGTCATACCAATCAGGCCGTGGTCGATGGCATGATGTCCGGGGTGATTCGGCGGCTGGCCGGCAAGGCCAGCGATCGAGCAGCATGGGATGCCCTCATCAAACACTTCAACCAAACACACGGCAACGGGAAGGTGGGATACAGGAAAGGAGAAAAGGTCGCCATCAAGGTGAACCTGGTGGGCTGCATCATCGGCGGAGGGGTCGACCCAAAGTCCCACGATCTGGTGCGCGGGGTGGACTACATGAACACCTCACCCCAGATGATCCTGGCTCTGCTGCGCCAACTCGTCAATGCGGTGGGCGTGAATCAGCAGGACATTTCCGTCGGCGATCCGCTTTCCCTGTTCCCCAATCAGTATTATGACCTTCTCCACAGCGAGTTCCCCAACGTCCACTATCTGGACCATGACGGCGGGGACGCAGCGCATCCCCGAGCCCACGTGCGGTCGTCTTCCATCCCGTTCTATTGGAGTTCTCGCCCGACAGGGAAGACGCAAGACTACGTGCCTGCCCCCTATGCGGAAGCCAAGTACTTCATCAACATGGCGAACCTGAAAAGCCACACCTCGGCCGGCGTCACGCTGTGCGGCAAGAACCATTACGGCTCGCTAATGCGGAGGCCGCCCGAAAAGGGCTATTACGACATGCATGCGAGCCTGCCCGGCAAGGTCCCGGGCCCAGGGCAGTACAGGGCCTTGGTGGACCTGATGGGGCAGGCCCACACCGGCGGCAAGACTCTGCTGTATTTGATCGACGGTCTGTACGCAGGGGTGCATCCGATTGAGACTTCTCCCCGAAAGTGGTCCACCGCCCCTTTCAACGGGCATTGGGCTTCCAGCCTTTTTGCCTCCCAGGACCCGGTGGCTATCGATTCAGTGGGCTTCGATTTCCTGTGGGCTGAATGGAAAGACTATCCCCACATGTCCGGAGCCGACGACTACCTGCACGAGGCGGCTCTGGCCAACAACCCGCCCTCAGGAACATTCTATGATCCGGATCACGCCACGAACACCACTCGCTTGGCGAGCCTGGGGGTTCACGAGCACTGGAACAACGCACAGGACAAACAATACAGCAGAAACCTGGGGAGGAAAGCGGGCATCGAACTGATCCGCATCACCGCCAGCAGATAGCCGCTGTGTGGTGTAAGCCGAGATACGGTCGGGTGCGGAGCTGGCACTCACGCTCAGAAGAAAGTTACTGATACCGCAGCGCCGTCAACGGATGCACCTTGGAGGCCCGCCGCGCCGGGAAGAAGCTCGCCGCCAGAGCGATGGCGAGCATGACCAGAGGCGCGGTCACGAAGACCAGCGGATCCCGCGCGGTGACGCCGAACAGCAGCGAGGCCATCAGGCGCGTGAGCGCCAGCGCGCCGGCCAATCCGATGGCCGCGCCAGTGATCGCCACAACCATAGCCTGCCGAACCACCAGCCGGAGCACATCGCTGGGCTGCGCTCCCAAGGCCATGCGCACGCCGATCTCGTGCGTGCGCTGCGCCGCCAGGTAGCTCATCACACCGTACAGCCCGACCCCTGCCAGCACCAGCGCCAGAGCGGCGAAGCCGCCCACCAGCAGCATGGTGATGTGCTGCTGGGCCACGGATTCATCCACAATGCGCTCCAGGGTGCGGACCAGCGCTACGGGCTGTTCGGGATCTACTGAGCGGATCGCCGCGCGCACCGCAGGCGCTAGGGCCGCGGGGGCGGACTCCGTCCGGATCACCAGCAACATCCCAGAACGCGGGCGCTGCCAACTCGCCCAGAACATCTCCGGAGCACCCTGCCGCTCGAGGCTTGAGAACCGGATGTCGCCGACCACGCCCACCACCGTGCCCAGATCACTGGAGCCGCCGGGCTTGATTCGCTGGCCCACGGGATCTTCGTTCGGCCAGTATTGTCTGGCCATGGTTTGGTTGATGATCACAGCCAGGGGAGCGCTCTCGCGGTCCTGTTCGGTGAAGTGGCGCCCACGCAGGAGCGGGATGCCCATGACCCGGAAGTAATCCGGGGTAACATTGCGGTACCCCGCGGAAGGGAAGCGGCCCGGCAGCGGCTCGGGCCGCCCCTCGATGGTGAACGTCCAGGTGGTGTTGTTGCCGCTCATCGGCAACAGGCTGGTGGCCGCGGTGTAGCGCACTCCAGGCAGCGCGCGGATGCGCTCAATGGCCTGTTCGAAAAAGGCACGCCAGTGGCGGGGCTCGGGGTGCCTGGGACGCGAGAGGGGCACGCCCATGGTCAGCACGTTCCCGGCTCGAAATCCCGGGTCCACTGCCGTCAGGCGCACAAAACTCTTGATCAACAGACCAGCGCCGGTGAGCAGGATGACCGCCAGCGCCACTTCGGAAGCGATCAGCACCGCCCGCAGCCGGCCGTGCCGGATGCCAGCCGAGCTGCGCGCGGTTTCTTTCAGCGTCTCATTCAGGCCGGCGCGCACCACGCTGAGCGCCGGCGCCAAGCCGAATGCCAGCACCGTGATCAGAGACACCAGCGCGGTGAACCCAACCACGGCGAGGTCCAGGGCAGGCGGTTCGCCCCACTGCAACTGTTCCGGCAAGCCCGCATGCAGCGTACGCACGCCCCAGACCGCCAACAGCAGGCCCAAACTCCCGCCGCCCACACCCAGCAGTGCGGATTCGGTCAGCATCTGGCGCACCGTTCGCCCGCGGGTGGCCCCGAGCGAGGCGCGGATGGCGATCTCCTTCTGCCGTGCGACGGCCCGCGCCAGCAGCAGGTTGGCTACATTGGCGCAAGCGATCAACAGAACCGCTCCCACGGCCGACATCAGCACCAGCAGTGCCGGGCGGACTGGGCGGACGGCGCGCTCGCGGAGGGTTTCCATCTCCGCGGTCAGACGGGCGTTCGTGGAGGGATACTGGCTGGCCAGCCGGCCGGAGATGGTCTTCATCTCTTCCCGTGCCCGGGCTATGGGTACCCCCGGCTTGAGCCGCGCGAGCACTTGTAGGAACCCGTTCCCGCGGCGCGCCGTGTCGGCGGTTACCGCGAGCGGAACCCAGAGGTCGTGCTCGGTGCGGCCCAGCCGAAAGCCGCGCGGCAGAACGCCGACGATCGTGTGCAACTCCTGGTTCAGGCGGACGGTCTGCCCTACCGCTTTGGCATGGCCGCCGAAGCGCCGCTGCCAAAGACCGTGGCTCAGCACCACCACCCGGTTGGCGCCTGGCTTGTTCTCTTCCGGCAGGAACCCGCGCCCCAGCGCCGGTTTGACCCCCAACACCACAAACACGCTTGCCGAGGCCTGCCGCCCGATGAGCCATTCGGGTTCCTGGATTCCGGTCAGGTTGTAACTGCCTTCGGAGAGGGCAGCCATCTCCTGGAATGACTGGTTCTGCTCCCGCCAATCCGTGAAATCGGGGTAAGAGACGTTCCAGGTCGCGCCGCCTTCAGCCTGCCAGAGCCACACCAGCCGGTCGGGATCCTGGAAGGGCGGCGGTTGAAGCAGCCTGGCATTGACAAAGGTGAAAATGACTGTGTTCGCGCCGATGCCCAGCGCCAGCGCCAGGACCGCCACGGCTGTGAAAACCGGGGCGCGCGCCAGCACGCGCAGCCCGTACCGAAGGTCGCGCCAGAGATCTCCCATTGCGCTCGTCCGTGTTCAGGCGTCAGTTGCCAAGGTTGTTGATCAGAGGCTCATTGTACATCCCGGCGC
>Ga0315282_10010037_pt1 | contig 14949 bp, 11 predicted proteins | sample YL17G07_20_MG_FD_203693 | JGI IMG/M metagenome (GOLD analysis project Ga0315282, IMG submission 203693) | Sediment microbial communities from Yellowstone Lake, YNP, Wyoming, USA - YL17G07_20 | ecosystem: Environmental > Aquatic > Freshwater > Lake > Sediment | place: USA: Wyoming | collected... | reverse complement strand
ACCTGCTCCTCGCTAAACTTGCTCTTCTTCATCCTTACCCCCTTTCAGGCCTCATCCAGCCTACCATACTAACATTTTGACTGGTATCTTTTTAGGGGGAAAGGTCATAGACACCATTTAAGCGCATTTAGCCAAGTTTGTCAACTAACTTTCCCGTGCCTTCTTAGGGCTGACAAAATCCTTCGATTCCCTCAACTTTCAACCAAAGCTCTGACCCCAAAATCATGCCCAATCAGCCTTGGGCCTTTGCGGTCCATGGTGAATTCTGCAAATCGTGTCGGAGTTGTCCTTGTCTGATTTAAGGATTAAGATTCCGGTTGGAGGGCGGGAAATGAGCGCGGAAGATATTTTGGTAACTGATATAGACAGCGGCCATTGGGAGCATCTGGTTGAGCTGCTTGCGCAAGGATTAGCGCAGGGGCCTGGCGGGGACAAGGAGGGAGAAGCGCGTTCGTGGCTATTGATGGTTCACGAGCGGGGCGTTTTGCAGAAGGCTTATCATTCGGAGCGGGGTTGGCGCAGTTCGCCGCCACAGGAGATTGATTTGGGCGGGCTTAAGGAGCTTGCCCGGTCGGAGAAGGTTTCGCGTCTGGTTCTGCTGGAGAAGGGGGCGGCGGGGAGGATGCTGGACCGGCTTTCGAGCCGTCTCAACCGGGAGCAGGATTTGGCGGTACAGGTTCAGGAGATTTACCAGGCGGTGGAGGATGCGTTTGCTTCCGGGGATTTGGCGGCATATCCCGCTTTCGAATTTAAGAGTCTTTCTCTCTCCGCGATTTCCGGGCTGACCCGTCTGGTGTCGCTTGCCAATCAATCGATTCTTTTGGTGGTGTTTGACCGGAACAGCCGGGACCTTTCGGGCCTTCCCATTTTCACCAGCCTGGTCTGGAGGCACGGACAGAACCGCAATCTTGACCTGCTTACCACCACCGCGGGTCTGGCCAAAGAGGGGCGATTGCAGATTGATGACTGGAAGAAGGATTACAAGAGCATAGTCGGTCTTGCGGAGAAGGCTCTGGGGCCGGTGTTGCTGGGGGTTTTCACGGACTTGGACTTTTTCCGGGAGCTTGGCTCCATAAAGCCGGGCGAGGCGCTCAAGAGGCTTGGGGAATGGTCTTCGCAGGGGAGGCTCATCATTGACCCGTTTCCGCTGAAGCTCAAGATTCTGCTCAAGGCCGGGAGCATTTTATAAGCCGGGCTTGAAAAATTTTCGGTTCGGGTTTATGTTTTAGGCAAGGAAAAAAAGCAAAGGAGGGAAAAATGAGAAGACTGGCGAAGGAAATCAAGAGGGGTTCTTTGCGCAAGGTGTTGTATCTGGTTCTTTTCTGCTTCAGCTTTTTTGCGCTCGCGCCCCGGGTGGACGGGGCGGTGGCTCCGGGCAAGGCCATGACCAAGGCGGAGCGGCAGCAGGACATGGCCAAGGTCCAGTCCGTGCTGGAGAAGAAAGAGGTTTCGAGCCGGCTGGAGTCTTTGGGTTTGAGCAAGGCCGAAGTTGCAAAGCGGCTGGCCATGGTCCCGGACCAGGACCTCCACAAGCTGGCCCTGGAATTCGACAAGCTCAATCCCGGTCAGGACTTCCTGGGATTGATTATCGCTCTGCTCATAATCGCCGCGCTCGTCGTGGTTATTCTCTATTATACCGGCCACCTGGGATATACGGTCAAGGTGGAGAAAAAAGGCGAACAGCCGCCGCCCAAGAAAAAGTAGGAATCACAGCCCCGGCTTCTCCGTTTTTGGAAGAGCCGGGGCTTGTTTTGTCCCGGAGGGATTTCTTGGATTGGAAAGCGGTCTGCCGGAGATTGGAAATTGAACCCCGGTCCATCAGCCCGGCCCTGACCAAGGACTTGGCCGGACTGGGATTTGGCCCCGGGTTCAAAATCATCGGCCTGCCTGGAGGAGCGTCCAACCGGGGGTATTTGCGGGTGAAATTCAATGCCGGCGCCAGACCGCCATCCCTGGTCGTGATGGTTCTTCGGGAGCCGGATTTCAAGCAGGGCGTGGAGGAGGTTTTGGAGGACGGTTTTGAGATAACGGAACTGCCGTTTTTGAGTGTGCTCAAGCATTTTCAGGCCGCGGGGGTCGGGGTTCCCGGGCTTAAGCATTACAACCAGGCGCGCGGTCTGATTTACATCGAAGACCTGGGAGACAAGCTGCTCCGTCACGCCATTCTCGAGTCAGGCCCCAAAGCACGGCTGCTCTGGCTCAAGAAGGCGGTGGACGAACTCGTGCTGCTCCAGCTCGGCGCGGGTTCGATTCCGGATGACAAGTTCATCGGCTATCGCGCAAGGTTCAGCCGCAAGCTGTTGCGCTGGGAACTCGAGCACTTCCGGGAATGGGCCATAGAAAAAAGGCCGGTCGCGCAGCTCAATCAAAAAGAAGCGCAGATGCTCGACCGGGCCTTCTCCCAGATCGAAGACGAGATGTTCGGCGCTCCCTGCATCCTCTCCCACCGCGACTACCACATCGACAACCTGATGGTGGTTCGGGGCAAAATCCGCGTCATCGATTTCCAGGACGCGTTCCTGGCGGCTTATCCCTATGACCTGGCCTGCCTCTTGTACGACCGCGACAGCTCGCAAATCCTGGGCGAAAAACTCATCGCGCAAACCATCAGCTATTATTTTGACCGGCTCGCCCAAAAAGGATACCGGCCCCTGGATTTCAAGGCCTATCGCCGGCTCTTTGACCTCTGCGTGCTCCACCGAGCCTTCAAGGTCGTGGGTCGCTTCTACTACCTCGCGGTCTTCAAGCACAAACCCGAATACCTCGACTTCATGCCCATGGAATACGAGGTGCTCGGAAAATACCTCTCCCGCTTTAAAGAATTAGTTGCACTCAAAAAGGTCTTGCAAAATCACCTGCCGGAGTTGAAGTAGTTTTATCTGCGCCAGGGACTTTGCCCGCGACCCGGATTTCTTGTGCCTGCGCGCCCAAGAATCTCTGGCAAAAGCTAAAAATTGGGATATAATAGGCGCACCTTTTGGAAAAAGGAGTAGAGAGATGGGAGTGGAAAATGCCAGGCGGACTCCTTTGTTCACAGCATACAAGGATTCGGGAAAAATTGTTGACTTCGCGGGCTGGGCCTTGCCCGTCACTTTCCAGGGCGTGAACCACGAGCACCTCGCGGTGCGCGAGCGGGTGGGAATGTTTGACACCTCGCACATGGGCGAGATTCGCGTGCAAGGCCCGGAGGCGTTCAGCTTTGCCCAAAAAATTTTCACAAACGACCTTGCCAAAATCCCGGACGGAAAAGCGCAATACGGCGAGCTTTTAAACCAGGCCGCCGGCATCATTGACGACCTGATTGCCTACCGAATCTCCGAGACCGAGATTTTCTTCTGCGTCAATGCCGCCAACACCGCCAAGGACTACAACTGGCTCTTGAGCCAGAAGGCCCAGGCAAAAGTCGAGATAGTGAACCAGTCGGATGATTATGCCCAGGTCGCGCTCCAGGGGCCGAAAGCCGCGGCCGTGCTCGAGAAGCTCATTCCCGGCATCGGCGCGAAAATCGGCACCTTCTTTTTCAGCCGGGAAATTCTGCTCTCGGAAAAAGCGCTCATCGCTCGCACCGGGTACACCGGCGAGGACGGCTTTGAGATTTTTTATCCGGCTCGGGCTGCAATCAAACTATGGAACGCTCTGCTCGAGGCCGGCAAATCCGAGGGCATTGAACCCTGCGGCCTGGGCGCGCGCGACACGCTAAGGCTGGAGATGGGTTATCCGCTGCATGGACACGACATCTCGGAAGACACCACCCCCCTGGAAGCCGGCCTGGGATGGACTGTCGGCTGGAACAAAAAATTCATCGGCAGGGAAAAACTCGAGCAACAGAAAGCAGACGGCGTGCAGAAAAAGCGCGTGGGCCTGGAAATGGTCGACCGCGGCATCCCCCGCGACCCCTATCCGGTCAAGGCAAACGGCAAAGTCATCGGCAAAATAACCTCCGGCACCAAAACCCCGTGCCTGGAAAAACCCATCGCCATCGCGTATGTGGAGACAAAATTCTCCAACCTGGGCCAGGAAGTTTTCGTGGAGATTCGCGGCGAGGACAAGAAAGCCGTCGTGGTCAAAATGCCTTTTTACAAGAAGAATAAGTAAGAGGTATAATTTCGCATAGCTGGAGAGAAGATGCCGCATAGATTGACAAGGCGCGGAATTGAACGGATTTACGGGATGAGCAGAAGATATCACCGAGAGCATCTCGCTCGGCACGGAGTAATCCTCCCCAGCCTAGGAAATGCGCCAAGATACACAAGAGATGCGCTGACTTTGGTCTATCTGGCCCAGGGATATCCGAGAACCAGGCCGGTATCAAAACGAGAATTGACCCAGTTTATCCGCTCTTTTTATCCGGAGACAAATGATGTCCAGCAAGCCAGACATCTAGGGGCGCAAAAAGGTTGGTTCATAGCGGCTGGCGGCAGAGATAATAGAGACGTGGATTTAGCTCGAGGTCAATATCAGCTTGTGAGCTTGGAAAAACCTTATCCGGCATTTCACGGCCATCGAGTTGCCGAAGCAGAAGGATGGGAAGATTTGAAAGCCGCGTATGATTATAGATGCGCAACTTGCGGCTCGCGGGAAGGGGAATATCATCTCCATTGGCCGAATACTAGAACGCGGCTTCAAATGGGGCACAAGGTCCACGTAGAGGACCTGTCCCCGGCAATATCATTCCTCAATGTCAAAAATGTAACCGAGCCGATAGAAATAACTGGGTTTATGATGAAAGAGGCAGGGTAATAAAAGTAGCTGATGCGCGAGTTATCAATAGGTCGGACCGGGAAGTCAGGTGGCGGGTTTATCAAATTTTATATCGGGAATTCAACGGGAGAAATCCTGATGAATAAACAGCTATTGGATAAAATTATTTTGGGAGACGCTGAACAAATTCTTCCCCAAATTGAGCGCAATTCCATAGACCTCGTCCTTACCGACCCCCCATATTTTCTGGATAAAATGGATAATAATTGGAATCACAAAACGGTTTCAACATTGACGGACTATTGTCATACAGTAAAATCTCTGCCGCCTGGTATGAAGTTTGACAAGCAGCAGGGCAAGCGATTCTATAACTGGTTCTTAAAAATTTCAAAGGAACTCCATCGGGTTTTAAAACCCGGAGGCTTCCTGTTCTCCTTCTCAAGCCCCCGACTTTACCACCGAATGGCTTCCGCAGTCGATGACTCCGGATTTTTAATCAGGGATTGTTTCGTGTGGCTGTATACCCAAAATCAGCCTAAAGCCATGTCCCTTGACCATTTCATTGAAAAATCGCGCCAGGACCGAAAAATGAAGAACCTCCTGAAAGAAAATTTAAGCGGCTGGAAGACTCCGCAGATCAAATCATGCTACGAGCCGATAATCATGGCGCAGAAAGAATGCGAGGGAACCTTTCTCGAGAATATGCAGAAATTTGAAGTCGGGCTTCTAAATACCAATGTCAAAATTGGTCAAAATATGTTTCCCTCAAATGTCGCAACGACAGAGAAGATCAACCCCCTCTTAGATAAATATTTTCTTGTATCAAAGCCGGATAAGGAAGAAAAAGGGGAATTCAATACCCACAAGACGGTTAAGCCGTTGGCAATATGCGAGTATATAATACAGTTAGCTACCTTCAGCCAATCGGCCGTTGTATTGGACCCCTTCCTGGGGAGTGGCACAACAGTTGTCGCCGCAAAGAAGCTGGGGAGGCGCTTCATTGGCATTGATTCGAATGAGGAATATGTTGAAATAGCTGGCAAAAGATTGGAAAATGTTATTAAGGAACCTTCGCATCGCGGCGCCTCAATTATTAAGAAAGAAACACAGCGTCAACTTTTTGACCTAAACCATAGATAGAAGATTTTCTGATTGAATCACCGCTGGCTGATTTCTTGAATTTGGGAGGATATGGTTATGGGGTTCTATTTTCCGCACACCGAGACTGAAATCAAGGCCATGCTCGGCGAGATTGGCGCGGAGAGCATTGACGAGCTGTTCGCGTCCATCCCCCCGGAGTTCAGGCTCAAGAGGGATTTGAATCTGGCCCTGGGAATGCCGGAGCCGCAAGTGGAAGCGGAGCTTCAAAGGCTCGCGGGTAAAAATCAAAGCTGCGGAGACCTTGTCTGCTTTGCCGGCGGAGGGGTCTACAACCATTATGTCCCGCGCGCCGTTGACTACCTGCTCATGCGCTCGGAATTTTCAACCGCCTACACTCCCTACCAGCCGGAATGCAGCCAGGGAACCCTCCAGGCCATCTTCGAATACCAGTCCATGCTCAAGTCGCTCTCCGGGATGGAAGTCGCCAACGCCTCCATGTATGACGGCGGCGAGGCCGCAGCCGAGGCCGTGCTCATGGCCACGCGCATCAGCAAAAAGCCCGAAGGGCCCATCCTGCTTTCGGCCGGCCTGCATCCCCATTATCAGCGCGTAATCAGCACCTACACCAAACATCTCGATTATGAGAAAAAAATAGTGCCCATAACCGGCAACGGTCAGCTTGACCTCGAGGCCTTGCGCAGGGAAAAAGCCAGCCTCTGCCTGGTCGTCCAGCATCCCAATTATTTCGGATGCCTGGAGCAGATGGACGAGATTGCGGCGCTGGTGAAGGGAAAAAATATCACGCTCATCGTTATTGTCTGCGAGGCGCTCTCGCTCGCAATGCTGGAGCCGCCTGGAAGCTTCGGCGCATCCATCGTCGCGGGCGAGGCGCAAAGCCTCGGCATCCGGCCGTCCTTCGGAGGACCCCTGCTCGGATTCTTCGCCTCGCGCGAGGAGTTCGTGCGCAAGATGCCCGGAAGGCTCGTGGGCGAGACCAGGGACCGCGAAGGCCGGCGCGGATTCGTGCTCACGCTCGCCACGCGCGAGCAGCACATCCGCCGGGCCAAGGCCACCTCCAACATCTGCACCAACCACAGCCTCATGGCCCTGACCGCCAGCATCTATTTGTCCCTGCTCGGGAAAAACGGGCTTGCCCGGCTCGCGGAGCTTAACCTTGACCGGGCCAATTATCTTCGCCAGAGAATTTCCGCAAGCAAGAAGCTCAAGCTCAAGTTCCAGGCCCCGGTCTTCAACGAGATGACCGTGCAGCTCGCCGCGGATGCGGAAAAAACTGTGGCCGCGCTCGCCAAACAAGGCATCCTCGCCGGAGTGCCCCTCAAGCACCATTTCCCGGACATGGCCGACTGCCTCCTCATCGCAGCCACCGAGCTGACCGAAAAGCCGCAAATCGACGCCCTGGTCAGCCGGCTGGAATCTGTTGCCGGAGGCGGAAGATGAGCGAGGAAAAAATCTGGCGCAAGCGCGGGTCCATGCCCTACGAAGAGCCGCTCATTTTTGAAAAAAGCGTTCCCGGCCAGGAAGGCTTCCAGGTCGCCGCGGAAAAGCCCGAAACCATTCCTGAAACCGTCATTCCGAAAAAGCTGCTCCGCAAGAGCAAGCCCGAAATTCCGGAAGTGGCCGAGCCGGAAGTCATTCGCCATTACTCCCGGCTCTCCACCTGGAACTACAGCGTGGACCACGGCTTTTATCCGCTCGGAAGCTGCACCATGAAATACAATCCCAAGCTCAATGAATTCACCGCCGCGCTTCCCGGATTTGCAGGGCTTCATCCCGAGGCCCCGGAAAATATGCTTCAGGGAATTCTCGAACTCTGGTATCGACTGGAAAAATACCTGGCGGAAATCTGCGGGATGGACGCCTGCACCATCCAGCCCTGCGCCGGCGCGCACGGAGAGCTTACCGGAATGCTGCTCTTCCGGGCATACTTTGACGACCGGGGACAGAAGCGGACAAAAATTTTGCTGCCCGACACCGCGCACGGAACCAACCCGGCCAGCGCCACGCTCGCCGGCTTTGAAGTCAAGGAAGTGGAGACGCAAAACGGAATGCTCACCCCCGAGATGGTCAAGCCGCATCTCGATGAAACAGTGGCCGGACTCATGCTCACCAACCCCAACACCCTCGGCCTGTTCGAAACTCACATCGGCAAAATCGCGGAAATGGTCCATTCATCTGGCGGCCTGCTTTATATGGACGGCGCCAACCTCAACGCGCTCATGGGCATTGCCCGGCCCGGAGACATGGGAGTGGATGTCATGCAGATGAACCTGCACAAAACCTTTTCCACCCCCCACGGAGGCGGAGGCCCGGGTTCCGGCCCGGTTGCGGTCAAAAAAATGCTCGAGCCGTATCTCCCGAACCCGCGCCTGAAGCAGGAATCCGGCCAATTCCGCCTGGACTGCGACCGTCCCAAAAGCATCGGCCGCATGACCGGCTGGTTCGGAAACGCCCTGGTCTGGGTCAAGGCCTTCACCTACCTCCTGCGCATGGGCAAAGACGGGCTTAAGCTTGCAAGCGAGCTGGCCGTGCTCAACGCCAACTACCTCCGCGCCAAACTGCGAGAGCATTACCAGATAACCTACCCCGACGCCTGCATGCACGAGTGCGTGTTCTCGGACAAGGGACTCCCCAACCAGATAACCACCATGGATGTGGCCAAGAGGCTCATCGATTTCGGATTCCACCCCCCAACCATCTACTTCCCGCTCGTGTTTCACGGCGCCATTATGGTCGAGCCGACCGAGACCGAGAGCAAGGCGCGCCTGGATGAATTCATCTCCGCCATGCTCAAAATCCGGCAGGAGGCCGAAACCTCTCCCGAAATCCTGAAGGCGGCCCCGCTCAAGACCCCGGTCGCCAGGCTGGACGAGGTGGCTGCCGCGCGCCATCCCGTGCTCTGCTGGGCGGGAACCGAGCCGGACAAAAAATGACCGGCGCATATCTTCCGCCACGGCGAGACCACTCATCGCAAAACCGCGGCAAGTTGAAGATGAAATTTTATTCTGCTAGCATTTCTTGAGCCGGATTTTGGATAAAGGGGTTTAAATGCCGGTCAGGATTGAGGTAAAGTTCAAGCCCGGAGTGGTGGACGCCGCGGGCAGGTCAACCAAGAAACGAATTTCTTCCGACTTGGGCATCGAGCTTGCCGAGGTGAGAACCATTGATGTCTACACCATTGACAAGAGCCTGGCCGCGGACCAGATGGAAAGAATCCGCGCGGAAATTTTCACCGACCCGCTCACCCAGGAGTCGGCCGCGGGCCGGGCCCTGGCGGAAAATTTTGAATTCGCCATCGAAGTCGGGTTCCTGCCCGGAGTGACCGACAATATCGGCAACACCTCCCGCAGCGCGGTGGAGGAGCTGCTCAAGGTTGATTTCAGCCCGGGGGAAAATATTTATTCCAGCCGTCAGTATCTGCTCAACGGCGCGCTCACCAAAGACCAGGTCAGCCGCATCGCCGGCTTTCTCCACAACCCCCTGATCCAGCGCGTGCAGGTCAAATCGCTCCAGGAGTTCAAGGACTCGGACGGGATGGAAGTGATTGTTCCCAAAGTGAACCTCCCGGGCTCGGACCGGGTGGACGAGGTTGAGCTGAACATCCCGGACCCGGAATTGGAGAAGCTGGGCAAAGAAGGCATTATTGACTGCAAATTAAAGGACGGCCGTGAGATAAGACGCGGGCCTTTAGCCTTGAGCCTGAACGAGCTCCGCGTCATCCGCAAACATTTCCAGGCGCTCGGCCGCAAGCCCACGGATATTGAGCTTGAGAGCATCGCCCAGACCTGGAGCGAGCACTGCAAGCACAAAATTTTCGCCGCGAGGCTGGATGATATTGACAGCATCTACCGGAGCTTCATCAAGCGCGCGACCGAGGAGGTGCGCGCGCGGCTGGGGGACAAGGACTGGTGCGTGTCCGTGTTCAAGGACAACTCGGGCGTGGTCAAGTTTGATGAGAACCTCCTGGTCTGCTGCAAGGTTGAGACCCACAACTCGCCCTCGGCGCTCGACCCGTACGGCGGAGCCATCACCGGCATCGTGGGCGTGAACCGGGACCCCATGGGCACCGGACAGGGCGCCCGGCTCGTGGCCAATATGTACGGTTTTTGCTTTGGCAATCCCTATTACAAAAAGGAACTGCCCTTCCGCAACCGGGAGCGCAAGAACCCGGTGCTGCATCCGCGCGTCATCTTCGAAGGCGTGCGCCAGGGGGTGGAGCACGGAGGCAACAAGAGCGGAATCCCCACGCCTTGGGGGTTCGTGATTTTTGACGACCGCTTCATGGGCAAGCCGCTGGTGTTCGTGGGAACCGTGGGGGTGATTCCGAGGGAAATCAACGGCATTCCCGGGGACTATAAAAAGGCCCGGGCCGGAGACCTCATTGTCATGGCCGGGGGCAGGGTGGGCAAGGACGGAATCCACGGAGCCACCTTCAGCTCCGAGAGCCTGCACCAAGGCTCGCCTGCGGCCGCAGTCCAGATCGGAGACCCCATCACCCAGAAAAAACTGCACGACGCCCAAATCGAAATGCGCGACCAGGGACTTTACCACAGCGTGACCGACAACGGCGCCGGAGGCTTGAGCTGCTCGGTGGGAGAGATGGCGCGCGAGAGCCGCGGCTGCGAGGTTTCTCTGGAAAAAGTTCCCATCAAGTATGCCGGGCTTGCGCCCTGGGAGGTCTGGGTGAGCGAGTCGCAGGAGCGGATGACTTACGCGGTCGGCCCGGACCAGCTGGACCGTTTTATGGCTGTGCTCAAGAAGCACGAGGTTGAAGCCACGGTAATCGGCAGGTACACCGACTCTGGCAAATGCCTGGTCAAGCTCCACGGCAAGACCATCCTGGAGCTGGACCTTGAATTCCTCCACGAGGGCGCGCCCCAGCTCCAGCTGCATTCCAAGTGGAAGGAGCCGAGGCACGAGGACCCGGAAATCCCCGAACTCTCTGGAGACGAGCTTAAGCGGCAGATGCTCGATATGGCCGGGAGGCTAAACCTCTGCTCCAAGGAATATGTGGTCCGCCAGTATGACCACGAGGTCCAGGGAGGAAATGTGCTCAAGCCGCTGGTCGGAGTCAAAAATGATGTGCATGCCGACGCGGCCGTGGTCCGGCCCGCGCTCTCGTCCTGGCAGGGACTCGCGCTTTCCACCGGCATCCTCCCGTCCTACGGAGACATCGACCCTTGGGCCATGGCCGAATGCGGAATCGACACCGCGGTCAGAAATGTGATTGCCGCAGGCGCATCCCCGGAGCGCATCGCCCTGCTTGACAATTTCTGCTGGTGCTCGTCCGACGAGCCGGAGCGGCTCGGCCAGCTCAAGCGCGCGGCTATGGCCTGCTACGAGACCGCGAAAAAATACCGCACGCCCTTCATCTCCGGCAAGGACTCCATGTTCAACGATTTCCAGGGATTTGATGCCCGGGGAGCAGAACTGAAAATCTCCGTGCCGGCCACCATCCTGATCTCCAGCTTGGGCATCGTCCCGGATGTGCGCCGCTGCCAGACCCTGGAATTCAAAGCCGAGGGAGATTTGATTTATGTGCTCGGCGTGACCAGGGCCGAACTGGGAGGCTCCGAGTACCTGGCTTATCTCGGCGAGCAAAAGCGGGGGGAAAGGTTCATCGGCAACGCGGTTCCGCGCGTGGACCTGGCCATGGCCAAGGCGCGCTACCAGCGAATCTTCCAGGCTCTTTCCGAGGAAGTTTTTTCCGCGCTGCACGCCGTGGGCATCGGCGGGCTCGGGTTCGGCCTGGCCAAGATGGCCATGGCCGGGGAGCTGGGAGCCGAGCTCGACCTGGACATGGTGCCGCGTGATGCCGACTTGAAAATCGCGGAGATAGTTTTCTCCGAGTCGCAGAGCAGGTTCATCGTCACCATGCCTCCGGAGCGGAGCAGGAATTTTGAGAACATTTTCGGGTATGAGGACTTTGCCATAATCGGCAAGGTGGTTCGGGACCCGGCCCTGGTTTTCAAGGCGGGGAGGGAAAGCCTTTGCCGCGTGCCGGTCCTGGAATTGAAACAAAACTATAAAAAACCCCTGGGGTGGTGAGATGCAAAAGCCGCGAGTGCTGGTGCTGACCGGATACGGTATCAATTGCGATTACGAGGCCGAGCACGGCTTCAACCTCGCGGGAGGAGCCGCGGAGCGGGTGCACATCAACAGCCTGGTCATGGCCGAGAAGAAAATCAGCGATTACCAGATTGTGGTTTTTCCCGGAGGCTTCAGCTTCGGGGACGACATCGCCTCGGGCAAGGTGCTTGCGCTCAAGAGCAAGACCCGGCTCGGAGACCAGTTGCGCGAGTTTATCGCATCCGGCGGACTGATTATCGGCATCTGCAACGGGTTCCAGGTGCTGGCCAAGTTCGGACTGCTCTCGGACCAGCCGGCGGAGAATTTCGAGCAGAGGCTCACCGTCACCTTCAACGACTCGGGAAGGTTTGAAGACCGCTGGGTCTGGCTCAAACGCGTGTCCAAAAGAAGCCCCTGGCTCCAGGAGCTTGACGGCATCTGCCTACCCATCGCCCACGGCGAGGGCAAATTTTTCGCGCCGCCGGAAATAATCAACGCCCTGGAATCCAACCACCAGGTGGCGTTCCGGTATGCGCGTCCGAATTCAGCGAGTTCAGCCGAGCCGAGCCTTTTGCCGGCCAACGGCGAATATCCCCTGAACCCCAACGGCTCGCTCAACGACATCGCCGGAATCATCGACCCCAGCGGCAAGGCCTTGGGAATGATGCCTCACCCGGAGCGGTTCCTGTCCTTCTACAACCATCCCCAATGGACCCGGCTCAAGGACGAACTCAAGCGCAAGGGCGAGCCGGTTCCCGACGAGGGCGCCGGGCTCAAAATCCTCCGAAACGGCGTCAAATTCTTTTCCTGATTTTTCAGAAAGCGCAGACTGTTTGCCGGATGCTTCGGATTCCCGCGATTTTTTTGCCGGCCGCTCATAATTGACAAAAAGCTTTTGGGCAATAAAATCTAGGTTTGGCCTTGAGGTCTTAGAGGAGGAAGATGGCTAAGAAGTCGGATTACCGGGTGATTGTGGTCGGCGCAGGCATGGTCGGCGCCGAGATGGTCAAGGTGCTGCACCAGAGAAAGTTCCCCGTCAGCGAGCTGAAAATCCTCGCGCGCTCCAGCCGCAAACAGAGCTTTGACAACAAGGAATACGATGTGCGCGAGACCAAGAACGAGGAGTTCCAAGGATTTGACCTCGCCTTTTTCGCCGGCACCGAGGGAGAGAAGGGCGCCGCGGTGACCTTCGGCAAGCCCGCAGTCAAGGCCGGCTGCATCGTGATTGATAACGGCCAGGACTTCCGCATGAAAAAGAATGTGCCGCTGGTGGTGCCGGAGGTCAATCCCGAGGCGCTGAAAACTCACCAGGGCATCATCGCCAACCCCAACTGCTCGACCGTGCAGATGGTCATGGCGCTCTGGCCGGTCCACAAGCTGGCGCGCATCAAGCGCGTCTGGGTGGCGACCTTTCAGGCGGTTTCCGGCACCGGCACCGGCGCTTACAAGGAGCTGCAGAGCCAGGTCCGCGCCTGGTGCGAGGGCAGGCCCCTGGAGGTGAAGGAATATCCGGTGCAGATAGCCTTCAACCTTTTCCCGCAGATTTCCAGCCTGTCGCCTGAATTCCCGGGATACTATATGGAAGAGGTGAAGATGATCAGGGAAACCCGGAAGATAATGGGCGAGCCGAGACTCAAGGTCACGGCGACCTGCGTGCGCGTGCCGGTGCTGAATGCGCATAGCGAGGCCATCACCGTGGAGTGCGAGAAGCCGGTCTCGGTGGAGGAGGCGAGAGCCGCTCTGCAAAACATGCCGGGAGTGACTTTGGTGGACGAGCCGGAAAAGAGCGTGTGGCCGTATCCGCTGATGGCCTCGGGCAAGGATGACACCTATGTGGGCCGGGTGCGGGTGGACTCTGCGGTCAGGAACGGCTTGAGCCTGTTCTGCGTTTCCGACAACATCCGCAAGGGCGGCGCGCTCAACGCGATTCAGATTGCGGAAAAAATGATGGAGATGAACCTGATTTAAAATTAATTGTGGGCGGACAAGAGTGTCCGGCCCCCCGAAATCACGGAGAAATGGCGCGGGCGTATTGCTATGCGCCCGTACTTAATTTATAATAAATTTTATCGATGGAAATACGGCGCATTATGCTCATCAAGCCGGGTCGGCGCTTCATCCGGGAGGGTTTCGGCCAGCCGCTCGGCCTGCTTTACCTCATCTCCGTGCTGCGGAAGCGTTTTCCCGGCAAATACGAGATTGATTTTGTGGAGCAGGCGCTCTATGACCTCACCACCGAGGACATCCGGGAGCGGTTCCGGAAATTCAATCCCGACCTGGTGGGATTTTCCGCGATGAGCATGGAGGGGGGGGAGACCGAGGACATCTGCCGGATGATTAAGACCGAGAAGCCTTCATGCATCACGGTCCTGGGCGGGCCGCATGCCTCGTTTTTTTTCGACTGGGTGCTGAAGGATGGAAATATCGATTATGTGGTGATAGGCGAGGGTGAGGAAACTTTTCCGGACCTGCTTCTGGCTTTGGAGCAGGGGAAGCCGATGGAGCAGGTCAAGGGCATCGCGTTCATGCGCGAGGGCAAGCTGGTTGAGACCCCGGAGCGGCCGTTCATCGAGGACCTGGACTCGATACCTCTGCCGGCCTGGGACCTGGTCAATTTCAAGCTTTATTCGGTCCAAATCACCATGAACGGGTACTGCCACTCCACGCCCTGGGCCATGCTCTTCACCACCCGCGCCTGCCCCTTCAAGTGCGCCTACTGCCACTGCATCTTCGGCAAGAAGGTGCGGAAGCGCTCGGTGGATAATGTACTGGCGGAAATCGAACTTCTGGTCAATAAATACGGGGTCAGGGAGCTGCACATCGTGGATGACATCTTCAACATCGACCTGGCGCGCGCCAAGAAGATATGCGACGAGATAGTTGCGCGCGGGATTAAAGTCAAGATTGCGTTTCCCAACGGCCTCCGCGCGGATATGATGGACCGCGAGCTGCTTCAGAAGCTCAAGGCCGCGGGATGCTATGTCATAACCTATGCGGTGGAAACCGCTTCACCCCGTCTCCAGAAACTGATTCACAAAAACCTGGACCTCGAATACACCA
>Ga0315282_10010036_pt1 | contig 14950 bp, 9 predicted proteins | sample YL17G07_20_MG_FD_203693 | JGI IMG/M metagenome (GOLD analysis project Ga0315282, IMG submission 203693) | Sediment microbial communities from Yellowstone Lake, YNP, Wyoming, USA - YL17G07_20 | ecosystem: Environmental > Aquatic > Freshwater > Lake > Sediment | place: USA: Wyoming | collected... | reverse complement strand
CGATAAAGAACGCACCGAGCGTTTTACCTTCGAGGACATGTCGCTCCAGTCGAACCGCTTCGCCAACGTCCTGCGTGACCTGGGAGTAGGGAAGGGCGACCGCGTGTTCGTGTTCTTGGGGCGGCGGCCGGAGCTATACATCGCAATCCTCGGCATCCTGAAAATCGGAGCGATTCCCAGCCCGCTCTTTGAAGCTTTCATGGAAGATGCGGTGCGGGACCGCATGGCCAACGCGGAGGCCGTGGCTTTACTGACATCGCCGGCGCTCGTGGAACGCGTTCCGCAATACGATCTGCCTGCCCTTAAGCACATTATTCTGGTGGGCGCCTTGGCGAGCGAGTTGGGGGAAGGGCAGAAGAGTTACGAAGCCCTGATGGAAAAGGCCGACGACAAGGCGGCGATTGAGTGGCTGACGCTGGATGACCCGCTCATTATGCATTACACCTCGGGTTCGACGGGAAAGCCCAAGGGCGTGCTGCACGTGCAAAAGGCGATGCTGGGGCACCTGCTGACCGGCCGTTGGGTGCTCGATATGCGTGAAGACGATGTCTATTGGTGCACCGCCGACCCCGGTTGGGTAACCGGAACGTCTTACGGTATTTTTTCACCCTGGCTCAATGGCACAACCAACCTGATTCGTGGCGGCAGATTCAATGCCAGCGATTGGTATGAAACCATCCAGCGCTTTCGGGTCAACATCTGGTACAGCGCGCCTACGGCGTTCCGCATGCTGATGGCAGCGGGAGAGGATGTAGCGCAGAGATTCGATCTTTCCAGCCTGCGGCACGTGCTGAGCGTGGGTGAACCGCTGAATCCTGAGGTGGTGTGGTGGGGATGGAAAACCTACGGGAGGCGGATCCATGACAACTGGTGGATGACCGAGACAGGTCATATCCTGATTTCGAATTATCCCGCTATGACCATCCGGCCGGGCTCCATGGGACAACCCATTCCGGGCGTGTATGCCGCCATCGTTGATGACCAAGGAAAAGAATTACCGCCCAATACGCTCGGCAACCTGGTGGTAAAGCCCGGGTGGCCCGGCATGATGAAGACAATCTGGAAACAGCCCGAGCGCTATGAGACCTATTTCCGTATTCCGGGTTGGTACGTTACCGGGGATAGCGCTTATCAGGATCCGGACGGCTACTTCTGGTTCCAGGGGCGTGTCGACGATCTGATCATCACGGCGGGTGAAAACGTGGGGCCTTTCGAAGTTGAAAGCTGCCTGGTGGAACACCCGGCCGTGGCGGAAGCGGGCGTGATTGGAAAGCCCGATGCCATGCGCGGACACATCATCAAGGCTTTTATTACACTGCGCGAAGGCCATGTGCCCAGCGACGAGCTGAAGGACGAAATCCAGAAGTTTGTGCGGCAAAAGTTGGCCGCGCACGCGGCGCCACGCGAGATTGAATTCCGCGAGAAGCTTCCCAAGACGCGCAGCGGTAAGATCATGCGCCGCGTCCTGAAAGCCTGGGAGCTCGGGTTGCCGACGGGCGACCTTTCTACGTTGGAAGATTAGGTATTTCGTAGCGCCACAAGGCGGCCATCCGTGCTGTCAGAAACGGGGTGCCGCGGGGTAAGACATGCCGCTAATCGCAAACACCGCCACGTGCATGGAAACGAAACCCTTGGCGCGAGCCAAGGGGGTTCAGGTGGAAAAGGAGAGCGGCCTTGCGGCCGCCCCCATTGGAAGGTCCAGTCTGCGTTATTGGCCTGCCTTCACGTTGCTTCACTGGCCTGCCGACTCGAAGATGAGTTCTTCTTCCCACCCACCCGGGCGAATCGCTGTCACCTCTTGCGCATTCCCTCGAGTGACACTGTCGACCTCCGTACCGCCATTCTTTTTCTGCTCAGCAACCACTTTGGCTTTGACGGTGGCCATGACTTTACCGTCCCTGTAGAACGTCACGTCGGGTGTTTGGGAATTTTTGGGAACCTCCATCTGATAGGTCCCCGCCGGTAGCGTGTCGCCGTTTTTAAACCTCGTCGCATAGGCGAAAGTCACGTCGGTTCCACGCTCAGACGATTTGTGGAAACCCCACGACGCGTATCCAAGACACGTCGTGGCGAGAAGGGCTGCCACCAATCCGGCGAACGATATTCTGTCTGGCATTTTCATAGAATGCCCCACCTCCTAGAGATGTCTATACAGAGCGACAGAAATTCTTGCGCCTTGCCAAGTAGCGCCAGTCCATGACCGCCGGTCGGCGCTCGTATAACGCCGCTACATTTTGTGTCGCTCCGCAGATTGCCCTGCATTAATTCTGACGCTGGTGGGCGGGCGGAAGGTTGCCCCGGCGGGCTTCGTGCAGAAATATCACCAGTTCAAGCGTAGCGAGAATTGAATCTGGCGCGAATTTTCCGCTGAACTGATCTTTCCGAAGTTCGAAGTACCAGAGATCAATCCCGGCCTATGAAAGTTCGGATGATTGGTTAGATTGAAGAAATCCGCACGGAGGACCGCGTTTAAACGTTCGTTGAGGCGGAAGTGGCGCTCCAGGCTTGCGTCACCGGTTGCCAATCCGGGGCCGGTGATGACGTTGCGTCCCTCGTTCCCGGGGATACTGTAGCCGCCCTGGGCGTCGGTGAAAATGGGTGGTGGCACAAAGGCGCTCGTATTAAACCAGCGATTGGGGTCTCTCTGGCCGCGTGGGAGATCAGGATTGCCGATCAAATCCGGCCGATCGGTGCCGTTTGATTGCGTGCCGCTCAGCGCCGTGGCGAGCGTGGCGGTGAGAGGCTGTCCGCTCTGAAGCGTGGTGATGCTCGCAATTTGCCATCCACCTAAGAAATAACGGGGAGCACCCGTCTTCGCCCACTTGCGGCTGGGACCGAAAGGCAGCTCCCAAACCCCCGAAAAGGTAACGCGCTGCCGCATGTCGAAATCGGAGAGGCCATACTCGGCGCGCATATTGTAGTTATCCTGTGGCTGGTCGGTGCCATCCAGGCCCGACGCGGTGTCCAAGGACTTCCCGTACGTGTACCCAACAACAAAGGAGAGTCCTGCGGAGAAGCGGCGCTCCAGGCGGGCCACCAGTGCGTTATAGTTTGAGTTAACATCCGTGGCACGAACGAACTGATTGGACCCGGGTTGCGGGTGGTAGCCAAGCCGCTCTCCGGGCAAGTTCGGGATACCCTGGTTCTGAAGAGAGCGGCGCGGAGCCTTGTGCCCAGCGGACCCGGTGTAGCTGAAGGAAAGAACGGTGTGAGCGGCGAGCGCATGCTCGTAGGAAAGACTCCACTCATAAACGTATCCGTTGCGAATGCTAGGTGGCGAAGAGATGGCCGTGGGTTCCTGATTGCCCAGGGCGTACCCGAGTTGGTAGGTGAGAACCGGTGGAGCATAAGCCTGGCCACAGGCGCCGGGGCCATAGAACCGGCACAAGTCCAGCCCCAGAAGCAACTCAGTCAGGGGCGCGCTCAAGCGTGTCTCCGCCGTGTAGTCAAGTTCCATGAGGGAGTTGAAAACGCCCAGGCCGCCGCGCAGTGCGTTCTTTCCATTGCCGGTGAGGTCGTAAGCGAAGCCGAAGCGCGGCGCCCAGTTGCTCCAGTCAGCCTTGATGAGGGAATTGGGCAATCCGGCTTGTTGGGAAGTTATGAATTGCAAGCCATAGAGAGAACTCAGTTGTTGGATCAAAGGGCTTGCCGCCAGTGAGGCGGCTTGTCCGTGATCGTTGAGCACGATGAATCGCTCGGCATCGGTGGGATCGAGAATCGAGGCCCGCCCGTCGATGCTTACCGGCGGGGTGTAGAACTCTTCGCGCAAGCCGTAAGTGAGGCTGAGGCGAGGCGTCGCATGGAACTCGTCCGTGAAGTAGGCTCCCAGGTAATTGAGGCGATCATTGCCGCCGGAGTTTCCGGCTTGTGCGTAAGAAAGGAATGGCCGCCCCAGCAGAAAATCCGAAAAAGCTGTCCCCGAAACAGAGCTGGCGCCGTCATCAAACTGGAAAACTCCTTGGCCAAAATCTTCCACCAGGTAGAAGAGTCGCAACCTTCGCAGGTCTTCGCCAAGCTGAAACGTGTGTCGTCCTTTGACCCACACCAGGCTATCCGTGAACTGAAAGGTGCTGTTCTTGCGAACCTCCGGCTGGAAGATGTCACTGTCGCCCAAGTCTGCATACCCCGGAATGGCGATCGCCGGAATACCGTCGTTCGTCGAGCCGGGCGCGCGAGTGATGCCGAGCGTCTGGAGAAAACCGCTATGGATGTTCTGCCCCGCCTTGGTTCCATTGAAGAAGGAGTATCCGAAGCGGAAATCGTTGATGAGCGTGGGCCGAAAAATGGAAGTGAGGCCCAGCGCCAGGTTGACCCCGGAGTCCTGCACGTTGTCACCAAAACCCGGCGGTGCGGGGGGATTATGGGCAAAGCCATTGGGTACGAAAGGCATCGTCTGCGTATCGCGCGAGAACAGAAGGCGTCCGAAAAGCCCCTCTTTGGGATCCAATTGGTGATCAAGCCGCACGGTGAATTGATCGGCGTTCAAACTGTGCAGACCGGTGTCAATGCTGTTGTTCGCGCCGTTCACGGCATTGACCTGATTGGGTAAAGGGACGAGGGCCAGAAGCGCGAGGGAAACGGGGTCCATATCCGCCTTAGGAATATAATTGCCGTTGAAAGGCTGACCGGTGGAAGGATTCAGGATCGTGGGAAAGGGTTGGCCCGTGGCAGGATTGGTTCCGGTAAAGTAACCGTCGCGCTCTGCTGAAGTGGGTAGCAGGGTGGCGTTGGTAAGGCTCTGACGAATCCGGAAACCTTCGAATTGCGTAAAAAAGAACGTCGTGTTGCGGCGGACAGGCCCAGCGAGGCTCGTCCCATATTGATTCTGCCGAAAAGGTGGAATCGGGAGGGAGGGATCATCAAAATAGTTTTTGGCATCAAGCGCGCTGTTGCGAAAAAACTCGTAGGCAGTGCCTGAGAAGCGGTTGGATCCCGACCGGCTAACAATGTTGACTTGAGCGCCTGACACTAGGCCCTGGTCTGCGGAGTAGGAGTTCTCAACCACGCGGAATTCCCGGATGGCATCTGCCGAGGGGCTCACCGTCAGGCTGTAGGCAAACGGCTCGATCAAAGTAATTCCATCTAACGAGAAGTTGTTACGCTCCGAGCGCTGCCCGTCTACCGAAAAACCCAGTCCCAACCCTGGAGTATTGAACTGCTGCGTGGCGCTATTGGGATACGGCGGAACCGCCCCTGCCGCCAGCAAAGCGAGTTGGGAAAACTGGCGGCCATTCAGGGGCAGGGAAGTGACGCGTTGGTTTGAAATCTCGTCGCCGATGGCCGGGGAGGCCGCCTGAACGAGCGGTGGGCGAGCCTCCACTTGCATTACGGCCTGCCCGCGCGGGAGCTGCAAAGCGAGATCGACGCGCGCTGACTGTCCGACTTGTAGGGTCAGGCCATGCACCACTCGGGGGGCAAAACCGGGTGCTGCGACGGTCAAATCATATACGCCCACCGGCAGGAGGGGGAAGGTGTAAAAGCCTTGGTGATCAGTTTGGGCGTGACGGGCTTGCCCCGAGGCATTGTTCTTCAGCGTCACCTGCGCCTGCGGTATCACCGCACCGCTCGGATCGGTAATGAGTCCTTCGAGATGGCTGTTCCAGCTCTGGGCGCGGAGTGCGCACGGAGTCAGAGAAATTACGAGCAAGCTTAAGAGGGCTGCGAATTCGACTATTGCAGACAAAACAGGATATCGTTCATTCGTGGCTTTCAAAGAGACGGCCTCCAGGCGGGGCAGGGGGAGACCGGGACGGAGAGATACACTTAAGACTAGCCGCCTCCGCTCATGACGAGGGCAGCATTGTCCGCCAGATGCAAACCGGCCCTAACCTTCTTTCATCCGGACTTTACCGTCGGCCCCGGAGTTTCACCGGATCCTGGGGCGCTAAGTGCAGTGACAAGAGACCAGCGACGACTGACAAGCAAGAGCCGTATGACACCTCACTTGTCACTCTTCACTATTCTTAACGCCCCTCGCGGGCTCTACCGCCGATCGGGAATTGGAGATGCGGGCGTTACTTCGAGCCGCAAATCCTCACCCTGCCCCGAAGGTTTTGCTTCCATTTCAAGTTTATCACTACGGGGCGCATTCCTCAAGAAGCCAGATTTGCGGGTAGTGGGTCAATTTGATGTAGAGGCGGCTTTACGCCGCCATGTGGCGAGGTAAACTCGCCGCTACAACATCAAATTGACCCACTAGCGATTTGCGATTAAACTTGCCCAAACTCATCAACCAGCAGATATAATCGCTGCTCTTTCATCGAATCCCGTCTTTTTTGAAATTGGAGCGCATGGAAGCAAATTCATCCAACAAAGTCCGCCGTCGCGGTGAGCCATGGGCGCTCGGTTCCGTAGCGGGCTACGCCTCGGCGAATATTTTCGACCGCGTGGCGGTGGTGCAAGCGGATCCGTTGATCGGTCCAGTGTTGCGGGGATTGCCGAGTCTGGTGCTGGGAATCGTTTTGATGTGGAAGCACCGCACGCTGAACCAATTGCGTCCCAGTTCACCGCAATGCCTCGGCTTGCGCCCCATGCTGGCTTTCGTGGCGGCGGGCGTGATCTCCACTTGCGGGCTCTTTTTCTACTACTTCGCCATGCGGTTCGGGGGTGTGGCCATCACGGTCCCCGTGCAGGAGACCTACGTCATTTGGGGCACGCTGATCGCCTGGATCTTTCTCCGCGAGCGCATTCATCGCCACGCTTTCGCCGGCGTCGTCCTGATCTTTGTGGGCTTAGTGGGGCTTTCGTTCGGCCAGTCACGCGGGCAGCCGATTTCGCCGCATTGGTACTGGGCCATTCCGTTGGCGCTCACCACGGCGTTGAGCTACGGAATCTCCGGGGTGTTGTGGCGCGATGGGCAACTGCGTGGCGCGCACCAATCGGTTGCCATTTTCCTCCAGTTCGTGACCAGTGTGGCGGTGGGCTTCGGGGGCTTGCTGGCGGCCGGGCGCCTTTCCACTTTGCACACGGCAACTTGGCGCGCCCTGGCGGCCCTTCTCGCCAGCGGCGTGCTTTCCGGCGTGCTCGCCATCTATTGCCTGTTCACGGCACTGCGCCTGATGGCGGTGGCGCGTGTGTACGCATTCTCCTCGCTTACGCCCTTGGTGGCGACCTTGTTTGCGCACTTCTTCCTGCACGAATTCCTCAATGGGCTGATGCTGATGGGGATTGTCCTGGTGTCCATTGGAGTGATCCTGACGCAGGTCTTCCGGCCTACGGACGAACGCCAAGCCTAGCGCCGCTTACTGCGCAGCGGGACTTCCGTTAGCATGGCGTGGCTGTCGAATTCTGATGGACGCTTCCCGAGTTGGGGCGGCAGGGAAGACCCCCCGAGAATCAGGAAGCCCATATATTCGAGAGAAGGGTTCGAACGTATTCGTTGCGTCTGATAAGGTATATTATGTTAACTAATGAAAATGGTTCGTGCGCCCGCCCCTGCAATGGCCTGGGGTCCTCCCGCGCATGAACAGTGGTTGGGGAGCGGCCCAGACCATCACGGACAACAGCCTATTTGGAAGGCGCCGCTTGCTTTTTGCCCTCCCAACTTCCTTTGTCATTGTCGCTTGACCAAGTTCCGGAGAGCGTGCCCTTGTTAAACTTGGCCATGAGGACGTAATTCCCCTGGGGCGTGTCGAGGTGGATTTCCAGCATTTTGCGCCTGAAAGTCCCGGAGCTGATTTGAGTGCCCCCAATGGGTGAAGAAATGCTTCCGTCCACGGTCTCCTTGTTCTGTTGCAAGAAGAGCGTGAAGGACATATCACCCTGCGAGCCGCCGTGAGCTTGGCAGTCCCAAGTGCCGGTCATGGGGCCTTTCTTATCCTTGGCCATCGCCAAGCTTGCCGCTAACAATACCGTAATACCGATGCCGAGGTAGATGAGTTTCCGCTTCATGTACATGCTCCTTATCAGGCTTTTGCTGTCGACTCCGTGAAGGCGGGTGACCGCGCTCACGAGGGCGACGATTGCGGGCATTTTACTGCGCCTTGCTCTGGGCGTCCAGTCGGATTAAGCCCGAGGGCGTGCTGTCGATCCCCTGTTAGAACCAAAAGTGCCAAATCGTATCCACCAGCGCGTGGGTCAGAGCGGAAGCGCACAGGCGCTGCCGGGTGCGATAGACATTCCCGTAAAAGATTCCCGCCAGCGTGGCCAGAATGGCATACCGCCAGTTCGGGACCGGGGCATGATGCAGATGCGCGGCGCCGAACAGGACCGAGGCGAGCAACAGGCCGTAAAGGCCGCGCGGGCCCCTCTGGATGGTGCGGACCAGGAGGTTTTGCAGGATTCCCCGGAAGAGCAACTCCTCCGGAATGGCCACGGTAAGGTAGATTCCCACAAAAACGAAGAAAATGTTCCCTGCCGGTCCCAGACCGGGAAGGCGCGACAGTGACATGCTGGAATGCGGATGGATAAAGTTCAACGCCATCCCCAGGGGGATCGCCAACAGGGTAAACGCCAGCAGGTTCAGCAAAGCGTCCCAAACGTCGCTCCTCCTCCACACCAAGCGAAACCCCACGCCTTCCAGGTTGCGCAGCACCATGAAGGCGTAGCCGCCCACCAAAACGCAAAAAATGGGGCGGAAAACGTAAAGATCCTGCGGCCAAGTCCAAATTCCCTGCAACCAACCGGCGGAGACCGGGACCGCCAGCGCCAGCATGGCAACGCCATCACGCCAGGTCAAGCTTTCGCGGGGGTGGAGACGGTCGGGCAGCAGCAAAGCGGTCGGCACCAAAATGTAGGCTATGAGTTTCCCGAGCGCGGTCAGCGAAAACGTCCTGGTCCCCAATCCAAAAATGATGTAGGGCACGAGAAGCAGGAAAGGCAGTCCCCCCGCCAGCGCCGGTGAAGCCACCGTCCAATGGCGCAGTTGTTTGACGAACGCCGTCTGCGTCAGCCCCACAAACGCACCCACCAGCAGCGCCACGCTTTCCATCAGAGCGGCCAACTGCCACGGGTCAATTCGAATGCGCATCAGGATGAGGCCCTCCGCCAAGGCGGCGAGGAGGGTCAAACCGAGAAGAACCTGAAAGCCTTTTTTCATAGGTCACGCATACGGCTTTGGAGTAGCGCCGACCTTTAGGTCGGCACGTGCTGAGCTAAAGCTCAGCGCTACAACGGGATTGCCGACTTCCCTGCTCCTCGGCATATAGAAAAGCTTCCCGGCTAACTTATTTTCCTGACGCCCGCACCAGGTCCGGTGATCCGAAGTCTATGTCACTCAATGGGATAACACGGACATGGCCGAGTTTCTTCAAGTCTTTCTTGAAGTCTGAAATACTCCCAACAAGCACCGTCACGCCGTGATCAGTGTCCAAATAGCGCTTGGCGGCGGCGCCGACCGCGTCGCTGGTTAGAGCTTGGATCTTTTCCGGATAATGGTTCCAATAATCGAGGGGCAGGCCATCTTGGATCAGCTCCAAAACCTTGCCTGCGACGTTGTCAGAGGTTTCGAACTCCAGGGCCAGGTGCCCCACCAAGTAACTCTGCGCCGTATCCAACTCCTGGCGGTTGATGCCGTGCTCCTGAAGCGTTTGTATCTGTTCCAGAGCGATGTGCGCGCTTTTCAGGGTTTCCGGCGTACGGGTAAAGGTCTTGGCCACCCAGGCGCCCAAGTGGCGTCGGCAGACGAGGTCACTGGATGCTCCGTAAGTTAGTCCTTGGCGGGTACGGAGAGCTTTAAACAGGCGGTTCTCCGAGGGCCCGCCCAGGATTTCGTTCACCACGCTGAGGGCAAGGTAATCGGGACTATCGTGTGGCACGCCCAGGGTGCCGATGCGAATCTCCGTCTGGACGGCGTCGCCCTTGTCGATCGCCACCACCCGGCGTTCGTCAGAGGGCGTGGGAGCGCCGGACGGCGCAGGGGCGAACTCGCTGCCATTCTTCCACCCGGAGAAATATTTGGCTGCCAGCGCCGTAGCATCCTTCGCGGTAATATCTCCCACCACGGCCAGGATGCAGTTGGCGGGCTGGTAATAGCGCCGGTGGAAGTCGCGCAAATCCTGGGCGGTAATGCGCTGGGCAGACGCCGGCGTACCGTTCTCAGGATGCCCGTAGGCCGTGCCGGAAAAAATCAAATTCTGGAAGGCCATGTCAGCCACATACGCCGGGTCATCCTGGGCGACTTGCAAACCCGAGAGAGTTTGCTTCCGCTGGCGCTCGATTTCGGCGGGCTGGAAAGCCGGGTGCGCAATCATATCGCTGACGAGATCAAAGGCCAGATCGGTGCGGTCGGTCAAAACGCTCAGGCTGAGGTAGGAGCTATCCCAATCGACATCGTTGTCAGCAACTCCCCCCACAGAATCGATGGCCTCGGCAATCTGTCGTGCGGTCCGGCGCGCCGTGCCTTCGGTCAGCAGGCCGTTCACCAGAGCCGCGGTGCCCGGCAAGTTGGGGGGATCGCATTCGGCGCCCGACTTCACCACCAGTCGCAGGGTGATGAGCGGCAGGGTGTGACGCTCCACCACCACCACCTGAAGCCCGTTCGGGAGCGTCTGAATGGCCGGCGCCGGAATCACGATGGGTTTGGGCGGCGGCACATCGGGCGGGAAATCCCGCGCCCGCAGCGGCACGGCGAGGAGTGCCAGAATGATGAAGACCCAGCCAAACAGATTCAAGCCCCGGAAGGGGCGACATAGTGTGGCCCACGGCGAAAGCCGTGGGAGTGCGCGGCCCGAAATAGCTCGTGAGCCACGGTAGTGGCGACATAAGGTTTTGGCCCAGCGCGTCGCGATGATGTCGGCCCTACCAGGGCTTGAGAAGTATTTCAACCTCTCTTTTTTCCCCATGGCTTTCGCCCTGGGCCACATGATATCGCCCGCCAAGGCGGGCTCTCGATCCTGCATGACAGTCAGCTTACCGCTTATGGGCGGTCGCCTCTTCGCGAAAAGGCCAAGACGGGGCACGCCATCTCGAAACCCGCCAATTCCCTTCCCCCGCGCGGCGTGTGGGGTCATCGGCCACCTGGCGTTCCGCCACTCAGACTGGCCTTCTCTCCCGCACTTTTCTCGGGATAGACCTCCACCACTGTCTTGTTCTCCGGCACAAAATACTTCCTGGCCACGCGTTGGATGTCCTGCGGCGTGACGTCCAGGAAGCGTTGCAGTTCTGTGTTGACCAATTCCGGATTCTTCAGAACCACCGCTGCGTATCCCAGCTCCTCCGCCCGGCTCTGGGCGGTTTGCCGGCTGAGGATGAAATCGCGCAGGATCTGATTCTTGGCCTTCTCGATGTCGGAGTCAGAAACAAGGTCCGTTTTCAGCCGGGTGAGCTCAGCTTCCACTTGTGTCTCACCCTCAGCGGGAGAGTACCCGTCGTTCATGACGGCAAAGACGAAAAACAAGTTGGGATCTTCCGTAAAGTTTCCGCTGCTCTGCGCTTGCACGGCGATCTGCTTGTCGTAGATCAACCGGGTGTAAATCCTCGAGCTCTCGCCGTCCGACAGAATTTTGGAAGCCAGGCGCAATGGATAGGCGTCCGGAGTGCCGTCGGCAGGCATGTGATAGCCCTCGACGAACGCCGGCAGCGCCACGTCCAAATTCAGCTTCACCACGCGCTCGGCCTGTTGCGCCGGCTCCTGAGGAATCGTGTTCGGCCGCGGTGCATTCCCCGCCTTGACCGGGCCAAAATACTTCTGCACATCGACGGCGGCTTGGCGCCAGTCCACGTCGCCCACAATCACCAGCGTGGCATTATTGGGAACGTAGTAGGTGTCATAGAAGTTCTGAATGTCCTGGATGCTGGCGTGGTTCAGGTCCTCCATGCTGCCAATCGTCATGTGCCGGTAAGGATGAACCGTGTAGGCATGGTCGTAAAGCGTTTCCACCACCGTGCCGTAAGGAGGATTGTCAAAGCGCAGACGGCGCTCCTCCTCCACCACCTGGCGTTCGTTGTTGAAGACTTTGTCGTTGATGTCCAAATTGCGCATGCGGTCCGCTTCCAACCACAGCACCACGGGCAGCATGTTGCTGGGCACTGTCTCCCAAAAAACCGTGGTGTCCTCGGTGGTGTAAGCATTGTCCGTCCCGCCGGAACGAATGATGTAGTCGGAGAATTCGTTGGAGCCGAGGTTCTTCGTCCCGTCGAACATCAGGTGCTCAAAAAAATGCGCGAACCCCGTCCTGCCGGGAACTTCATTCTTCGAGCCGACGTGATACCAAACCTGCACGTCGATCACCGGCGCGGCGTGGGTCTCCACAATCAGCGCGCGCAGGCCGTTATCGATCTTTACCTCGTGGATTTCGGTGTGAGGAAGCGAAGAAGCCGCGGCAGGTTGGAGAACCAGCCCGAGTGCGCAGGCCGTCAACGCGAGATAGGTGACAGCACGCCGGCGGAATGGGAAATAAATTGTCAACGCACTTCCGTCCTGAACCCCAGGGGCGAATGGCCTCCGCCCCGACTGCGACATCGAGCCGAAGAATGATTTTAGCACAGCACGGCGGCCACCTTTTTTAATCCATCTCCTTCGGGGGGCGCGGACCGTGCCCGCCTGGGATTTTTTCGCCTAACGACCCAACCGGTAGGGGTTCGGCCCCACAGGCGTTTTAAGCATGTCGCCGCGACGGCGCATTTGAGTCCCGCGCAGCGGGATAACGTGAGTAGCCGTATGCCCCTGGCTCTGAAGAGAAGTCCGGTCGTAATTTTTACCTCCAATAGGTAAGAATTCCGCAGTCCCTGGCTGCGGCTTTCTTCCCTGAGCTTGTAACTGACTAAAAACAAGGGATCTCGACTTGGCACAATTGGCCCCAGGCGTGCCTTATGAGTCAAGGGGGGGTGGATGGTGGGTAACAGGCAACGCTCCCCAAGGCAACCTCGGAGGAAGATGAAAACAAGGAGTGACTGACATGGCGATCGACGTTGACTCCCGGCGGAGGGAAGACCGCATGTTCGATGGGGCGGCAGACAGCGCAGGAATGCCTAGGGCCCACACTTTTCGCCGGGGCTGGCGCTTCCTCATGGACGCACTGATTCAGAGCGTTCCGGAAGAAGATGCCCTCTGTGAATTCGATTGCCGTAAGCAGCAGTGCGCTTTGCACGAGTGGTGCACCTGCGAACGGCGGTTGCAAGCAGTGGCGGCGCAACTAAGGTTTTCGGGGCGGCCAGAACCCCTACGAGCCAACTGACTCTCGGCCCCATGCGGCATATAGAACCGCAGCTTGATTATCCACTTTTAGCCCCATCTTCACCAAATCGCGCCCTCAGGCCCATATTTCCTGAGACCCTGTGGCCTGTGAGTTGTAGATACTCAATTCAAACCTACCCGTGACCCCCTCCCAATCTACGCCGGAACCCGCCCGCAGCGTACTCTTGGCAGTGGAACAGAGTCCGCAGATTCTTCACGCTGCTGGCGATTTGGAGGTAGAATTGCGGCATGCTCGCGCCGAACGAAACGCCGCGGCCCGCAGGCGCAGCCACGCCCGCGCAGAGGCGAGGGCCTGCCGGCCTGGTCATGTTGCTGCTGATACTGGTTGCGATACTCGAGATCCCGGCGTATTTGCTCTGGAAACGCACGCAGCAGGCGGAGCAGGAGTTAGCTCGGCTGAGTCAAGAGGGGGAGGAATTGCGCCGCGAAGTTGCGCAGGCGCGCACACAGTCTGACGCGGTCCTGACGCGGGCATCGCAGGCCGAGGAAAGCGCGGGGCGGGCGGCCCAGCAACGCGACCAGGCGGTGCAGGCTCGAGCTCAATCCGAACAGGTGGCCGCGCAGGCCGAGCGCCAGGCGGCCGTCGCCACGCAGCAGGCCACCCAGGCGCAGCAGGAGGCGGAAAAACTCCGCGCCGAGCGGGAAGCGGAACTGGATCGTTTGCAGAGCGTCCTGGGCGAGATCGCCAATACCCGCAGGACCGCCTTGGGACTGGTCGTGACCTTGGGCAGCGATTCCATCCGCTTTGATTTCGACAAGTCAACGCTGCGGCCCGCCAACCGCGAGGTGCTCAGCCGCATTGCCGGCGTGCTGATGACGCTGAAGGGTTATCACATTTACGTTTACGGCTACACGGATAATATCGGCACGGAGCAATATAACCAAAAGTTGTCGGAGCGCCGTGCGGAAGCCGTGCGCGACTACCTGCTGAAGGCGGGGCTTGACCCCAATATCATTTCCACCAAGGGCTACGGGCAGTCCGATCCACTCGAAAAGGGAGATAGCGCCCAGGCGCGAGCTAAAAACCGCCGGGTGGAAATCGGCATCGTCGATTCCGTGCTGCGTATGCAAGGCGTAGTCCCCCCTTCCCGCCCCACCCTGCGGGAACCATAAATAATCGTGCTTATTAATGCAATTAGGCACTAGAATCCTGGGACCATCTGCTTCCTGAAGGATCGCGGCCTTTACAGCCCGCTCAAGGGAATCGAGAACGATGAAAAGAAGAAAAATGAAGACCCTATTTATCGCCTGTTTTACTGCCCTCGCATTTGTTGCCGTTGCGCGAGCCGCCAACTTCCATGTCGCCCCGAATGGCAGTAATGCCAACCCCGGCACACAAACGGCTCCGTTCCGCACCATTCAACATGCCGCCGACCTTGCCCAGCCGGGTGATGTCATCACGGTGCATGAAGGTGTTTACCGCGAACGCATCAGCCCGCCGCGCGGGGGCGAATCCGACACGAATCGCATCGTCTACCAGGCCGCTCCGGGGGAGAAAGTTGAGATCACGGGGTCGGAAGTCATCAAGAAGTGGGTGAAAGTTGGCGATGATGTTTGGAGAGTGACGCTCCCCAATTCATTCTTCGGCAGCTTCAATCCCTACAGTGACCTCATTCACGGCGACTGGTTTAATCCCAAGGGCCGCAACCATCACACCGGCGCTGTTTATCTTAACGGTGACTGGCTCGCCGAGGCGGCCAAGCTGGATGAGGTGATGGAACCTATGGGAAGCAACGCGCTCTGGTTCGGTCAAGTGGACGAGAAAAACACCACCATCTGGGCGCAGTTCAAGGGCGTCAACCCCAATCAACAACT
>Ga0315282_10010034_pt1 | contig 14952 bp, 16 predicted proteins | sample YL17G07_20_MG_FD_203693 | JGI IMG/M metagenome (GOLD analysis project Ga0315282, IMG submission 203693) | Sediment microbial communities from Yellowstone Lake, YNP, Wyoming, USA - YL17G07_20 | ecosystem: Environmental > Aquatic > Freshwater > Lake > Sediment | place: USA: Wyoming | collected... | reverse complement strand
TAGCGCGCTTTGAACGCCGCCCTGACTTGGGTTTCATGGTAGCCCGGGATAGCTTCAAACTCTCGGGTTAGTGATGGTGCTGGGACCAGGTTTGCATCGTAATCAGGTGGCGACATCTCCCGCAAACCCATCTTTTTTTGCTTAAGACGCGGAGGCGAGATGTATAGTCTTGTCTGAACCACATATTGACATATTTCTCACATAACCTTATTTCTGTACGTGTAAGTTCAGTCTCTGTCCAACCCCATACAATATTAAACAGCGAAGCATACTTGTAATTATGGGTGAAAAACTTGGCGGGGCAGGTTGGGGCAAGTGGTCAACCGAGGATTAACCCCTTAAAAAGGGTATCGAGAGAACTGTTTCAACATGGGCTGGAGCACAGTTCTCATGAATCAACTTTTGATAGACTTGTGGCCGGAGTTCACGTAGATAACGCATTAGAACTTTTCCTCAAGTCGTATGCTGCCAAGCATAATATTCCTGGGTATAAGCAGAAGCTTGTGCCAGAACTTATAACTTTGTTACAACCATATATCCCTGAACTATCTCAACTCGGCGGAGATCTAAGAATTTTCCATGATCTCCGAGATGTAGCCTATCACATGGGGCTTCCCTTAGATTATGTTAACTTAAGCTGGGGGATAGATACAATAAAATCATTTTGCGACCAAGTAGAACAAAGAGAAAGGCAGGAAACAACAACTCTTACAAATGGAGGAACCCCGGATACTAAGTATAAATACAGCAAGGCTCAAATGGAGTTAGAGACGGCTATTGACCTATTCAGACAGTTGCCATTTGATGCCGCAAAAGAGCAAATCGAAACAGTGTTATTCCACATGTTCAAAGCGGTGGAGCATTGGGTTAATAATAGACTCGAAAAACAGCCGCGGTTGATAGGGAAACAAGAAATTTCAGAATTGCCCTTGGGTAAGAAAATTGAGCTTCTTAGGGGAGAAATCAAGGACTCTGTTCTGCTAAACGAACTTCGAAGAATAAATGAACTTAGAAACGCCTTACTGCATTCTAAAGAAGCCAGAATTGCGCCTAGCGAAGTCTATAAGTATCTACAAGTTGTGATGCATTTTGTTAAAGTGGAATCACCCAGCAAGTATGGAACATGGATTGAAGGACGCGAAGCAGAAGGAAAAGTGAAGAGCATCTTGGAAAAGTATCACTTTATTTTTGACAAAGACAGTCTACTCGAAGGATATTCACGGAAGTCACGCTTTGACTTTGTTATTAAAAGAGAGAAATTAGTAATCGAACTGCGTCATAGCAAGACACACACTCCAGAAAGAATGCCTAACATTTTCTTAGAATCATTGGTTTTCAGGATACTTGATCTGAAAAGAATGGATAACCGATGGAAGTCAGTGGTAGTTCTTTCTGGACGGTGGTCAAAACGCTCAGAAGAAATGCTAAGAAAATATAGTGACTATGTTGTAAAAATAGAAGATTTCGAGAGGTTTATTCAGAACTTTCGTGCATTGCAAGATTCCTAAAGCCTGAGCAGTATTTTCAATTATGGTGTTCACAATTGCTAATCAAATTCTTGAAAAGTCATGACGTTCTGAACGAAGTTGAGAAACTTACGGCTTCATCGAGGAAAATAAAAATCGCCGTTGCGTATCTAAAAAAATCAGGGTTTGAGGTGATTAAAGATTCTCTGTGCTTTTTCGTTCGGAAAAAGGGTCGGCTAAAGATTCTAGTTGGATTGGCTGATTATTACATCACAGATCCAGAAGCGCTTACAGAATTAGTAGAGATGCGAAAAAGATTGCTCCCAGGGAAAGATAAGAATCGATTGCAAATAAGGTATTACGAAAGCCTAAATTTCCATCCCAAGTTATTTATTTTCGAAGGAAAAGATCAGACTGCAGTTATTCTTGGTTCATCAAATTTGACTGGTGGTGGTTTAAGCCGAAATATCGAAGTAAACGTAATGTTAGCTGCAAAAAGAGCAAAGTACGGGCCAATAAAAGATATAACTGACTATTTTGACCTAATTTGGAAAAGGAAAGGTGTTTTTGGACCCATTGATCTTAATGAAGAGATATTAAGAAAATACGCGTACAACAAAAGGGTCTATCAGGGATTAAGAAGTTCACAGGCCTTCAAGAAAAAAACCGTCCCATCGAGCAAATTTCCAGTGTTCAAAACAAAAGGACCACAAGCAGCTAAGGCTATGTTTTCACTTTTTGTAGATGGTTTAGCAACTCGCGGGAAAAAGCTGGAGGCGTTTTGCACAAAGTGTGACCGACTTGTTGCAGTTAGCAAGAAATGGCTCGACTATTGGGTATGCAATAAACACCGTGGTAAAAAAATCGCTGAATGCCCATCCCCCGAGGAAAAAGGAGAGAAAGGTGGACTTATCAAACTTCTCATAGATGATGCTGAAGTAAACGTAAAATCTATTGAGAAGTTATGCTTGAGGAAAGGTTGCAAAAAACACGTTGATCTTACCAATGATTTTTACTGGCTTGTTTGTCCAAAATGTTATGGCAAGCTAAATCCAAATAGTCGATGCAGAATTCCAAGAAGTGATGACGGGTTTCATTATAGATTAAGTTGTAAAGAGATCTGGAAAAACTAGAGTTTTCAGAACCGGATTTTGACCTAATCTAAATCTGGTTGACGTAGGCTTCGAGTACGTCACCGACATGGAAGGCGTTAAAATCTTCCGCAAAAGGAAGTGACAACCAAAAGTTGAAAAGCCCCCTAAGGTTTGGCGTAGGCGCCGAGGGCGGAATTTGAACCCTCACCAAAGTGGAGACATCACCCGCGAATCCCTCTTTTTTTCTTTATAATGAAAGTTTAAATATTTGCTTCATGATGCTTGGCATGATTCCCTCGCTAAAAACTATTTCAATTTTTCATATGAAGCGCCGGGGAATAGGTTTATACCCTCGTTCACACCCTCGCAGCGATACCTTCATCGCTGGTGTAAATACTATCCCTCGCGAAAGCGTCTCTCGCTCTTTCGTCTTTCAAGGAATTTCTTATCATATTTAAATTGCTTTTTTATCAAACAGGCATTCAGGTGTTTGAGATCTGCATCAAGTTTAACTGCCAGAAAATCCCTCTTTGCTTCTAATTTTGTGTCAACAGAATCAGTGCTTGGATTCCAGAGCATTATTCCAATACAATCAAAATCGTAAGTTTTTGCTGCCTGTTCCTGCCCGTAAGGGTATCTATATCCTGATTGCATGTTGCGAAACATTTTGAGTAATCTTGTTGCTTCTTCTATTTTAGCATTAGTTGAAGAAACATTGCCACCAATTAAAGTTGGAGATAATCCAATGACCAGATAACTTCTGTTAACTCCGTGGTTTAAATATAGAAGCATCTGCCCCATGCCTGAATATAAGGGTTTGAAGTCCACACCTTTCAATCTCTTGTTATATTTTAACAACTTTAATTCATAACCAACAGCACTTTGTCCTTCTATACTCAACAAATCTATTTCTGGAGATATCGATATTGTTGAAATCTGTTTAACCTTGGCGAATTGACCTATCTTATGTTTTACCATCAGATGAGCTAACAAGTCATCTTCGTTAGAAATCTCCGAAAGCCCATTCAATTAATATCCCAGGAATCTACTCGGTTTTCGGACACTTAAATTTTTTCCAATCATTTTAAAAATTTATTATGCGAATATTCTCAAGTATATCTAATTACAATATTGTCTTTATAGATCTGTACTTTGTGACTAAGAGTTGGATGTCTAAAATATAAACTCGTATCAACCATGATACGAAAGCCCAGCAATTTAGCATCTAAGCAAAAATGAATATCTACGCACAGAAGAAGATTATGATCATAAGAATTCACATGACATCTCAATCGTTTTAAAACCCTTTTTTCAATAAAACATAAGGCAAAACTACAAGAATCAACTTCGATTTTCATGAATGGAAGACGTAAGATCCTATTTTCATTCAAAAAATTTTGTCCAACATTAATAAAGCATTTACTCATAGAATCAAACGAGAAAGCATTAATAACGGGAATTAACCTGCCTTTTTCTGGGATTATGAAAGCGGTTATTCCGCCGCAAATATTAGCTGCGTATACTCTATTCATAAAGAGCAATTTATGTATCGAATCATTAGGAAAGATGATGTCACTATCTATGTTAATGATATCTGTTTTAGCATGCTCAAATAAAGCGTTCATAACGTTAGCTATTTGGAGGTCTTTTTTCTCTATTTGCGAAAGTCTAGGGACATCAATCAATTTGACAGAATGATAATCAGGCCCATTCTTTTTCAGAAAGCTTGAGAGCAACTGCCTAGTATGATCAATACTTCCGTTATCAGCCCATAATAGATTAATGCATTTCTTCGGATAATCAAGATTAGTTAAACAATCCAAATAATTGGAAACGTTTTCTTCAGAGTTATAAAAAGCTGTTGTTATCGTGATCTTTTTTCTTGACTTCAAAAAGCCACCAGCTATGAACCCGATGTTAGTTTGTAGGAAGAAATATTCAAAAGTTCTCGTTCTCTAGAAACCGTATCTGAACATGGATCTAAATAAAAAATTCTTAGTCCAAACACGCTAATATCACTCTAGTATCTCAGGTAATCATAAATTTAAACATATTTTATGCTTTTGAGGAGCGCCAGGAGTGGGATTTGAACCTACTCCACCGTGGAGATATCTCCCGCAAAATGACGAAGTAAGCTAGTTATCTTATTCCTCTTCTCTAAAAGATAGATACGTCAAACTGGCTTATAAAAAGTGATAGAAGTTAGCTCTATTTCTTCGTGCTTTCTTCTTTCCTTTCTCTCTGTATCTTCATGTTTTGCAAAGCCATTTCCTTGTAGTGCGAAATGTCCTCAGTCCGAACCCTTGTGAAAATATCTTGAAATTTCTCGAAATCTGCCAAGCGATAGTAGACTTGTCTGATTTCTAACTCACTTATTTTCTGTGCATAGAAAACGTTACCTTCTGGAACAACGACAACCAGAATGGAGTCGTTCCAGAACTCTTTATAATTCTCAATCAATCTGGGTTTGATTCTCGGTGGTGAATATGCACGCATTTTCACTTCAACGAGCATTAGGTCTTTCTTCTGTTCGTCATAGACAAGCAAGTCTGGCGATGACCTTATTCTGCGAACCGTCTTCGAGTTTCTTGTATCTTTCGTAAGTTTCGACTTGACATCTGAAAACATGCTTTCATATCCATAAGGATAGACTGTATAGCCCGACTTTTGGAGCATGACCTTAACTATGTCCTTATATGCATTTCCTTTCAACATATCATCGTAGAACGTGCTTTCGTCAGACCCGCTCAACTTATTTTTCACCATCAAGTGCTAATTGCAATTAGTTACTTCGATTCAGCTATAACTTTTCCGCAAAATCAAAAAATGGCTCGAAGGTCTGGTTTTACTTGAAACTGTCTTCAATGGTCTTCTTTTCGTCTTCCGTTAATCCGTAAATCTGGTAAACTTGCTCATCAATTTCGGAGTCAGTTTTCTTTATCTCATTTTCTATTTTCGAATATTCATCAGTTCTTTTGCCGCCAATTTCGTTGAGACGCTTATTTAGGGAGAGCATTTTCTCAACAAGCCCAACTGATGTTCTTTGTTCTATCACAGAAATCTTCTTAATTGGAAGCCCTCGCAAGTCTTCGGGTTTTATGTTCACATCTCTGAAGAATTGACGATAGAACCAGTTCATAAGTTTTGAATTAAGGATTGCCAACACATATTCAACCGAATAGCCCTCTTTTACTATGATGTTTGTGAGACCCGAATTGTTGTAATACTCATCAATTGGGTCAATGAAAGTCGATACGATTCTCGTCTTGAGCTTTGGATTTCTGATACGCTGAACAACTAAATGTGGAAGTGTGAAGAATTTTGGGTCTCGTGGTCTTGACAACCAATCGCCATATTTTACCCACTTTCCACTTTGCCAATTTGCCCAATATCTTCCAATGTCACTACCGACTAGCTCCTTTTTGTATTCACTCCCTTTCTTTGTGTCTGAATGCCATATTCTATTCTCAACTATCTCTGTTCCTTTCACTTCGCCATACTTTTTTATGAGTTCACTTTTGGCGTAAGGGTTTATTCCCCTACACATTTCAGATATGTCTCCTAATGAAACACAACCAACCTTGATTTTGTCAACCAAAACATTGCGGCTTTGATAGATATTGAACAGACAACGCTCGTCTGTCATCCAATCGTTCTGTATTGCCTTAAATTCACTTTCAAAGACGTTTTGCAGAAGATTTCCGAGTCGTGCGTCCTTGCCTAGAATAGAGACAGCTACGGTGTTCTTTCGTCTCACGGCATCATTTGGTTCTTTTTGCAAGATGATTATACAAGTGTCGACATTCGCTTCTGCGAAAACAGCTTGGGGCAAGCCGATTATCTTGATTATGGAACATGTGGAAAGTATCAAATCTCTAAGGTCTTTTGTTTGGTGGTTCGTAAGCCAAGTGTCGGGAGTTATGAAACCCAAGAATCCCCCATCAACGAGAAGTCTTACCGAACGTTCTATGAAATAATAGTATGAATCGTATCGCCCAGTTGCTGATTTAAAAGCCTTCTTAATGAAGTCTTTTTCATTGTTGGAAAAAGATGCACCGTATGGTGGATTGCCTATAATTACGTCAAAACCACCTTTATCTATTATTTCCTTAAACTGTTCTTTCCATTTGAAGGCTTTCTCGCCCGCCACGTTCTCATCATCGATTAGGGAATTGCCGCATTTGATGTTTTGCTCCAATATCGGAAGTCTAGAACTCTTTTCTGCAATCTTAAGCAAAAGGTTAAGCTGTGCAATTTCAACCGCTTGTTTGTCTAAATCCACACCAAAAATGTTATTCTGAAGAATCTTCACTTTTCTTGTGAATGTCGTGCCAGTCTCTAGGTCCAGTTGTGTTTGACTGTAGTTCTCATCGTTTTTGCGATATTGTTCATTGAAAACGTCAAAAGCCTTAATCAGAAAACTGCCAGAACCGCACGCTGGGTCTAGAACCTTTATTCGTTCGGCATCAATGCTCTCTTTCTTCAGTAGTTCGCCCAGCGTGCTTCTGACTATGTAGTCAACGACGTAAGTTGGCGTATAGTAAATTCCTTGTTCCTTTTTGTGAATGTGGTTCTCGGTAAGTGTCGCTCTTTTTTCAGTCTTCTTGAGAATATGACTTAGGTATTGCTCATAAACCGTTCCCAAAACATCAGCGTCAATAATTGAGAAATCATAGGAAATAGACTGGTCCTTTGTCCGATACAGACACTCTATCAGTTCTCTCATAACGCTGTCGTCAATGTCAAGTGTATCGCACAAGTGAACCTTTTTTAGGTCTGTTAGGTCAAACGTGAACAGCTTACTATCGTAGTGCTTGTCATAGTAAGCGAAGACTTCCTTGAGTTTTTTCCATACTTTTGTTTCATTTCTAGCTTCCCATAGCTTCTTTTCTTCTAGTCCCCTGTCTTCACAATTTCTTATGAAAATCAGTCTGTCCAAAACTCTTTGAATTGACTCGTCAAGTTCTGCTTGCGTGAGTTTCTTAGATTGGTTGAGTTTTGTTACGTTTTTCGAAAGCATATCTCTGAATTTCGTGAAATCGTTCAAGAGTTGCTTATCTACGCTTGCCTTTTTCGTTTTCTTGCCATATTTCTCAGCTAACTTGTCTAACAGACCTTGCTCAAAACTCTCTTTTGGCAGAAGCCACAAATCCTCAAATCTGTCCACAAACTCGTTGCATTTAATCGTCATGAAGTGACTAGAAAAATAGTAAGGAGTTTCCCATTCTGCATTCAGTATTTTTACCGTTTCAAAATTGGTTAGGACAGCCCAAGGGCATCTCTTGTAATAGGCATAGTTCACCGCCTGCTCGAAGAATTTCTGATTATCCAAGTCCTCTCTGAGAGCCTTTGCTTCTAGGAAGAACTTGGGGACATCGTTAATTCTAAAACCGTAGTCAACCCAGCCCTTAGATATTTTCTCTTCTGCCGTGACATCTTCCTCAAAATTCCATCCTAAGACACGTTCAAAAAGAGGGCGAATAAGGTCTTTCTTTGTCATTTCTTCCTCTTTAGATTTGATGTCCCTCTCTTTCTGGATGATTCTGTCGTATTTTTCCAGAAGAAGCTTGACTTCCTCTCTTGCATTATCCTTGTTCATTTTTGCTACCCTCTAGAAGTTTGATGGTTTCCCATTTGACACGATTCTGTTCAACTGCTTCTTTTATTCTTCTCTGCCCGTAGGTAAGCGAAGCACTCTTTCCGCATTTCACATCAGCTAAGACTACCGTAATCTGTTGCTCTCCCATTCCTTCTTTAACATCAGTATAACCGTCAAATATTACGTAGTCTATCGGAGAGCCGATGAACCTAGCGTCAGAAGGATTATACTTGAACTGCTCAAGAAACGGAACAATCTGCTCGCTTATTCTTCCTTTCAAGGATGCTCGGCTACTGTCCAAAACGTCTTTTCTGAAACCATCCTTTATTTCCATAAACCTTTTTTCTGCTCTGACTTCAATCTCTCGAAACAATACGCCCCTTTCTTTTCTTAGATATAGCACATATGCGACTAGCAAGACAGCGACAATGAAAAGGAATACAGCCTCTATTTCATACAAAGTTGATTCCTTCATTTCATGGGTTTCAGTTTCGAAAGAATCGTTTCGTTAAGTTTCGTTCGTTCCTCGTCCTTCAGTCCCTCAAGCTTCAACTCTCTTGTCAGTATTTGCCCTGCCAGTTTCACAGCTTGGTCATGTGACAAATCTAGCCAATAACAAACACCGTAAAAAATCGCTCCATTGACAACTTCGGTGTAGTTATAATCCTGCCCCACTAGAAGCAGAATCCCTCTAACAACATTGATTATTTGGTCAAGTTTTTCGTCAATCGTTACTGTGCGTCTGCTCATATCTTCACCCGAGATTCTCTGATGTAGAGATGAATAGAGTCTACTAATAAATCTTTCGCTCGGCTGGTACTGTTAAGTTATTTGACCCAATGAATAGACATAAATTTTAGTCGCCTATTAGAATACTTACATGTCGCCTATCCCGAAATACACGTTGTACCTTGATTCATGCGGTGACCCTGGGTGGAACAAACCGTTTGGGAGAAGTCCGATTAGGTACTATGTTGTTGCGGGATTAGCATTAACAACTGATGCTGACCTAGAAGCGAATACAGAAGTTGAGCGAATTTTAAGTAAGTATCTAAGCCACGCTCAATGGCTAGGGTTTGAACGTGAATTATGCTATCATCATCTTATTCAAGGAAAAGGTGCATATGGAAAACTGGCACATCCGCAACGACTTGCTATGGCAAACGAAGTCTTTGACCTTATTCTAAAGCTAAAACCAGTTCTGTTTGCTTCAGTGATAAACAAGGCGGAACTAAAACAAAGGTACGGAGTTAATGCTCATGACCCTAAACTACTGGCTATTCGAGCAACTATTCACAGATTTGGAATGTGCCTGAAATGTCAGGGTAATGCGGTCGGAGATGTTATGATGGATGCGGAAGAATATCGAAAAGACCATCTTATTCAAGAATTGGTTAAAACATTCAAAACCCAAGGCGTAATGATAAGGGGCTGGAATTATCAACCGTTTTATAATGATAAACTGGAGCGTATTTTGAACACCATTTCCTTTGCTGATTCAGCTACATGCGCGGGTATCCAACTTGCTGATTTCTGTTGTAGAACAACATGGCAACATTATGAAGAAAACAAGAGCAACAGGTTTGCTCAACTTTCTCCATTGTGGGACAGATACAATAACAGAATATACGAGCCATCTTTGATTCCAAAACCGATAATAAGATGAGTGTTCGGAAAGGCGGGTCACCCTTTCGGGTGGCCCGACGAGTCATCACGACTCTCCTTTGCCTTAGCATATACCTTACGTCATTGGATGTAAAAAAGCTTTTGCATATCCGATACTGTTAAGTTATTTGTCATGGTTAGTCGTCAACTGTCCGATTCAAAGGCTATACCCATAGATTCTTATACCGATAGTAACAACTTCAGATTCGGTGGTCTGTATGCCTTACAAACTAAGCAGTATGGAAGCTCTAAGAAACGAGAAAATCGATGCTGTTGTTACCCAAAAGAGACCTGGCGTGTATGCTCTAGACAAATCTACGACGGACGGATTTCAAGTCAGTTATGTCGGAAGAGCTGATGACGATGTAAACAAGCGTCTTAAAGATTGGGTTGGAAAGTACAAGTTCTTTGAATTTGACTACGCAACTTCCCCCAAAGATGCTTATGAAAAAGAATGTGAATTATGGCATGACTTCGGTGGCGCACAAGGAAAGTTAGACAATAAAATCCATCCTGATTGCCCAGAAGGAACAAACTGGAAATGCCCAAACCCTAAATGCGACAAGTCTAAATAGATAGACAGCTTTGCTTACTTGATTTTCACCTTTTCCTTAATTCGCTTTTCATATTCCTCTTGCATTATGATACCCTTTTCTTCATTTTGATTTGTAAAGAGCCTTTGCTTTGAAGAGGGTTTGGTTTCAATTGAAGGTCTGCAACAATATAATCTACCTCATAATCTTGAAAGGCAAGCATGAACTTGTCTATTGCTTGTTTTGCCGTCTTTCCCATAATCTCCATTGCCTTATTTCCAGCAACGTCCATTAGCTTTCCCATAAAATCATCTCTAGTTTGTCTTCTGTTGCTGTGCCGATTAAAGATTTCTGTTTTTTGAAGGATGGTCTTTCATATAAGTTAGCCATCGAAGCAATAGAGCCAATGCAACCGTGATAGCGATGCCCCACCAAACCCTTGGCATAATACTTGTAAAGGAAGAACTACTGAAGGAATCATAGAGAACTTGAACAGAGAAGGCTAGTGCAACACCCCAGAGCGTCAAAATAACATCTTTAAGCTCGATTTTACCTTTAGACACACTTTCACCTCTTTTCAAATATGTTCATAGATGGATAATTAGTTTTTCTGTTCTACGCTTTCGACATATTCTTTATGCTGTCTGGATTCCTTACTGAACAGACCATTAGAAAACAACAAAAGAGGTGATAAAATGAAAGAGAAAGAGATTCCTGAATACGCTAGAGACTTTCTAGAAACTCTGATAAGAGTTAGAAGCAAAATACAAACAGAAGAGGACAAGAAATCTTTTGACAAAACTGTATCTGTGTTTTTTGAAGCGTTAAGAGAAGAGATAGAAGCACAGCAAAAGAGGTGATAAGGAGATGATGTTCAAGAAAGACCTAATAGACTTGATACTGGCTGGAAAGAACTGTTTGTTTTTCCTTATTCAAAGTTCATAAGACTTTAATTTTGACCTATAATAGATAACACAAAAGGCATTGAAATGAACAAAGCTAAGAAAATTCAACTGTTTGTGATAGTGGTATTGGCAGTTGTTACTGTACTGCTGTTACTTATGTACACGTGGATAGTTGCATTCTTTTTTGTCGCCATCGCAATTGCAATATATGCTTTCTATGCCATCGCAAAGTATGGTGTAGAGCATCCAGACCGAGTAGTTATAGTGATTTGAGGTTAGCCGTTATTTACTCCATAGAAGGCTTCCTCTTCCACTCCCTAGCCTATCTATATTGTAATAGTTAACTTCATGCTTCTCAAAGTTCCAACAAGAAAACAGATACCTCTCTGCAAGATGAAACAAAGTATACAATAGGTAGAGTTAGTCTTCATTATTCTTAGTATGTATCTTCGATTGAAAAGACTTTTGAATAAAACCACATGTTAAATATTGAGGACTTAAAATGAAACTTCCTGTTGAGCTTGTTCCCAAGACAGCATGGAATAAGTCTCTTAGTGAGTTATTACCGAGAAAGGTTTGGAATGGAATAAGAGAGAACGTTATTAGAGATAACGGAAAGAAATGTCAAATCTGTGATGAGATAGAGGGAACAATGAGCCTTCACGAAATATGGAGTTATGATGATTTAAAACATGTTCAAAAACTCGATGGATTCATTCTTTTATGTAGTTTGTGCCACCATGTTAAACATATTGGTTTAGCTGGAATACTCGCAAAACAAGGAAAGCTCGATTTTAATAAAGTGATAAAACACTTCTGTTCGGTTAATTGTTGCTCTGAAAAAGAATTTAAAGAGCATATGAAAGATGCCTTTGCGATTTGGAGAGAACGCTCTCAATATCAATGGACACAAGATTTTGGCAAATATAGAGAGTACATTAAGACTAAGGCTTAAGGAAATGTTTCTTTCGGAGATGTTGAAACTCCATATTCAATAGAGGTAGATAGACAACTCCATAAATCCCAAGTGAAATAGACTCCATTTTTGATAGAGAACCAAGAATCATAGTGAGAAGATTTTTTTAAACTCTTTCTTGTTCCCTCTCCCTTGTCTACATGGTTAACCTTGATGGAAATGAGATTAATCTCTGCAAGTTGTTTGATAGGAGAATGGAGTGAAGTTGTTTAGATATTCACTTTACATTCATCAAGAGTCAAGAGAGTGATAGCACAAGCCATGTAAAAGACCATAGTTGACTATCCTAACAGGATAATCTAAACGAACAATCCAGAAAGAAAAAGAATAAACAAGCATAAGACCGCATCCTCAGCATTCAAATTTAAACAGAGATAGAAAGGAGACCATATTATACTAATAGCGTAGGATATCCATAGAGGAGACACAGTATCAATCTGAACACAGTTGTCCAAGAACAGAGAGACTTGAAGAGAGGCACTATGTACTATATTACTGTTTGAGTGTGTCTTTCTAAAGCTAAATAAAGTACATAGAGTATATTGAAACGGTGTTTAGATGAGACTACTTTTTGAGGGTTTGACAAGGAAACTCAGACTCACTAAGGAAAGGCTTCAGAAATTCGAAGATTGGATTGAGAATGCGAACAAGGCAAATAACACGAAATCATTGGATGCAAGAACAAATCAGTACGATAAAGCTGAGGAGCTAATTACCTTCTATACATTTGCACCCATCGACTTAAGAAAAGACAAGGCGAATGTGATCCAAGAGGTATTGAAACTGGCAAACATACGTGTGCAGTTGGAAGGAGAAATCAGGCTTGATTTTGAAAGACAGTTTGAGCCTTCGAAAGATTATTTGAAATGGTTAGAAAATGAGGTTGTGAAGCATCCAGTGAAGTACATCAGAAAGCAAGGACTGGAGCATATAGCAAATGGTAAGCCGTTGGAAACAAACACTCATGTTGATGTTGTTTTGGAGTCAGACAATTTCCTAGTATTGGTAGAAATGAAGTTTACTTCTGACATTTCTACTCAAACAACATTTAACGTAAATAGAAACCAGTTAGCACGAATGATTGATGTCGGTATCTCAGAAGCCGAGAGAAATGGCAAGAAGATTATAGTATTGCTGTGTTCTCCGTCAGAATTCTATCAGAAAAGAAGCAGATTTTTCTACTACAAGATTCAGGAGTACTCTGACTTTCGAAAAATTGAGGAAGACATAGGTTGGAGAGACATCGATAAGGTCAGACAATGTTTACTTGCAGTAGGCTGGCTTCCTCTAGAAAAAGTGGTCGATGTCATATACAGAGACTTCGACTCTCCAGACTTAGATGAAGCGATGAGCTTTTTCAAAGAGAGAAACTTGACATTAAAACTTTGAAAGAATGGCACAGGATTCTCTGCATCCAAGAATCAAAAGAAGAACTTGGACAGTCGTGAGAGAGAATATGCAAGTTATGGTTTAAGAGGTTCTTATCTAGTTATCATCCAATTATATTCATCAACAATTCTGGCAAGCGTTCTATTATCACATCTGGCTCTAAGTTCTTTCTCGATTTCGTCAAGTTGTTTTCCACTTTCTTTTTGGTGGTCGTTCAGAGCTTCTTTGATTTCCTTTTGTGCATCTTTGAGAAATTCCAGATACCCTTCGGCTGTAGTGCTCACACGGAAGTTTCTTTTTTTGTACTTTTTCACGATTTCATTGTCCCACATAACAAAAATCTCTGGATTAAGCAAATGCAAGATTTTTGAGAGAGTTGTCGGGCTTCCCAAATATGGAAAAGGGTCTAATTTGCCATAAATGGTTCTAATTGCGTTAGAAATCGTGTTTTCGTTGAAATTCGTCGTCAAGAACTTCCTATCTCTAAGCTCCCGAAATTCCTTTTCCAAGCTGCGCAACGTTTCACCTAATTTCTTCCACTCAAGGTCTTTCCTACCCACTACTCTGTTCATCATACCCCAGTTGATGAGAAATAGTCTAATTATCCGCCGTATGTGTTTGGCATCATCTATCTTGCTTATATCTTCCTGCACTTCTCCAAGTTTCTCAATAGCTCCAAAATAGATACACTCAGTTAATTCATATTCCTCTTCAAGTTTGCTAACGTTATCAATGAGGTCTTTGTATTTCATATGAGATGCTTCTGTTCAGATTATTATTTAACTTTTGCCAAAAATAGCCCAAAGCATTAAATCGTTTTTCTGTTCTACGATTTCGACACATTGTTTATTAGCTAGTTAGTGCATGTCATCTATGGTATATCAACGCTAATGAGGGTTTGCACCCGCAAGCTCACTTTCTTTTCTAATTAGGTCTTAGTGCACGCGGTTTTTTTCCAGAATCCTTTTATGAGTTTGTTGCAATCAACAGCGTTTTTGGCAATGTTCATCTCTTTTTGGAAGTAGACAGGTAGTTGCTGTTTGATGTTTGGATGTGCGACGCGTGCGTCCAAGATTACTATGCATCCTTTGTCATTAGCTGATCGGTGGGCTCGTCCACAAGTTTGAATCAATCGGAGAATTGCGGGAGCTGAATAAGCATATGTTCTGCCTTTCTGAGGGAATTGATGTTCAAGATGTTCCATCAAGGCTTTTTGATAAACGTCCCACGTGGCGTAAGGTAGACCTACAGCGACAACGCAAGTTAAAATATTGTTGGGATAATCAATTCCTTCGCTGAGTTTGCCTCCCATGACTCCGAACAGC
>Ga0315282_10010033_pt1 | contig 14952 bp, 14 predicted proteins | sample YL17G07_20_MG_FD_203693 | JGI IMG/M metagenome (GOLD analysis project Ga0315282, IMG submission 203693) | Sediment microbial communities from Yellowstone Lake, YNP, Wyoming, USA - YL17G07_20 | ecosystem: Environmental > Aquatic > Freshwater > Lake > Sediment | place: USA: Wyoming | collected... | reverse complement strand
TTCAGAAAGCCTTTGTGGAGCATTATGGGGTGCAATGCGGGTTTTGCACTCCTGCAATGATCCTAACAGCCAAGGCATTGCTGGATAAGAATCCAAATCCTAATGAGAACGAAATCAGGGAAGCCATAAACGGGGTAATATGTCGATGTACCGGTTACGTACAGATTGTTGAATCCATTCAGGCTGCGGCCAACGAGATGAGAGGGGCCAATGAGTAAAGACGAATTTGAGTACATCGGAAAGTCCATCCCGCCTAAGGAGCTGTATGAAAAAGTGAAGGGAAAGTTTCAGTATGTAGGCGACATGCATGCTGACCTTTACGGGAAAATCCTCAGGAGCCCCCATCCCCATGCCCGAATTAGGCACATTGATACAAGCAGAGTTGAGAAATTAACAGGCGTCGAAGCGGTATTAACCCACAAGGACGTCCCTTCCCGGAAATTACCAAGGCGCGATCAGAGGGGGTGTTACATCCTTGAAGATCATGTGCGCTTTGTCGGGGACGAAGTGGCTGCGGTTGCAGCCAGGACAAGAGCGATTGCAGAAGAGGCATTGGATCTGTTCAAAATTGATTATGATATTTTGCCTTCAGTTTTCGACCCTGAGGAAGCTGCGAGAACAGATGCTCCCCAGCTCTATCCGGGCGGAAATGTTTACGGGCCTCAATTCGGTACGATGGTCGAAGAGGGGCTAAACGAACCTGTCGTCATGGAATGGGGGAACATTGAAGAGGGCTTCAAGGAAGCAGATGTGGTAATTGAAGATAAGGTTGAGGTCAGGCCCCAGATCCATTCGCCGATTGAACCTCACATTTGTATTGCCAGTTGGAAAGGAGATGAACTCACTCTCTGGACTGCAACACAGTGTCCATATGAAGTTCGAGCGAGCATTGCCTATGCTTTAGGGATGCCCGAAGGTAAGGTAAGAGTGATGTACGGGGCGATCGGGGGAGGATTTGGGGGCAAATACGTAGCAAGATACCAGGCGATCGCTGCCCTGCTCTCAAAGAAGGCAGGTGGAAAGTCGACTAAAATTGTGTTGACAAGGGAAGAAGACCTGTGTCACGCCAGTCGGGCTGGGGCTAAAATCAGTGTAAGGATAGGGGCCAAGAGGACTGGTGCGATTACAGCCATTTTTCTCAGGGCTTATTTTAGTATCGGGGGATACGGCAATCTGATTGGTGGATGCGGTCGTTTTAGTGAGGAATCTCCTGCCCTTGCATACAAGTACCCGAACGCGCGCTTTGAAGGATGGGATGTACACACCAATCATATCACCAGTCAGCCTTGTCGCGGAGTAGCTTTACCAACTCTGACGTTCGCCGTAGAGCAAGTGATTGACCAGGTTGCAGAAGAATTGGACATGGATCCGTTGGAATTTAGGTTGAGGAATCTACCTCAAAGCAATGACATGATGCCCTTAAAACCTCACAAAAGAACTATCTACCCGAGAGGTAGACTCGATGCCTATCCGGCTAAGCAGATACTGAAGGAGACGGCGAAGAGAATAGGCTGGGAAACCCGGAAGGAAGGCCGACAACAAATAATTTCCGGGGCAAAAAGAAGAGGAATTGGTATCGCTGCATCTCAAGGCTGGGGTGGTTTTTGCCTGGGTGGGCTGGTTAACGTAACGGTGATCTTAAACAATGACGGCTCCGTGCATATTTTATCCGGACACAGTGACTTAGGAACCGGCAGCAATACGACGCTACGCCAGATCGCGGCAGAAGCGTTAGGAATATCCCTTGATGAGGTGACAATAGGGACAGGAGATACAACAATCGGCCATTTGGATCTGACCGGAGCAAAGGGAAGTCGCAGCCTAACGACGACGGGACACTTTATTCTAGTTGCCATTGAAGAAGTGAAGAGGAAGATTCGAAAAATGTCAGCTCCTCTGCTGAAAGCTAATGTTGATGAGATAGAGGTAAGAGGGAAAAAGGCTTATGTAAAGGGGGAGGAAGAACGCGCTATTCCCTTGACAAACCTTTTGACTTCAACAGTTAAGTCTACGGTTGGGGGAGATCCGAAAGATTGGATACTGATGAAGGGGACCATGTGGCCGATGAGTTCACCGGGAAAGAAAACGAGAAATCCTATTGCTTTGGCAACTGAGGTCGAGGTGGACGTGGAGACCGGTGAGGTCAGGCCTTTAAAAATTGTCACGGGAAATTGCCCTGGTCGGATGATCAATCCGACTATTGTGAGAGGGCAATACAATGGCGGGGCAACGATGACATTAGGAATGGCGCTATGGGAGGAGTTCAAATATGACGAAAAAAATTCCGTTTACGAACATGCAAGCCTCACCGACTATAAGGTACCACGAGCCATGGATGTCCCTCCTATTGAAAACGTTATTATAGAGGAAGTGGTGGAACGTCCGCTGGATGTCGGTGGTCCATACGGTGCAAGAGGTATTGGTGAGATAGCTGCAATAGGGGTTGTCGCGTCAGTCGCCAATGCCATTTACAATGCCACAGGGGTGAGGGTGAGGCAAAGCCCGATGACGGCCGAGAAAATCTTTGAAGCCATAAAGAGCGGAAAGGACGGTCGAAGATGAAATTCCCGAGAGAGATGACAAGAGTCTTAAGAGAGTTCGGTTACTTCGGTCCCTCTAAGATAGATGATGCTGTCTCAGCACTCGGAGAATTGGGCAGCAGGGTAATGATTTTGGCAGGAGGTACTGATGTCCTGAATCAAATGAAGCTGAGACAGGTCAACCCAGAATTTCTTCTCAATATAAAGAACATCAAAGAGCTGGCGTACCTTAAACATAATGGGGGATTAGAGATCGGGCCTTTGACGACCATTACCGCAATCAGAGAGTCCGAACGGGTGAGAAAAAGATACCCCTCCCTTTACGATGCAGCAGAGTGGTTTGGTACGCCTCAGATCAGAAATATGGCAACGGTGGGGGGCAACGTTTGTAGAAGTTCGCCCTCCTCGGATATGGTTGTTCCCTTAATGGCATTGGATGGCATGCTTAGACTGGTCGGCCCCAAAGGAGTGAGAACGATTCCGATGGAGGAGTTTGTAACTGGGTCCGGAGGAAATGTGTTGGATTGCGAAATCCTCGCGGAAATCATCGTCCCTCAACAAGAAGAACCCTTTGGCACGGCATTTATAAAATTGAAAAGGTCCTCCGCTGATTTAGCAAAGGTCAGCTGCGCGGTTAGAATAAGGATGAAAGATGGTCAATGCGAGGACATACGAATTGTTCTTGGCGCCGTATCGGACAAGGTATTTCGAGCAAAAGCTGCGGAAGAAGTAATGAGAGGAGAAAAGATTACGGATGCGGTGATCGAAGAGGCAGGGAAGAGAGCGAGTCAAGAAGCCCGGCCGATAACAGATGTCCGCTCAACCGCTGAATACAGGATGCAGATGATCAGCGTTTTAACCAAAAGAATGATCTATACGTCCCTTGAGAGACTGCGCCAGCGAGAGGATAAATAGATATTCTGTGAGAAAGGAGAGGGGATGAGAAGGACGGATGTACACCTACCCGAGGTAAAGGCAATGTATGATGCAACGCTCCTCGAGATTCTTCCCGATTATGGATTCGGAGGAAAACAACTCACCCATGCCGTTGTGACGGAAGGAGGAAAGGTTCTTAGAATGTCCGGGTTCCCAGCAATAGGCGATCATGGGGTTGTGGGCAAAGGAGATATAGGGATTCAGACAACCCAAGCTCTTGAGTTGGTCAAGCTCACTGTAGAACGTGCGGGCGGAACATGGGACGATATCATCCACTTGACCTTTTACTTTACCGATCGTAAACAATTCTGTGAGACAGGATTACCAGCACGGTGGGCATTCTTTAAAAAACATTCCAAAACAGGCAGATCTCCCTGTATTACAAGTATTGGCGTGAAGGAGTTGATGCACCCAGACTATTTGATAGAGATCGAAGCCGTCGCAGTGTGGGACTAAGCAGGCAAATATATCTCTTTAAAGTCGAGCGATGTATAGGAAGCAAAGGATCGATCTTAACTGTTGCTGAAGTGATGATGGGTAATATCCATGAGCAAAGGGGAACTTAAATACGTCGGGAAGTCAATTGCCCCCAGAGAACTATTCGATAAAGTTACGGGAAAATTTCAATATGTGGGGGACATGCCAGCCGAGCTTTACGGAAAAATTTTAAGAAGCCCCCATCCCCATGCCCGCATCAAACATATCGATACAAGCAGGGTCGAGAAATTGAGTGGGGTCGAAGCGGTACTAACCCACGGGGATGTTCCACCCCGAAAATTGCCACGGCGGGACCAGAGGGCGTGCTATATCCTGGAAGATCATGTTCGTTTTGTAGGAGATGAAGTGGCGGCCGTGGCTGCCAGCACAAGGGCGATCGCCGAAGAGGCGCTGGACCTCTTTAAGGTAGAGTATGAGATCTTGCCCGCTGTTTTCGATCCTGAGGAGGGGGCAAAGCCGGAAGCTCCTCAGTTGTACCCCGGAGGAAATGTTTATGGTCCGCAGTTCGGGATGATGGTTGAAAAGGGATTAAATGAACCCGTGATCATGGAATGGGGAGATATCGAAGGGGGCTTCAAGGAAGCAGACGAGATCATCGAAGATAGCGTGGAGGTGAAGCCTCAGATCCATTCGCCGATTGAGCCTCACATCTGCATTGCAAGCTGGAAGAGAGATGAGCTGACCCTCTGGACGGCAACTCAATCTCCCTATGAGGTTCGTATGAGTATTGCCCACGCCCTGGGCATGCCGGAAGGCAAAGTAAGGGTTATTTATGGGGCCATTGGAGGGGGGTTCGGGTCGAAATATATAGAGCGTTACCAACCGATCGCAGCATTGCTGTCGAAAAAAGCCGGCGGAAAGTCAACCAAGATTGTTCTGACAAGGGAAGAAGAGTTGTGCCATGCCGGTCGCGCCGGCGCAAAGATTCATGTAAAGATAGGTGTGAAGAAAGATGGGACGATCACAGCGATATACTTGAAGGGTTTTTTTAATTTGGGGGGCTACGGGAATATTATCGGCGGATGCGGACGCTTTGGCGAAGAATCTCCCTGTCTTGCCTACAAGTATCAAAATGCTCGTTTTGAGGGATGGGATGTCCACACCAACCATATCACCAGTCAGCCATGCCGCGGGGTGGCGCTGCCTACGCTCACTTTCGCGATGGAAAATGTGATTGATCAAGCCGCAGAAAGATTAAACATGGCTCCCGTCGAATTCAGGTTAAGAAATTTGCCTGAAACCGATACCCTGATGCCTTTAAAACCCCACAAAAACCCCATCTATCCCAGAGCGGAACTCGACGCCTATCCCGCTCAACAGATCTTGAGGGACGTGGCGCAGAGGATTGAATTCGAAAGATTTCAGGGGTATCACCATCCTGTAGCTGTCGACGGGCCTAAGAGGCGGGGGTTGGGTATTAGTGCCTCCCAGGGCTGGGGAGGGTTTTGCACCGGAGGGTTTATTAACGAGACAGTGATTATAAACAATGACGGTTCAGTCCACATTCTGTCGGGCCATACGGATTTAGGAACTGGCAGCAACACAACACTCCGTCAGATTGCCGCAGAGGCACTGGGAGTACCGATTGAAGATGTGACGATGACCACCGGGGACACGACGATCGGCCATTTCGATATGATCGGGGCAAGAGGAAGTCGCAGCATGACAACGGCGGGGCATTTGATATTGGTAGCCATTGAACAGGCAAAAAATAAGATTCGTCAAATGGTAGCCCCACTGCTGGAAGTTGTGCCTGAGGAGATCGAGGTGAGAGGGAAGAAAGCCTACGTCAAAGGCGATGAAGAACGGGCTATTTTTCTGAGAGAACTTCTCACGTCGACCGTCAAGTGCACCGTCGGAGGCGACCCTAAGGATTGGTTGCTGATCAAAGGAACGATGTGGCCTCTGGTCGCTCCGGGAAAGAAGACAAGAAATCCAATCGCTGCGGCAAGCGAAGTTGAAGTAGACCTGGAAACCGGAGAGGTGAAACCCGTCAGATTGATAACGGGGAATTCTCCCGGCCGCATGATTAATCCGACGATTGTACGGGGGCAGTATACGGGTACCGCAGCCATGGTCTTAGGAATGGCTTTATGGGAAGAGTTTAGATACGACGAGAAAAATTCAGTTTACGAACACGTCAGCCTGGCAGACTATAAAATTCCCCGTGCACTGGACGTGCCCTTGATAGAAAATGTTATTATTGAAGAGTTCGTCGAACGTCCTCTCGACGAGGGAGGACCCTACGGGGCACGAGGCGTAGGAGAATTGGCGGGCCTCGGCGTTGTGGCATCGATCGCCAACGCAATTCACAACGCCACGGGGGCGAGGCTGAGGCAGACCCCCATGACTGCTGAAAAAGTGCTGGAAGCGATTCGAGAGCAAAGAAAAAAGTAGAGCAAAACCTGCGGAATGGGTTATAAGAGCAGAAAAGACTATGGATGATGTGATCGAAGAAGTAGGGAAGGGGCGAGAAGCCGAGCCCATGACAACGATCGTGCCCCCGAAGGGGCTGTAGAGAAAGGAGAGATGAGAAATGAAAAAAGCCATTTTAATCTTGACGGTTCTCTTTTTAAGCGGGGCCTTGGGAGCAGCGTGGGCTGCCGATTATCCGACAAAGCCCATTACCCTTTACGTGGGTTATGCCGCGGGCGGGGCTACGGATACAGCGGCGAGGATCGTTACCAATCAGGTCAATAAGTACTTAGAGCAGCCGATTATCGTCAACAATAAGCCGGGGGGTGGATCTGCGGTGGCAGCCGATTTCGTTGCAAAGTCTAAGCCGGATGGTTATACCCTCTTCAATTCCACCATCACCACGGTGATCCAGACTGTCATCAATCCCGCGAACCCTTTCAAGATGACTGAGTTCACACCCATCGTTGGGCTTTACAGCATGCCTTTGGTGATCGTCGTCAAGGCAGATTCAAAGTTCAATACCATCGAGGATCTGATCGATTTCGCCAAGAAGAACCCGAACAAATTGAATGTCGGTACGCCGGGAATGAATAGCGTGCACCATTTCGCCCTTGAGATTTTTAAGAGAGAGGCCAAGATTGAAGTGAATCATATTCCGTTTCAGGGGGATGCGCCCGGTGTTGTTGGAGTCATGGGCGGTCATGTGGATGCGGCCTTCCTCGGCGTGGTCGCTGTAGCAGAGCACATCAAGGGAGGGACGATGAAGGGACTAGCCATGACGACCTCCAAAAGGACCACTCAGTTTCCGAACCTACCCACTATGGCAGAGAAAGGTTTCTCAAACACAGCTAAGATTTTTTCATGGGGAGGCGTCTTTGCGCCCGCTGGTCTACCGGGACAGATTCTGGAGAAACTTTCCGGAGCCTATCAGAAAGCGGCGCCCAGCGCCGAGGTTGTTTCGCAACTCGAAAAGGTGGGATTCACGGCGACCTACATGAATGCAAAAGAGTTCGACCGTTTCGTAAAAGACGAGCATAAGAGGTTGTCCGATATTGCCCAGAGCGCACAGATGATCCAAAAATGAGGCGGTTAGATCTGCGCAGTTCTTTATTCTGGATGATCGTTTCGGCGATAACGATCTTCCTATCTTCTAAGTTTCCTTTCGGAAGTGTTGCCAATCCGGGAGCAGGATTTCTTCCACTCTTGGTCGGGGTGGTGATGTTCCTCCTCTCCCTGAGTCTGTTCATGCAACAACTTTTCAAAGAGGAAGAAGGAAGAAAGGCCCTTTGGGCCAAAGGTGGGACCACCAGGGTCCTCCTTATTCTGGCCTCCCTTCTTTTCTACGGACTCTTCCTTGAGAAGTTGGGATTCATACTCATGACCTTTCTCTTGATGGGCTTCCTCCTCTTGGCAATCGGAAAGGTCAGGAAGCCCGTGGTGGTTCTTCTTTCGTTGCTTTCGTCCCTCGGATGCTACGGGGTTTTCCAGCTCTGGCTGAATGTCCAGTTGCCAAAAGGCGTTTTCGGTTTCTAAAGCCTATGGAAGTTCTAAGTAGTGTTCTTCATGGTTTCCAAATCGTTCTAGATCCGGCCAATCTATTCTATTGCTTTCTGGGATGTCTGGTGGGGACACTCGTGGGCGTGCTTCCAGGGCTTGGAGCCCCGGCGGCAATTGCCTTATTGCTTCCCGGTACGTTTCGTATGAACCCGGTTTCTGCGACGATTATGCTGGCCGGAATCTATTATGGCTCTATGTACGGAGGATCAACCACCTCGATCCTTGTCAACATCCCGGGAGAGACAGCCTCCGTCGTAACCTGTCTGGATGGTTACCAGATGGCACGCAAGGGCCGCGCAGGCCCGGCCCTTGGAATGGCGGCTTTCGGGTCGTTCATTGCAGGAACCCTCGGGGTCTTTATTCTCGTTTTTCTCTCCCCTCCCTTAGCAAGGCTCGCCATTCAGTTCGGTCCGCCGGAATATTTTTCGTTGATGATTTTGGGACTCACCATCCTGACCTTCTTGACAAGGGGTTCCATGATTAAAGCCCTCATAATGGCGTGCTTCGGTTTGATTCTGGGATCGATCGGTACCGATGCGATTTCCGGTTCATATCGTTTTACTTTTAATCAATTGATTCTTTACGACGGAATTGGATTGGTTCCGGTTACGATGGGCCTGTTTGGGATTTCGGAAGTTCTTTTCCAGATCGAAGAAGGGGTAAAGAGGGATATTTTCGAGACGCGTGTCAAGGGGCTGTTGCCTACGTTGAAGGATTGGATGGACAGTAAGTGGGCGATTATAAGAGGGACTATCATTGGCTTCTTCCTGGGAATTCTTCCGGGAGGCGGCGCGGTGGTCGCTTCCTTTGCTTCTTATGCTCTGGAGAAGAAGTTCTCAAAGCACCCTGAAAAGTTTGGGACGGGTGTGATCGAGGGAGTGGCAGGCCCCGAGAGTGCGAATAATGCAGGCTCAACAGGCGCATTTATTCCCTTATTAACCTTAGGACTTCCATCCAATGTGGCAACGGCAGTTCTCTTGGGCGCCTTGATGATTTACGGATTGCAACCCGGCCCTCTGCTGATCAGGAATCATCCCGACCTCTTCTGGGGAGTGGTGGCAAGCATGTACGTCGGAAATGTGATGCTCCTGGTCCTGAATCTGCCCCTCATCGGGATTTGGGTCAAATTTCTTAAAATTCCTTATGCGATCCTCTTTCCTTTCATCCTTCTTTTTTCGATCATCGGCGTGTACAGTCTTAACAACAGCGTTGCGGAGATCATCATCATGGTCGGGTTCGGAATTCTCGGATACCTGATGAAGAAATTTGACTATGAAGGGGCTCCTCTCATTCTGGCCATGGTTCTGGGCCCCATGATGGAGAATGCATTGAGGCAATCATTAATGATTTCGAGAGGAAGTTTTCTTATCTTTTTCAGCCGCACCATATCATTGATCCTGTTTGGAACGGCGATTATTCTACTCCTCCTTCCCCTTTTAGGAAAATTCAGGAGGAGGGTGGCCATGGCGGAAAGTTAGCGAAATGTCCTTTTATGACCTAAGAGAATTTATGAAGCTCCTCCATTCCCAGGGGGAGCTGCAAAAAATTGAAACAAAAGTGGATCCTGGATGGGAAGTGGGAGCCATCTGCAGGGAGAATTTCGATCGGGGAGGACCGGCACTCCAATTCAATTGTGTCGGAAACCATTGTACTCCACTGGTTGTGGGTGTCCTCGGGAAAAGCAAACTTTATGGACTGGCTCTCGGCGTTCAACCTACATTGAAAGAGATTTATGGCAAGTGGCAGGATGCTTTTAGAAACCCAGTTAAGCCGGTCCTTGTCAAAACAGGCCCATGTAAAGAAGTAGAATCGGAGGAGATCAATCTCTACGAAGATCCATTTCCAGTCCCTCGATGGCATGTTCTCGATGGAGGGCTTTACCTCGGCACATTCCATCTGGTGATTTCAAAAGATCCTGAGAGCGGGTGGATAAATTGCGGGATGTACAGAAATCAAATTTTAGGAAAAGATCGACTTGGAATCCATCAAGCGAGCCCTAACCAGGATTTTGGAAAGATTTTTGAGAAGTGGAAGAGACTCAAGAAACCGATGCCCGTTGCCATTGCAATCGGTGTCAATCCTTATCTCAGCCTGGTCGCTGTCACCAAGATCCCTGTGGGTATGGATGAATACGATATCGCGGGAGGGTTAAGAGGATCTCCCATTGAGCTTGTTCATGCTGAGACATCGGATCTAATGGTTCCTGCCTGTGCGGAAATCATACTGGAGGGAGAAGTTCCGGTCGACGATTATTATCCTCAGGAAGGTCCATTCGGTGAAACGCCGGGTTACATGGGTGAGATTGAAAACCAGATCAATTACATTAAAATCAGAAAGATGACTCGCCGGGAAAATCCCATTTTTCAGGGGACATACGAAGGCAAGCCTCCGAATGAAAGTGCCTTGGTTATGCTCTACTCAAGGACGATGTCGATTTACAATCATCTTCTTCTGTCCGGAGTCAAAGGGGTGAAGGATGTCTGTGTTACCTATGCGAGCAGAGGATTCCATACCGTTGTTTCCATTCACAAACAATACCCCGACCACGCCAAGGATGTGATGGACCATGTCTTGGGTTGCCCCGGGCTGATATGCAAGCACTGCGTCGTGGTGGACGAAGATGTCGATCCTTGGGATGCCTTCCAGGTGGAGTGGGCTATCGCCACCCGTGTCCAGGCGGATAGAGATATTGAGATTATTAAGAATGGAACATCTTCCAAATTCGATGTTTCTCAAGTCCCTTCGAAAAGGGGTTTGTCGTCATGGCTCAGGATCGACGCGACCATGCCGGTGGAGGAATACGAAAGAGAAGGGAAGAGCTTTCCCGCCTCAAGTGAACCTTCGGAGGAACTGATGACCAGAGTGAGGGCTCGTTGGAAAGATTACGGATTTAAGGACTAACCAATCGTACGAAGGCATGCTGGAGGGACATTTATGAGCTCAGGAAAACATATCCTTTTAATTGTCCGCACCGATGTGGTGCCAGAAATGGAGGAAGAGTTCAACCGCTGGTACAATGAAGAACATATTCCCCGGCTACTCAAAGTTCCTGGTGTTCTATGGGCAAAGAGAGGAACGAATACCGGAGACGGACAGAAATATATTGCCGTCTATGAGCACGAGAGTGGAGAAGTTCAAAAGACCGCAGCCTACGGGGTAGCATTAGAGACAGATTGGACGCATAAAATTCGTCCGTACCTTCGCAATTTTGAAAGAGAAACTTACGAACTTTTGTAGGAATTTCCGCAGGGGCCATAAAATGAAAAAAAGATTAGAATTAGGAGGAGTTATCCCAGCTATTATCCTTCCGTTGAATCCGGACTACTCGATCGATGAGCAGGGATTTCGACGACACATCAGAAGAGTGTTACGTGTCAAAGGTGTGACAGGGATCGTCTGTAACGCTCACGCGAGCGAAGTCACTTTACTCACCCGTGATGAAAGGAGGCGAGTTCTGCAAATCGTCTCTGAGGAGGTGAATGCAAAGATTCCGGTGATCGCCGGGGTCTATGGGGAATCGACGCAGGCGGTCACCGAGTGTGCCCAAGATGCGAAAAAAGAGGGCGCAGATGCCATCTTAATCATGCCGCCTTTCAGTTTTACGTGGGGGGCCACGCAGTATCCGGAAGTGGTCTTTAAGTACTTTTCCGACATCGACCGGGCAGTGGATAGCCCTTTTGTCATTTTCCAATACGCGCACTGGACCAACTGTAACTATGATTCTGAGACATTGAGGAGCCTGGCGAAGATTAAGAACTTTATCGCCATAAAAAATGCAGTAAATGACCCGCGCCGGTACGAGGAGGAGTATCGCACGCTCAAAGCAATTCGTCCGGCGATATCTTTCCTCAATGCCAATGATGTTCAGCTTCTGAGCTATTTTTCCATTGGATCTGACGGAACCCTTGTAGGCTATGCCTGCCTGGCCCCGGAATTGATCGTCGGACTTTATGAGGCCGTTCGAAAGGGCAACCTCAAGGAGGCAATGGAGCTTAACGATTTCATGTATCCCTTAACAAGGGCCATCTACTCCCATCCGAGACTCTATTGGCATACCCGTATCAAAGAAGCTCTGGTCATGATGGATGAGATCAAATGTGCTGCTGCCCGTCCTTTTCTCCCCGCCATATCAAGCGAGGAACGCAGGAACATCCGAAAAGCCTTGATCCAGTGTGGCTTATTGAAAAATCAAAAGTGATGTAAGGTGTTTTTTTCTATAGAAAAATAGTCATTTATTCAATATACTGAACTCATGCGAGCTGAAATCATCGCTATCGGATCTGAGCTCCTCCTGGGCCAGCTCGTCGATACAAACTCCTCTTACATTGCCAAACGCCTTGCAGAAAATGGGATCGAACTCGTTCAGACATCAACGGTTGGGGACGATCTCCAGCGAATGAAAGAGGTTATCAGACAAGCAACCATTCGATCGCAGATCGTCATTACAACAGGTGGTATCGGTCCGACTGAGGATGATCTTACCCGTCAGGCCGTCGCAGAGGTCTTTGAGCGTCCGCTTAGTTTTCAACCTCATCTGATGGAACAGATCGAGGCGCTATTTAAGAAGCGTGGATTTCGAATGGCTGAGAGCAATCGAAAACAAGCCTATATTCCAGAAGGGGCTATTCCAATTGAAAACCCCAAGGGAACAGCCCCTGGATTTATTATGGAGCACTCCAATGGCTCAATCATTTCGATCCCAGGAGTTCCTCTGGAGATGGAATATTTAATGGAAAATAAGGTAATCCCATATCTCAGAAAACGATTTGATATCAAACATCAAGTGATCCAATATAAGGTTTTGCGTGCTTGTGGCCTTGGAGAGAGCGCTATCGGCATTCAAATCAAAGATCTGATGGAGAGGAATAGAAACCCATCGGTTGGAACCCTCGCTTCAATTGGGGACATCAGAATTAGAATCGCAGCCAAAGCTGACAATCCCGCAGAAGCTTCAAGCCTGATACAAAATGTAGAGAAGGAAATCAGAAACCGCCTTGGCGTCCTGATCTACGGTGTCGATAACGAGACGCTACACGGAAATATTGTCAGGGAATTGGAGAGATTAAACCTTACATTGTCAGTGATCGAGGCGTTTACTGGAGGAATCATCTCCCAGAAATTGACGAGCGCGGGTACCAACTTGTTTCTTCAGGGAGTTGTTCTTGCGTCTGAAGCTTCCCAAAACCAATTTCTTGACTTGTCCGCGCTGGAATTCAATTCTCTGAGGAAAGATTCTCAAAGGTTCACCAATTCATTGGCTCAAAAAGCTCGAGATGAATTTAAAACAGATATTGGCCTTTCTATGTTTGGTAAAATTGCCGAGAAACAGGGGGAAGGGGACTATCGCATCGAAACCTACTATTCCCTTTCAGCTTCAACCGGAATAGAGAATCAAGAATATGCAATGGGCGGCGAACTTTGGATGGTGAGGGAAAGAGCTTCAATCATCGCCCTCGATTTTTTGAGGAAATACCTGCTAAGAAGAACGCAAGGAGCATAGTCCATAGGGCATAACGTGTAGAACCCAGGTGAATGAGATGCCTAAGAAAACCATTCAATGTCCTAAATGTAAGAACGAGATCGAAGTTTACCAGAACCCTGTTCCTACCGTCGATATCATCATCGAAATCGAACCAAATGGAATTATTCTCATCAAGCGAAAAAATCCACCTTATGGCTGGGCAATTCCCGGGGGATTCGTTGATTACGGAGAGTCTTTGGAAGATGCCGCTGTGAGGGAAGCAAAGGAAGAGACCAACCTGGATGTGAAATTAATCAAACAGTTTCATACCTATTCAGACCCGAAACGAGATCCGAGACATCACAGTATTTCAACGGTTTATATCGCAGAAGCTAAAGGAGCACCCAAGGCTAAGGATGACGCATTAGAAATCGGGATATTTGATGAATCGAACCTGCCCGACGACATCGCCTTCGACCACCGCTTGATCCTGAAAGACTATTTCGAAAAAAAAGTTTTGAGTCATTCGGCGCCGCTAAACCCCCCGTTCTAAGACTGCGGAAGAAGCGCTGCTCAGGATCAATCCCTGCCTACCGGCAGGCAGGCTGAGCAAGCCCAGGTCTTCATGGCAGGGGAGTCGAAGGGTTGATTTATTGGTTTAGGGGAGTACAGTGAACCCTTCCTTGTGAGCTGCTTCCCGAAGGTTTTGATCTAAACAGACAATTTCATGGCCCTGAGGATTTTCTTGTGCCCATATCAAAGCCGCGGCGAACTGAAAAGCATCTGCAGATCGTAAAGAATGAATCGCCAAGAGTCTTTCCGCCCTCTGGCGAACAAGTTCGCTTGGTTGAACTTCCGACCATTCTGCTGACAAAGCAGAGAGTATTGCTTTCGCTTTAAGTTCTGCATCGGTGCTTAACGTTCCCTCCCGCCTTCGCCTCGACAGGGCAGACAAACATTCTACCCTTGTGACCCACCAAACGACGACATCCTCGTCAGCCTTAATCAGACGTTTTACCGTTTCGGGCAGTTGCTCTTTTATGCATAAGGGTATGATGGCTGAGGAATCCCAGAATTTCACCTTCCTTCCCCCCTTTCTTCCAGGAGGGACTTTAGGACGAGCCCTTGCGGGTCTTCTGCCCTCGGCATGGCCCAGAAATCTTTTGGAAGCTTTCCTGACCCAAGTTTAATCAAACCCTCTTTTTCCATCCTGGTTAAGGATTCTCCCGCAGCCTTTGTGCGTGAAATCGGTACAAGTCTGGCTACTGGCTTGCCACGGTCCGTTATCAGGACTTCGTTACCAGCTTTGACTTGACTTAAGTATTCGCTCAGATACGCCTTTAGCTTTGAAACGGCTGCTATCTTCATAAATTCCTCCCGTACTTTTGAGACTATTATAGTCATATTTAAAAGACCTGTCAAGTCCTATTTTTGAAACAGACCCCTGGATCGCTTTATGCGTTTGTTTCTAAAGATGCCTCTGTGCGAAAGGCCACCCCCTTGATCCCCGAACAACAACTCCAAGTAACCTTTCGAGTAGTA
>Ga0315282_10010029_pt1 | contig 14955 bp, 17 predicted proteins | sample YL17G07_20_MG_FD_203693 | JGI IMG/M metagenome (GOLD analysis project Ga0315282, IMG submission 203693) | Sediment microbial communities from Yellowstone Lake, YNP, Wyoming, USA - YL17G07_20 | ecosystem: Environmental > Aquatic > Freshwater > Lake > Sediment | place: USA: Wyoming | collected... | reverse complement strand
ATCATCCCCCCGGCTCCACCGCTCAGGATTAAGACGATTTCTGGTTTTTCATGAAAGAGCATTGGAAAATGGACGAAATCCTCGATGGAAGCAATGTCCGGTACAGGAGTCGTGATGCATGGAACCCCATTGGCAAAGAAGGTGAATTGTTCGCCTCTCTTTGTGACCGCAATATTTCCATAAATGGAGTTTTCATTGTGGATGACATTTAGATCTCTCCATTGGGATCGGATGGAGGATTGCTGAATGGAGTTTGAGGTTTGAGGCAGGAGGCAATAGGCAAAGAGAAAGGAGAGAAGGATCGAGAGAATCCAGAGACCCTTTTGAGAGGCGGCCTTTGAGAGGTTTGGCCAGAGAAGCGCCATTGAGATCAAGGAATTCGTTAAGGAGATAATGAAGGCGATCTCGAAAGAATTGAGATATCGAATAAGAAGAAATGTCATGAGCAATCCGCCGATAATGGCCCCGATGCTTTCGAGAACATAGACCTTTCCAACGGAGGAGGCATCTTCTCCCATGTGTCGGGAATAGAGTTTACAGCCATAAGTGAAAAGGGCACCCAGGGGAAGCGTGACAGGGAGGAGTATCAGAAAAGAGGAATAGAAAATTGGTGCAAAGCCAAGTGCTTCTCCAGGAGTGGCGAGAAGGAAATTTTTGAATATTCTGGATAGGTAGATGGTAAAAGGTAGGGCTAAAGAAAAAAAGATTTGGAAGAAGGCAAAGGTTTCTATCTTCCTTTCTACCTTTTCAACAGTTTTACCGATGATAAACGCACCGATCGCCACCAGGACGAGCCAGTCGCCGAGAATGATTCCAAGCGTGAGTTCGTTTCCAAGAAAAGAGACGAGAAGTTCCCTCAGCAGGAGGATCTGTGCAACGATACCGCTCAGACCCATGATGAGCAAAGAGACTTTTAAGGATAATGTTCTCATGGGATAATTCATTATCACGGCCCGAGTCATTAGGTCAATAAGTCACTCGTCATTGAATGACACAATTGCCAAATTACAATGACTAATGGGGGAGTCCGGTATGGATAACTTTTTTAAAGGAAGGGGACAGATGTACTTCAAACGACGAGGTATTTTCTGACGATCTCTTCATTCTGCCAGATCTCTTCCATGATTCCTTCATATTGAATCATACCTTTTTCTAAGATGTAGCCCCGGTCAGAAGTCTTGCGGCAGAATTTGAGGTTCTGGTCAGCGAGAAGGATGGTCACTCCTTCTTTTCGAATCTGGGCAATGACCTCCGTCAGGTTTTGAACGATAAGAGGTGCCAGGCCTTCAGAAGGTTCATCGAGGAGAAGAAGATCTGGATTTTTCATCAAGGCTCGTCCGATTGCCAGCATCTTCTGCTCCCCTCCGCTTAGTTGGGTTCCTTTTCGCTCCTTCAATTCGACAAAGACGGGGAAGAGATCATAGATCTTTTCAAAAGTCCAGGAGACCTTTGACCTTTTTGACAAACGGCGAGCCAACTCAAGATTTTCATATAGTGTGAGGTCAGGGAAAATCCTTCTGTCATCTGGCATATAGCCGATTCCCATCTGAGCAATCTGAAAAGGAGGTTTACCGGCAATATCGACATTGTGGAGAAGAATCTTTCCTGAACGGGGTGGGGTGAGACCCATGATGGAACGAAGTGTGGTCGTCTTACCCACTCCATTTCTTCCCAAAAGAGAAACAACTTCCCCTCTATGAATAGATAGAGAAACTCCCTGAAGCACATGGCTCTGGCCATAATAGGTGTTGATCTGATCGATGTTGAGAATAAAATCCAGAGACTCAGGAGTCATATCTTTTCCCACAAAAGCTCTTCGCCCAAGTAGACTTTTCTCACATCCTCATTTTGTTTGATCTGCTCTGGTTTCCCGTCGGCCAGGATCTGGCCTCTATGCAAGACGATGATCCGATCCGAAAGGGAGAAGACGATGTCCATATCGTGTTCAACGATTATAAAGGTCGATTGCTTTTCATGGGACAATCTTCGTATATTTTCTAAGACCTTGACCCGTTCCACAGGGTTCATCCCTGCGGTGGGTTCGTCGAGGAAGAGAAGTTTGGGTTCGGAGGCCATGGCCAATCCGATTTCGAGCAAGCGTTGATCCCCATGGGACAACGTACCTGAAGGAAGGTCTTTTTTATTTGTCATGCCAAGTTCAGTCAACAATTTCTCAACCCGTTCATTCACATCCGCATGGCGATCAACGGGTTTGATGAAACTGAGACATCGATTCATGAGGGAAAGGGTTGGAATCTGAAGGTTCTCGAGGACGGTGAGTTTAGGAAAGATGTTCATGATCTGGAAAGAACGACAGATTCCCTTCTTCACCCTTTTATGGATGGGGAGATAAGTGATGTCTTCATTACAGAAAAAGACCTTTCCTGAATCGGCCGGAATATTTCCGGTGAGCAGGTTGATCAGCGTGGTCTTCCCCGCTCCGTTGGGTCCGATGATAGAAGTCAACACCCCTTCTTCGATCTGGAGGTCAACATCATCTGCGGCACTGACCACACCAAAATATTTTCTAAGTTTTTCTGTCCTGAGGAGCTCTGCCATATAGCCTAATTTTTTAAACACCTCCTCTCCCCTTAGTGGGAGAGGACTGAGGTGAGGGGAACAGTTTCTAACTGTCCACCCCCACCTTCACCCTCCCCCATCAAGGGGGAGGGGAATGATGGGAAAAAAGAGGCCAGATTCGTTCCGTAAAAAAAATGACGATGCCTCCGCGAAAAACCAAAACCAAAAAGACGACGATAGACCCAAACCATATCAGCCAGTATTGAGTGTATCTTACGATGATGTCCTTAATGAGATAGAAGAGAATAGATCCCACAATAGGCCCGGAAAAGGTATGGATGCCTCCGAGCAGAGTAACCATCACAGGTTCGGCAGAGTGTGTCCAATGAGCAAGAGGTGGCGTGACCGTGTTCTCCAGTGGCGGTACCATGGAACCAGCGAGCCCTGCATATAATCCCGCGATGGTGAAAGAAAGGAGGCGGTAATTCCTGATCGAAATTCCAGCAAAGGAAACTCGGTTTTCACTATCGCGGATTCCTTTTAGAGTAAGGCCGAATGGAGAGTTTACAATTTTGTAAAGAAAGAACATCGCGAGTAATGAGATCACCAAAACAAAATAGTAATAATTTTCCATCGGGGTCATATTAATGCTGAGAATCCCTGGAATCGTAAAAGGGGCCCTTGGAATTCCGACCAGTCCGTCATCCCCACCCGTGACGTCTCGCCATTTCCAGGCTATAGAATAAATCATCATTCCAAAGGAGAGGGTCAGCATAGAAAAGTAGATTCGAGTGTGTCGGACACAGAGATATCCGAGAATGAGGGCAGCAATACCTCCGGCTATCATTCCCGCAATCGCTCCCAACAAGAGGGATGGGATAACGAGAAGGATTTTTGCCGAGGCATAGGCTCCCATTGCAAAAAATCCTGCCTGGCCAAAAGAGAGTAAACCGGTATAACCGAGAAGAAGGTTGAAACCCAGAGCGAACACAGAGAGGATAAGAATATGGATGGTCATGTAAAGGAGATATTTCCCTGCGAACATGGGAAGGAGGAGAAGGAACAAGATTAGCGCAGCGAAGAAGATGGCCTTTAATTTCATCATTGCAAAATTAGCAATTTCTCCCTTCCGCCCCTCCCCCTCAAGGGGGGAAGGTGAGGGTAGCGGTGTCATTTTCCGAAGAGTCCTTCAGGCTTTACCATCAATACAATCGCCATCACGACAAAGATAATAAAGAGCTCAAAGACGGGGAAGAGTAAAATTCCGAAGGAAGTTAAGATACCTACAATTAAAGCCCCGACAAAGGCCCCTTTTAAGTTACCTAAACCGCCGATCACCGTGATGACAAAAGCTTGAATAATCATAGCTGTTCCGATTCCAGGTGCCACGACGCGCACCGGGGTTCCCAGAGCACCTCCCAGAGCAGCAAGCATGGCTGCAAAAACAAATACGGTGGTGAAAAGGATGGGAATGTTGATTCCAATGGCACTCGCCATCTCCCGATCCGATGCAGAGGCTCGAATCATCCTTCCCCACCAGGTTTTCTCAAGAATGAGCCAGAGGATGACAGCCACTGCTAACCCCGAAACGATGATGAAAATATTATAGATAGGAAAGGGTCTGCCTAAGACAGATAGATTGCCCTCAAAGAAACGGGGCATCGGAGGGATCATGGCGACCCCTCCCCATACCATTTTTACCAAATCGTCGAAAATAAGAATGAAACCGAAGGTCAAGATCAATTGATAGGCGAGATCAATATCATAAATACGACGAATAAAAAGGCGCTCAAGGATTGCTCCAATAATACCGACGCTTATAAGACTAAGTGCAATGGAGAGCCAGAAATTAAGGCCAAGTTTTCCATATAATGTAAAAGTGGCGTAGGCGCCCAGCATAAAGAGGCTTCCGTGCGCAAAGTTCAACACTCCCAGAACACCAAAGACAAGGGTAAGTCCTGCGGCGAGAAGCCAGAGGTACATTGAAAAACTCAAACCGATCAGACTTTGAAAAATTAATTTTTCAAGCATTCTTTTAATGCAATAAAATCCCCCTAAATCCCCCTTTGTTAAAGGGGGACTAAGGGGGATTATCTTTTTGCTATTTCGTTGCCGCCACTGGTGTAAAAGGTGGATTGCGGTAATAGTCTTTTGCCGGAATCACTTTCAGATCTCCAAGAATGGGTATAGGATAATCCGGGCTCATCATCACCTTTCCTGCCGGAACGGTATAAACCGCCTGATGGTCCTCTTTTCTGATTAGTCTTGGCCCTGCAGGCGTCTTCAATTCCATCCCTTCAAGTGCAGCTCCGACTTTAGCAGTCTCCAAGGTCTTTGCCTTTTCTGCTCCTGTCTTGATGGCATAAATCGATGAATAACTCGATTCCGCAGAATAGTTTGGGAATCTTCCCCATCTCTTTCTAAAGGCCTCCACAAATCCTTTGTTTTCTGGAGTGGCTGGCCAGTTGTGAATGTAGCGAGCAGTAGCCCAAAGTTTCCCCTTGAATTTATCTGCCGCCACCTCCCTTGAAAGGCCCTCAAGGAGATCAACGGAGCCGCCCATGCATTGCCACCATGCTTGAATCTTATCAAATACTCCAAGCATCAGGGCTTGTCTTATAAGCATCATTCCTTCACCTGCCCATGGGGTAGAGAATATAGCATCGGGTTTTTCGGCCATGACCGCTGAAATATGAGATGAGAAGTCCATAGTCCAGAAGGGTGCCCAGGCGGCTGCAACAAATTCCACATCCGGGCGGAATTTCTTTATTGTCTCCTTAAATAAATTCCAGGCTACATATCCGTACTCATAATCACAGTTAATGCCCGCCCAACGCTTGATCTCCGGATTGTCTTTAAACACCCAGGCAGCCAAGGCATCTTGATAAACGGGTGCCGCCATCCTGAAGATCTGCTTAATCCCTTTCTGATAGACTAATTCTTCTGTCAACCGGTGGGTTGAAGCATGGGTGAAGAAAAAGAGTCGATTCAGTTCTGGCAGAACAGGACCAACTGCCATTGCACTCCCGCTGGAGTCCACACCGAAAAGGAAATCGGCCCCCCAATCGGTCACAAGATATCTGGCATTCTTGACAGCGGTGGCCGGCTTTAATTCCTCGTCCATGAATTTGAGTTCGAGTTTTCGACCTAAGATGCCACCTTTAGCATTGATCTGGTCGATTGCAAGCGTTCCTCCAGCCATCATCTGCCAACCATAATCGGCATGGGCCCCTGAGGTAGCGCCCTGTCCACCGATCTTAATGGGGCCTGCTGGTTTCTTAGCCTGCCCATAGGTCACCCGGTAACCTCCCAATCCGGTGCCTAGGGCAACGCCACCAACAACTGCATTCTTCAAAAAATTTCTTCTGGTGATTTTCTTAGTCATAGCCCACCTCCTTATGGGATTAACCCCCCTTTTATTTTCCGGCTTTCTTTAAACCCCTCTCTTTTACTCCAATCATCTTCTTCCTGTCAATACAATTTTGTTAAGATGTTTTTTTCTTGATGATTTTCTCAGAAGCTGCTTTCTTACCAGCTATCCGCCCCAGTACCACACACCTTGCCAACGAGCCTCCACCGATATAGTCATCGTAGAAAATGCCTCCAACACACTCCCCTGCAGCGTAAAGCCCGGGTATAATCCTGCCATCAGCTTCAAGAGCTTGACAATTTGTGTTTATCTTAATTCCACCCATTGTCAATGTGATTCCAGGAACCAAGGGATAGAAGGCGTAGAATTTTGGTGTAATTATTTTGAATGCATTTGCTCCCTTTGGAGGCTTTACATCCAAAGCCTTACCATCTTTTACTGAGTTATTGAATTCCTCAAGCGTGACTTTCAACGCAGCAGGAGGGGCTCCTATCTTTGAAGCGAGATCCTCGATTGTATCGGCCTCAATCACTTCTATCCCTAAGCCCTGGAAAAGCTTGAAGGCCGCGCTAACTCCAGGTGTCTTCTTTATCTCTTCATCAAAGACTAAAGCCAGCTTCTGCCCAGGCTGCTTCATGGTTGCTTTACCAACAGCTACGTATCCTTTTGATTCATCCACAAAGCGTTTGCCTTCTTTATTTATGGCGACGCAGAATGGTACAGCGGTGAAAGGATTTCCAGAGGCGGTGTTCTTCGGGCTTACCCCTGCTATATGAAGCGTGGCTATACCTCCCATATTTACCAATATTGCTCCCGCCTTGTGTGCCATTTTTATACCATCTCCAGTGGACCAGGGGACTCCTCTTACCATCATTTCGTCCGCATCATGGTCTACCCAGAGTTCTAACATCTCTTTGTTGGCTGAATATCCACCACTGGCAATGATGACGGCCTCAGATATACAATCCTTCAGACCCGCGCTATCTATAGCCTTAACCCCACTTACCTTTCCCCTCGAGTCCATGATCAATTCTTTTGCTTTTGTCTCATAGGCTACCTTTACACCGCGTTTTTCTAAAACCTCAAGAAGTTTGTCAATCGCTTTTGGCATCCCCTTGAAAAGTCCAGGAGCAGCAACAACCCATTTAGCTCGAATGCGCGGGACTGGGATAGGTGGCGTAAACTCCATTCCCTGTGCCTTTAACCAATCCACTCCATCAAGAACCTGGTCTGCTAAAAGTCTTGTCAGCTCCGGGTCCCCCTTGCCCATGCTTATCTTTATGAAGTCCTCATAGTAGCCATCCCTTGCCTCCTTCGTATTTTCACTGGGGGTCGCTATGACTCCTGCGGAAAGCCGAGAATTTCCTCCCGATTTATCCCTGCTCACCTTTTCCAAAATGATAACCTTCGCACCTTGACTGGTCGCCTCAAGCGCTGCGGAGAGGGCCGCAAGCCCTGTGCCAATGACCACCACATTGTATTTCTCTTGCCGGGCGGCTTTCGGTAATTGGGCAGATTCAGCGAGATTCACCTGACCCAAAGCGATCATCCCTGCTCCGATGCCTGTGGTTTTCAACAGCTGTCTCCTTGTTATCCCATCTTTTCTCTTCTTGCTATTCATATTGAATCCCTCCTTTCTTTGGGTATCGTTCATGGTTTAGGGAACTTTATAGCCAAATTCATGGCAGTTGCCGCAGTAATTCTCGGATGATTTGTGTACATGATGACAGAGCTCGCATTTTACATCTCCCAGATGGGATTCGTGAGGGTTTGGTATAACTTTCTGCGTCCGATTGGCAAGTCTGGCCTGACCTCCATGACATTCGTTGCAGATCACCGTGGGAACCTGATCTTTGGGTGGATTTTCTTTATGACAGCCTCCGCAAGCGATCGCGGCGATTTTGTGTTTGTCTGCTAAAAATAATGGTGCAGCCCCCGCAATAAAGAAACCAGAATAAAAAGGGTTAAACAGGAAAATACAAATAACCAAAATTCTTAAATGCTTTGTCATCTTTAATTCTCGGCATGCTTTTCCAAAAGAATCATTTCGCCAATTTTAAACATTGCTTCTCGTGATGACGGTACACCACCTCTTTGTTTAAGCGAATGAAAGACATTAAGGATTTAGGAAAGGATTAAACAGGGGAGAAACAACTTCCATTTCCTCCCACCCAAGCTTAACTTAACAAAACCAAAGAATTTGTCAAGCTCTTAGATCCCTTCAAGGAGGGAGACCTCTTTGAAATGAGCCATTTTAAATCGATGATAGATTTTATCCAGGATTACGGATTGAAGGGAAACGGGATAGGCGAAGGGCGGGGCAACTATTTGCTTTATTTCTTTCGGACCCATCCAAGTGGAAAGGCTTCATGTTTTCCGGTTGAGGCCCCGGAGGGGACGGAGGCCCTTCCACCGTGACCGCTTTCCAAAAGCACCTCCACTTCCACGGTGGGGTTTCCTCTCGAATCGAGAATTTCCCTTCCGACGACCTCAACGATGATCGCCGTGTTCATTTCTCCCTCCGTAGCAGTCTATTATTTTCCGTTTAAAATTCGAGTCCCTGTATAAATGTAATGAAATCCCGAAAGAATGGTAAGGATGGCGGTTGCATAAATGGCGATGACAGAAAGTTGTTGAAACGTCGAGGAGTAACCGATCATTAAAACGAGAAGGATCGTGATGATTTGAAAGGCAGTGGTCATCTTGCTCAAGAGACTTGGGTTGATCTTCGGATGATAATTGGTGAGCCACATCACCAAAAAACCCACCAGAATGATGATATCTCTGGTGATGACGATGACGACCAACCAACTGGGGATAAATTCAATAATGGCGAGAGAGATGAAGGCAGCAGACAGAAGAAGCTTGTCAGCAATGGGATCGAGGTAAGCCCCCAATTCGGTCCTTTGGTGAGTAATGCGGGCAAGGAGACCGTCAATCCCATCTGTAATCCCTGCAATCGCAAAGGTGAAAAAAGCCCATTCGAAATATTTATTGATGATGAATATGACGAAGATGGGGATTAGAAGAACCCTTGTTAAGGTCAGGATATTGGGTAGATTCATTGCTTATCAAATATAATCGTTCAGGAGTCTCCTGGTTGCGTCGTCCTGTCGTCTCATAGTCTTTGACTATCCGGCTAACAGACTCATCGACAACAGGGCGAGTGTGTTATCCCTCGTATGTATTTCCAGCATCCCCTTTATAGAGTTCTTTAAAACTTGTGAATTTATCCAAGAAAGCGAGTTCGATCTTACCGATGGGACCGTTCCGCTGCTTTCCGATGATCACCTCTGCCTTGCCACGGTTCGGGTTATCTTCTGATCTGTTATACACTTCGTCGCGATAGATGAAAAGGATCAAATCTGCATCCTGCTCAATGGCTCCGGATTCACGGAGGTCCGACAACTGGGGTCTATTTCCTGTTCGTTCCTCGGTCTTGCGACTGAGCTGGGAGACGGCGATCACAGGGATATTGAGTTCTTTAGCAAGAGCCTTTAAGGATCTGGAGATCTCTGAAATCTCCTGCTGGCGGCTTTCGACCCTTGCCCTTCCCTTCATCAATTGGAGATAATCAACAATCACCATGCCCAGGTCATGTTCAGATTTAAGGCGGCGGGCCTTCGCTCTCAATTCAAGGGCTGAGAGGGCTGCCGTGTCGTCAATATAGATGGGTGCATCCGATAGATTCCCTGCCGCAATGGTTAGCTTCGGCCAGTCGCTCTCATGAAGGAAACCCGTCCTAAGTCGGGTTCCTTCCACGTATGCCTCGGAGCAGAGCATTCGGATGCCCAATTGTTCTTTCGACATTTCTAATGAGAAGATGCCGATAGGGATCTTTTTCTGGATCGCCGCATACTGTGCAACGTTGAGGCAGAAGGCGGTCTTTCCCATGCTGGGCCTTCCAGCAACAATGATCAGGTCCGATGGCTGGAAACCCGCCGTCAACCCGTCCAGTTCTTTAAACCCTGAGGGAACACCCGTGACAAGATCTTTCTTTTCGTAGAGTCTTTCAAGAGTCTTAAAGCTGCCCTTAATAACCTCCCGGATAGGGTAAAAAGAAGGCTTCACCCTGGCCCCTGATATCTTAAAAATTTCCTGTTCGGCCTCATCGAGGAGTGATCCCACATCCTCCAGATACTCGTAGCTCCTTGTAATAATTTCCGTCGAGGCGCTAATTAGATTTCGAACAACAGCTTTTTCTTTTACGATATTGGCATAGTATTCAATATTGGCTGCCGTGGGTACCGAATCAATGATCGAGGCAAGATAAGAAGCCCCTCCGATGGAATCAAGCTGTTTCCTTTTTTGCAGTTCATCGGTCAGTGTGATGAGATCAGCAGGTTCGTCTCTTTCAGAAAGTATAATTAAGGCCTCAAAGATTTTACGGTGGGCATCTCGGTAAAAGTCCTCGGGCGTGAGAATTTCGATCACCTTGTTGATCGCTTCATTTTCAATGAGGATTGCTCCCAGGACGGATTGCTCCGCCTCGATATTCTGAGGGGGAAGTTTGTGGGAGGAGAAGTCCGCCTCGTTCATGAACCTTTACTCCTGGACCACCCAAACTTTGAGCTGGGCAGTCACTTCCGGATGGAGTTTGATCGGTACGGTAAACATCCCTAAATTCTTAATGGGCTCCTCCATGGCGATCTTCTTACGATCCACTTCGATTCCATTTTCCTTCAGATAATTTTCAATATCCATCGAAGTGATGGAGCCGAAAAGTTTTCCACTTTCGCCAACGGTTTTTGCAAAGGTACAGGCGAGCTTTTCAATCTTCTGGGCCATCTTTTCCGCATCCCTTTTGGACTTTTCCACACGCTGCTGAACTTCGCGCTTTTGATGGTCGACCATTTTAAGGCTTTTTTCTGTGGCGAGAATCGCCTTCTTCTTGGGAATGAGATAATTTCTCCCGTATCCGTCAGAGACCTTCACCAGGTCTCCGGCTTTTCCCAAAGAGGGAACATTCTCTAATAAGATAACCTGCATGGAACACCTCCCAGAATAGAAGTTTCTAAGTCAATAGGTCATTAAGTTATTAGTTATTGGAGAGGGCCAAAACAAAAAAGATGATGTGACTCAATGACCCAATAACTCAATAACTGAATAACTCAATAACCAAATTTAATGGACGGCTGTTGTAAATGGCAGAATGGCGATGTTGCGCGCCCTTTTAAGAGCCACCGTCACCTGCCTCTGATGTTTTGCACAGTTGCCTGAGATCCGTCGGGGAATGATCTTTCCGCGTTCCGTGATAAAGTATCGGAGGATCTTCGGGTTCTTATAATCAATGTCCAGTTTTTTGTCCGTACAGAATCGGCAGACCTTCCGCCTCATAAAAGGTTTTTTCTTTCTGTCCTGGGGTGTTCTTTCTCCTGGCCTTTTCATTCTATTCTCCTTGCTTCTTTAGCTTTCTTGCTTGGTTTTTCTCTTCGATGGTCCTTAGGTCTGTGGCGATCACCTCTGTCTGAGTTCGATTTTTCCCTTCCGGTGTTTGCCAGTTTCGCTGATTGAGCTTACCGATGACCATGAGATGTTGGCCGCTTTGAAGGAGGTCAAGGTTAAACTCAGCCAATTTTCCAATGGCCACGATATTGATTCGATTTCGGCCTCCTCGACCTGTACCATCCCACTGACGTGTCAGATCCTCCGAATCGTTCAATTCCAGGAGGAATTGGATCACGGGTGATCCATCCGGACGGTAATGACGACGGGAAGGGGTGACCACCTTCCCTGTGAGAATCACACGGTTCGAGACGGTCATGCCTTCTCCGTGACCTCGGGTTCCTCCTCCGGGGTCTCATCCGGTATCGGACCTTCCGAAGAGGCTGCTTGTCGTTCGCCCAATCGGACCGATTGGAACTTAATGACGGCATCCATGACTCGATAGTTCCTCTCCAGTTCGGAGAGCAAAGCGGGCGATCCCAGAAAGTGGATTAGGATGTAATGACCTTTAGATTTCTTTTTGACGTCGTAGGCGAGTTTTCGTTTTCCCCAATCTTCAACCTTTAAGATTTCTCCGTTGGCTTGGGTGATGATTCCTTTGATTTTTTCGACCGTTGATAATGCCTGTTCTTCCTCAAGATCAGGGTCCAAAATAAAAATGGTTTCATATTTCCTCATGTTTAACCTCCTCGTGGATTATAGCCCTAAAACAAAGTTTAGAGCAAGGAGCATCTCTCAATGATTGCAGATTTCAAATTGAAAATCGCAGATTGGAAAAGTCATAATACTTCAATTCGAAATCTTAGATCTGAAGTTTAAAATTGGGTTTAATCTTTTAATACATCCTGTCTGACCACTCCTGCAATGTGACCTCTGTTTACTTTCACTCTTACCTTATCCGAGATTTCAACGGTGACTTTGTCGTCTTTAAGGCCCGTGACCCGTCCGTAGATCCCCCCACTGGTTAAGACGTTATCTCCCACCTTGAGACTTGCCAGAAGACTCTGATGTTCTTTCTTCTGCTTCTGCTGAGGCCGAATGAGGAGAAAATAAAAGATGACAAAGATAAAAATGATGGGCAGAAAACTCCAGATTTGAGATCCTGTCCCTCCACCCCCTCCGGGCGCTGTTCCCATTGCATATGCCAAATCTATTCCCATAAGATCCTCCTTTTTATTTACCCCATCATCAACCGGATTGACAATCGACTTGTGGTTCCGATCCGTGGCGTGAGGCGTGAGATTGATAAAAATCTGGAAGACGCCCTTGTTGGATGGCGTCCCTGATCCCTGCCAACAGCTTCATATAGTAATACAAGTTATGTACAGTATTCAACCTCGAAGATAAAATTTCCTTAGAAAGATAGAGGTGACGAAGGTAGCCCCTGGAATAGTGGCGACACGTGTAGCAGCCGCATGTTTCATCCACAGGTCTCGGGTCCTCAGCATATTGAGCCTGTTTGATCGATATCTTTCCCGAAGAGGTGAACAGTGTTCCGTTTCGCGCATTCCTTGTTGGAAGGACGCAATCGAAGAAGTCCACTCCGAGCATGACGGCATTGATAATATCCTCGGGCGTTCCTACCCCCATCAGATACCGAGGAGCGTTTTCCGGCAAGAGGGGAGTTGTCCATTCCAGGACGTCCAGCATCATCGATTTTGGTTCCCCTACGCTAAGTCCGCCGATGGCGTATCCTTGGAATTCCATCTCCACCAATGTCTGAGCACTCTTCTCTCTTAAATCCCGATGCACTCCACCTTGGACAATGGCGAAGAGAGCAGGGTCGTTTTCATGCCTGACCTGGAGACACCGTTTTGCCCAACTGCTCGTTCGCGCCACCGAAACCTTCACATATTCGTAGGGCGAAGGGTAGGGGACGCATTCATCTAAAACCATAGCAATGTCAGAGCCGAGGACCCTTTGAATTTCCATCACTTTTTCTGGTGTGAGAAAGTGAGAAGAGCCGTCCAGATGGGATTGAAAAGTCACCCCTTCTTCTGACACCTTTCGAAGACTTCCGAGGCTGAATATCTGGAAGCCACCGCTATCGGTTAGGATGGGCCTGTTCCAATGGATGAAGGTGTGGAGGCCCCCCAATCTGCCGATGGTTTCATAGCCCGGCCGGAGATAGAGATGGTATGTATTGCCCAAGATCGCCTCGACCCCTATCTCCACCAATTCTTCAGGGGTAAGGGATTTGACCGACCCCTGCGTCCCTACAGGCAGAAAAGCAGGGGTGGTGAAAGAGCCATGATCTGTTTCAATCCTACCCAGCCTTGCCTGGGAGCTGCTATCCTTTTTGATGATCTCGAAACGAAAAGCCATATTTTGCGTCAAGTGTTAGGCGTAAGGCGTAAGGTGAAAACACCTCACCCCTAACGCCTTGCGATTTACGGTTAAAGGATCAGCATCGCATCGCCATAACTATAAAATCGATATTTTCTCCGGATGGCTTCTTGATACGCTTTTATTAAAAAGTCTTTTCCTGTGAAGGCCGATACCAGCATGATGAGCGTTGATTTCGGCAGATGAAAATTGGTAACCAGCCCATCGATGACACGGAAGCGATAGGGAGGATAGATGAACAAAGAAGTCATTGCGCTGCCGGGCTTCACCCCTCCTTTTCCATCGGCAAAGGATTCAAGGGCGCGCGTCGTCGTCGTTCCAACCGCAATCACTCTTCCTGCCCGGGCTTTTGTATCTTCAATTTTTCTCGCCGTCTCCTCCGATATCTCCGCCCATTCTGCTTCCATGGTATGGTCTTCAACGTCACAGGCTTTGACAGGCGCGAAGGTTCCAATCCCAACATGGAGGGTAATCGTTGCGGTGCGTACGCCCTTTTCTGAGAATAATCGAAGCGTTTCACGGGTAAAATGCAGACCTGCTGTCGGTGCAGCGATCGATCCATCTCTCTCCGCAAAAACGGTCTGGTAACGCTCTCGATCCAGCGGTTCATCGCCACGCTTGATGTAAGGGGGAAGGGGGATGTGGCCGAACTCTCGAAGAACATCCACTACCTCACCTCGATGGGAGAAGTTGACCTTTCCTTTTCCATCTTTCACCTCGTCTACCTCTCCTTCAAGCCCGTGCTCAAATCGGATTCGCGTCTTTCGCTTCAACCTGCCTGAGCCCTTGATCAAGGCCTTCCATTCTCCGTTTCTTCCATTCCAGGGCGGAATGAGGAGCATCTCAACCGTGCCTCCGCTCTCCTTTTTCCCGATGAGCCGGGCTGGAAGAACGCGGGTATTATTCATGACCAAGAGATCGTCAGAATTTATGTATTCGGTGATATCTTGAAAGGCTCGGTGCTCGATCCCTCCGGTTTGACGATGTAGAATCATTAAAGAAGTCCCTCCCCTCTGGGGAGACGGGTATTGAGCGATCAAGGAAGCGGGAAGGTGGTAATCGAATTCCTCAATTTTCATATTCCATAACCTCGAAAATTAAGTAAAATTAACAAAGTCCATGTAAATCCGCAAGGGAAAATATTGAGCCGATAAAGGACAAGCACGGGTCCGCAGGGTTGACATTTGGGAGGGCATCGATTAATCTGAAATATATTTTGGCGTTACAAGAGGAGAGAATGAAGAAGTTTTCTTACAAAGATGCGGGAGTGGATA
>Ga0315282_10010028_pt1 | contig 14956 bp, 11 predicted proteins | sample YL17G07_20_MG_FD_203693 | JGI IMG/M metagenome (GOLD analysis project Ga0315282, IMG submission 203693) | Sediment microbial communities from Yellowstone Lake, YNP, Wyoming, USA - YL17G07_20 | ecosystem: Environmental > Aquatic > Freshwater > Lake > Sediment | place: USA: Wyoming | collected... | reverse complement strand
TTTATTCCCCTTTTTGTCACTGGCACTTTTTGGTAAGGTGCTTTTTCCAAGATTTATTCTTTTTATGGCTTTACCTCTTCTTATTGTCAGCGGTTTTATTCTCTCAAAGTTATTTTTCTTCGCTTTGCAAAAAATGAAAATTCTCATTTTACTTATTCCTCTGGTATTGATCTATCCTGCTTATCAGTCATATCTGGCAATTTTTTCCCCTGTCGATCTTGCTATTCCGCGTACTGACAAAAATCAGCTTTTTGATGATTGGCCTTCAGGCTACGGTGTAAACAATGTTATTTCATATCTGAAAGAAAAAGCTAAATATTCCAAGATTGTTATCGGTACGGAAGGCACATTTGGTTTAAATCCGGCAGTCTATGAAATGTATCTTGGTAACAATAAAAACGTTGAAATTTATGGGTATTGGCCGGTAGATGAAGTCCCTAAACAATTATTGGAAAAATCAACTCAATATCCTACATTTTTGATCTTTAAGGAAAAACAAAATATTCCTACCGACTGGCCACTTACACTGATTGAAAAATATCGTCGTGGTAAGGGTAATACGTATCTTTTCTTCTATCAGGTGGATCCGGCTAAGTGGCACAAAGTATGAAGCGGATATTGCCGATAGTAATTCTTACCATAATAGCGTTTTTTTTTGCAAAACCTTTTTTCCAGGAAGGCTATTTCTCTACCCATGACGGTGAATGGGCAATAGTACGGCTTGCTGAGATGCAGCGAGAAATAAAAGATTTGCAAATTCCTCCCAGGTGGGCAGATTATCTTAATCACGGATTCGGTTATCCGCTATTTTCTTTCACTTACCCCTTTCCTTATTATGTTGGAACAATATTTCGTTTTTTTCACGTAGGCTTGGTGGACAGTGTCAAAATTATTTTCGTACTGAGTATTTTTCTGTCAGGCCTTTTCATGTTTGTTTTAGGTCGTGAAATAGTCGGAGACTGGGGGGGATTTATCTCGGCAATTTTTTATATGATCGCACCATACCGCTTGGTAAATTTATATGTCAGAGGTTCCATCGGTGAATCTTTGGGTTTTGCACTTTTTCCATTACTTTTACTTTTAAGCCTGAGGTATATTCTTAAACCTACTCCTTTACGCCTTGCACTAGCTTCTTTGTCTTTGGGCTTATTTATTCTCAATCACAACATCACCGCTCTTATCTTTTTTCCGTTTTGGCTTATTTTTTTATATGTTATAGTTTTTGCCTATTATGAGGATGTAAAACGATACACGATAAGATATTTTCCTCCTTTGATTATTCTGGGATTGGGACTATCGGCTTATTTTTTTATTCCGGCTTTATTGGAAAAAAAATACATTATTCTTTCACAGATAAAATTAGCAGATATTTCCTCAAATTTTATTAAACTTCCAGAATATTTCATCTCTCCGTGGAATTATGGGATAAAACCTTCATATCAGCTGGGCTGGGCTCACATTTTGGGAGCTTTAGTCGGTTTAGTGAGTATTTTTATCTCCAATAAGCTTTACAAGAAAAAATATATGCCTTTTGCAATGTTTACTATTGTTGGTATTGGTATTCCTCTCTTTTTGGCCCATTCATCATCAGGATTTTTTTGGCGCTTTAATCCTTTGGCTTGGATAGATTTTCCCTGGAGATTTATGATGATTCTGACATTTTTTTTGGCTTTTTCCACCATGTTTCTTGCCATCCATAAAATTACTAAAATTATCGCTATAGTACTCATCGTGATAGTTATTGTTTTAAGCCTTAAATTTGCCAATCCCGCTGATCATTTCAACAAAGGGGATGATTATTACGCCACTAACGATGCGACCACTACATCCATGGATGAACTTATGCCAGTTTGGGTTTTGGATAAACCAAAAAATCGGTATCAATCAAAAGTTTCGGCAGAAAATAGAATAGTTACAGTTAGTAATGTAAATTACAATTCCCACTTAATAGAATTCGATGTTTCTTCGCTGACTGATACAACCGTTAAAGTAAATACCATATATTTTCCGGGATGGCAATTTTTTGTGGATAGAAAAAAAGCAGTAATTAATTATGCTCAACCGGATGGTCTGATCAATGTTGCTATTCCCTCCGGCAACCATAAAATCGTCGGTAAGTTTACCGAGACGCAAGTTAGATTCATAAGTAACATGATCACACTTGCTAGTCTAGGCATGATTTTTGGTTTGGTAGGTTATTCAATTATTGACAAATTGATGGTGAAAAAGGCATGAAATTATTTCCCAAATCATTGCTTGCAACAATTTTTGTTCTTGTTCTTTCATATTGGGCCATAAAATCTTTGTTTGTGCCTGGTTTTTTTCCTTCCCATGATGATACCGCTCCTGCCAGGGTTTACGAGATGGCCAAAGCCTTATCTTACGGCCAATTTCCTGTCCGTTGGGTACCTGATTTAGGATACGGATTTGGTTATCCTCTTTTCAATTTTTATGCTCCACTACCTTATTATATTGGCGGATTTTTCAATCTGGCCGGATTTAGCTCCATCGCTTCCACCAAAATAATGTTTACCATCGGTATTCTTCTTGCTGGAATATCTATGTATTTTCTCATTAGAGAGGTTGTCGGAAATATTGCGGCACTAGTTTCAGGAATAATTTATTTATATTCTCCCTATCATGCTGTAAACATCTATGTTCGGGGAGCGGTAGATGAGTATTATGCTTACGGATTTTTGCCGTTATTTTTTTTGGGAATTTATAAAATTATAGCTAAAAAAGAATTTAAAAAAGGCATCTTAATTGGTAGTTTAGGATTTGCTGGAATCTTGCTTTCCCATAACATTCTCGGTTTGATTACGGGGTATTTTATTGCTGTTGGTTTGGTATTTTATTTCATCTGGAGTTTGCTTAGGCGGAAATCATTTCAGGTTTTTTATATTCTTCTCGGTACAGTTTCGTTAGGATTTGGCTTATCATCTTTTTTTATTGTACCTGCACTGGTTGAGAAAAACTATACCCAGGTGGAGAAACTAACACAAAACGGAAGCGATTTTCATAATCATTTTGTTTATCTTGATCAGCTTTGGAATTCACCGTGGGGGTATGGCGGTTCTACAAGTGGTCGAGAAGACGGTATGTCGTTTAAGATAGGTAAACTTCATCTGTTATTTGGACTTGCTAGCTTTGTCCTATTTTTATTTTTTTTGCGAAAAACCATGCATAAAAATGGTTTAAGCTATTTAAGTTACTCATCAATTGTTGTTTTGATAATCTCCGTTTTTCTCATGCTCGCACCATCCAGTTTCGTCTGGGAATTGCTACCCGGGTTTCCTTACATCCAGTATCCATGGAGATTTCTAAATTTTGTCATCTTCAGTCTTTCAATGCTTGCCTCTTTTATATTTCTTCCATTGAAAAAACCATATCTTTCGGTTGCTGCCGCTGCCGGAATAATTTTCCTAATTCTATGGTTCAATATAAAATATTTCGTCCCCCGCGAATATCTCAGTTTACAAGACGAAGATTATACTAGCAGTTTGAATCTCCGTTACAAGATTTCCAAGGTTTCAGACGAATATCTTCCCACTCTCTTTCCGCCTGTTATTGCTCCTTCCGAAACCGCTCAGGAATCATTGTCGTCGACTTTGGGAGTGGTAGTAAAAACAGACGTGGATTATCCGACCTTTAAGAAATATGAATTAAGAGTGTCCCAACCAACCTCACTTGTGACAAACATCGCCTTTTTCCCTGGTTGGCAGGCATTTATTGACGGTAAAAAGGTAAATATCTTGGATAATCGCGGCCGTATCGAACTGCCACTTCCTTCCGGCCAGTCACAATTGACACTGATTTTCAAAGATACGCTTGTCCGTATCGTTGCAAATACCATTTCAGTTTTTAGTATATTTTTGCTAGTATATGTATCATTGTTTTGGAAAGGTTTAAGTTATGGCAAAAAGAAATTCGAGCAAAATTGAAATAGTGATCCCCATATATAATGAAGAAAAAGAGCTTGCTGCCAATATTAAAAAGCTTCATGTTTTTTTAAGTAAAAAATTATCAAATTACAAGTGGCATATTACCATTGCAGATAACGCTTCAACTGATGGAAGTCTTTCCATTGCCAAGAAGCTGGCAACAAAACTTTCCCATGTAGGGTATATTCATCTTTCCCAAAAAGGCAGGGGAAGAGCAGTAAAGAAGGCATGGAAAGAAAGCCCGGCTGACATCCTGGTGTATATGGATGTTGATTTATCTACGGATCTTTCAAGTCTACCCCGTTTAATAGATGCCTTGAGAGAAAAATATGATATTGGTATAGGTTCCAGACTTTTGCCTGGATCCAAAGTAATAGGCAGACCTCTCAAAAGAGAAATTTTGTCACGAATTTATAACATTTTAATCAAGATATTTTTTCAAGTTCACTTCTCAGATGCACAGTGTGGATTTAAAGGTGTGAGTAAAAAGGTAGTAAAACAGTTGTTACCTTATATCGAAGACAATGCCTGGTTTTTCGATAGTGAGCTTTTGATAATTGGGGAAAAATCAGGTTGTAAAATTTTTGAGGAACCGGTATTGTGGGTAGATAATCCAGGTTCGACAGTCAGAGTATTAAAAACAGTTTATGGTGATCTTGCCGGTCTTTGGCGATTATATTGGCAAAGACCTTGGCAAAGAGTAAGGAGGGGTAAATGAGAACAAAATTATTAATTATAGGTGGTGCGGGATTTATCGGATCAAATTTAGCGAATCATTTTGCTCAAAAAAATTACGAGGTAACGATCTTTGACAATTTTATGCGTTTTGGAACCCATGACAATGTCAGGTGGTTAAAAAATAAATATCCCAACATAACAGTGATTAAGGGCGATATCAGAAATATGACAGAGTTGAAAAAAGTTGTAAGAGATAAAGATGCAATATTTCATTTGGCAGCTCAGGTAGCGGTGACGACGTCAGTAACTGATCCCAGAACAGATTTTGAGATTAACGCTTTAGGCAGTTTTAACGTTTTGGAAGCAATAAGACTGACAGGTTATAAACCGATTGCTATTTTTTCCTCAACCAATAAAGTTTACGGAAATATGGAGGATACAGCCATCGTTGAGAGAAAAGATAGTTATGCTTATAAAAATCTTCCGGATGGGGTAAGTGAAAAAAACAATCTCGATTTCCATTCGCCCTATGGTTGTTCCAAGGGTACGGCAGATTGTTATTTTCATGATTATGAAAGAATTTATGATATTCCGACGGTTGTTTTCCGCCAGTCATGCATCTATGGACCGAGACAGTTTGGTATCGAAGATCAGGGTTGGATTGCCTGGTTTATTATTGCCGAAACATTGGGTAAGCCAATCACGATTTACGGTGACGGTAAACAAGTGAGAGACGTTTTGTATATTGATGATCTGGTGAGGTTATTTGAAACTGCTGTTAATAAGATAAAGACAGCACGTGGGAAAATATATAATGTCGGCGGCGGGACAAAAAATACTCTTTCAGTTTGGAGTCAGTTTGGGCCAATACTTGAAGATTTGTTCGGGAGAAAAATACATGTTGCTTTTGGTAATTGGCGGCCGGGAGATCAGAAGGTATACGTATCCGACATAAGACTGGTTAGGAAAGAATTAGACTGGGAGCCAAAAATAAAGGTGAAGGACGGGATAAAAAAACTTTTTAATTGGGTACAGGAAAATAAACCTCTATTTAAAAATTTTATGAAATAAGATTTGGAAGGAGTTGTGATTTATGAAGAAATATAAAAAAATTTTAGTGACAGGCGGTGCGGGATTTATCGGATCACATTTGGTTGATGGTTTGATTGATAAGGGCTATCAGGTGAGGGTGTTGGACAATCTCTATCGCCAGATCCATCCAACTGGCAAATTACCCGCATATTTCAACAAAAAAGCGGAGTTTGTCAAGGGCGATGTTACCAAAAGAGCTGATTTAGTGAAAGCTCTTGCCGGTGTTAACGCTGTTTATCACTTGGCTTCTGCGGTAGGGGTAGGGCAAAGCATGTATGAAATTGAGCATTATGTGAAGGTAAACAGTTTGGGGACGGCACTGCTTTTGGATATTCTTGCCGGGAAAAAACACAAGGTAAAAAAGATTATAGTGGCTGCTTCAATGAGTTCGTACGGAGAAGGGACTTACCGGTGCAAAAAATGCGGTTTAGTACGCCCGCCGCTTCGAAGTAACGAACAGTTAAAAAAATTGGATTTTAATGTATATTGTCCTGACTGTCACAATCTGGTTATACCAGTGCCGACAAATGAAGATGCTAAACAGAACTCAAATTCGATTTATGCGATCGGTAAGAAAGAGCAGGAAGAGATGGTTTTGGTAGTGGGTCAAGCCTACAATATACCGGCGGTTGCCCTAAGATATTTCAACGTCTATGGTCCAAGACAGAGCCTTTCCAATCCTTATAACGGAGTTGCTGCTATTTTTATGAGTAGAGTGAAGAACAATAAACCGCCTATTATCAATGAAGACGGTCTGCAAACGAGAGATTTTATCCATGTTTCGGATGTCACAGCAGCCAATATAATGGCACTTGAGAGCGAAAAGGCGGATTATAAAATATTCAATATAGGCAGCGGTAAACCTATCACTATCAAAGAAGTAGCGGAGGTGATTATTGATTTATACAAAAGCAATGTCAAGCCGGAAATAACTTATAGAGTTCGTAAACTTGATGTCAGACATTGTTATGCTGATATTAGTTTAATAACTAAAATTCTTGGCTGGCAACCCAAAGTGGATTTCAAAGATGGGATTGATGAGCTTATTGCTTGGAGCAAGAAGGAAAAAGCAGTCGATAAGGTTGATTTTGCCATGAAGCAGTTGGAAAAGAGAGGTCTCAGATGAGAGTATCGTTTGTTATCCCTTTTCACAACGAAGAAAAAAACTGTATTCGTATGGTGGAAAGAGTGGTAGACTTCGGGAGAAAAAATAAACTGAATTTTGAAGTTGTCCCAGTTGATGACAGAAGCAGTGACCAGACAGCCAAAAAATTGATAAGTCTTTCTAAGAAATATAGCAATGTCCGGCCAATTTTTAGAAAAGATGATGGTGAAGAGAAAGGAAATACAATGGGGCGAGCACTGATGGTCGGTACAAAAAAAGCAACAGGCAGTATTATTATTTGGACCATGGGTGATATGGCAGATGATACTAAGACATATACTGATATTATTGCAAAGATAAATGCAGGTTATGATATGGTTTTTGGTTCTCGTTACATGCCAGGAGGATCGAGAGGAAATCTGGATCGTTTGAAAGCATTTTTAAGTTCATGGGGAACAAGATTGTCAAAAATACTTTTTGGCATACCGGTACACGATATTACCAATGCTTTCAGGGGTTTTCGCAAAGAGGTATTTGATCGGATAAAATTAGATTCACCCGGATTTAGCATTTCCCCGGAATTTGCTATCAAAGCATATCTTGCAGGATACAGATTGGGTGAAGTTCCTACAGTTTATACCAATAGAGTTGAGGGAATCAGCAATTTCAAATTGTATAATATGACTAAGAGCTATTTGAAATTATATATTCTGTTGTTTTACAAATACAAACTTCTCCGTTACTCTTTGGACTTTGTTAAGTAATCATCAGTGGGTTTCTTCTTCCCAATATCTTTCGGCGTTATCAGGGATAATTTTCGGGTCTTGAATTGTTTCGGTAAACCAACTTATTCTTTCGGGTTCCTTCTTTTGGGCTGGTTGTGTTGGTTCCGTAAATGTAAGAAATATTCTTGCCGGCTGGTTATCAGGGTAGCGGATTACTTTTAAGATTGAGGTGTTGTATGCTACTTTATTTCCGCGGCATACATACAAAACACCGAGTTTTCCCTTCTTCGGACAATTAAGCGGCATAAAAATATATTTGTCAAAGCCGGCAATACTGTTTAAGCCCGTACTGTCGAGAGTTTTACTTTTCAGAATTTTGGCAGTTAAGCGCGGGTCAGTTTTGTTATAGAAAAAAAATAGATGCGGCTGGCTGCCGCTTATGACTATTTTCTGGTATCGCGATGACAATGTGTTGATAGTCTCAATCATTTCTCTGGCATAACCGTCCCTTTGCCATGATTGATGCATTTTTTGATGGACAAAATAGTTGTGAATAAATGAGGTGTAGTTATAAAACGCAATCGCCGTAAACGGTAGAATAAATAAAAATTGCCAAAAAATATTTTGCTTTTTTATAAATCCCCAAGTTAGGACAAGACCCAGTACCGTTGTAAGTTGGATCATGGGAGTAACTATTGCGGTTCTTTGCGTGTTTGTATCCATATATGAAAGTGAATCTGGTATAAAAGCGAGTAAAATCCAGATTATCACAAAGAGATAGCGTAAATCTTTTTTCCTGGCGACGCTGTAAAAGCAGAAGTATAACCCTATTACAATAAAGGGAAGTTCCCATAAATACAGTGGTCCGGTGTAAGGTATCGAGTATCTGCCGTAGTTTTTATCACCAGACAAAAAGAGGAAATCAAAAGTAAAATGCTGGAAGTAGTTTCGTAGTATGAGAAGTGAACTCATCGAGACCTTATTGTGGAAAAATCTGGTTAAGAAAAGATTTTTTGCTGGTCCTTCTTCTTCCAAAGCTTCAACTATCAATGATTTCATTTCTTCATGTTTAAAAAAACTTGTTTGCTGTATACGGGAAAGAGGTTGACTAATGAATATAAGTATCATAACGGCCAAGACAGAAGCAATCGGAACGTACTTGTTTTTTGTAAATTTATCTTTATGAAGAATAGTGAAAAAGAATACTAATATTGGTATAAACACAAAAGAGGAATAGTAAGAGATGATAGAAAGACATAAAGATATTATTGCTATCACTCCGAACACTGCCTTTTTCCGTTTTTGGTAATAGACCCAAAATAGAAAAAAAACAACGATGAGAAATACCTGTATGGCGGCTTCATTGGCAGTACGGGAGAAAACCACGTGCCACGGAGAGATTAATACCAGAAGCGAGGTAAGAAGGGCAACAGTTTTATTCCCAAGATATTCCTTGATAAAAAAGTATATTAATACAATAGTTGCGAGTCCTACAGCTACTGACGGGAGACGCACTACTGCTTCTGATAATCCAAAGATTTTTATAAACGGCAGAAGAAAATAAGAGTAAAGCGCCAATTTGTAATCTCCAAATGATTCCGTAATGACGGGAAGAAACTTACCATATTCGTCAGCGCCAGTTTTGCTTATAGAATAAGAGCTGTATCCAAAAGCATATTCATCCATATGAAGTGATGGGGTATTTGGAAAATCGTATATTCTTAAAATAATTCCCGAGACGGCAAGTAGTGAAAATATAATGAGGAGAAGTTTGTTAAATTTCAACATGAGGAAAGTTTAATACGATAGTTTGTTAACTTCAAGTAAGCCAGTACTTTTTAAGCTTCAAAAACTTTCCTTCTGCTATCGCTTCTCTTATAGTTTCCATGAAGTTGCCAAAGAAATAAAGATTATGTATGGTAGCAAGTCTGTACGCCAGCAGTTCACGGCAACGAAATAAGTGATTCAGGTAGGCTCGGGTAAAATTCTTGCAAGTGAAACAATTACAATTTTTATCAGGAGGAGCTTTATCGGCGGAAAATGATGATTTAGTGATATCATAACGAAATTTATTTTTTAATCCAGCCTCTTTTGTAAAAATCCACCCCATCCGTCCCAATCTGGTAGGGGTAATACAATCAAGACTATCGATACCTTTTTCAACGCTTAGTATTATATCTTCGATTTCACCAATACCAAGGAAATGAATTGGTTTTTGCTTTGTCAATAATTCATCTAGTGTCCAATTGAGCACGGCAAAAACTTTTTGTCTCGGTTCCCGGCTATTAGCAACACTTCCTATGGCAAAGCCGTCAAAAGGAAGATCGGTCATAAATTGTGCCGATTCTTTTCTTAAATCTTTAAAGATTGATCCCTGAACGATGCCATAAAGAGCACGCTTTGTATTTTTTTCTTTAGTGTGTTGCAAGAGGCACTCCAGTGCCCAATTATGAGTTCGCTGCATGGCTTGTCGTGCCCGCTCTTTTTTGATCGGATAAAAAGTACATTCGTCAAAAGCCATCATAATATCGCTGTCTAATTTTTGTTGTGCAGTGATTGATTCAGTTGGCCCCAAAAACATTGTTTTTCCATCCCAGACAGATTTAAAAAATGTTCCCTTGTCAGTGATTTTTATAAGCTTTCGTGCATCGGTAAAATTTTGTCGTGGTCCATAATCGCCAAGGCTAAATATCTGAAAACCTCCGGAATCGGTCATCAAAGGACCGTCCCAATTCATAAATTTATGCAATCCTCCCATTTTTCCTACAATATCAATACCGGGTCTAAAAAGCATATGATAAGTATTGACAAAAAAGACATCGATATTGCATGATTTTATTTCTGATGGGATAAGAGCTTTGATACTTGCGGCAGTACCGACCGGTACAAATGCCGGAGTCCGGATGATACCGTGAGAAGTAATAATCCGTCCCAGTCTTGCTTTTGTTTTTTTATCTTTTGATATGATCTCAAAGCGAAAATTATTCATAATTTCTATATAATAAGAGAGAATTATACAAAATTATAGTAACATTAATCCATGTCAAACAAATTTATCATATTTGCTCTTTCGGCAATTATTTTCATATCCGGTTGGCTATATAGGTCTTCCGCCAGTTCTTATTTTTTTCAAGACGATTGGTTTTCCCTGAAGATAAGCGATGCAAAAAATTTAAATGACTTTTTGACTTTTTTTATTCCCCGAAATGACATTATCTACTACCGGCCATTAGGTATGCAGGTGCCTTTTTTTCTCCTGAGCAAAATTTTTGGAATAAACCATTTTCCGTTTTGGGCATTGACGTTTATTACACATATAATAAATATTATTCTTGTTTATGTTCTTTCGATCCTTCTACTTAAAAAAAGACTTTTAGCTCTATTGATTTCATTTCTATATGCCACATCTGCTGTCCATTTTTTGCTGTTTTACTGGTTTGCCATATACGCTTTTATGGCCGGACCAACTGCATTTTTCCTTTCGTTTATTTTGTTTATCCTTTTTTTAAATAAGAAAAAGAAAAAATACTATCTTTTATCGTTCCTTGTTTTTATCATTGGTTTGTTAACTAACGAAATGATTGCTACTTTACCGGCGATACTTTTTGCTTATTCTCTATTACTACGTAAAAAAATAATTTTCAAAAATTTATTGCCTTTCTTTTTTTTAGTCATTTTTCTTGTTCTGTTACGTTTTATTATTTTTACACCCCCGGTAACGGGTCTCTATCAGCTTGGATTGGGTAGGCATATTGTCTCAAATTTTAAAACTTATTTTCTCTGGAGTTTTAACTGGTCAGAAATTTTGACGGAACAGATGGTAAGTATATTTGTATTTAACAACAAAATAACTGATCAATTTTCATTTTATGCCTTGCTTTCAATAATAACATTTATAGTTGCAGTGATTCTTTTTTATTTGCTGCCTTTATTATTTGTTTTTCGCCAAAGAGTCAAAATCTCATTTTCTCAAATCGGTTTTGGCATGTGCTGGTTTATCATCGGACTTTCACCCGTTTTACTTTTTTCCAGTCATAAATTCTCTTATTACTTGCCGATATCTTTAGTCGGAATGCTTATATTCTCGGTATCACTTTTCTACTCTTTATTTAGATTTATTTTTTCCCATAATAAAAGTTTTTCATATTTTTTTGTCGTAACTTTAATCGCGGCTTGGCTCACTATATCTTTTGCCACAATTGATTTTAACTCACGGATTCACTGGGCACCCAGGCGTGCTAAATTGGCAAAGGCATTAGTGGATGTGGCAAAAATCCAGATGGCTAGTTACGGCAATTTAGCAGATGAGATATATATTCCTCTATCTTCCGAAAATCGGTTGGCACTTAATAATCAAGATGGTCTTAAAGTTATCTTCAAACGAGAAAGTATTGTAACTGCGTATTCCCCGGAGTTGGCAAAATGAAAATATGAAAAAAAACATACTTTGGTGGCTACTACTAATCGGGATAGTTTTTAAATTTACTTTATTTATCTTTTCCCATAAATATTATTTCACGAGGAAATTTGATCCTCAATTTTTTGGCAGACTTTATTCGGAATCACAATACGTGAAGGGACAACTTTCAGAAGGTGGGATAGGCGATGATGGCCTTTATGCTTTTGCCGGATATTACTATCTATTTCAAGGTGGTGACGTCTCAAGCGTAAACTTCGAACATCCACCGCTTGGGAAATATCTCATCGGTGTATCTATTTTCTTATTTAATAACGAGAACGTAATTAATATTATCTATTTTGTCTTTCTATTACTGGTAAGTTATAAGATTAGTAAAATTATTCTTAGAGATTCGTTACTCTCGATGATTGGGATAGGGATTTTATCAGCTGATCCTCTTATATTAGATCATACCTTGAGATCATTACTTGATTTACCATTCACACTTTTTTTTACGGCGGCAGTATATTTTTTTCTTTTAAGCTTCAAAAAAAACAAATATATATTTCTTTCCCAATTATTCTGGGGTTTTGCTTTTTCGACTAGATTTTTTCCGTCTTTGGTCCTGATATACGCATTTTTATTTTTGCTACAGTTTTTCTACCGCAAAAAGTCATTATTATTATTTTGTTACTCATCATTATTGATTCCCCTAGTTTATCTGATCTCCCATGCGTCATTTTTCTTTTATCACCCATCAATTATTGAATTTTTGCGCCATAAAAAATGGATGCTATCTTGGTTTGCTGGATCAACGGTAGTGATAGGAAACATATGGCGAAATTTATTTACCGGATGGTATGTCGACTCGACCGGGAAACTCCAGATCAATCAATACTGGACGGTAATTCTGCCTATTTTACTGGTGCTGGCAATAACTAGGGTGCGTAAGGATTTTATTCGTAAAGACAGAATATATATTCTGACAGTTTACGGCGTATCTATTCTCTATCTGATTTATCTTACTTTTCTTACAGGTGGCTTACAAAAATTTTTCATGCCTATATATCCGCTTATCGTCATTTTGGCTCTTTCTAATATCTCCTGTATAATTGAAACATGCAAGAGGCGGATTATCGTGAAATCAAGGGTAAAATCGTAAGCGGAGTTTTTGCCCTTACTTCAAGGACCGTTGTTTTACAGGTCGTTTCTTTTTTCTCTACCTTTATTCTTACTATCCTTCTTTCTCCTTCAATTTTTGGTGTTTTCTTTGTAGTTTCAGCAGTTATCTCATTTCTATCTTATTTTTCTGACATTGGATTTGCCGCTGCTTTGGTACAAAAGAAGGAGGAGCCGACTCGAGCAGAATATGTTACTTCATTTACCATTCAGCAGATTTTGGTTGGAAGTATCGTCATAATAAGTATTTTTTTATCACCTGTTTTTTCCTCTTTCTATAATCTAGGAAGCGACGGACTACTTTTGCTACGAGCTCTTCTTGCTTCTTTTTTTCTCTCATCGCTAAAAACCATACCTTCAATTATTCTTGAAAGAAAATTGGATTTTCAACTACTTATTATTCCGCAGATTCTGGAAACCGTAGTTTTTTATTTACTCGCGATCATTCTCGCTTTATTAGGCTGGGGGATCACTAGCTTTGCCTGGGCAGCTGTAGCCCGCGGGATTGTTGGACTTGTGGCTATTTACATGATCTCTCCGTGGAAGGTGGGGATTGGTATCTCTTTCACTGCTTTACGACATTTGCTTGCCTTCGGCATTCCTTTTCAGACCAATTCCATACTGGCTTTGGTTAAAGACGATCTGATGACGATTTTTCTCGGTAAAATTCTGCCATTTTCGCAGGTCGGGTATATCGGATGGGCTAAAAAATGGGCAGAAGCGCCATTAAGGCTTATAATGGACAGTATTGTTAGAGTGACCTTTCCTGCTTATTCCAGGCTTCAGTCAGATAGCAAGGTTTTAGGAAGGGCAATTGAAAAATCATTTTTTTTCCTGGCATTTTTTATTTTCCCGGTAACGGCCTTGATGATTATTTTTATTAAACCTCTTATTCAAATTATTCCTAAATATACCAAATGGGAACCTGCGCTTATTTCTTTTTATCTTTTCTCATTCGCAGTCATTTTTGCTGCATTCTCCAGTCCGATAGTAAACGCTTTAAATGCTACCGGAAGGATAAAGACAACATTAGTCCTCATGGTGGTTTGGACCATTTTAACCTGGATGCTTGTTCCGGCACTTACAGTCACTTTTGGTTATAATGGAGTGGCAGAAGGAGCATTTATTATTTCTTTTACTGGAGTTTTGCCTATAATTATTATGAAAAAAATCGTGAATTTTCGGATCATTCATGTTTTATATAAACCACTAGTTGCTACATTATTCACGTCAGTTGCCGTATTTTTTGTACTTCAGTTCGCAAATAATTTGCCAGGTGTCATCATTGCGGCAGTTTCAGCGGCTGTTATCTATGGTTTGTTTGCCTGGATATGGATGAAGACGGATATTCTCCCTTATCTGCCGAAATTCAGATCAAGGTAGATAAAATGAAAAAAATCCTTCTTGCTCTGTCCCTGCTTATTTTCCTAAACTTTTTTACCTATCCTGTCTACGCAGAAGATAAATCTTATGTTACGATAGTCCATCCTATCAGGGGAAGAGATATATGGCAGGATATTAGTTTCTTGGATGAGCAGATAGACACTGTCGCTTCCTATAATCTTCCGGCTACATGGTTATTGCAATATAAAGTGTTGGAAGATAAAGAAGTGATCGATAGAATTAAAAAGTTATTCGTCAATCACGAAATCGGGATATTTTTGGAGGTGGATGAAAGTTTGGCGGATGATTCATTTGTTCCTTATTTATATGGAGATGGAGATTGGGCGCGGTCCGATAAAGTTCTTCTTTCAGGCTATCTGCCGCTTGAGAGAGAAAGAATGATCGATCAAGTATTTAATAAATTTTATTCCGTGTTTGGATTTTATCCTGTTTC
>Ga0315282_10010027_pt1 | contig 14957 bp, 15 predicted proteins | sample YL17G07_20_MG_FD_203693 | JGI IMG/M metagenome (GOLD analysis project Ga0315282, IMG submission 203693) | Sediment microbial communities from Yellowstone Lake, YNP, Wyoming, USA - YL17G07_20 | ecosystem: Environmental > Aquatic > Freshwater > Lake > Sediment | place: USA: Wyoming | collected... | reverse complement strand
TGGCGAATTGTTGCACGCATCCCCATGACCCGACTCTCTCCACTCGACTCGATCCCGTTAACAATCACATTCCCTACGATTGGGAAGTAAAGCATCAATGACCAGCAACATGATGGCAACGCAGGTTCCGATTCACCCGCTTATCTCAATCATGGACGGGAATAATTCACGCTGTGCTTTGCCATGACAAGGAGAAAGATATTGGACAGGTACGACATGTTTCCGCACGTAGAGGATCGATTAACGATGACGGCCCGCGAGTGGCTGCACTTTCACTTTACGATGCATCGCAATTACACCAAGTACCTTGGGCATACGGTCCTAAAGACGCCCTTTGATTGGATCGTCATGGGAGACATAATCCAAGACACCGAGCCAGAAATCATCATAGAGATAGGCTCGGGTCAAGGCGGCTTCACTCTGTGGATGGCCAACTTGCTCGACGCTATGCAGACACAAACACGAATCATAAGCGTAGACACAAAAGACGCAGCCACCAGCATCAACCATCACCGCATCAAGTGGGTTGTTGGCGACGCTCTGGCCTCGAAAACATTGGAGCAAGTCAAGAGCCTTTGCAGCGGCAAACGCGGCATGGTAATAGATGACTCCGACCATAAGTATCATACTACAAAGCGAATTCTAGAAGCATATGAGGGATATGTCGCAGTCGACCGCTACCTAGTTGTTGAGGACACAATTGTCGACTTCTTAGAGTTGCCACCTATTCCGGGACCACTTGGAGCAGTCCGGGAGTTCGTGGCAACCCACAAGGACTCATTTGTAATCGATCGCAGTCGCGAGAAGTACATCATCACGCATAACCCCATGGGTTACCTCCTGCGAATCGGGTGAAACGGAGCAAGCAGAATGACAAGTCCTAATTCGACCAAGCTCCACCTGGCGCTGCAGAGGATTGGCAAAGACGAGCGACTGCGTGCCAAGTTTCTCTCATTGTGTCGAGATGTGGAGAGATCTCTTGACTATGGACAAGGTAGTATTCGTGACGACATTACTGGCCCCATCGTTGATGCACTCCACAGCAATGTAGGAGTATTGCACAAGACCCTGAGCTCAGGTCTAGCCTTTGACTTCTATTACAAATCGAAAATCGCTAGGGATTTCGTCATGTCCGACCCCGAGATTCCGGACCACGTCTGGGAACCACAGACGACCAGACTTCTGCTGCATCTTTCCAAACGCGCGAAGCACGCCATCGTGGGCGGGGCCTATTTTGGTGATCAAGCGATCCTGATGGCAAGAGAAATGGTTCGAAATGCCGGTGTCTGTCACGCTTTTGAACCGAACTTGGAACAATCGGAAATGCTCATCCACAACGCCCAGCTCAATCATTTGCAGAATCTGAGAGTCACTAGATTGGGGCTTTGGAGCGACGACACTTCAACCTTGACTTTGGTTGGAACAGACGCTGAGGCTCATCCTACGGTGATCATTCAACCTGGAGTTGAACATCAGAGTCCCAGCTTTGGCACCATCACAGTAGATACCTACTTGAGACGAGAAGGGATCGAATATGTTGACCTAATCATGCTTGATATCGAGGGAGGAGAATACGAGGCTCTTCAAGGGGCCAAGCAGCAGCTACGCCTTCCTGTGCGACGTGCCCCCAAGATTATCTTTGAAATACACCGAAACTATGTTGATTGGACATTGGGGCTACACAACACGGAGATTATCAAGTACCTTTCGTCATTTGGATACAGCACCTACGCGATTCGCGACTTCCATTCAAATTATGATATGCGCAATAAACCGATCGAGCTGATTCCCCCGGAAACCGCGCACTTGGAAGGGCCACCGCACGGTTTTAACATGCTAGCAACGAAGGACTTGACCATCATAGATTCGAACCTCTTCAAGATTTGCCACGGTGTTAGCCCCAAATTGCTCACGCACAAAGACCCTCGTCTGCACCATCCAAGCGACGGCCTATCCTGACGCAGGCAATCCACCAATAGGTTGGTCGTCCAGTGCGATTCACCGTTCTTGGAGGCCGTGGCTTCATCGGTTCCCACATGGCCAAATATCTTCGGGCAGCAGGAGACAACGTTTTCACTCCAAAACGTGTTGACCCATCCGTTTTCAAAAAAAGCTTGGGCCATCTTGTCTATTGTATCGGAGTGACGGGGGACTTTAGAGAAAAACCCTATGAGACCGTTCGGGCACATGTATGCTATCTGTCCGAGATCTTGGAAAGAACTCGTTTTGAGTCACTCCTTTACCTATCGTCCGCGCGCGTCTACGGCAAAGCCCGTAGTGGCAAAGAAGAAGATGCACTACAAGTGGAAACGTTTGATCCAAGCGATCTCTACAATCTTTCCAAGTTGATGGGAGAAGCTCTATGCTTTTCTTCTGACCGCGCCAACGTCAGGATTGCTAGGCTGTCCAACGTGTATGGGCGTGACTTCTCTTCACCCAGCTTTCTTACTTCAATCATCAGGGACGCCGTGGACAACGGCAGGGTAGTTCTGAACACAGCTATGGAATGCCAAAGAGACTACATTAGCATCAAGGATGTTGTCAGTTTGCTGAGGCAAATTGCGCTGCGCGGCCGTCATCAATTATACAATGTTGCCAGCGGGATCAACGTAAGCAATCGGGAACTACTTCAGGCAATACGTTCTGCAACTGGATGCAGGCTGGAAGTTGCCAAGGGAGCCGAGAAAGTGACCTACCCAAGAATCTCCATCAATCGCCTCAAAGACGAATTCAGTTTTTCCCCATCATCGATCCTTGATGAAACGGGTGAGCTCGTATCTGTCTATAGGTATTCGACAACCCCGGCACGATGATTGTAGGGACAAGCCATGAACACTCCCACCCCAACTGAGATGCAAGTTCCCAATTTGGCGATCATCTGGTCGAGGAAACCTTTCCGCGCATACCTCAACATTCTTAGGGTTGCGCTTGAGCGCAGACTCAGAAGAGATCTAGTAAGGGGCATGCCATTTGTCTTGTACTACGAACCAACCTCTTTTTGTATTCTCAAGTGTCCTTCATGCCCGACCGGCATCGGAATTCTTGACTATCCAAGAGCAAAGGTCCGGTTCAAGGACTTTGCACAGATTATCGAAAGGATGTCCGACTACGTTTTCACGTTGATCATGTACAACTGGGGGGAGCCCCTACTCCACGAAGACTTTGCGAAGATGGTCAAATTTGCCACACAGAGAGGGATCATGGTACGTGCAAGCTCAAACTTGAGTATGCAGATCTCTGACGAGCAGGCCGAGGAAATCGTGAAGTCCGGTCTCGTCAGCTTGAAGGTTGGTATCGATGGGTCATCACCGGAGGTCCACGCAATGTATCGAAAGGGATCCGACCTAAGACTAGTTCACAACAATATTCGTCGCCTCAAGTCCGCCAAACACATGTACAAGAGCAATACTCCGGAAATAACAGTAACGTACCATGCCTTCTTGCACAATGAACATGAAATACCCGATTTCTTGCTTCAAGCGCCTTCCCTCGGCGTTGATTCCTACTCGATCTCGGCTGCATGGATTCCAACAGACGGATCTGTTTCACTTCCGAGAGACCCACGCTACAATATGTACCGGCAGGTCAACTCGATCATATCCGGACTGCGTTCAAGAGGAGAACATGTGCCAGCCTGTTCTTGGCTGTATTTCTGTTCAGTCATCAACCCCGGAGGGTCGATATCGCCTTGCTGCGGAGTCTTGAGTGAGAGACTAGACTTCGGATCGATCAAGGGCGAACACGCTGGTGATGATCCATATAGTCTATTCCGGTCGACCTGGAACGGCACCAAGTACCGCGCGGCACGAAGGCAATTCTCGGACCCAGACTTGCGGAAACTGTGGATTGCGAAGAACCTACGGGATATGACGTTCGACGGGATGGGATTCTCTCAGCTCTCGAGCAAGGACTGGCTCATTTGCGTCAACTGTCCAATACCTCACACTCTTGAGCAGTGGAATACTCAGCTGGAATCCATCCGCTCAACCCTTTTCTCTGAAACCCTCCGATGTATCAGAATGCACGACCTGCCGGGTCTCCTCAGTAATGGCATCAAAACCGCGATATTGCTAATCGCAGTCGCAGCTAGCAGAGTCTAGTCCGTTCTAGCACCCATTCCTGCAGGTCCATGAGAAGAACGGTCGTCGCCTCAATCGTCTAGGCGGGACTATCTGGATCATCGTGTGAGCGATTCGACGTTCCCGTTGCTATGCGGCGGACGAATCGTTGCACAACCTTACGTCTTTTCGATCTGACGAGAGAAAAGGCAATGGCGTATGCGGAACGTGTCGGCAGCAAGTATAACCTGCGGGCGAAGTTTCGCGCTGCAAACCTGGGGACAGCAAGCGGAATCCACAGTTTGCGGTAAGCTGGGATAACGGTTGATCGCCAAAGATATGGGCCAAACGCCAGAACCGTTTTTTCAGGTCCCCAGAAATCTCGCCAAACTCGACCCAATGCTTCGTGTTTGTAGCGTTCAGCGCGCGGCGTATTGCTCAATGAGCGAATATGAAGTACCTCACCCACATAACGAAACTTCGTGGCGAGCGCTACCCGACAGACAAACAGCCTATCGCCGGCTACTACACTCGGAAACCCGTCGAAGGCTTGCCTCAGAAAATCGGTTCGGTACATGCCATAGACATAGAGGTGGTAAGGCTTTCCGGCGGCCAAGGCCATTGCGAGGTCGAAGTTACTCATTTTGCTAGGGTCGGCGCTACCGCCGTGGTGCACTAAGTCTACCTTGCCTCCATCTTCTTGGATACGTTCGACTGCGCACATGGCAACCGAAGCATCAGGACTTGACTCCAATTCTTCGATCATTGTGCTTATGAATGTGGGCATCCAGTAATCATCGCCTGCCGCCCACATGAAATACTTCCCACGTGCAAGCTCCAGCACGCGCCTGAAGTTTGAGTCTGCTCCAGTGTTTGTATCGCTACGGTAGTACCTAACCCTTGTATCCTGCTGGGTGTATTCTTTACAGATATCGGCTGTTCTATCCGTTGACGCATTGTCCGAGATAATCAATTCAGAGTTTTCATAGTTCTGCGCCAACAGTGAATTCAATGCACGACGAACAAACCTTTCTTCATTGTGAACGGGCATGCCGATGCTGACCAGAGGTTTATCGTTCATCGCGCTCGCTCACTCCGAATGCTCAATGAAGGCTTTCACAAAAGTACCGAGTTCTTGGGGAACCCCAACGCCCCATGCAAGGAAGGCCGAAACGTAAGCATGCATGAATAATGATCACGGTTCAATATGAAATAAGAGGAAACTGATTCAGGGTATGTCATATGACAACATCTGAGACAGCTGAGAGAAAATGAACCGGGCGCTCCCAGAATGAGAGGAAAGATAATTGGCAGCTCCCTGAAAGACACGATTTCAGTTATCCCTGCTCGCTCAGGGTCACGTACATCACCCAAGAGGTATCGAACCGATACAATGGGATATTGGCGACATGTTGACGGCATGCTGGAATCTCACGATATCATGACTCACGAACTTGCCATTGCCGAAGTCAAAACCGATTCCGCCATTAGGTTCATTCAGTACGTACTCAAAAGGGATATCTCTAACGGATTCTTCCCACATTGCTTTGAACGCGCAAGCACTGGGCTGATTCCTTTGGAAGTAGTAAGTCTGATAATTATCTCCAGTAAGATGGTACGTGTGCAGACGGAGCTTGGAAAATGATTCTTCTGGCAGCCACAGCATGTAATCGAAGAAGGAGCAGAAATCTGACCAGTATTTGCTGGGGGCAGTGATGTTTACGTCTCCGGACTGGAATTGCTGCCGCTCGTCAAGCATACTTACGATCTTCTCCTGATGCTTCTAACGGTCGCGCGGTCTGATTCATTCACACTCTACGGCTGATGGAGCGTTTCCCCTGGACCAGTCGGTAGTCTCACAGGGAGCGGTACAAAAGAGTTTGGGGTTCCGAGTGATAGAGGACAAGCCTGTAGTTCACCAAGGGGGGTATCCGATGCTAGTTACCGCCCAAGAGACTTCGACGACAAGTCACCAAAACCCTTCTGAAGGCTTCATATTCTGCTTCTTCCGGGAGTTCCGATGGATCCTCCACTGATCAGCGTTTGGAGCATCTTTTCTAGAGTCTCAATACGAGACTTTTCCTCGTCAGTCAGTAGCTTCTGCTCCTCTGCCAGTCGTCTCACAAGGATCATCAGCTCGAGACAAAACGGGATAAGTGTCTCCCGCAAATAACCTGGTTGCAGCCTGTAATTGTAGGGGTTAGCCTCTTGGCTAATGTCTAGTTCCGAACTCCAGGCTGTGCTCCGCTTTATGTGGACCCATCCGATGCCAGCAGCGAGTGGTACGCCGATTAGAGTTGAGACCATGGCAAACGGAACAAAGTGCGGAAACAGGTCAAGCAACGATCGCATGTTCTTGATCGCTAGATAATAGACGGTAACCACAGTTGACAAGTGGCCCAAGAAAAAGGTCAGGTAGGTTCCGTAGCCTATCCTGAAATAGAACCAAAGTCTTGAGACAAAACTGAATCTAATTGTCATTGACTTCTCAAATGCGTACAGATATACTGCTCCATTCATGGAATTCGCTTTTCTTGAGGACGCTGGAAGGATGAGCCTGCTGCGAGATCAACCGATTCTTCAATTGATCTGTAGAAGGAATGGTTTTGTCGAATCCGATAATCTTGGACCGCATTTCTTGGGTCGGTTGAGTGTGGCTGATGCGAAGAGGCAATCCGCGTCAATAATGGGCGGTGTGGATTTTTTTCGGCCAATGCGGCATCCTTCGAAGCCATAAGAGCTATTTTACACCAATCTACTGACATAATGTATTAGGGCCATGATCTGGGAGTGCAATATGACGAGAGAACTCGTAATTGATGGGCGTCGCATCAATGATCATGAGGATTGCTATATTATCGCCGAGATCGGCCACAACCATCAGGGCGAGTTGGAGAAGGCTAAGCAGCTCTTTCACAGAGCCAAGGAATGTGGTGTAGACGCCGTTAAGTTGCAGAAGCGCGACAACCGGACATTATTCACGGGGGGCATGTACGATATGCCATACGAACACGAGAGCAGTTTCGGTAGGACATATGGCGAGCATCGCGAATTCCTTGAATTCGGCATGGCAGAATACATTGAGCTAAAGCGCTACGCCGAGGAACTGGGCCTCGTTTTCTTTGCAACAGCGTTCGACATTCCCAGTGCTGATTTCCTAGCCAAACTGAGTGTGCCTTGCTACAAGGTCGCTTCGGGCGACCTCAAGAATATCCCTCTGATGAAGTACATCGCGCGATTCCAAAAGCCAATGATCGTTAGCACAGGCGGAGGCACACTGGAAGATGCCCAACGAGTCTATGACACATTGAAACCTATCAAAGCTGAGTTTTGCTTCCTCCACACCACTGCCAGCTACCCTACCGCACCTGAGGAAATGAACTTGCGGGTTATCACAAAGATGCGAGAGCGTTTCCCTGATGTTGTTATCGGTTTGTCAGATCACTATAACGGTATCGCCATGGCTCCTGTGGCCTACGTTCTGGGCGCGCGGGTGATTGAAAAACACTTCACTTTGAATCACACTTGGAAGGGCACCGATCACCCGTTTTCCCTTGAACCGATAGGCATGCAAAAAATGGTTCGTGACCTTCGCCGGACTAGAGCGGCGATCGGCGACGGCGTAAAGCGCGCCTATTCCAGCGAGTCGAACGCCATCTACAAGATGGGCAAGAAATTGGTCGCCGCTCGAGATCTGCCAGCGGGCCATCGTCTGACCGAGGCAGACATTGCGATCAAATCCCCCGGTGGCGGCCTGCCACCGTATGAACTGGAACGGATCATCGGAAATGTGACGCGCCGCGCTCTGAAAACTGACGAAGCCATAACGCTTGAGATACTTGACGATTCTGCCTCCAAGGTCGTTGGCCGGTCAGCCGGTTAGATGATCCATGGATCTCCAAATCAGTTTCGGTGTGGGAGAGCGCATTCGGCGAACGCGTCTAGTTGTTTTTGACTTCGACGGAGTGTTCACGGACAACACAGTATTCGTTCTTGCAGACGGCTCTGAAGCGGTGAGGTGTTGGCGAGGCGATGGCCTAGGACTGCGCAAGCTTGAGAGACTAGGAATTGGTACAGCTGTAGTTTCGACCGAGGAAAATCCGATTGTAAGCTTGCGCTGTCGCAAACTTGGCATCCGTTGCGTGCAAGGTGTTCAGGACAAGCGGACCGCGCTGGAAACGATGATTGTGGAACAAGGACTATCTCTAAGCCAAGTTGCCTTCGTAGGCAATGACATAAACGACCTGCCTTGCTTCAAATGTGTGGGGCTATCGATCGTGGTTCACGACGCCCATCCCGACGTGATGGCCCACTCGCATTATCGAACTCAAACGCAAGGTGGACGGGGCGCTGTGCGCGAAATATGCGACCTATTTGAGCATGTATTGACCTCGAAAGGTGAGTCGAGATGACCGCAAAGCTATTCGAAATCGCGGACAGGGTCGTCATAGTTACAGGAGGCTTGGGTCAGCTTGGAAGGCAGTTCAGCTTGGCGCTGGCCAATCATGGTGCCAAAGTGGTTGTATTGGATGTTCGGGTGGACGACCATATGGTGGCGCAGCGGTTCGGAAATGAAGCGAGAACGGGGCGTTTCCTGTTTGTTCCCGCGGACGTCACGAGCCGGTCGTCGTTGGAGGCAGCGCGCGATAGAATCAACGCGACCTACGGCGTTCCGCATGTTCTAGTAAACAATGCAGCTATCGATGTTCCGCCGGATGCGCCTCCCGCTGAAAGTGGCCCGTTCGAATCCTACCCTGAAGACGCATGGCACAAGATGATGGATGTTAACCTGAAGGGTGTCTTCTTGTGCTGCCAAGTCTTCGGCAAACACATGGCAGAGGCAGGGCGAGGCTCCATCATCAACATCTGCTCGACCTACGGTATGGTGTCTCCAGATCAACGGATTTATGAGCATCTGCACAAAGGTGGGTTGTTCTTCAAACCCGTTGCTTACTCGGTGTCCAAGTCCGGAATGCTAAACCTGACGCGTTACCTAGCCACCTACTGGGCTCTCAAGGGAGTGCGCGTCAACACCCTGACTCTTGGTGGCGTTTGGAACAATCAGGATGAGAATTTCGTACGCAGCTATAGCGCGCGTGTGCCCTTGGGCCGGATGGCGAGGGAGGACGAATACAATGGGGCGATCATCTTTCTAGCTTCAGATGCGTCTTCGTACATGACGGGCTCAAACCTTATCATTGATGGAGGCTGGACTGCATGGTAGAAGACAGACATCATTCTATTCCTGAGTTCATACCGAATTGGATCGATGGTCACGAGCAACCGGCGTTGTCGGGAGAGGTCTTCCTGAAATTGAGTCCTGTTGACGGCTCAACATTGTGCAAGGTTGCACGGTCTGTGGCTGTTGACATCGCTCGGGCGGTCGAAGTTGCTCGCAGAGCCCAGGTGGAATGGGCTTCAATGACTCCGGTACAACGCGGAGACATCATACGCGAAATTGCCCTATCTATGCGCCAGCGTAAGCGTGATATCGCGGAAGTCGTAGCATGCGAGACGGGAAAGTCCTTCAGAGACGCCTTCGAGGAGACAGCAGGCGCGATCGAGCTAGGTATGTTTATGGGAGGTGAAGGGCGGCGATTCTACGGGCGGACTACCACAAGCGCGATTCCCAACAGATCAGCTATGGTCGTTCGCCAACCTCTGGGTGTGGCGGGGCTAATCGTCCCAGCCAACACTCCGATTGCCAATGTTGCTTGGAAAGTCTTCCCAGCCCTACTGTGCGGCAACGCTGCAGTGCTGAAGTCTTCAGAGGACAGTCCTGCCACCTCTTGGATCGTTGCTCAGATAGCCCACCAGACAGGTTTGCCGCTTGGTGTGCTCAATGTTGTCCATGGGTACGGCGAAGAAGCTGGGGCTTCTCTCGTCGCTCATCCTAACGTGGACGTGATTAGCTTCACAGGATCATGTGAAGTAGGACGCGTCATACAACGCGTTGCGGGCGAACGTCTCGCCAAGGTATGCTTGGAGATGGGTGGCAAGAACCCGCTCATTGTGTGCGACGATGCAGATCTCGGAAGCGCAGCCAAGTGGGTCTTACTCTCAGCTTTCAGCAACGCTGGCCAAAGATGCTCCTCCGGAAGTCGCATCATTATCTTTGAGGCCATATATGATTCGTTCCGTGAGATGCTGATCGAGGGCACTCGGAAACTGAGAGTCGGGCCCAGTGACGATGATGACTTCGGCCCTGTCATCAACGAAACGCAGCTCACCAATATGCTGGTGGCCGTGGAAAAGGCACGTGCAGCAGGTGGAGTTGTACTGACCGGAGGTCATCGCATGTCTGACCGCGACCATCGCACTGGGTTTTACATGGCACCTACGATGATCGAAAATGTATCGCCAGAGGATGAGATTTCTCGGAATGAACTGTTCGGCCCGATTACCTGCCTCTACCGCGTCAAGAACTTTGAAGAAGCCCTCGCCTTGGCCAACAACTCACCTTTCGGTTTGACCGCATCTATTCATACGCGCAGCATTCACCGCGCAATGCGGTTCATCGAGAAAGCTCGGGCTGGGGTGGTTGTGGTCAACAGTGGAACGTATGGAAGCGAGCCACACATGCCTTTCGGAGGCGTGAAGAATTCGGGAACTGGTTGGCGCGAGCCGGGTACGGAGGCGTTGGACGTGTACTCCGATCTGAAGACGGTCTACATCAACCACGACCCCGCGGCGGTTTAGACTCTCGATGGCACATACACCAACCATCATAGCTCTCATCCCATCCCGCGCCGGTTCGAAAAGGATTCCTAGTAAGAACATTCGGCGCTTGGCGAGTCACCCCTTGATTGCGTACACCATTGCGGCAGCGATGTCAAGCGGAGTCTTTGACTCTGTCGTTGTCTCGACGGACTCTGAGAAAACTGCAGAAATCTCGCGGCATTATGGGGCGGAGGCGCCATTCCTGCGTCCGGTGGAGTACGCGGGCGATCTCTCGCCGGATATCGAATGGGTCGAGTATACGTTGAAGCGCCTTCAATCTCTCGGCTACAGGTGTGATTGCTTCAGTATCCTGCGTCCCACCAGTCCGTTCCGGCAGCCTGAAACGATCCGACGCGCTTGGCAAGAGTTCCAGGCTGCGACCGGAGTGGATTCCTTGCGTGCGGTGGAGAAATGCCGGCAGCATCCCGGCAAAATGTGGGTTGTGCGCGGCAAGCGAATGACTCCTTTGTTGTCGTTGACTCCGTCCGAGCAGCCGTGGCACAGCAGCCAATATCAGTCGCTCCCCGAGGTGTATGTTCAAAACGGCAGTCTAGAAATCGCGTGGACACGCGTTGTGTTCGATGGGCACACAATTGCTGGTCAAGTAGTGATGCCCTTCTTCACGCGAGGATACGAAGGTTTTGACATCAATGATTCAAACGATTGGAGACTCGCCGAAGAGTTGGTACGCAATGGTGAAGCGCGGTTGCCGAAAATCGAACAGGAACCATACCGATTGGAGTAGATGCACCCATGACAAACCTGACTCTAATTCCTCAGTCGGAGTTCAGACGTGTTTGGGAGTCAGGGGTTGACCCGTACGTCAAACTTTCTTTCATTGGAGACATGTGCCGAGCTAACACGTTGATGGCCGTCAAGCGGGCCGGCTCGGGACATCTTGGCTCGAGTTTTAGCGCCATGGATATCGTGGTCTGGCTTTATTATCGTGGAATGAACACTTTGAGCGTGGGCCTACACAGCCCGGACCGTGATATCTACTTCTCATCAAAGGGGCATGATGTGCCCGGGCTGTACTCAGTACTCTTCTCTCTGGGTGTTCTGCCCGAAGAGAAACTCCTCAACCTGCGACGTCTAGGCGGTCTGGATGGTCACCCAGATGTGGGCGTACGCGGCATCGAAGCCAACTCGGGCTCTCTCGGTATGGGGATCTCGAAGGCCAAAGGGATGGCATGGGCGAAGCAGAAGCTCGGACGCTCCGGTCAGGTATTTGTCATGACCGGAGATGGTGAATTTCAGGAGGGACAGTGCTACGAAGCGCTTGAGACCGCCGTTCATCAGCGCGTCAATCGACTGACGGTGATCCTTGACCACAATAAGGTCCAATCGGACAAAGAAGTCCGCGAGATTATTGACTTAGGGAACCTTGAAGAAAAGTTCCGGACTTTTGGCTGGTACGTTGGGCGATGCAACGGGCATGACTTCAGGCAACTGGAACGAGTGTTCTCTGACTTCGAAGGAGCTACGGACAGGCCCAAGATTCTGATTGCTGACACAATCAAAGGTCGGGGTGTGTCGTTCATGGAGCATCCCGTTGCACTGCAAAGGGCAGGAGGGAAATATCCTTGGCATGCTGGAGCACCAAGCGATCAGACTTTCATAGCCGCCTATAGTGAACTCATCGAACGAACCAACGCTCAGCTGAAGGCCTCGGGCTTGACGCCGCTTTCTCTAAAAGAGATCGCGCCAGAAGAAAAGCTTGCCACTTCCTCCCCAGAAAGCCAGAATACACTCAGTAAACCGATCAGCCAATCGGCTAAGACTCTTCTATCTTCTGGCGTCTCGAAAGAATACGTGGCGGAGGCATTTGGTCAGGCCTTGGTCGAAATTGCGGCCACTCGCCCTGACTTGATCGTCCTTGATGCTGATTTAGCGTCCGATTGCCGAATCCGGCGCTTTGAAGAGACCTATCCCGACAGGTTCATTGAAAACGGCATTGCTGAGCAGGACATGGTCTCGATGGCTGGCGGTCTGGCCCGGCAGGGCCTGCTGCCAGTAGTGAACTCTTTTGCCAGTTTTCTCGTTTCGCGTGCCAATGAACAGATCTACAACAACGCTAGCGAACATACCAAGATTATCTACGCATGCCACTACGCAGGTCTCGTCCCGGCCGGACCGGGTAAATCGCATCAGAGTATTCGGGACATTTCTTTGTTGGCCGCCCTTCCGAATTGCGTGATCCTCCAGCCTTGCAACGCAGCGGAAACTCGGATGGCACTCGAGTACTGCGTCAATCAGGCAAGTGAGACATGTGCTCTCCGCCTCAACATCGGTCCGTCGCCGCGCTCGATACAGTTACCTCTGGATTACCGGTTGACAGAGGGGCGCGGAGTTACCCTCGTTGATGGACGCGATGCCGTCTTGCTCGCCTACGGCCCTGTGATGCTCCATGAGGCCTTGACTGCAGCAGAGATCTTGGCCAAACAGGACTTTTCGATTCGCGTTGTCAATCTGCCTTGGCTCAACCGGGTTGACGAGTCTTGGATAACGGATGCAGTATCGGGTGCGCCTTTGATATGTGTCCTCGAGGATCACTCGCCAATTGGAGGCTTGGGCGACAATTTACTGCCAATTTTGGTCGGTCCCTTGGGCATTCCAGGCAAGCGCGTCCATAAATTCGGCGTAATAGGCTACCCGGCTTGTGGCACGCCTATGGAGGCATTGCGTTACCATGGGCTGGATGGCACATCACTGGCTGCAAAGATACTTGGCTTGGCCGACTGAGCGGAGAAGCCCTACAGTCGTTATCTCTCCGATTTTCTTGACGGACAGGCACAAATGCTGGTCCAGTGACTAAGACGAGCCTGAAACAGACTGTTCGAACGCTCCAGATTCCCGTTTCTCACTCCAGGCAATCCCGCGGTAGCGTGAGCGTACGTCTATTCTCGTGCTCACGGGATATTTCTTGAGGATGTGCTTCTCTTCTAGGTAAGTTCTTGTCGTGATTGGACTGGGTTTCGGGTCCGGTGGATAGGATTATCCGTGGGAGAAGGTCGATGCTGTAGATCTACGCAGAGTGATCGAAAGCAAGGACAGGTGCGCGAGAAATGCCAGAGGTGTGCCCATACTTCGATCTCCTTGCCACGATACGCCATTGCCAAGAAACCCTTCACCAAGCGCACTAGCTATGGGGGGAGATCCTCTTCAAAAGAAACATCGAATCCACATCCTCGCTGTGCGAGTATCTTATGCGCCGCTCGCTGATCAGTGCGAGATCATTGAATCGCTGAAGATAGAGTTTTGCGAAATCGGCTTTCCATAAGAGGTCCGTACGTCCTCTGTAGGTTACTTTGGTGTATCTGTCAGCATAGTACTCGAATCCCCAGATGTATTCTCTTGTGCATCGATGTATCTCTGTCATGGCTGCGGCAATGTCAGAGGGGCTGATGTGGATCAGAACGCCTGAGGTGAATACGAGATCAAAGTAGCTATCTTTGAACGGGATGTCGAATGCTGTGCCCTCGATGATGTTGATGCCTTTGGTCCTCGTCTTCGAGAGCTCGACGGCGTACGGCTGCACCTCGATTCCGTAGAGTCTCTTGAAGCCCATTTGCTGGAGCATGAGGAGCTGATTTCCGACGTTGGACCCGACCTCCAGGACTCGGATCGAACGGTCCATTCCGCCAACAAACGCCTGGTTGAGTTCGGTGCGAGAGATGCTGTACTTCTGTCGGTATGATGCATCAAGTTGTTCGGTCGAGAGTACGCTCCGATTAGTGTATTCTATGCCGAATTCGCCGGTCCATGCTGCGACCTGTGGTGTGGGGACAGACATGTCTCATACTTTCTTCACGTCAGAGTGTACGGGTTCACGTAGCTGCCAGACGCCGTCAACGTTGACGAATATCTTCGGGTTCCAGAACTTCTCAACCACATCCCAGAACTGCCTATGACTGTATTTCATGAACGTCACGAAGTCGTCTAGGGCTCTCTGATCCAATTTGTGATCTTGTTCCATCACCAATCTCTTTGCCTCTTCTCTCGTTATCTTGCCATTTCTGATCCATCTACTTGCGATGTCAGTGGTTCGAGAAAAGCCGAATTTTGGATACTTCATCCAAAGATGAACAAGGTACGCAATAGAATCTATCTGAGCATAATCTTCGATGCAACCTTCTCTTTTCCACTCATGATGCAAATCCTTGAAACCATATCTCTTTG
>Ga0315282_10010025_pt1 | contig 14958 bp, 8 predicted proteins | sample YL17G07_20_MG_FD_203693 | JGI IMG/M metagenome (GOLD analysis project Ga0315282, IMG submission 203693) | Sediment microbial communities from Yellowstone Lake, YNP, Wyoming, USA - YL17G07_20 | ecosystem: Environmental > Aquatic > Freshwater > Lake > Sediment | place: USA: Wyoming | collected... | reverse complement strand
TGGGTGAAGGCATCGGGGCGACGCGAGTTTCGGGTGCGGAAGAAAAAGCGGCGGCAAGCCGCCGCACTCCAAACCGGATACTTGCCGGCGCCTGTTATACAGTTTTGCTTAGCCGGAGATTTAGGCCAGCAGGGGCGCACCTTTCGGGCCGGATGGAGGAGTTCCGGGAGCAGAGGGCGGCCTCAAACCCCCTTGTATGTCGCCGGCCCCCGGCGCGGGAGAGAGGAGTCAGATTTCCAGCTTCTGGTAGCGCAGTTTGACCGGATCCAATTCGCCCAGGCCCAAGGCTTGCGCGGCGCGGAGGTGGCTGATCTGGTCCGGCTTCAGCGCCGTATCATACCAGGGAGTGAGGGTCACGCCCAGCGCATCCACCTCCAGCGGCCGCACGCCCGCGATGATGGTTTTAAGCTCCTTCACCTTGCCCGGCCCGCCGGGCCCGCCGGTGACCAGGGCCCGGGTGGCATCGAGGATGGTGAGCTGGGGCCGGATGGCGGTCGCGAGGTCGGCGATGGCCTGGCCGAGGTCGAAGCGGGTGTGGAAGGCGTTGCGGTCCCAGATCAGGCCCATTTGATTTTTCAGCCCGAGGGAGACCCCGGCCGCGCTGTGAGTCTTGGCGGCGGGCAGGTTGATGAGGACGTCCGCTTCCAGCGCCGGCTTGAGCACCTGCACCCGGCCGAGCACCTTGCCCTTGGGCACCGGGATCTCGCGGAAGAATTTTTCTTCGGCGAAAAAGCGGACCTGGGTGCGCGGAACCCGGGCGCAGGCCGCGACCACGCCGGAGCGCTCGAGGCACACCTCGGGCTGCCGCAACGGATAATCGAGCACCAAAATTTCCTTGGCCCCGGCTTCCGCGGCCAGGCGCGCCACCTCGGCCACCACCTCGGGATGGGTGGTCGCGCCGATTTCCACCCCGGTCGGAAAACTCAGGTTCGGCTTGAGCACCACCTTCTGCCCCGGCTTCACAAACCTCCCCATCCCGCCGAGCGCCTCCACGGCCCGGCGCACCGCCGCGGCCGGATCGCCCTTCACCAGCACCAGGTCCGCGGCCGGCAGAGCTTCGGCCCGGAGCCGGCGCGAGAGCGTTCCCGCCGCGGCTGCGGTCAGGGCCAGCCGGCCCAGGAATCGGCGCCGATTCTCGGTCCAAGACATTCTTTGCTTCCGTTCTCGCCGACGAAGAAGTCTAAGGAGAACTGCTGATGCGGCGTGCAATCAATTCCGCGAACCGGCGGAGTTGTTCAAAAGCCGTGGACTTGGCCGAGGTGATGACCAGCTCGACGTAGTAAGGCCCTTGGTGGAAATCCAGCTCCGTGGCGCCGAACAGGTCCAGCCGGGACCGGGCTTCTTCCCCGATCCCGGGCAGGGACTGGCTCCGACCGGGATAAATTTCCCGATACAGCTTGCCCGCATCCTCGGCCTGGTATAGGGTCACGGTGACCCGTTCGCGCGCTTCATGCTCGATGGCATAATCCTGGAAAACCCCGGCCTCGGCCCCCAGCTTGACGTAAGCCTCGGCACCCCCGTCTATGATCGCAGCCAGGCCGGTAAGCCCCCGGCCGGAGCTTAACTCGCCCTCGCGCTGAAAGCCCGCGACCTCGCCGTTTTGCGGGAGCAGGCTCTCGAGCGGCCGCGCCGGCGACGCCGGCCGCCGGCCGGCGCAGCCCGCGATCAGCGTCGCGGCGAGCAAGCCCGGCAGGTAACGGTTCATCCCAGTTTCACCTGGCGCAGATCCATTTGGCTCCGGTCGGCCTGGCCCAGAAGAAGCTTGGCCGCGGCCTCGATGAAGCCGGCGCGTTTGGCCGCGGGTTCCAGCCCGCTCGCCTTGCGCTTCTGGTCAATGATTTCCAGGCCGAGCGCGTCCAGGGCGACCGGATCGGTGGAAGCATGGATGGTGTAAGCGGCCGCGGTCGGCGGTCCGCCCGGGCCGTTGAGATGGCTGATGATGAGCGCGTCGCCCAGGTGCAGGCGGGTTTTGTCGCGGAACACGGGGTTGTTGTAAAGCTCGGCGATCTGGGGATTGCCGTGGTGGGTGTGCATGAGCGGGACTCTGATCTTGGCCAGGTTCGGCGCATCGAGCAGAGGGATGCAACCATAATAATTTTTTAGCGCGTAGGTGATGCCGGGCTGGCCGTGGTCCTTGAGCACGGGAACATTGATCGTATATTTCACCATTTCCGAGGCCAGGCGCGAGACCGGAAATTCGAGGCTGACACTGGGCACCTGGGCTTTGACTTGCGAATCCCAGCCGACCTTTTCGTGGTCCGTGCCCAGGCAGCGCGCGCCGGCGGGGCCGTCATTGAGGGTATAGCCGGACTTGGGGAAGGAGCCTAGCGCGCCGTTGCCGACCCGGTCCCAGATCAGGATGTTGTTCTCCTTCACTCCGATCGCTTTCAGCCCGGCCACCACCGCGGCCACCACCTCGGGGTGCGTGGGCAGCTTGGGATTGATCACGTTGATCTTGATCCCGACGGCGTCATGGGGACCAAGCCCGGGCAGAAGTTTCGCCCAGGCCTCGGCTACGCTCTTGGCGCCGGTCAGCTCCAGCACGGCCCGGTCCACCATCTCGCGGACCTGGTCGGACTTGAGGCCGCCGGAGGAGTCCACCGCGCTGGGGTTAGAGACTTCCGCGACTCGGCCCGGCCAGAGGTTGCCCGTCGTCGGGGCCGCCGCTTGCGCCTTTAACCCGGACGGCCGGCCCAAACCGGCCAGCGCGGCCGCGGCCAGACCGGAGGTAGTGATGAAATCTCTCCGCTGGATAGGCTTGCGATTCAGGTTGGATTCCTGCTTTCTAAGGGGGTATGGTTCCAGTGTAAGGGCAACCGTCCGGTCTGTCAATTTTCGTGGAAGCCGGGGAGGTGGAGCTTTTCCAAACCTGCTTGATCCACGGTTGGCCTCGGGAGCGAGCCAAATAGGCTCAGCCCGCCTCCCGCCCGCGGAAGCGCGGCAACCCTCAAGGCCCCAGGCTTTGGGCTTTGAGAAAATCGGCCTGGGCCTGATCCGACCGCCCCAGGTGGAGATAGAGATTCCCGCGACTGATATAAGCTTGCGCCAGGGAGGGGTTGATTTGGATGGCCCTGGTCCAATCCGCGATCGCCCGTTGAAATTGGCCCTGCTCCAGATAGACAATTCCCCGATTGTAAAAGGCCTTGGCCAGGTTGGGGTTTATCGCCAAGGCCGAGTTAAAATTAAAGAGGGCCAACTCATACCGGCCCATTTTCCCGTATCCAATCCCACGGTTGATATAACCGTCCGCGGATTTCGGGTTCAACTTTACCGCCCGGTTGAACGGCGCCAAGGCCCGCTCCTCCTCGCCGAGTTCCCGCAAGGCGGCCCCCAGGTTGTTGAACGCGCTGGCTTTGAAGGGAGTCTTGCGCGCACAGTCTCTCCATAGGTCGAGTTCGGTTTGCCAGACGCGGTTGCGGCCGCGAGTGCCCAGGAGAAGCATGACCGCGACGAGCGAAAGAGCGGGAAGGACCCAGCGCACCCGGCGGGCGGAAAATACTGGAAAAGCAATGAGCGGAACGATCAGCGCCAATGAAGGCAAGTAGAGGCGATGCTCGAACATGAGGTCCAGCGGGATGAAGCTGGATTCCAGGGAAATGTTGAGCAGATACCACAATACCGCGAAACTGAACCAGGGGCAGCGCCGGGCGAAGCGGAGCGCTCCGACCAGCAGGACGATCCAGAAAAGCAAGGCCGGACCGGTGGTCCAGGGGTGAAGCAGGGAGGTGGAGAGGGCGGGGTCATGCTCGACGCTGAGTCGGGAGGGCAGGGGCCACAGGGTCAAGTCGAGGTAGGAAATAAGCACCCTCGGCTCGGTCAGGAGCCGCTGGGTCAGAGTAAAGGGATAGTTCTGATAGCCCTGGGAGATCATTTTCCACATTTCCGAGCGAAGTGACAAGACCAGGAAGCCCGAAAGCAGAATGAGCCCCAGGATCAGGGCCGGCCAACGCCGGCGCAGAAAACCCCAGGAGAAATCCTGGTAAAAATAAGCTTCATGGATCAAAATCAACCCGGGCGTTACCCACGCGATTTCCTTGGACCCGGCGGCCAGGATAAAAGACAGCGCGGCCAGCCCGTAGAGCAAACCTTGGCGCCTCGGCCTTCTTGACTCCCTGGCCAGGAGATAAGCCAGCAGACTGCCCAGCGTGAAGACCGAGGCCATCACGGTCTGGCGCTGGACAATGTAGGTGACCGCCTGGGTGTGGAGCGGATGGATGGTCCAGACCGCGGCCGCGGCCAACGCGGCTAGGTCGCGCCGGTCTTGTGCCAGGCCGGCCCGGCGGAAGGTAAGGCGCAGGATGAAGAAAACGAGCAGGCCGGCCGCCCAATGCAGGGCCACGTTCACCAGGTGAAAAGCGACCACGTCCTGGCCGCTGAAATAGTAATTGAGCGCGAAGGTGAGATTGGAGAAGGGGCGGTTTTGCCGACGATCCTGGAGCATGGCGCCCAGCAGAGAGGAAAGGTCCAGCGCGTTGATGCGGATGAAGCGGTTGTCAATGATGTTGGGCTCGTCATCGAAGTGCCAGGGGGCGTGAAAACTGTTCGCGGAGGCCGCCAAGCCCAGGAGGACCAGGAGCAGAGACGCCGCCAGGAGCCGGAACCGAGACCAGTCCGGATTGGGGGTCAGGTCTTTAGTTACAAGTTGACAGTTCTTCATGTAAGGCTACAAGTGCCTCGGGCGGGTTTGGATACCTGCCCGCGGCAGAGGCTGGATGTTCACCCGGGCGGTCAAAGCACCTATCTTGGAGCGGGAGCTTCCAGGATGTGAATGCACATGGCCGCTTCTTCGTTGCCCAGTGCCCCGCCGCCGTTCTCGGCCAGGGCGAGCCGCGCCTTCTCCACCTGGCGCGGGCCGGCCTCGCCCCGCAGTTGGGTGACCAGTTCATGGATCTGGGCCAGCCCCGAGGCGCCGATCGGGTGCCCGCGCGAGATCAGCCCGCCCGAGGGATTGACCGGCTTCTTCCCGCCGATTCCGGTCACCCCTTGCTCGGCATAAACCCCGCCCTCGCCCTTGGGGAAAAAGCCCACCGCCTCGGTCTGATGAAGCTCGCCGAAGGCGGTCGCGTCATGCACCTCGGCCAGGTCAATGTCGGCCGGGCCGATAGCGGCCCGCTCGTAGGCCATCCGGGAGGCCCGCTCCGCGATGTCGGGTTCGTCATCTCCGCGGCTGCGGCCTGAAGCCAAAACCGAGGCGCGCACTTTGACCGCCCGCGCCGAGGCGCCCAAGCGCTTGACCACCTCTTCGGAGGCGAGAACGGCCGCGGCGGCGCCGTCGCCGATGGGAGCGCACATCGAGCGGGTGAGCGGGTAGCTCACCAGCCGGTCCTGGAGCACCTCTTCCACGGTTAAGGCAAAAGTGTATTGAGCGTTGGGGTTGAGGCTGGAGTGCCAGTGGTTCTTGGCCGCGATGGCCGCGAGCTGGCGCTGGGTCGAGCCGTAGAGCTTCATGTGCCGGCGCGCGGCATAGGCATACACGTCCATGAAGGCGGAGTGATCGCCGCCCGCAACCCCGGCCGCCGTTATCTTGCGGACCGTGCTATACCCGAGGGACTCGCCCAGGATGACGAAGGTGGCGAACTGGTTCCAGTAATCCTGCACCCGGTCGCGCAGCGTCTTAGGCTTGCGGGCCTTCCTGGTCTGCTGGCTCGCCTGGACTTGCGCGACTTGAATCTCGGCGGGGTCCGGCGCGTAATCCTTGAGCCGGCCGATCTCTTTCGCAATCGTGCCGGTGTCCATCCCGCCCAGGAAGCCGGCAAAGACCGCGTATTTGTTCTGGTCGTAGAGCTTCTCCACGCCGACCGCGAGCGAGATATCCCACAGCCCGGAGGCCACGTCCTTCCAGGCGCCGTGAAAAGCGGTGGAGCCGCCGGCGCAGGCGTTCTCGACGTTGGTGATGGGAATGGCGTCAATCCCGAGCGGGCGCAAGGCCACCTGGCCCCGGATGCAATGCTGATAGTCGCGCATCCCCCAGGCCGAGTTCGAGAACCACGCCGACTGCAACTCGCGCTTCTCGATCCCGGCGTCCTTGAGCACGCCCTCCACGGTCCAGCCGCAGAGCTCCTTGATCCCCTGCTCGAGGTATTTGCCGAACTTGATCGTATGAACGCCGATGACATAAACGTCGCGCATGATCAGACCTCCACGAGACGATACTGCCGGCTGCCCAGGCCCAGTTTTTCCGCGTGGGCGATCTGGAGGGTCGGGTTCAGCCCGGGAAAGGAAAGGGCGGAGAGGCTCCGGCCCGCGGCTTGTTCGGTCAGATCGAGCGTGGCCTGGTCCGCGGCCACGATCTCAGGGGAAGCCAGGATGCCCAGGTCGGGCGTCACCTTTTCCTGCACTTTGTCCATGCAATCGCAGTCCTTGGTCATGTCCACCAGCACGTTCACGAAAACCGCTTTCGGGCCAAAATGCCGGATCACGGCCGCGGCGTGCTCGGCCATGCTCTGTTGCAGCGTGGCCCCTTTCTTCCAATCGAACTTGACCGCGCTGAAGCGACACACCGCCAGGCATTCTCCGCACCCGATGCACTGCTCGAGGTCAATGAACGAAACCCCGTCCTGCTCGGTAATCGCGTCGGCCGGGCACCACTTCCGGCACTTGCCGCAGTTCTGGCAGAACTCGACGATCACCTCGGGCTTGATCGAGCTGTGCTGCCGCATCTTGCCGGCGCGGGAGCTCAAGCCCATTCCCAGGTTCTTGATCGCCGCGCCCATGCCCGCGGCCATGTGCCCGGTCGGGTGGCTCAGGCACAAGAGCGCGTCCGCCAGAAAAATCTCTCCCGCCACCTTCACGCTTTGGTGCAGCTCGCCGCGGATCTCCACCTCCATCTCGTGCCGGCCGACCAGGCCGTCCAGCGGAAAAAACGGCGCGCCGACGGCCTCGATGGTGAAGCCGTGGCGGTGCGCGTGCAGGATGTGCTTGATCGCGTTGTCGCGCTGGCTTTTATACAAGGTCGAGGTATCGGTCAGGAAAGGCTCCGCCTCCGCGGCCTGGATCATCTTCACCGCGGCCGCGGCCAACTCCGGCCGCAAATGGGTGACATTGTTCCGCTCGCCCACGTGCAGCTTGATCGCCACCAGGTCCTTTTTCCCCAGCCGGCCAATAAAGCCGGTCGCCAAGAGCGCCCGCTCCAGCGCCTCCGCCTGTCGCTCCGCGGACGCTCCGTCCGAAAGCCTGGCCCAGAAGACTTCCGTCGCCATTCGCGTGGATTCTCCTTTCCTTCATTCATAACATACCTTGATCCCCAGAACCAGCCGGAGCGGTTTGAGCCACTGCTCCGCCTCCTGGACAAAGCCCAGTTCCTCTGGATGCTGTTCTGAAAACGGGGAAGGGACACCTCTTGAAAGTGCAGACAATCTTGATTAGGATCAAAAAGTTGGCACGGGAAATTCTTCTTCGCCTCAAGCCGCATGCCTCAAGCCCCAAGCCTTCCGCAGTTGGGGTGGGTGATGGGATTTGAACCCACGGCTTCCGGGGCCACAGCCCGGCGCTCCACCAATTGAGCTACACCCACCGTCAAGAAGAAAGCCAGGCGCGGCCCGGCTTTCCTTATTATAGCGATTCGACTCGCCTTGTCAATTTGGGGTATCGGTCCAATCCATGGTAAACACCTTTCCTTTCTCGGCTCTCGGCAGGCTCAAGTCTCGGCCAGAGCAGGAAAGCGAGAAGATGAAGCGGGTGGTTAAGGGGGCGAAGACGCGGGGCGCTCGTTGGCGCGCCCGGACCGGGAAAGGAGGGAAAGGGATTCCCGTTGTGAATTCGGAGGGTTCAATCAAAGATTTTTATTATTATTGATGCTCGCGTAATTGTTTGATACAGAGAGCGATGGCCGAATTTTGTAGCCCACCTTTCGCGTCCGCGCGAAGGGTGGGGTTGGCCCAGGAAAATCGAGGCCCTTTCAACGGAACCCACCCTTGCAGACAAGGGTGGGCTACAAACCTGCCGAGAGCTTTTCTGTCAACCTATTTTGCGATCCTCAATAGTTACGGAATTGCCGGCCATCAGGTCCGGGGGCCAGCCAGGGCCGCATGTCGCTCCACGATCGCCTCGGCCAGGCGGTCCAAAGCCTGATAGGTTTCCGCGGTGGGCAAGCCCCGGGCCAGGACCGGCTCCAGCAACTCGACTTTCAGGTTGGAGAGCAGCCCGGTCAGTTGCTCCACCATCTTGCCGCCCCAGCCATAGGAGCCGATGATCGCCGCGTATTTGGCCTTGGGCCGGAGCACGTTCACCAGGGCCGCGGCATAAATGGCCTTGGGATGAGCCCCGCTCAAGACCTGGGGCGCGGCCAGGACGATGGTCGCGGCATCCACCAGGGCCATGACCAGCTTGCCGAGGTCGGCTTCGGCCAGATTGAACTGGACTACCCGGACCTGGCGGGCCTGCAGGGTTTCCTTCAGATGATCCACCATGCGCAAGGTGCTGCCGTGCATGGAGACAAAAGGCAGAACCACCAAATTCAAGGGCTGGTCCGCCACCCAGTCGCGATACAAGTCCAGGATCAGCGCCGGCCGGGGATAAAGCGGGCCGTGGCTCGGCGCGATCAGGCTGATCTCGCGGCCTTTGAGCTTCTCCAGGTGGCGCTGAATGTGGGTCCGGAAGGGCATCATGATCTCGGCGTAATAGCGCTTGGCCGCCGCGGCTACCTGGGATTCATCGAGCACCATGAGGTCATTGGTGGCAAGATGGGACCCGAACAAGTCGCAGGGGAAAAGGATCTTTTCCTCCCGCAGGTAGGTCAGCATCGTCTCCGGCCAGTGCACCCAGGGGGCGTGGATGAACTCGAGCGTCCGATTGCCGAGGGAGAGCGTCTCCCCGTCCGCCTTCGCCTGGATCCGATCTTCCCGGAGATGGAGGTGATCCATCAGCATCCCCTTGCCTTTGGGAGTGGTGATTACCCGGGCCTCGGGATAGCGCTCCAGCACTTGGGGAATCGCGCCGGAATGATCCTGCTCGGCGTGGTTGGCGATCAGGTAATCCAGGCGCTTGAGCTTGAGGTCGTCCAGCCGGCTGAAGAGCAGCTCGGTAAAGGGCGGGTCCACCGCGTCAATCAGGGCGGTCTTCTCGCTGCTTCGGATCAGGTAGGAATTGTAGCTGGTGCCGTCGGGGAGCGGGATCAGGGCGTCGAATAATCTTCGATCCCAATCCATGGCCCCCACCCAGTAAACCCCGTCTCGGATCGGCCAGGCGCGCATTAAATCACTCCTTTCGGTTCATTTGAATTTTGAATATAGCACGCGGCCGGGAGGCTCGCAACTGCCCGGCCCGGTTCAAGGTTCGGCCCATCCTTCCGATAGATACACCAGAGATTAAAACCGCCCATGTATTATTCAGTCTTATCTCAGTTGGACGCCTTGACCGACCTTTACATCTTTGTCGCCAGCCTGGCAATCGGCCTGCTCGCTCTCCTTCGCTGGAAGTCCGGGCCGCTGCGGTTCTGGTTTGCCGCGAACTGCTTTCTCGCCTGTATCTGGTCCTTGAGCGATGCTGCCTCGGACATCGGCGCGCTATCTCTTTTCCTTTTTTTCCTCCGCCTGGGCAGCGTCGGCTGGATTTTTCTCGGACCCTCTCTGTTCATCTTCCTGGCCTATTTCCTGGGCCGAGAAGACCTGGTCCAAGCCCGCCGGAGAAGGCTTCTGCTCCTGGCTTTAGCCTTCCCTTTCTGGGCAGCTTTCGTGGTCAGCCCCGGCTTCTTTTCATCCATTTTCCGTTCTCCCCACGACGGGCACTATTTGACGGCCCCCAATTCCTTTTTCTCTTTCATTCTCGTTTCCGTGATCGGATGGGCCGTCGTCCAGGTCTGGATCCTGTTCCGCTCGCTCCGGCGTCAATTCGATCCTCTCATCCGCCGGCGTTCCCGGGTCCTGATGCTGCTGCTGGCCGGCATGACTGCGCTGGGCGTCACGACGGACGTGATCCTGCCGGCGCTGAATTTTTCTGCCTTCAGCTTGGGGGGCATTCTGTATGGCCTGTTCTGCATGACGGTCTTTGCCATGATCCAGCGGTTTCAACTGCTGCCTTCGGCCCAGGTCCTCAGCGCCAAGGTGGATCAGCTCCAGGAGTTCAACCGGACCCTCGAACAAAAAGTGGAAGAGCGCACCAGCGAGCTGCGGGCATCGGAACAGCGCTATCGGGAGATCTTCGAGAACGTCCAGGACTTTGTCTTTTCTCTGGATCTGGAAGCGCGGTTCACTTCGGCCAATCCCCAAATGGAACGGGTGACCGGAGTCCGAGAAAAAGAAGTGAAGGGAAGGTCGCTTTTTCAAGTGATCGGAGAAAATTGCCCGCCTCCTCTCTTGGAAGAGTGGAATCGAAGCTGGAATGACATCCAGGCGCAAATTCGCGCCCCCGAGAACCTTTATAGGTATGAAGTGCTCATGCCGGTTCCCAACGGGGAAGTCCGGAATGTGATCTTCACCTTATCCGGCATCTTCCGGGAGGGCAAGCTGGCGGGTTACCTGGGTCTGGGCCGCGACGTGACCGAGAGCCAGCGGGCCGAGGAAGCCTTGCGGGAGAGCGAGACGCGCCACCGGGAAATCTTCGAGAACGTCCAGGAGATCATTATTTCTCTGGACCGGGAAGGCCGGATCGTCTCGGCTAACCCTCAAATTCGCCTCACTCTACCCGTTATTGCCGACCAGATCTCGGGCCAGATGCTGACCGATCTGATCGGCGCCGCTTTGCCGCCCGTCGTCCAGGAAAGGTGGCAACGGGCCTTGCGGATCGTTCAAGCGGAAGTCAAACAGCCCCAAGACAAGTTTGAGGAAGTCGTTCTAATTCCATCCGCCTCAGGAGAGTGGCGGACCTACATGTTCACTTTTAGTGGAATTTTTCGGGAGGGCAAGCTGGTCGGCTATCTCCTCCTGGGCCGCGACGTGACCGAGAGCCAGCGGGCCGAGGTGGCGCTGCAAAAGAGTGAAAAGAGATTCCGTTCCCTGGTCGAGAATATGAATGACTGGGTATGGGAAGTGGACCGGAACGGCATCTACACCTACGTCAGCCCGATCGTGAAAGACTTATTGGGATATGAGCCGGAGGAAGTCATTGGCAAGACCCCATTTGATTTTATGCCCAAGGATGAGGCGGAACGAATGGCCGGATTGTTCAAGGGTATCATCGAGTCCTCCCAGCCCTTTGCCGGGTTGGAGAACACCAACCTGAGCCAGGATGGGCGAGAAGTGGTGCTCGAGACGAGCGGCGTTCCGGTTTATGACCACCAAGGAAACTTCTCCGGTTACCAAGGCATTGACCGAGATATCACCGAGCGCAAGATGGCGGAAAAGGCCTTGCGGGAGAGCGAGGTGCGCTACCGGGAAATCTTCGACAACGTCCAGGAGATGATCCAGTCCATGGATTTGGAAGGCCGCATCCTCTCGGGCAACCCACGGGTCCGCACCCTCGTGGGTGGGAATCCTGAGCAGAATCAAGGCAGGCTATTCTCTGAGGTGATCGCGGACAACCTGCCTCCGGCCGTTCTGGAAAAATGGCAGAAAGCCTGGCAGCAAATCCGGCAGGGGATTCAAAAGCCGGGGGACGTTTTCCAGGAAGAGGTCATTGTGCCAATTCCCTCTGGCGAATTCAAAACCCTGGCCTTGACCTATTCTGGAATTTTCCGCCAGGGCAGACTCGCGGGCTATCTTCAAATGGGTCGGGACATTACCGAGAGCGTCAAGTTGAAAAGAGCTTTGGAAGAATACTCCGCCAACCTCGAGCAGCTGGTGGCCGAGCGCACCCACGAACTGGAAGCCACCTACAAAAAGCTGGCCGAGTCCGCCCGCCTGGCCGGCAAGGCGGAGATGGCCGCGGGCGTGCTCCACAATATGGGCAACGCCATCAATTCCATCGGGGTGCGCCTGGAGATGGTCCGGGCGCATATCTGCAATTGCCCCATGGAGAGCGTGCTGCGCGCGGTGGAATTCCTGGAACAGCAGCAGGAGCATCTGGGCAGCTTTTTCCGGGAAGACCCCAAGGGCAAACAGGTCCTTCCCTTCCTCAAGGAGCTGGCGGTCACCTCCCAGCCCGTCCGGGCGCAGATGAAGGAGACCCTGGAGTTTGTGCGCGGCAAAATCCAGCACATCGCCGAGATCATCACGGTCGAGCAGCGCTACCACCGGCCCGGACAACTGACCGAGCCGGCCGATCTGAATCAAGTCGTCCGCGAGGCATTTTCGCTGTTGCAGGACTCGCTCCAGCGGCGGGGCATCCAGATCGAGCAGGAGTTGGCCGAGCTGCCCCTGCTGAACCTGGACCGCAGCCAGGCGATCCAGGTGGTGTTCAATCTGCTCAAGAACGCGGCCGAGGCGCTGGAGAAGAATCCTGAAGGAGAGCGCCGGCTCCAGGTGCGGAGCCGGGCAAAAGACGAAGGGGCCGGCGAAGTGGAGATCAGTGTGGAAGATAATGGGATCGGGATTCGGCCCGAGGACCTGCCCCGGCTGTTCCAGTTCGGCTTCACCACCAAGGCCCTGCGGGGCGGCCACGGGTTCGGGCTGCATGCTTCGGCAAATTTCATTCAGAGCATGGGCGGCCGAATCGAGGCCGCAAGCCAAGGTCCGGGGCAAGGCGCGGTCTTTCGGGTGTATTTGCCCCTTGGAGCGGATCAGGAAAAAGTTACGAGCGATTTAGAGAAGGAGGAAGACCATGAACCGGCGCATATTGGTGATTGACGATCAGCAAGAAGTTCTGGATGATTATCGGCAGATTCTGATCCTGGAATTGCGCGGCCAGAATCCAGAACTGAAAATCATGGAGCAGGAGCTGTTCGGCGAGGCTTCCGCGCCGAAAGTTCCGGCCGAGCCGATCTACGAGGTGACCACCGCGCGCCAGGGCGAGGAAGGCTTTCATCTGGTGGAGCAGGCGCGGGCCGAGGGCCGGCCCTTTGCCGTGGCCTTTGTGGACATGCGCATGCCCCCGGGTTGGAACGGGATGGAGACCGCGCGCAGAATTCGCGAGAAGGATTCGGAGCTGGAGATCGTGATCGTGACCGCCTATTCGGACCACGACCGGGAGAAGATCGTATGGACCGTGGGATCGCCCTCGAAGCTTTTGTATCTCAAGAAGCCGTTCGACGTGGAGGAGATCCGGCAGTTGGCCCTGGCCTTGACCGAGAAGTGGAACCTGGCCCGCCAGGAAGAACGGCAGCGCGAGCTGCTCAAAGACCTGCTGGTCAAGATCTCGCAGGTGAAGAACCTGGGACTGCGCGACCTTCGCGCCATCCTGGAAGTGACCCTGGGCCAGATGGCGAGCCTGGCCGAAGCCGAGCACGGCTTTGTCGCTTCGATTGCGGAAGGACGCCTCGCGTTCCGAGCCGGGATCGGCCGCTTTGCCGGGCCGGAAAGCCTGGAGGACCCCGAACTGGAAGATCTCCGGCAAGAGATCCTGGCCAGGAGCGACCAGGCGGAGATCCTCTGGGTCCGCAAATACGAGGTCGTTCCCTTTTATGTGGTCGAGTATGACCGGACCGTGCTGATCCTGGAGGATCCTCAGGCTGAGACAATGGAAAAAGATCTGATCCGGCTGTTCATGGAAAACGTCTCCGCCGCGGTGGACGCCGCCTGCCTCTACGAGCGCCTGTTCCAGTCCCACCGCGACCTCGAGCGCGTGAACCAGCTCCTGACCCACGCGCAAAAAGACCTCGAGCGCAAAATCCTGGAGCGGACCGAGGAGCTGGTCCGGCTCAACGAGCTGCATCGCGGGATCATCGAGAACGCCGGGCAGGGCATCGTTACCTTTGACCCCGAAGGCCGGATCATCTCGGCCAACCGGGTGGTGGAACGCATCCTGGGCTTTTCCGTGGAGGAGCTCCCCGGCCGGATTGTCTCCATGTTCTGCGCTTCTCTGGAAGAGTCCTGTTTACAACGGACTCTGCAAAACCTGGACGGCGTGGCTCCCCTGGAAATGGAACGAGAGTTGATCCGCAAAGACGGCTCCACCCTTCCCGCCCACCTCACCCTGACCGCGATCCGCGGGCAAGAGGCCGGCGTTCATGGCTACATCCTCCTGATCGCGGACCTCACCGAGCGCAAGAACCTGGAACGCCAACTGCTCCAGTCCCAGAAGATGGAGAGCCTGGGCATCCTGGCCGGCGGGGTGGCCCACAACTTCAACAACCTGCTGGCCGTGATCCTGAGCAGCGCCGACGAGCTGAGGGGGCGTCTGGAGCAGGAGCCGGAACTGCGCGAAAACCTGGAGATGATCTTGAGCAGCTCCCAAAAGGCCGCGGCCCTGGTCCGCCAACTGCTCTCTTTCAGCCGGCAGGACTCCGGCGACAAATCCTCCATCCCGGTGAAGTTATTGATCGAGGAAGTGGTCTCGCTGCTCGGCAAAGTCCTCCATAAAAATATCCAGATGGAGTGTGAAGTGGAAGCGGACTTGCCGGCGGTGGCCGGAGACTTTAATCAGCTCGAGCAAGTGCTGATGAACCTCTGCATCAACGCCCGCGACGCCATGCCCCACGGCGGATCTCTCCGGCTCAAAGCCGCTCGCGCCGGCCGGAAAAGCTCGGACCCGGTCCGGCCCGAGGAGGATTTCATCTGCCTCTCGGTCTCGGATACGGGAGTGGGAATGCCGCCCGAGGTTCAGGAACATCTCTTCGAGCCTTTCTATTCCACCAAAGAGGTCGGCAAAGGCACCGGCCTGGGGTTGGCCACGGCTTACGGCATTGTCACGGCGCACGGCGGGCGGATCGAGGCGGAAAGCCAGCCCGGACAGGGCACCACCATGTCCATTTATCTGCCCGGTTTAAAGGAAGTCGTGGAGCCGAAAGCGCCGGAGGCCGCAGCTCCCCTGGGTCCGGCCAAAGGCAAAGTGCTGGTGATCGAGGATGAGGAACCCATCCGGCGCCTGGCCCAGGCCAAGCTCAAGCGCCTGGGCTACGAGGTGGTCCTGGCCGCGGACGGGCCTGAGGGCCTGCGCCAACTGGAAACGCATCCGGACCTGAACCTGGTGGTGATGGATTTGATCATG
>Ga0315282_10010024_pt1 | contig 14958 bp, 13 predicted proteins | sample YL17G07_20_MG_FD_203693 | JGI IMG/M metagenome (GOLD analysis project Ga0315282, IMG submission 203693) | Sediment microbial communities from Yellowstone Lake, YNP, Wyoming, USA - YL17G07_20 | ecosystem: Environmental > Aquatic > Freshwater > Lake > Sediment | place: USA: Wyoming | collected... | reverse complement strand
ACCGGCGCGCAGGGCACGTCTCAACTCAGCTACGATCGCCTTCAGCATCTGCCAGTTCCGAGGCGCGATGCCGACGGACCTTCTTGCTTTCCTCAGGGGGTCACCATGTACCTGGGCTAGAACCTCCCCCTGCCGAGGTTGACTTTCAGCCTGTCATATTTAACATCCAGAAGTTGAATAGGCTCTCTACGCTCCCGTACCTGACAAAAGGAGGCAAGCCCTATGAATGTTATTGAGTCCGGTATCGGCGAACTGTTTCAGGCCCCGGACCCGGACGGCTTCCGCGAGTTCGTCCACACGAAGAAGAACGCCAAGATGGTGGACAAGGTGATGAACGAGCAGGAGGCGGTCAGCCGGTTCGTGCAGGACGGCGACTACATCGGCACCGAGCTGTACGGCACGGTCCGCGCGCCCATGTCCCTGGTACGCGAAGTCATCCGGCAGGGCAGAAAGCACCTGCGCGTCGCCGGGCAGGGCATCCACGAAATCGACCTGCTTCTCGCCGCTGACCTGGTCGACACTCTTGACGTGACCTACATCGCATGGGAAGTCTACGGCATCTCGGCTTGTCTGCGCCGTGCGGTCGAGTCAGGCCGGGTCAAGACCACCGACTGGTCAAACGGAGGCATCACGTGGCGGTTCAAGGCCGCGGCCATGGGTGTGCCGTTCCTCCCGATTCGCTCGATGCTCGGCACCGACACGCTGAAATACTCGGCGGCCAAGGTCATCGAGGACCCGTTCACGGGCAAGCCGGTCTGCCTGGTGCCCGCTCTGTCCCTCGACGTCGGCCTCATCCACGTACACAAGGCCGACAAGTACGGCAACTGCCGCGTCGAAGGCATCTCCGGGTTCGTCCACGAGATGTCGCGCGCCTCGAAGAAGCTTATCGTCTCGGCCGAGGAGATTGTCCCGACCGACGAAATCCGCAGGTATCCGGAGCAGACGGTTATCCCCTTCTACCTCGTCGACGCAGTGGTTGAAGCCAAGTACGGCTCCCACCCCGGCGAGATGTGCTATCGGTACTGGCGCGATGGCGAACATCTCCAGTCGTTCCTGAAGGACTCGGCCGACCCGGCCAAGACCAGAGCGTACCTGGACAAATGGGTTTATGGCGTGAAGAACCACGCCGAGTACGTCAACCTCGTAGGCATGGACCGGCTGAAGAAGCTCGAATCGGAGATTGGAGGCAGGTGATGGCGAACTACAACGAGTCCGAATTCCTCATCTGCCTCGCCTCCAAATTGATGGAAGACGGCACCACGGCGTTTGTCGGCACCGGCATCCCGATGCTGGCTGCGGCCCTTGCCAAGCGCATGCATGCCCCGAACCTAGTGCCCATCTTTGAGTTCGGCGGGACCGGCGCATCACTGGAGAGGCTGCCCCTCGGCGTCGGCGACTCGCGCACGTTCCACAAGGCTGTCGCTGCCTCCGGCATCTGCGACATCATGGAGACCGCGGCCCGCGGGTTCGTTGAGTACGGGTTCCTCGGGGGCGCGCAACTCGACGCCTACGGCAACCTGAATACAACCGTCATCGGCAAGTACTGGCCGCCCAAGGTCAGGCTGCCGGGTTCAGGCGGCGCCAATGACGTCGCGTCCTTCTGCTGGAAGACGATCGTCATCATGCGCAAGCACGAACCCCGCTCGTTCGTGCCCAAGGTGGACTTCGTCACGACGCCCGGATACCTGACCGGTCCGGGGGCGCGAGAGCGGGCCGGACTCCCGCCCGGCACCGGCCCGTACCGTGTCGTGACGAACCTCGCGCTGATGGATTTCGAGCCTCGGACAAAGCGGATGCGCCTCATTGCCACGAACCCGGGCGTGACTGCGGACGACGTGCGCAAGAGCACCGGATTCGAACTCCTGGTTGCTGACAACGTCGGCACGAACCCCGAGCCGACTGAAAAAGAACTGAAGCTGCTGCGCGACGAGATCGACAAGAACCGCTACTACATCTAGGGAGGCGGCCATGATTCTCTCTGACCGGCACAAACGGTTCCGCCAGGAACTGCGCGATTTCTCCATGAAGGTAGTCGCACCAGGTGCCCGGTCTTGCGACATCGAGGGCGATTTCGTCAGTAGCAACGTCGAGGCGCTGGCCGCGCGCGGCTATCTCGGCATTCCCTGGCCCAAGGACATCGGCGGCATGGGCTTGGACTACATGTCCTATGCCATCGGCGTCGAGGAAGTATCGCGAGTCTGTGCCTCAACCGGCCTTACGATGGCCGCCCACACGTCGCTCGGCACATACCCTATCTACAAGTTCGGCACACAGGAGCAGAAGGAAAAGTACATCCCGCGCCTTGCCCGCGGCAGCTTTCTGGGCGCGTTTGGTCTCACCGAGCCCAATGCCGGCTCGGATGCTGCGGGCATCGAATCCACCGCCCGAAAGACCGACAAGGGCTACGTTATCAACGGTTCCAAGCGTTTCATCACGTCCGGTTCCTACGCCGGCACGGTGATTGTCGCGGCCAGCATGGACCGCAAACTGGGCCGGAAGGGAATCACCTGCTTCATTGCCGAGACCTCGTCGCCGGGCTTCAAGGTCGCGTCCCACGAGAGGAAGCTCGGGCTCAGAGGGTCGGATACGGCCGAACTGGCGTTTGAGGACATGCTGCTGCCGTTTGACAGCCTGCTGGGCAGGGAGTACGACGGCTACCGCATCTTCATGGAGACGCTGGACGGCGGCCGCATCTCCATCGGCGCGTTCTGCCTGGGCATGGCGCAGTGCGCCCTCGACACGATGCTCGATTGGTTCAGGGACCGCCGGATGTCCCAATTCGAACAGAAGGCGCTGGCCGACGTGGCCACGCAGGTCGAGGCCGCTCGCCTGCTTGTATACAACGCAGCCGCGACCAAGGACGCGAGCGCCCGGGCCGACAAGGAGTGCGCCTTTGCCAAGCTCTTTGCTTCAGAAGTCGCGGTCTGGGCCGCCGGCACCGCCATTGACGCCATTGGCCCGCTGGCCGTCACCGACGACATACCGGTGGCGCGGGTGTACCGCGATGCCAAGCTGGGCGAAATCGGCGAGGGCACGTCCGAAGTCATGCGCATGATTATTGCCAAGGAAGTCCTGAAAGAAGCCAAGGAAACCTGCTAGGAGGATTGAATGGATTTGAGCTTCAGCAACGACCAGTTGATGGTACGGAATATGGCGAAGGAATTCGCCACCAAGGAACTCGAACCCAAGGCGGCCGAGGTCGACGAAAAAGGGGAGTTTCCCCGCGAGGCGATAAAGAAGATGGCCGAACTCGGGCTGCTCTCGATGACCATTCCGGAGAAATATGGCGGCGCCGGGTTCGACTTCCTCTCTCTGGCCATTGCCATCGAGGAGATCTCGCGAGCCTGCGGCTCGACCGGCGTCATCTGCGCCGTCCACAACACGCTTGCCGCCTGGCCCATCGTCAACTGGGGTACCGATGCCCAGAAAGAGAAATACCTGCCGCGCATGGCCACCGGCGAACTACTGGGCGCCTTCGGCCTGACCGAACCCAATGCCGGCTCCGACCCGTCGGCCATGGAAGCAACCGCGGTTCTCAAAGGCGGCAAGTACATCCTGAACGGCTCCAAGCGGTTCATCACCAACGGCGGCGAGGCCGGCATCTTCATCGTTTTCGGTAAGACCGACCCGGCTGCGGGCACCAAGGGCATCACCGGGTTCATCGTCGAACGGGCCTCCAAGGGCTTCACGCTGGGCAAGCACGAGAACCTGCTCGGACTGCGCGGCACGGCCAACTGCGAACTGATCTTCGACGACTGCGAGGTCCCGGCCGAGAACGTACTCGGCAAGGTCGGCGAAGGCTTCAAACTCGCCCTGGGCACGATTGACGTATCCCGCATCGACATCGGCGCCCAGGCGGTCGGCATCGCCCAAGCCGCATTGGAGAAGTCCATCACGTACTCCAAAGAACGGAAGCAGTTCGGCAAGCCCATCTGCGAGTTCGAGATGATTCAGGCCAAGCTCGCCGACATGGCAACCAAGATAACCGCGGCGCGGATGCTCGTCTACTATGCCGCGCACCAGAAGGACTCGGGCAAGACGCGGTTCAACCAGGAGTCGGCCATGGCCAAGCTTTTCGCCGCCTCGACCGCTGTCGAGGTGACGCGCGACGCTGTGCAGATTTACGGCGGCTATGGCTACACCAAGGACTACCCCGTCGAGCGCTTGTACCGCGATGCCAAGTGCATGGAGATTTACGAAGGTACTTCGGAGGTGCAGAAAATCGTCATCGCGCGGACCCTGCTCGGCTAGCCTGTTCGACCCGAGGACAAGGCAGGCTGACGCTGGCAGCGGACCCTGAGGTTTTCCGCTGCTTGACAGGGCCGTCAGGACGCCTATTATCTACGTGAGCACACCGAGAAGCTCTTCGGGTTACGTCAGGAATTGCTGAATGCAGAGCGGGGCCGCAGGGCTTTGCTGATGCATTCTTAGGAGTTGCTATGCGCGGACCTTTTGCACTGAGACCGTTGTCCGTGGACCTTTCAGTCCCGTGCCGCGTTGGCGGTGTGTACTGTCTGGCCAAGGAACCGAGGCGCGTCTGCTACGTCGGCCGCGCTGACCGGGACTTGCGCGACGCAATCAAGGCCCACTCGGACCAGTACCTCTATTTTTGGTACGAACCGGCCCTGACCCCTCGTGAGGGCTATACGGCCGAGTGCTACCAGTATCACAAGCATGCAGACGCCGGTGAGATGAAAGACGCGAAGCATCCGGTTCCACCGGACAAGCTCGACGAAAAATGCCCCGTCTGCGGCAAGTAGCGCGCTAGTCTCGCAGTCCGTCCCCGGTTCGCTACCGCTCGGCACCGGTTCCACCGGACAAGCTCGACGAAAAATGCCCCGTCTGCGGCAAGTAGCGCGCTAGTCTCGCAGTCCGTCCCCGGTTCGCTACCGCTCGGCACCGTCCAGCGGCGACAGGCCGAAGGAAACTTGGACTGCTACCATAATCCACAGCCTGCCTCGCGGCCGCACGATGTTGACATCACGCCGGCCCGCATATAATAGTATATTGGCACTATGCACGGACCGGTCCCGCTTTTTCGTCGTGCGTGGAATGTCATCGTTAAAAACCAATCACTCCCTAAGGAGGCCTAAATGAAAAGCCTGAGCGTCGTTGCTCTGGTCACCGCCGTATCGTTGTGTTTTGCCGGCAACGTCACGAAGACGCTGACGTATTCTTCGGACGTGCTGAAGCTCGGCACCGAGAACGGCTATACAACCGTGGACTTTGCCGGCCTGCCGCACCTCGACAAGCTCGGCGCGCCTGACCTGCCGGTAGTACCCTGCCAGTTCGTGATTCCGGCCACCGCAGAGGTGACCAGTCTTGAAGTCACCGGACTTCGCGAGGAGCCGGTTGCGGGCACGTACACCGTCATCCCGGTGCAGTATCCCGAGCCTTACATGGACAATCCGCCGCAGTTCCCGTTCGTCCAGCCGAACCCTGCGTACTACGCGCCCGACGCTCAGTTTCCGGCGCAGCCTGCCGAGTTCGTTGACGTCGGCATCAAAGCCGGCTACCGCCTCGCCAGCTTCCGCGTGTACCCGGTGCGCTTCAATCCCGCGGCGCATCGGTTGTCGGTGGTGACGCGGCTGACGGTACGCGTCAACTATGCCGAAGGCAAGGCACACGCCGCCCGGCACAGCGACCTGCAGATCGCCCTGCACGGCGCGGAGCTTTCGCACCTGGTCCTGAACCCGCAGGATGTGGCCCGTTGCGCCCCGCCCAGGAAAACCCGGAGCTACGGCTCGGCCTTTCTACCCGCCGGCACCTACGAGCACGTCATCCTCACCACGCACCAGTACGTCGATTCGCTCATCCGGCTGCGCGACTGGCGCACGCGCCAGGGCTGGCGCTCAAAGATCGTCGAAATCGACTCCATCGCGGCGGTCTATCCGGGCGTCGACACCGCGGAGAAGATGCGCAACTTCCTGAAGGACGCGGAAACGACCTGGTCCACGATATTCTGCTTCATCGCGCGCAAGGATGCGCCGGCCCGCCAGTACCGCAACGCCTACGGCTACGTGTCAGGCTACCCGGTTGACTACTTCCCGTCCGACTGGTACTTCGGCTGCCTGGACGGCTCGTGGAATGCCGACGGCGACGGCTACTGGGGCGAACCCAACGACTCGGTCGACTGCTGGACCGACATCCACGTGGGAATGATTACGCTCGACGGCTTCCCCGAGCTCTCGAAGTACCTGTCCAAGGTATTCCGCTACGAGTTCACGCCGGACACCGGCTGGTTCTGCAAGGCCCTCCTGGGCAACGACGTGACCTTCTCGAACGAGTACAATGACTCGATCGCCAACGCAACGCCCACTCCGCCCTGGTTCGACCTGAAGATGTACACGACCGGCGGCATGGTCACACCCACGGTCCAGCGCTACTGCGACTCGCTCAACTCCGGGTACCCGCTCACCGCGGTCATCGCCCACGGCGACGTCGACCTGTACGGCATGGGCGGAGACATCACCAGCCCGATAATGAACGCATTGACCAATGCCAACCGACTGTCGATGTTTACCGGCGTGTGCTGCTACACCGGCGCCTGGGACGAAGCCGGCAACACCAACGGCGACTGCATCGCCGAGAACATGGCGTTCCACGCTCCGAACGGCTTCATCGGCGTGGACATGAACTCGCGCTACGGCTGGGTCGCGGTCGCTGAGTTCTTCAACTACTCGATTTCCTACGGCCTCGTGGGATTCCGCACCGCACGGCGCATCACCCAGGGCGAAGCGCTCTCGTACGGCAAGGACTACTGGCACGCTCTCGTCGCGGTCACGACGGACACCTCGAAGTTCCGCTGGGAAGCGTACGAACGCAATCTGTTCGGCGAACCGGCCGTGCCCATCTGGACCGGCCGGGCGTTCACCGCGTCGGTCACGCACCCGGCGGCCATCAACATCGGCTCGGGCATCCCGGTCAACATCACGGTGAACGACGCAAAAGACGCGCCGGTTGAGTCGGCGATGGTCTGCCTGAATAAGACAGACGAGACCTTTGCCCGCGGCTTCACCGACGGGTCAGGCCAGGTCACGCTTCTGGTGTCGCCACTCACACCCGGCAGGATGCAGCTCACGGTTACGGGCGCAAACAACTACCCGGTGCTCGACTCGATTGTTGTGATGGCCTCGGGCAAGTTCGTTTCCTATCTGCGCCACACGGTCAGCGACCCGCAGCCGGGCGGCAACGGCGACGGTATCATCAACCCGGGCGAATCGTTCCGCCTGCCCATGTGGGTCAAGAACTACGGCACCCAGACGGCGAACAGCGTCACCGGCCGGCTCATCACCCACACCCAGGGCGCGTTGATAACCGACTCAGTCAAGTCGTTCGGCAACGTGGCGGGCGGTGACTCGGCCGAGAACGCCCAGGGCTTCGGCATGTCGGTCGCGACCGGCCTGCCCAACGGCTACGCCATCCCCTGCTCGCTCGTGTGCAAGGACGACCTGGACTCGACCTGGGTCTCTTACGTCACCCTCCGCGTCGGCGCGCCGGTCATATCGTTCGTTTCGAAGGAAGTGCGCGACTCGATGGGCAACAACAACGGCAAGCTCGACCCGGACGAGACCGCTGACCTGGTCGTGACCATCCGAAACGGCGGCATCGGCAACGCCTACAACGTACACACCGTACTCCGCTCCGGCGACTCGCGCATGACCGTGCCCGACTCGATGGCGGATTATGGCACGCTGCTGCACGATTCCAGCGCCACCAACTACTCCGACCACTTCACCCTCCACGCCGACGCGGCCATACCGCGGGAAACACCGGTGCCGTGCACCCTCGACATATACGCGGACGCGGGCTATGTCGGCCACCAGGCTTTCGTTCTCGTGGTCGGCGAAGTGCGGTCCATCGACCCGATACCGGACGGGCCGCGCACGCCGGCGCTATACTGGGCCTACGACAACGAGGACGCCGGGTATTCGGAGCACCCGGAGTACAACTGGATCGAGATCGACACGCGGGGCACGCGGCTGTCGCTCTCTGACGACCAGACCGTGGTCGTCTCCCTGCCCACGGCGTTCGGTCCGATGAGGTACTACGGCCAGAACTACACTCAGGTCTCAATCTGCGGCAACGGCTGGGTCGCGCCGGGCAGCACGACGTCTTCGGAGTACACCAACACCAGCCTGCCGGCATCCACCGTCGGCGCGCCCGCGGTCTTCGTCAACTGGGACGACCTGTACCCGCCGACTGGCAACGGAGTCTGGTACTTCCACGACACTCTGAACCACTGCTTCATCGTTGAATGGGACTCGGTCTCCTACTACTCGCAGCGCAGCATCTTCGACAAGTACGAGGTCGTCATCTACGATACCAGCGAAGCGGCCGAGGACGGCAATTCCGAAATCCTGTTCCAGTACAAAACCGCGAACCAGACGAGCTCGGCCACCATCGGCGAACAGGACCCGACCGTCGCCATCGCGATACAGTGCCTGCTCGACGGCACCTACACGCGCGGCGCCTCACCGTGGGTGCCGGGCCATGCCGTCAAGTTCACCACCGACCCGCCCGTGCCTACGGGCGTGACCGAGCCCAGCGTGGGCACGGCGGCTTTGAACCACAGGCCGCTCGGCGTATTTCCGAACCCGTTCCGCTCATCCGCGCTGGTCCAGTGGCAGGTCAAAGTCGACGGCGTGGTTGACCTGAAGGTGTTCGACGCAAGCGGCCGCGCCGTGAGGACCCTCGCCTCAGGCCCTGCACGTGCCGGTTCCTACATGACCGCGTGGAACGGCACCGACAACGCCGGACGCAAGCTCGCGCGCGGCATCTACTTCGTGCGGCTGGTGACTCAGGACCAGACCCTGAAGGTCAAGGCCATCCTCACCCGCTAGCGCGAGCCGGCAACTCACAGGGGCGGGTTTACACCCGCCCCTGGTCTTTTTGTATGCGCAGGTCTACCGGCTGGCCCCGCGCCCGGGCCGTCAGGGCCCGACTGCGATGTAGAACGCGACCTTGCCGCGATAGACCCTGAACAGCGCCGGCTTCTTGTAGGCAAGCATCTTGCTCCGCACCGCCTCGTAGGCAGCCGCGTTCTGAATGGGCGCGAAGTTGATCTCCACGATGACGTCCCCTCGGGCGATGCCCGCATCCATCGCCGGGCTGCCGCTCTCAACTGTGTCAACGACCGCGCCGTATTCGAGGAATGCCCGCTGTTTGCCGGTCGCCGCTGCGTCGCGTACGGCTATGCCCAGCCAATTCGCTGGTGGCGGCAGGTGGCTCGGCTCCGAACTCGGCACCGGCCACTGCGCGAGCTGTGCCCGCACGGTCAAGCGGGCACCCTTGCGAATCATACCCAGGCCGACGGTTGAACCCGGCGCCCGCCCGGCAATCTCGTTCTGAAACGCCCGCAGGTCGGATACGGGCCGGCCGTCCAGACTGACAATCACGTCGCCCGGCACGATGCCGGCCTTCGCGCCCGGTTCGTCGCGTACGATGCTGGAAACAAGAATGCCGTCGCCGGTGCCCAGACCAAGGGCCTGGCGCAGCCCATCGGTCAACGGCTGGGTTGAAATACCCAGGTGGCCGCGTACGACCACGCCCCGCTCGATGAGCTGCCCGGCGACCGCCCGGGCGAGGTTGATGGGGCTCGCGAATCCGATGCCGGTGAACCCGTTGCGGCTGGCGCGCATGAAACTGTTGACGCCGACGGCCCGGCCTTCTATGTCCACGAGCGGCCCGCCGGAATTGCCCGGATTGACTAACGCGTCGGTCTGTATGAAATCCTGGAAATTCGGGCCGGACGACTTGGGCATCCCCCATCGTGACAAGCCGCTGACGATGCCCGCGGACGCCGAGCCTTCGAGGCCGAACGGGTCGCCCATCGCCATGACCGGCTGGCCCACGTCGAGCACGTCCGAGTTGCCGAGATCCAGGGGCTCGAACCGGCGTCGGGCGGTTACCTGCAGAACCGCCAGGTCCGTCACCGGGTCTCGGCCCACGACCTTCACGTCCCCGCCCTTGTATATCGTTCCGTCCGAGAGCTTGACCGACACCTCTTCATAGCCGGAGATGACGTGATTGCAGGTCAGGATGTGGCCCAGCGTATCGAATATGAACCCGCTTCCCAACGACCGGGTCTCGATGAAATCCGGTGCGGCCTGGGCCGAGTCCGGCCTCAACTCTACCTTGTCCGTCACGATGCTCACCAGGCCGGGGCGCACGACTTCCGCCGCTCTGACGAATCCTTCCTGCGCGAGAACAACGCCGCCGGCAGCAAGCAGAATCACGCATAAGAACTGGCGCATTTTACCTCCTTACAGGTTCCGGTCGGGAAGCCGGACCGGCTACTTCCTAGACGCGGCCCGGCCGAGTTCGAAGCCCTCCTGCACGCACTTGACGTTGACCGGGATCAGCTTGGGACGCTTCTGAAACTCGTGCTTCGCCTGCTCAAGCAATGCCTCAAACGGCACGACGCCGGTAGCGCCGACGTAGGCCCCGAGCATAACCACGTTCGCGGCCTTGCCTGTGCCCGCTTCAATGGCAATCTCATTCGCCGGCACTTCGACAACGATGACGTCGCTCCGGTCCGGCCGGATGTTGATGAGAGACGTGTTGACCACGGCAAAGCCGCCCGGCTGCTGCGAGCGGCAGAACTTCTCCAGCGAAGGCCGGTTCATGACCACGGCATCGCGCGGGTGCGACACGATGGGCGACGCAATCGGCTCGTCCGCGATGATGACCGTGCAGTTCGCCGTGCCGCCCCGCATCTCCGGCCCGTACGACGGCAGCCAGACCACTTCCTTGCCCAGCGCCATGCCGGTTTCGGCCAGAATCTTGCCCGCGAGCATCACGCCCTGTCCGCCGAACCCTGCGAAGACCGTCTCAACCTGCATTGTCCGCTCCTTCCCCGGAAGGCAGGTCCGGCGCCGGACCCGCGTCCGGGGACCTGGTTCCGCCCCCCGCCACTACCGCCTCGGGCCCATCCGGCCGCTTGAAGTTCTGCACCGGGTAGTAGGGAACCATGTGCTCCTCCAGCCACCTCGTAGCCTCATACGGCGACAGACCCCAGTTGGTCGGGCACGTGGACAGGCACTCGATGAAACTGAAGCACTTATTGTCGCGCTGCAGCGTGAAGGCGGTCTTGAGCGCCCGCCTGGCCTTGACGATTTGCTGAGGAGTATGGAGTGCCACGCGCTCGACGAAACCCGGCGTCCTGAGACTTGAGATCAACTCGCACATCCGCACCGGGTATCCGACGTCGGCCACGTCCCGACCCTTGGGGCTCGTCGTGGTCACCTGGCCGGGCATTGTGGTCGGCGCCATCTGGCCGCCGGTCATGCCGTAGATGCAGTTATTGATGAACACCACGGTGAATTTCTCGCCCCGGTTGGCCGCGTGGATGATCTCCGCCATGCCGATGGAAGCCAGGTCGCCGTCGCCCTGGTACGTAAACACAATCAGGTCCGGCCGCGCCCGCTTGATGCCGGTCGCGAGCGCCGGCGCCCGGCCGTGCGCCGCCTGCTGGAAATCCAGGTTGAAGTAATTGTAGGCCAGCACCGAGCAGCCGACCGGCGCTATGCCGACGGTCCGCTCGCGCAACTGCAACTCATCCACGACCTCGGCAATCAGCCGGTGCGCCACGCCGTGCGTGCAGCCCGGACAGTAGTGGGTCGGAGTCGCGGTCAGTGATTCCGGCCTCTTGAACAGCACCTTCATCGCTGCACCCCTTTCCGGGCGAGATGCGACTTCACGACCTCTGCCACTTCCTCGGGCGCAGGTACGTTGCCGCCCTGCCGGCCGAAAAAGAACAGCGGCTTCTCTCGGCCGACCGCGAGCCGCACGTCCTCAAGCATCTGGCCCATGCTCATCTCGACCGACATCACGAACTCCGCCTTACGTGACAGCTCGTAGACCCTGGCCTCCGGAAACGGGAACAGGCTTATCGGTCTGAGCATGGCAACCTGAATACCCTCCTCTGCCAGGCGCTCGATTGCCGTCTTGCACACCCGCGCGGTCGTGCCGTAGGCCACGAGCAGAACGCGGTACGGTTTGTTGGTCAAGTGCTCCTCGAACCGGACTTCGTCTCTTGCCATAAGCTCATACTTGGCTCCGAGCCTCCGGTTCAGTTCCTCTTCCTTGTTCGGGTCGAGGTACAGCGAATTGACGAGGTTCGGCCGTCTGCCCTTGCACCCGGTAGTGGCCCAGTCCTTCGCGGGCAGCGGCGGAAAGTTCCACTCCTTGAACTCGACCGGCTCCATCATCTGGCCGATGAGCCCGTCACCGATGACAATCACCGGGTTCCGGTAACGGTCGGCCCGGTCAAACGCCAGCGGCATCAGGTCAGCCGCTTCCTGAACCGAGGACGGCGCCAGCACCAGGCACTTGTAGTCTCCGTGCCCGCCGCCCTTCACCGCCTGAAAATAGTCGCCCTGCGAAGGCAGGATGCCGCCCAGGCCCGGGCCGCAGCGCACGATGTTCACCACTACGGCCGGCAGCTCGGACGCGGCGATGTACGACAACCCCTCCATCATCAGGCTGATACCCGGACTTGAGGACGTCGTCCATGCCCGCGCCCCGACGCCGGCCGCGCCGTAGAGCATGTTCGACACGGCGACCTCGCTCTCCGCCTGCAGGAACGCGCCGTTTACCTCGGGCATCCGCCACGCCAGGTACTCGGCCACCTCGGACTGGGGCGTCAGCGGGTAGCAGAAATAGCACAAACCGCCGGCTCGGATGGCCGACTCGGCAATCGCCTCGTTGCCCTTCATCAGTATCTTAGACATGACTCTGCTCCTGTTCCGCGGGGTCCAGTTGCGCGATTTCAATCGCCACGTCCGGACACATGAAACCGCAGAAACGGCAGCCGATGCACGCCGGCTGGTCCACGACCTGGGCGAAGAAATAGCCCTTGTCGTTGATTTCCTTGGACATCGCGAGCACGCTCTCGGGACAAACCCTCGTGCACAGCTCGCAGCCCTTGCACCGGTTGCGGTCAATCGTGACCCTGAATTGCCTGGCCATAGAACTCCTCAGATGTTAATCCTCTGCTTGCCGAGCCAGTTCGACGGCTCCCACGGCTTCAGCATGAACCGGTCGAGAACCATCACCGGGTACCGGCATGCCTCGGCGCGAAAGACGTCGAGCATTCTCCGCTCCACCACGACGAACGCGACGCGCGACCCGGTGCTCGCCCCGACCTCTTCCGCCAGCCTGATACCCTCCTCAATGACGCCTGCGGAAGTCTCGTCTATCAAGTGCGAGTTCACGACAATGCCCCTGATGCGCACGCCCGACGCCGTCTCGATGCTCCTCATCATTGCGGCAGCGCCCTCAGCGTCCCCGGTCCGCGGCCGCCTCGAGTTCAGCACCAGGAAACCCGTGTAGTCTGCCCGCGCCAGGCCGCCGGCCAGCGACAGCATCACCCGCGCACCGACCGGGTCGCCCCCTAGGTCCAGAACGACGTAGCCCCCCCGGTTCTCCAGGGCTCCCTTGATTTCCGGCTGGATTATCGGCAGGTCGGCGTTGATGAACTCCTCCGAGGGCACGAGCACCTCGATACCGTACTCGCGCATCTCTCCCCGCACCTCGCGGCTGCGGAAGTACGGATTGACGATGTCGAGGTCGGCGATGCTCACGCGCTTGCCCCGGGCAGCCAAGTGGAGTGCGAAGTTCACCGCCACTTCGGTCTTGCCCGACCCGTATCCGCCGCAGAACAGGTTGACGCGCCTCAGGTTCGCAAGGAAGGAATCGGCATTGAACCAGCTCGTGCCGACCGCGCGCGCTGCCGTCTGTTGTAGGGACATCGGAACGATAGATTACATCCGATTCAGGCCGAGGTCAACCGAAATGTCCAGGAGTCAGCCGTGCCATGGGCTACGAAGAGGCAGGCCTCGTAGGCATGCGTGGCCTTGACCCATACTGCCACGACCCCGTACTCAGGGCGCGCAGCGAGGCCTGGGTCATACCCCCACGCGCTGGTGTCTTTGGCAATCATCGCCGGATGAGTCCAGGTATCACCGTCCCGGCGTGCGTATGCGCAATACGCCGAGTCAGGGTAACGGACCACTTCATCCCACACAATCCAAGGGACGGACTGCTTGTCAATCGCGATGGCAGGTTCCGGGGCGTACAGTGAGTCCCGGACCCCGAGTGATTCGGGAGGGAGCCAGACCCCTCCGTTGTGGCGTGACATCCTCAAACAGCAGGGCCCTGGCCCCGGTTGCCGGGCTTCGCACCAGCCGCACCAGAGTACTGTGTCAGTGCCGGCCATCGAGGAGTCGAGCTGGTAACAGGTAGCCGCTGTTTCGGGGGCGACAGGTTCCGGAGGCGTCCAACGAGGGGGCGCGGCCGGTATCACGGAGCTGACCGATGCTGCAGCGAGCAACAGAGCTAGTCGCTTCATGCTTACTCCTTGCGTCGCTTTCAGGTCAGCGTACCACCATGGACTTCAACAGTCCGCGACCGAGGCCGCTCTCGTATCTGACAAAGTAGCTGCCCGGCGCCGGGTGCCGGCCCCCAGCGACGGACCGGAGCGGCTCGAACCAGTGGGAACCCGGGCTCAGTTGCAGGTTCGGAACCGTCGCTATCACCCTGCCGGTCGCGTCGCACACGGTCACGCGCAACCTGGCTGCAGCCAGACACCGAATCGGAGCGTCTTGCCACGCCGCATTGTGCCGCCGAACTCGGACGGAGTCAAGGGATGACGGAGGACGCTTCACGCTCGACGCCCAACGCTCCACCCTCGGCGACGCTGGCGGAAACCGGGCCCCGGATGCACTCCCGGGGGGCCACCGGGGTTGCCTCGGGGAGGGCCACCGGGAGTGCCCCGGAGAGGGCCACCGGGGGTGCCCCGGGGAGGGCCACCAGGGGTGCCCCGGGGAGGTCAAGAACGGGACATGGGTAACACTTTATTATCAGGACATGGGTTACAGTCTTGGGTCGCAGATTTGGCCTCGCTGGCCGGGGTGCGACGCAGAACACGGTCACCGTCCAGGTAGATTTCACTCA
>Ga0315282_10010023_pt1 | contig 14959 bp, 7 predicted proteins | sample YL17G07_20_MG_FD_203693 | JGI IMG/M metagenome (GOLD analysis project Ga0315282, IMG submission 203693) | Sediment microbial communities from Yellowstone Lake, YNP, Wyoming, USA - YL17G07_20 | ecosystem: Environmental > Aquatic > Freshwater > Lake > Sediment | place: USA: Wyoming | collected... | reverse complement strand
TCCGACCCCAAGGACAAAATCGAAGATTACATCCTCTATTTTCGCGGCAACCTCATGGAAACCGAGGGCCAGTTTGAAAAGGCGGCCGAATGTTACCGCGAAGTCAACCGTCGAAATCCAGAGGCTCCTTGGTTTTATGTCAACCTTGGCATGTTGGACATGAAAATGAATAAGGTGGCCGACGCCGTCCAAATCCTGGAGCAGGCTCGAGCCAAATTTCCCGATTCGTTGATGGTCCTTTCCCGGCTATTGACCTTTTACCTCAGAGCGGAGCGTTGGGATGACGGTTTCGCGACCGGCCAGGCCATTCTGAAGCTCGACCCGCTAAATTTTGACGGACTCTTTTTGTCGGGCAGCATCAAGGCGAAAATGGGGAAGTGGGAAGAAGCCCTGCTTTATTATCAAAAAGCCCTGGATATCGAACCGGAAAACAAGATCCTCCGGCAAAGACGGGCCTACGCTCTAGCGGCTCTGGGGCGGTCTAAGGAGGCGCTCGATTTGTATTCTCAGTTGAAAAAGGAATATCCTGCCGATGTCTCGATCGACCTCGAGCTCGGTCAGGTCTATGAGTTGCTGGGAAATCGGGTCAAAGCGCACGAAATCCTCAGCCTGGCCGTGGAGCGGCATCCCTCTCCTGACACTTATTACGCCTATGCGATATACCTGGGAAAAAGCGGCGATCTCAAAGAAGCCGGCCGGTGGCTCAAGAAGTATCTGGAGACGACTCCTGAGGTGAATACCCCCAGAAAAACCAAGGCCCAGGAGACTCTCGCCCAATGGGAGAAGAGTTTAAAGGATTAATCCTTGTTTTCCAACTTTTTAGACAGCTCTTCCCAAGCCTCGGGCTGGCCTTTCAAATACTTGTCCCACCAAGCGAGCATGAGTTGGGGCACGAGCCGCCGGTTCTCGTCCGTTCCCATAATCCCGTGGTCTTCATCCTTGAACCGGATGTAAGAAACCTCCCGGCCCAATATTTTCAGAGCCGTAAACATCTGTTCCGACTCGTTGGAGGGGACATTGATATCAGACAGGCCATGGAGAAGGAGAAGCGGATTCTTGATTTTGTCGGCATGAAAGATCGGTGACTGTCCGATATAAATGTCAGGCCTGTTCCAGGGAAAACTGTCGGCCGCTGCGACGCCACTGTAGATGAATCCCCACCATCCCGCGCCCCAGTAAGAGGTAATATCGCTGATCCCGTAAAGGGCGATGCTGGTTCTAAAGATGTCGGATTGCGTCGCTAGGAGCATGGTCATAAATCCGCCATAGCTGCCACCATAATTGGCGACTCTCTTGGGATCCAGGAAAGGCTTGGCCTCCAGGAGTTTTTTGACTCCGGTGGCAATCTCCTCGGAGACGATTTTGCCCCAGTCATTCACGTGAAGGTCCGAGAATTCCGGCCCCCATCCAGGAGCGCCGCTGGGGTTCAAAATGTAAACCGCGTAGCCGTTGGCCGTATCCAGATGATAGTTCGGCCCGCCGAATCCGCCGAAATCCTTGGCCGTGTGAGCCGTGCCCCCGTAATAATGAACGATCAGGGGATATTTTTTCGCCGGGTCGAAATTGGCCGGATAGTGGAGCCACCCTTCAATCTCGACGCCGCGTTTGTTCTTGAAGTTGAAATTTTCCACTTTTGTTAAAGTGATGTTTTTGAATCTTTCCTGCGCTGGGTCGAAAAGAAGACGCGTCTGCATGGTCTTCAAATCGCAGATGTAGAGCCGGAGAGGGCTCAAAAGAGACATCCCGGTAAAGACAATCCACCGCCCGTCGGGGGACACATCAAAAGCTCTGACGACGTCGACCCCGGCCTCTATTTTCGTAAATTTTGATCCCTTCAAATCGGTCTGATACAACGGCTCTTGAGTCCTATCCTGGACATGGAGAAAAATGGAGCCGTCTTTGAGCGCCTTGGCCGACGAGACGGCCGGGTTGAAATTCTGGGTTAAGGGGGTCAACGAACCCGAGGCAGGGTCAAGGACGTACAAATCATTATCGTAATCATTAGGAATTCTCTTCGGGGGAGGAGTCTGGCCCAGGCACTGCGCTCCGATGAGGAGAATATTCTTTCCGTCATCCGTCCACTGGACGGGAGAAAAGGAGTGGGGTGAGTTCAACGTGAGCTTGGCTTCGTTCGTCATCAAATCCAGGATCTGGAGCGTCGATTCGAGATAAGGGCGGTGTTTGTAATCCGGCTGGGCGGTCAGGAAAAGAACCTTGGTCCCGTCCGGGCTGATGGGCGAAGCAACCGAGCTAAAAAGTCCCGCGGCTGATTGGATTCCCGCCGTCAACCTGTGGCAGACTCCGGAATCAACCATAACCGTGTAGAGATGAGACTTGCTCCGCATATAAGTCCAGCGGTCATCCAGCCCTTTCATGTTCTCGACCTTGGGATTGGGATCTTTCGGTTCTTCGGTGATCGTATAAAGCAGAAACTTTCCTGTGGGAGACCAGGAAGCGCTTGACAGGCCCTTGATGTTGTCCAGGAGCAACCGGGACCGTCTGGTCTTCCTCTCCACGAGCCAGAGGCCGGATGTCCCTTTTTCGCCCGGGACGATGGCGCTCAACCACTGGCTGTCCGGTGACCATTGGATGCCCCTGTATCCCTGGGAATCACGGATTGTCTGTTCGAGCTCGCCCCCGGGCAGCCGCCGGATTTCAATCCAGGATTCAGATTTGGTGGTCTTCGGGTTGCGCTGGGAGATCGTGTCGGCCACAGCACTTCCGTCCGGCGCGATGTTGACTGAGCCCAGTTGCGGGGAGTTAAAGAGATCGTCCTCGGTGATGAATCGCTGAGGAGTCAGACTAAATGTCAGATCGCCGTCTTGTTTGGTCCTGAGCGCTGCTTTCACGGTCCATTCCGAAGAACCTTGAGGCGCGCTGACGGCGATGACGAGCAGCCTGTGCTTACCGCAAGCGACCGTCAGCTCTGCCTGGGCAGGAGTCGGTTCCTTGGCCTCGCCCTTGGATTCGTCCTGCTTGGTGAGAACAGAGGCGCCATCGAAAAATGCTTTTATGAAATACGGGCTTGTGATCTCGAGATTCGCCTTCCGCCATCTGTCGCTTTCGATATAGGAGGATAGAAAAACAACCTCCGGCATCGAGCCTCTTTTCTGCGAAGATGCCTTCAGAATCCCATCGTCGGTCTTTCGGGCTTCCCAGGTCAGATCCTGGTTCGGCTGCCAGGAAAACGTTTTCCCTTGCTCCGGCCAAAGCGCTACCTGATCCAGGCTATCGAGGTCGAGCAGGTTGCTAACTTTGAATTCACTGCCCTGGCCGAGCAGCGTCGGGAGCGGCATCACAGCCGGACCCGCGACCAGCCATTCAGGAACGATAAATTCCTTCTCTTCGACGGGCTTGGCCGTTTGAGCGCCTTGCCCGTAAGCACACGGATACGAAAGGCCGATGAGCAAGAGTATTCCCGAAAGAACCACCAGAAGCCCTGCCTGTTTTTTCATCTTTCTTCCCTCCTGGATTTTGAAGAGACCCGAATCTGGATCTGTGGAGATTTGATAAAAGCCCACCCGGACTCGACTCGGGAGAGGCGAAGTCCAGGTGGGCTTTCTTCCGATAGCGAAGCGCGATGTCTTCGCCGCCATCAACAAGCCGAAAATAACAGCCTATTAAAAGAAAAATCTAAAACCGGCTCGGAAGCTTCTCGGAGTCGTGACTTCGGTCGGTCTATCGAAATTCACCCCGCTGTTTGCCCAAACAGACGTCACGACACCCCTGTTGAAAAGATTGAAGACATCGAGCATGAGCGAGATTCTCTTTTCTTTGTAATAGAACGACTTCTCGAACCTGAAATCGAGGACGCTCATGGATGGGAATCTTCTAGAACCCTGGGGCTCGGCAAAAATGGTGACCGCCCCCTGGTTGAGTCCTTGGATAGGCACTCCCTTCGTCCAGGTCATTCCACTGAAAAAGTTATAGAAAGCGCTCACGCTGAAGCCCAGAGGGAGAAAATAGGTGCCCTGGAGTTTAAAAATATGGGGTACGCTTCCGCGGAACTTGCCGGTGGAATTGATCTGGTAATTGGGGTCCATGAAGGTCGACGACAAGCCCGGTATGTTCTCCGTCGAGTAATTTCCCTTTTCCTGGCTGTAGACATAGGAGACGAAAAGCTGCCAGTTGTCGGACATGCGCTTGGTCAGGCTGATTTCCAGGCCGTCATATTTGTGGAATGGCTTGAATGCCACGACACCCGGATAGGCCGCCCCGATGGTCTTTCCCGGATCGGGGTTCGTGATGAAATAGTGTGCAGCGCTAGGGTCGAGGTTGTTGTAGACCGTATATGTTTGTCCGGTCACCGGGTCCGTATAGGGAACGGCCTCGAAGGTGCTTCCGACATTGACCGGATCCAGGAGGTTGAACCAATTCTTGTGCATGAACGACACGCTCAGCGAAATGTCCTTCCCCAGCACCTGTTCAACCCCAAGGACAAACTGGCTGGCTCCCGGATATTTGATGTTGGGATCACAGCTGTAGAGGTTCGCCCCGGGTATCGTGAAGAGCTCGGTCAAGCTGCTCCAATTAGGACCCACGGCGTAGTAAGTATCATCGGACATCGGCGTCATCTGCGCGAAGTAGTAGGTCTTGGTGCCCTCCATGTATGTCCCGTAGTGGGCCTTGAGCACGGTCTTGTGGTTCTTGAAGAGGTCCCAGGCAAAGCCGATCCGGGGTTCCCAGGCAGTGGGCTTGAAAACGGTCTGGTTGAGAGGCGGAATGCTTCCTCTGTAGATGTCATACCGGAGACCGGGGTTCAAAACGAAGTTCTCGGTGATCTTCCAGGAATCCTGCGCGTAAAAGGAAAAACGGAGGTTGACCGCATCTTGGCTATACTTAAATCTCTCCGCCAGATAGGGTTGTCCATTAAAATCGTAGTAAGCGACTTTATCCGGACCATTAAAATCATAGCTCCCACCGCCGGGGCTCCTTTCAAATTCCGCCCCGAACTTGAGGTCATGAGACCCGACGATAAATTTATCGAGGCTTGTCGAAAGCGAGGCCGTCGCTCCCACGCGGCTCGAGTACCAGTGAGACCAGAAGTAGAGATTCTTGGAATAGGCCCCGGTTGCAAGGTCATAATGGCCTGCGATGCTCCTATCCCTTGAGCTGGGAATGGAATCCCAGCCCATCTTGTACCCGTCCGCCTTGAACTCGAAGATCGTCGAAGGCGAAAACATGTGGAGGTAACTAACGTTCCCGACGGTCACGGGATAGAGAAGATCCTGATTGGCCTCGGGCGGGATGAGGAGGCTCAGCTGGTTTCTTATGGACCTTCGGTCATGGCGCTCGAAAAACGCCGTGAATTTGTTTTTCGGGTCGAGCTGAAAGGTCAGCTTCAAAAAGCCCTTCGGGAACGTCAAAGTCCTGCTTTTCCCGATCGATTGCATCTCGTCCTTGGTAGAATAATATTCAAATCCGGCAAAAAACCAGAGCTTGTCTTTGATAATGGGACCGCCGATGTGGACGTTGGGGTCGATCAGTCGAGTAACCGGGCTCTCAGGAAGCAGAGACCAATATGGGTCATTTTTGTTGATGCTCTTGTTCTTGCTCTGCCAGCTCATCCCCTGATAGAGCATCTGAACATCCCCGCTGAAGGTATTCCCGCCGGACTTGGTGATGATGTTGGCCACGGCTCCGGTAAAATTCCCGTACTCAGCCGGAGCGCCAAGGCCTATGATCTGGGCTTCTTCAATAACGTTGTAATCAATGGGCGCCGTGTATGTCCCGGATCCTGCCCAGGAGTCTGTCAACTCGACGCCATCCAGCTGATACGAGTTGGAAAGACGGCTTCCTCCGTTGACATAGGTCTCGCCCAAATATTCGCCCACTGAGCCCGGAGCGAGAAGAAAAATCTGGGTGACATTCTGGATGTTCGGAATATTCTGGAGGACGTCCTTGGTTAGGAAGGTCTTGGCCGTAGCCGAGTCCTGGACGTCCACAATCGGAGTTTCGCCTGTGACGGTGATTTCTTCTTCAAGCTTTTTCGGGGCGAGAACGATGTCGATCGTGGCCGTCGTTCCGACGTGCAGTATGACATCCGTCTTTCTTGCCGACGCGAAACCTGACAACGAGGCTTCGACCGTATAATTTCCACCCGGGAGGGCTGAAACTCGGAATTTTCCCTCGTTGTCCGTAACGACCGTCCGCTTTCCCATCAGGTTGAGTGAAGATAGGACGACCGTAACTCCGGGAAGAGGAGCACCCTCATTGTCCACAACCTTGCCCTGGAGAACAGCGCTCTCCCTTGACTGGGCGAGCGCGACTCCGGAAACAAAGGCGAGACTTAAAAAGATCAAGAATACCAGCCGAAGACTTTTTGACATCTGATTCCTCCTAAGAGAATCTCAAATTATGTAAAATACAGAATAGAAGGCTTATCCCCTCAATTGAAGAGGCGATCATTCTTGCTTTCATAAGATCGATTTTGATAATTCTTCTCAACCCAAGAAGCGTTTAATAACAGTACCCAAAAGCAACCTTCGCTTGGTTATGCTATAAAAATCGGGTTTCTCTTGTCAAGAGAAAGATCGAAAACCGGCGAATAGGCCGCCAAGACTTTATTTCCGGCTACGATTTGTGCTAAATGATATAGGATTTATGAGCGGAGGTTTAATATGGCCAGGAAAAGTTTAGGTGGCGCAATTCTTCTCTTCGTTTGCATCTTCATCTTCACGCCTCTCGTTTGGGCCGGGCAATCAGACAGGGAGGCGATGTTCCGGAAATACATGGATTTCCCTTCGTCTGTCAAAGGAGGGACGATTATTCCCCACTGGATGGCTGACGGAAACGGCTTCTGGTTTGCCGAGGGCGCTCCCGACAAAACCGTAATCTATAAGGTCGATCCTGTCGCCAATACCAAACAGCCGCTCTTCGATACCGATCGTTTGAGAAAGGCGTTAACACCGGTCCTCGGGCATGAACCGCCTTACCAGGGGCTGCCGTTTGAGTCGTTTAACTTCGAGGGTGATAAAGCCATTCAGTTTGCCGTCGAGGGGAAGACTTTTCGCTGCGACCTTGAAAGCTACGCGATCACCCGGGTTCCTTCCGTGTCCCCCGATGAGGCCGCTCGTTTTGTGCCCAAGACCTTCATGAGGGAGTACTTTCTCGGCGGAAGGCAGCCGGCCCCGGAGGTGTTGTCTAGCGACCAGCGATCGTTTGCTACGGTTCGCGATTATAATCTGTGGCTGCGATCAACTTACGACGGACGGGAGGAGCAACTCACTTCGGACGGCGTTCAGGGTTATGAGTGGGATGTGGAAGGCATGAAGTGGATGCCCTGGTCTCCGGACGGGCTGAAGCTGGCCGTTTTTAAGACTGATTATCGTAAAGTGCTTCGCATTCCGGTTGTCCACTTTTTAAAAACAAACTTGGAGACGGAGTGGATCTATACGATCAATGCCGGAGGCCCTCTTCCCAAGAGTGAACTCTACGTCGTGGACATCCTGTCGAAAAAGCCGATCCGGATCGATGTCGGCGATGAGACGGACCATTATTTCACAATTGTAGGCTGGCTCCCGAACGGCTCCGAACTCATTTTCGCAAGATTCGACCGGGCCTTTAAAAAAGTCGAAATCATGTCCGCCGACCCAAATACAGGGGTCACGCGAACAATCCTCGCTGAGTCACAGCCGACCTTTATCAGACTTCAGCACAGTGTCATTTACACGAATGCGGTCGGTATCACGCTTCTCGGCGATGGAAAGAGATTCCTCTGGATGTCGGAGAGGGATGGCTGGAACCATCTTTATCTTTACGACCTCAAAGGCAACCTGATCCGGAAGCTTACAGAGGGAGCTTATCCGGTCCTGAGTGTGGCGACCGTGGATGATAAGGACGGCTGGGTTTATTTTACTGCCCATGGAGAAGAAAGGCTCTATGATACTCATCTCTATAGGGTCAGTCTTGAGGGGAAAGGGTTTAAACGTCTCACCGAAGCGAAGGGCCAGCACCAAGCTTCCGGCCTTCTGGCTTCGCTTATGGGGCTCGGTGGAGGTCTTCAGTTTTCGCCCTCAAAAAAGTATTTCGTTGATCATTACTCCAGTATCGATATTCCTCCCACGGCAGAGCTTCGAGCGGTGGATGGGTCTTTTCTCCAGGTGCTCGCCAAAGCCAACATCGACGGTCTTAAAGATCTGAAATGGGCTTCTCCCCAGGAATTTGTGGTCAAGGCGGCGGACGGGAAGACCGATCTTTACGGGATCTTTTATAAGCCCTTTGATCTTGATCCGGGCAGAAAATACCCCGTGATCGAGTACATCTATGGTGGGCCGATGGTCACGAATGTTCCTCGAGACTTCGGGCAGAATGCCCTCAGCCAGTTTCAGATTTTTCCGCGGGCTCTCGCCCAGCTCGGCTACCTCGTCGTTGTCTTAGATGCGCGCGGCACGCCTGAACGATCCAAGGCCTTTCAGGACGTGGTCTATGGAAACTTCGGCCGGAACGAAATCCCCGACCATGCGGCTGCCTTGAGGCAGCTCGGCGAACGGTATCCTTATCTCGACCTGAAAAGAATCGGCATTTTCGGATGGTCGTGGGGAGGGTATTTCACTTTCCGGGCTCTGACCATGGCTCCCGAGCTCTACAAGGTCGGGGTCTGCGGCGCCCCGGGCTTCAGCGCTCATAATCTGATGCTCTATGAGCCATATCTGGGCCTTCCTCAAAACAATAAAGAAGCCTACGAATATTGCACCTGTTTCTGGCTGGCGGACCAACTGAAAGGGAAAATCCTCTTTGTAAACGGCACAAACGACTGGGCGACTTATCCTGACACGATCAGGATGATCGAAGCCCTGGTCAGGGTTGGAAAGCCCTATGATCTGGTCCTTCTGCCCGAGCAGGGTCACGGGCCGACCGGAAAGAGCATGATCTATTTCATAGACGCGGCCAAACGGTACTTCCTCACAAATCTTCCGCCTGAGGGAGAATGAACCTATTGCCTCTTGGCCACCATTCTGGTATTTTTTGCGAGGAGGAAAACCAGCATGAGTTCAATCGAAGGGATACGGAAAGAACTGGAAAAAAGGAGGGCGGAAGCCCTTCTTGGAGGGGGGCAGGAAAGGCTCAATAAGCAGCACCAGGAAGGCAAGCTCTCCGCCCGCGAGAGGCTTGACCTGTTGCTCGACAAGGGGTCCTTTGTGGAGATAGACCGATTTGTCACCCATCGCTGCACGGATTTCGGGATGGAGGTTAAAAAATTCTGGGGGGACGGAGTCGTCACCGGTCATGGAAAAATTGGAGGCCGCCTGGTCTTCGTTTTTTCTCAGGACTTCACCGTTCTCGGAGGATCGCTCGGCATGGCCTATGCCGAGAAGATCTGCAAGATCATGGACCTGGCGATGAAAACCGGCGCGCCCGTCATTGGTCTCAACGACTCGGGAGGGGCGCGGATTCAGGAGGGGGTGGAAAGCCTGGCCGGCTATTCATATATTTTTTTGCGGAACGTCCTGGCTTCGGGCGTCATTCCCCAGATATCGGCGGTCATGGGCCCCTGTGCCGGGGGCGCGGTCTATTCTCCTGCCATCACCGACTTCACCTTCATGACCAAGAACGCGAGCTACATGCACATCACGGGTCCGGACGTGATCAAGGCCGTTTTCAACCGAACGGAGACCGCTGATGGAAAGCCGATCACCTCGGAACTTTTGGGAGGAGCTAAGGTCCACACCGAAAAAAGCGGGGTTGCCCACTTTTCCGGAGAGAGAGATGAAGACACCATCCGGCTGATCAAAGAACTGATTGGATTCATCCCCCAGAATAATCGCGAGAAGCCGCCCACGATTGAGTGCAAGGATGATCCCAACCGGATGGATGAATCCCTAAAAACGGCCGTTCCGGACGAACCGAGGCGGGCCTACGATATCAAAAGCGTAATTCTGCCCACGGTGGACAACGGTTATTTTCTTGAAGTCCATAAAGAATTCGCCAAAAACATCGTCGTTGGATTTGCTCGCTACGCCGGGATGCCTGTCGGGATCGTGGCCAACCAGCCCAGTTGGATGGCCGGCGCTCTGGACCCGGACTCCTCCCTCAAGGGGGCCCGATTCATCCGCTTCTGCGATTGTTTCAACATCCCGCTCGTCACCTTCGAAGACGTCCCGGGCTTCCTCCCTGGGATTGACATGGAGGAACGGGGAATCATCCGCCACGGGGCCAAGCTCCTTTATGCCTACTGTGAAGCCACAGTTCCCAAGATCACGATCATCACCCGGAAGGCCTACGGCGGCGCCTACTGCGTCATGTCGAGCAAGCACATCCGGGGCGATATCAACTATTGCTACCCGATGGCCGAGATCGCGGTCATGGGGGCCGAGGGAGCGGTCAACATCATCTTCCGGAACGAGATCAGGAGCTCGCCGAACCCGGAGGTGACTCGCCAGGGCCTCATCGCCGAATACCGGGAGAAGTTTGGGAGTCCCTACAAGGCTGCGGAGCTCGGATATGTGGACGAGATCATTGAGCCCGAGGAAACGCGTCCGAAGATCATCCAGGCCCTTGAGATATTGAAGAACAAGGTTGACACGAATCCCTGGCGGAAGCACGGCAATATCCCGCTCTGAAAAATGCGCCTGCGTTTCAGGGCAAATCCCGGACTCCGCGATCGAGAGAGAGGTGAACCGTGGCGAAAAACATCCGTCGAGAAATGGAGCGCTGGGCAAAAACGACGCTTAAGAGAGCCGTGGCCAGGTCACCCGAGCGCTGTCCCTCATTTCAGACAACCTCGCAGCTTGAGTTAAAGCGCCTTTATACGCCTCTCGACCTGACCGAGCTCGATTACTGCCGGGACCTCGGATTCCCCGGCGAATTCCCCTTCACCCGCGGGGTCCAGCCGACGATGTACCGCGGCCGCCTCTGGACCATGCGCCAATATGCAGGCTTCGCCACCGCCGAGGAGACGAACAAACGCTACAAATACCTCCTCAAGCGCGGGCAAACCGGCCTGAGTGTCGCCTTCGACCTTCCCACTCAGATCGGCTACGACTCCGACCATGTTCTGGCGCGGGGCGAAGTCGGAAAGGTTGGCGTCGCGATTGATTCTCTCAAGGACATGGAAATCTTGTTCGCCGGGATTCCGCTGGACAAGATCTCCACGTCGATGACCATCAATGCCACGGCCGCGATCCTCCTGGCGATGTACATTGCCGTCGCTGAGAGACAGGGGATAAAGTGTGAGACTCTCCAGGGGACGATTCAGAACGATGTCTTGAAAGAATACCATGCCCGCGGGACCTACATCTATCCGCCGGCCCAGTCGATGAGGCTCGTGACCGACATCTTTTCTTTCTGTCAGGATCACCTGCCGCGTTGGAACACGATCAGCGTCAGCGGCTACCACATGCGCGAGGCCGGCTGCACCGCCGTCCAGGAAGTGGCCTTCACCTTGGCCGACGGCATCGCCTACATTGAGGCCGCCCTGCGCTCGGGCCTGGACGTGGATTCTTTCGCTTCGCGACTGGCCTTCTTCTTCTGCTCCCATAATAATTTCTTTGAGGAGATCGCCAAATTCAGGGCGGCCAGGCGGCTCTGGGCGAGGATCATGAAGCAGCGGTTCAAGGCCCGAAAAGACGAGTCCTGCCTGATGCGTTTTCACACCCAGACCGCGGGCTGTACGCTCACCGCCCAGCAGCCCGACAACAACATCGTCAGAGTCGCCTATCAGGCCATGGCCGCCGTGCTCGGAGGGACTCAGTCGCTCCACACCAACTCCCGGGACGAGGCCTACGCCCTGCCGACCGAAGATTCGGTGAGGATCGCCCTGAGAACTCAACAGATCGTCGCCCATGAAAGCGGCGTGGCCGACTTCATCGATCCTCTGGCCGGGTCTTATGCGGTCGAGGCCCTCACCGCGCAGATCGAAAGAAAATCCAGGGAATATATCGATAAAATCGATGCCCTGGGCGGAGCCGTCAAGGCCATCGAATCCGGCTACATTCGGCGGGAGATCGCCGAGAGCGCCTATCAATATCAAAAAGAGATTGAGGCCAAAAAAAGAATCGTTGTCGGGCTCAACGAGTTCCAGGAAAACGAAAGATCCGTCCTGGCCGTCCTCAGGATCAGGCCTGAGGTCGAGCGACATCAGAAAGAGAGGCTGCGCCGGGTCAAAAGAGAAAGAGACAACCGCCGAGTCGGGGAGGTCCTGGCCATTCTAAAAAAATCTGCGAAGGGGAAATCAAACCTCGTTCCGCTTATTCTGGAGGCTGTGAGGGCTTATGCCACGCTCGGTGAAATCTCTGACGCGCTGCGCGAAGTCTTCGGGGAGTACGAGGATCACTGATTATCTTTGCTCGACCCAGAGAGGGGGAGGTCATGATAAAAAAGATTCATCATCTGGCCGTTGCCGTCGAAGATCTCGAGGCGGCAGCCAGGTTTTACAAGGACGCTCTAGGCCTCGCCTTTTCCGGTCCGGAGACCGTCGCCGCACAAAAGACAAAGGTAGGTTTTTTAGAGATCGACGAGTGCTCGATCGAGCTTGTCCAGCCCACGGAAGAGGGCTCTCCTCTGACAAAGTTCTTGAAAGCCAAGGGGCCGGGGATGCACCACATCTGTTTTGAAGTGGACGATATCGAAGCCGAAGTGAAGTCACTGCTGGAAAGGGGAGTGGCCATGGTGGACAAGAAACCGCGGCCCGGGGCTCACGGGTCGAAGGTCGCCTTCATCCATCCCAGCGCGACCTCGGGGGTTCTCATCGAGCTCTGTGAAATGCCGAGGGGAGATCAAAACCCAGCCTGACGCGGGCTTTCGGTGCGGGTTTGCTTTGGAGCTGCCGCAACCCGGCCTGTTTGTGGGTTCCCTTTATTTTTTATCAAAACGCAGGTTTCGGACGCGTGAACCTGACAACCGGAATCCAGTAACTCTCTTATTCTTGGCGCGGATGAACTGGACCTTGCTGAAATACCAGTTGCTGCCAGCGAACTCGTCAACCACTGTCGGCGAGAGGACGCTGTCTTCGTTCCGCCGGTGCTGGGCGATGAGCTTGTCCTTGTCGACGACCATCGTATAGGTCGTCCCCAACTCCTCGCTGTAATAATCGCCTATATATTCTTTGAGCTGCTCCGGTTTCAGGGTCAAAGCCTCGATCCTTCTGGCCGGCATCTCTTCTGATCCCTGGCGGAGGAGGAATCGTGTGACCTTGCCTGATTTGTCCTTCTCAAAGACAACCTCGGCCCCGATCGCTTTCAGAGAAAACTCGGTCTCGGATTCGGGGAGGAGCTCGAGCTTGGCCATGCCCGGGACTTCGACCATGAGTTTATTGGCCTCCCGCACAACGGTGACGACGGGACCCACTTGGAGCTGGTACTTTCCGACGTAGGCGTCAAGGACAGCCGGGTTGACCGCGACCGTCTTTTTTTCTGGTCCTTTGGGTTTTTCCGGCGCCAGCTTATCGGCGAGATAGATGTCGGCCACCTTCATCGACAATCCTCCCGGGTCGATCGTGCCCAGGTTGCTCAAAACGGTGACGCCGAATTTCTGTTCCGGGAACCAGACGACGTGGCTTCGATAACCCGCGTCGCCGCCGCTGTGGCCGACCGTCTTCAGGCCGCGGTGTTCTCCGATAAAAAGTCCGAACGCATAATCGATCTTCTTGCCGTTGTTGAGAACTCCCTGTTCCTGCATTTGCTGGATGACGCCCGGGCCGCCGACACGGGCCTCAAAAAAGTTTTGAATCCATCGAGTCAGGTCTTCGACGGTCGTGAAGAGGCTGGTCGCGCCGACGTTGGCGTAGCTGAGGACACTTTTTTTGAACCCTCCTCCGTCCTTGGGCCCATAGGAATAGGCCATATTCGGGACGATCATCTCATGGTCGTCATGGAAGTGTGTGTTGGACATGCCGAGGGGCTTGAAAATACTAGCCTCGGTCCAGTTCCGGAAGGATTGACCCGTCACCCTGGCCACAACTTCGGCGAGGAGGGTAAACCCTGTGTTGCAATAGAGGTGTTCTTCGCCGGGGTTGAAGTTCAGCTCCTTCTGGTGTTTGACCATTTTCAGGATGTGCTCCTTGGTGATGACGTCATCGAGTCTCCACCCGGCGATGGCCAGAGCCTCCCACTGGTCGCGCAGGCCGCTCGTGTGATGAACAAGGTGGCGAAGAGTTATTTTTTTTCCGAAGTCGGGGACTTCGGGAATATATTTCCGGATGTCATCGTCCCAGGAGAGCTTCCCCTGGCTGGCCAGAAGAGCGACCGCGAAGGCTGTGAACTGCTTGGAGACGGAAGCGACATGAAATATGGTTGAGGAGACAATGGGAATATTGTACTCCAGCTCGGCGCAACCGTAGCCTCGCTTGTAGATGATGGCTCCGTCCTTGAAGACCGCGACCGAAGTCCCGGGAGAATCCCACTTGTCCCAATCGGAAAAGAGCCTGTCGACCTTCGTCTCGAGCGATTCCGGGGCGGTTTGTTCAACGTCGGCCTTCGAGAGCGTTGTCAGCCCCAGCGTAAGGACTAATAACAGACCAAGGAATTTCAGGATTTTTTTCATGGGATCTCCTTTTTGATTTTCGATCCTGCCGCGCCTCTTTATTCCATCGGGTGGAAGCGTTTGTGGAACCACTGTCGCATGGCTTTCATTCTTTGCTGTTGAGGCTCGGGTGCGCGCCGGTTGCAGCTCGAAAACTCTGCGCTCCCCTCGGGGGCGCCCCAGCGGATTTCCGCGCAATCATTGGGATTATAGGCCATTTCAAAGGCATCCCGCCTCCTGAGGATTTCTTCCAGGGTCAGAGTCTGGCGTGTCCCGTTCGACCGGATATAGGTGATCGACATTCCTTTAGCCCATTTTTTGTGGAGCTCCTCGAGTTCCTCTTTGACCTCGCCGGGAGTCTTCTTTTTTGGCAATTTATAGAGCTTTGGCAATTTGACGACCCTGTCGGGGAATTCCGAGAGCGCGTCTATGGCGATGAGCAAACGCAAATCGCGGTTGGGCGTGGAAAAGTCCTCCCAAAGGCCCATCGTCTCAAAGA
>Ga0315282_10010022_pt1 | contig 14959 bp, 8 predicted proteins | sample YL17G07_20_MG_FD_203693 | JGI IMG/M metagenome (GOLD analysis project Ga0315282, IMG submission 203693) | Sediment microbial communities from Yellowstone Lake, YNP, Wyoming, USA - YL17G07_20 | ecosystem: Environmental > Aquatic > Freshwater > Lake > Sediment | place: USA: Wyoming | collected... | reverse complement strand
TGGTGGCGAGAGGCGGAATCGAACCGCCGACGCCAGGATTTTCAGTCCTGCGCTCTACCGACTGAGCTATCTCGCCGCTAAAATATTCTAACTCCCGGAGGAGTTATATTTGGCGGAACCGGCGGGATTTGAACCCGCGATCTCCGGCTTGACAGGCCGGCGTGTTAACCAGGCTACACCACGGCTCCGTGCTATTAGGTGCTCGAGGCTTAACTCCGCCCCAGCCATTATAGTATATATGTTGCCACCCCGGACAATCGTAATTGCCTGGTGCCCCCAGCGGAATTCGAATCCGCGTCACCGCCTTGAAAGGGCGATATCCTAGGCCTCTAGACGATGGGGGCACGTACATCCTATCCCATATATATACGCCTGCTATTACTATAGCATCCCAGTAAGAATAGACCCTGACCCAGGCCATAACGATTTAAGCATTAAACCATTTTAATATCAATCCCTTTCCGACCGATAACGGATGTGAGGGGTCTTTATCCGTATTGGGTTGCTGGCAGGCAGGGCATATTAAACGGGACCTCCTCATCAGGCCGGGAGACGAGGTTGATATGGAAGATGCCTGGGCTCAAAGCGTAGAACATACGGAGGAGATGGGGCCCCCGGGGGCCGATAGAAAACGGCTCAAAGCTGTAGTCGATATCTTCTCCCGCCTTTCCATTGCCTGCAAGTCACGATCCCTCTATCCGGCGGATCATCCCGCCGCCCGGGAGGCCGTGCAGGTGCTCTATCACGTGATGGACGACTCCTTTACGCACATTCCCAGCATAACGGTGCACGTGGGCAAGGACAGCCTGGTTTACGATAAATGGACGATAGGACAAGAGAGGGAAAGCCTCCGCCGGTTGGCTTCCCGTATACGCTCCCTCAATATCCAGGAGATCACCTTAAACGCGGCCCTCACGCAGCCGGAGGCGGAGGCACTGGTCGAACTCCTGGTATCCGACCCGGAGGAGCTGGATGCCGAGGGCGGCGCGGAGACCTTCCTCCTGGTCAAGGGGGTGCAAAATATTAGCGTGGTCGAGAGCATGGCCCGGCGGGTGGATGAAGAGGCCGTGGAGGAAAGGGGGCGTACGGCGGAGTCGGTCGCGGTGGAAGCCGGGGCCGTCATTGAGCCACCGGAGTCCGAGCTCTCGGTAGAGGCCAGGGACTTACTCGAGCTGTTGCAGAACCCCGAGGACCTGGCCCGCTCCCTGATGCGCCTCTCCGTAGAGGACGGCCGCCCCTTGAGCTGGGAGGAGCTGGCAGACTCCATATTCCAGTTCTTAAAAGAAGCCTCCTCCCTCGTGCAGTTAAGATACCCCGATAAGGCGCAAAGGTACTACCGCTCCATTGCCGAGGCCCTCCTCTTCCTGGAGACCGACCTGCGCAATACGCTCCTCCTCAGGCAGTTGATCCCCAGGATCCAGGAGGAACCGGCATGCGTCAATATCCTGGGCCGGTTTAACGCCCACGAAATGGCCGACATCTTAAGCTACTTCTTTCCCGCCGCCCAGGAACTCCTGCCCATGACGCGGAGCCTGCTCGAGACCATCGGTTTCGAGAACCGGGGGATCGAACGCGCCGTGGACCTGCTCAGGAACCGGCTCATCGACCTGGGGGAGGTGCCACCTTCCATGATCGCTTCCCTGGAGGACAGCCCCGCAAAGGAAGACGCGGAAGGCTCGTCGGTGCCCAAGCTCCCCACCCTCGAGGAGATATCCTTAACCTTCGGTGAATACCTGCCGGAGGAGATCGAGGAGATCCAGCGCATTTCGGAATTCGATCTCGCCGGGGAGATTCTCAAGGACACCACGCCCATGCTCCTGGACCTCTTGAGCCAGGGCGCCAAGCTGGACAACCTGGGCAAAGCCGTGGAGATGCTGGTGCAAAATTTCCGGGACCTCACCGGATCCGCGCAGCTCGGCCAGTCGGCGGCGGTGCTGGAGAGGGTCACGGCCATCCTGGAGAACCAGGACCCCGCCATCGATCCCTTCCGGTCCGACCTCGCCCGCTTGATCGAGGAGGCGGCAAGCGGCCAGGTGATGCATCGCACCCTGCGGTTGGCCTACGTCCGGCGCAACGAACCACAGGCCTTGGAGGAATTAAAGCGTTACCTTTCCGTGCTGGGACAGAGGGGCATCATGGCCATGATCGAAGCCCTGGGGGCCGAGGAGGATATGTCCCGGCGCAAGTACATCATCGATATCCTCGCCGACCTGGGCAGAAACCACATCCAAATCCTGGGAACATATATAAACGACCCGCGCTGGTACCTGGTGCGCAACATGGTTGCGATCATGGCTCGCTTCCATACCCCCGAGACCCTGCCCTACCTCAAGCGTACCTTCCACCACCTCAACCCCAAGGTAAGAGCCGAGACCATCCGCGCGCTGGGGTTGACCGGCGGCTACGAGGCCGCCGACATCCTCATCCAGGGCCTGCAAAGCCCGGATGAACAGACGCGCGTCCCCTGCATCCGCTGGCTGGGAAAGCTGGAGGAGACCAGGGCGGTCGGTAGGCTGGTCAACATGCTGGAGGAAAAGGAGGCGGGCGCCGAGAACCCGCGTATCAAGAAGGAGATCGTCGCCGCCCTGGGCGAGATCAGGGCCCCCGAGACCTACGAGGTGCTCAAGAAATATCGCAGCCGGCATAAATTTCTCAACCGGGCCGAGTGGCAGGAGATAAACGCGGCGGCGCAAGAAGCGCTGGACCGCCTGGTGGAGAGATTGCCTCACCTGGAGAGGAAAAGATGAACGAAGGGGAAGCACGCTTAAGCGAGGAGCGGAAGCAGGAGTCCCTGAAATACTTCCAGTCAAAAAAAATGTTGGAAAAGGCGCGGGAGGTGCTGAAGCTCTTCTCCGGCGCCAAGAAGGCGGTGTCCATCTACCCGCCCCATCACGAGATATGCATACAGTCCGTTGCGGATTTCATGAAGGCCTTCGACGATTACCTGTCGTGGCGGGAGGATTTCTCCCTGCGCATCATCGGGGACGAGTTCTTCTTCGAGGAGAAGCTGATTCCCCGGGAGAGCGTCCTGTATTACCCACTGATCAAGGAGTTCCAAAGCAAGGAAATCGGCGGCATCAGCATAGAAGGAGGGCTGTCCTCCGGCGAGTTCACGGACTTCCTCTCCCTTTTGAACCTGAAAAGTGAGGAGCTGAAGGGGCGGGGAGGCTTGAGGCGCCTGATGCAGAACAAGGGGATCTCCCATATCTCCCTGGACGACCCCGGTGCCTGGGAGGAGGAATCGCGCGGGGAGAAGATACACCCCCTGGCCCGGGAGGAATACTTCGACGCCGTTGACGTGATAAGAGAGCTGGCGGACCAGGTGATGAGCGACCGGCGCCTCACCGTAAACAAGGCCAACCGGGTGGTCGGGGTCATGCTCAACCGGGTGGGTGAAGACCGTTCCGCCGTCCTGGGGCTGGCGACCATCAAGAGCTACGACGAGTACACCTCCTTCCATTCGGTGAACGTGCTTATCCTGTCGCTGGCGCTGGGCTCCATGCTCCCCCTGGACCGCAGCGCCCTGATGATCCTGGGCACGGGCGCCCTCCTGCACGACCTGGGTAAGGTTACCATCCCGCAGAGCATCCTGACCAAGACCGGCCCGTTGACCTCCCTGGAATGGAAGATGATGCAGGAACACCCGGTAAAGGGGGCCGACATCCTCCTGGCCCAGCCGGGTGTACATCCCCTGTCCGTAATGATCGCCCACGAGCACCACGCCCGCTATGACTTGAAGGGATACCCCAAGGTGACGGGCAAGGACCGCGTCGGGCTCTTCTCCCGCATCGTGGAGATCGCCGATGCCTATGACGCCATGACCACGGCCCGCCCCTACCAGGACGCGCGAACGCCGGACCATGCTATACGTGTATTGGTCAAGGACATGGGGACGGCCTTCGACCCCCTGCTGGTGAAGGTGTTCATCGACATGATGGGCTTTTTCCCCGTGGGCACCCCGGTGCGCCTGGCGACGGGGGAGGTGGGTATCGTCTACGAGCAAAGCGAGGGCGACGCCCTCCACCCCAAGGTGAAGATAATCCTCGACGCCGAGGGCGGCGAGGTGGAGCCCCACATCGTGAACCTCATCCACCTCAAGGAAAAGGTCGGGGGGACCGGGCGGGCCATCCTGGAGTCGCTCGACGCCAAGGAGTCGGGCATAGGCCCCCTGCCGTATCTGTGATTAGTGCCATAAGACATTGCAGGCATCCATGCCGCGCCGTGAGCGCGGCGCCAATGGAGGATGAAAATTCTTCTGCCGCTGAAGAGTAGCCACGCAGCCGGGTAGCCGGGTAACCGTAGAAAGATATTGAATTCGAAACGTTATTTTCGGGGTAGTGAAACAGGCCGTAGGGGCTCAAGGAGAGTCAGCCCAAAGCAATTCCTGCTTCTTGCTCGAGGGTGTCGCCTTCTTTCCAGATGATCTTGACGCGCATGAAAATCAGGGTTGCCACCGCGACGCAGGCCAGGCCCAGGATCCAGGCCCAGACATAGCTCCCGGTTACGTCGAAGATAAACCCGGCTACATAAGGCCCGGCGGCGCCGCCCAACGCCCCGCCGGTGGTCACCGCGCCGAAGATCGCCCCCATGTTCAGCTTCCCGAAGACCTCCGCGCATACGGCGGGGATGACCGGCCCATAGGCAGCGTAGCCGAAACCGAAGATGGTGGCGAAGAGAAGGAGGGACCAGGCCTGGCGCACGAAGATGAGCATGGTCATGCTCACCAGCAGGACGGCGCAGGCGGGATAAAGGGCGTACTTTTTCTCGCGGGTGCGGTCGGAAAGCCACCCAAAGAAGAACCTGCCGGCGATGGAGGTTAGTCCCACCAGGGATATGGACCATTCGGCCAAGCCCTTGTCTATGCCCCGATCGGTGGCGTAAGGGACCTGGTGGAGCAGCACCCCGTAGAGGGCGACGACGATGAGCACGTAGCCGACGAAGAGCAGCCAGAGCGAGCGGGTACGCAGGGCTTCCCTCAGGCTCAGCCCACCGCCTATTTCTGACTCCCCGGATGGGGCGGTCCCGTCTCCCCCTCTCCCGTTTTCCTCCCCCCCTTCGCTCGACGCGTCTTTCTTCGACCGCAGCAGGAAAAAAGCGGGAATCGCCAGAGCCCAGGCCACATAACCCAAAAACTGGAAGGAAGCTCTCCATCCCCATTGCGAGCTGACCCAGCCGGTGAGGCGCGGGAGGATCATGGTCCCGAAGCCTATGCCCGCAGTGGCTATACCCAGGGCCAGCCCCAGCCTGCGGCGGAACCACATGGCCACGGCGGTGTTTGAGGGCACCAGCCCGATACCGTTCCCCCCCAGGCCGAAAACGATCCCGAAGAAAAAGATCAAGGCGGCCAGGCTGTTGACGCGCGAGCACATCCACAGCCCCAGGCCTGACAGGAGGGCTCCCCCCACCATAACCCAGCGAGGCCCGTAACGGTCCACCAGCCTGCCCGCCAGCGGCGCCAAAAGGGCGTAGACCATGACGCTTATGGTGAAAGGAAGAGAGGCCGCCCCCCTGCCCACGTTCAACTGCCCCGAAATGTCCTTTATAAGCACCGTCTGGGTATTGCGCACGCCGTAGATGACGAACATGACCATGAAGGAGACGCCTACCACCACCCAGCCGTAGTACAAGGCGTTGCGGGCTTTTCTCAAGCTCTCCCCTCTCCGCTATCCGAGCGCATGCTATGGTCGCGCAGGACGGCGGCTGCGTCCACCGCTTCCTCCGCATCGGTGAAAATGGGAAAATCAACCATTTGGCGCGCGTTGGCCCGGACCTCGGCGATGGTCAGCAGGCTGAAGATGAGCGGTTTATCGTGCTTGTGGATAAGGGCGCCGAGATCCGGCATGATGTTCTTCTCCAGGCCGCGTATCCCCCGGGGGGTCACGCCGCCGCCGGAGGACATGTTGGCGATAAGGATGAGAATAACCCCGTCGATGAACTCCTGCTCCAGGAGACGGTCCACGATGTACACCCGCACGTCGGCGTCTTGCACGTCCGCCAGGTCGACAGGATTGGAGATGTTGATCACCCCCGCCCTCATGTGCTTCCTGATATCCTCCACCAGCGAATCGGGCAGGCGGGGGAACTCGAACCCCCGGCGGGCGCACTGGTCGGAGGCCAGCACCAGTATCCCCCCGGTGGGAGAAACCAGGGCCACGCGGTTTCCCCGCAGGGGCGGCAGGGAGAAGGTCTTGGCATAGCCCGCCAGTTGGGCAAGGCGGTGCACGCGGATGATCCCCACCTGCCGTAAGGCTCCCTCCAGCACGGCGTCGTCGTTGGCCAGGGCGGCGGTGTGGGACTGGGCGCTCTCCATGGTCAAGGGTTCCACGTTGGCCTTGTACACCAGGATGGGCTTCTCGATCTTGCGCGCGGTCTCGAGGAACTCCCGGCCCCGGGCCACATCCTCCAGATACATGCAGATGACCTTGGTGCGAGGGTCACGCCCCAGGTACTCCAGGTAATCGACCTCGTCCAGGTCGGTCTTGTTCCCGATGCTTACGAACTTGGCGAAGCCCGTGTTCTCGTCCTTGAGGCGGGCGAGGAAGTCCATCCCTATCCCCCCGCTCTGGGCCACGATGCTCACCCCGCCCCGGGGCAGTTCGGCCGGCACGGGCAGGAAGGGAAGGCAAAGACCGGTGTGGGCATTGATCACCGTGAGGCAGTTGGGGCCCACGAAACGTATCCCGTACCCGCGGGCCGCACTCACCAGGGCGTCCCGCGCGCCGCTTCCGCCGCCCCCGAACTCCTCGAAACCCCCAGACGGTATGGCCAGGCGGGTTATCCCCCTGCGGCCGCAGGCCTCCACCACCTCGGGCACAGCCGGGGCTGGGACGATGATCACCCCCAGGTCCACAGGCTCGGGGATGTTTCCCACGGAAGTGTATAGACGGTGACCGAGCGCCTTCCCGCCCTTGGGATTCACGCAATAGACCTCGCCCTGGTAGCCCCAGTCGATAAGATTTGTAAGGATGTTCCGCCCCAGGTTTCCGGGGCGTTCGGAAACTCCGACGATTGCTACACTGCTTGCTTCGAATATTCGCTCCATGGCGGGATTATTATAGCACCAGGGCCCGCCGGGCCGGGCGTTCTTACCGACCGCCCAAGGATCAACCCTCCAGGACAGTTTTCCCATCCCCTTCCCCGCAAATGTACACATCCCCGGTTTGACCCCTGCCGGCCACGGTACGGTTCTTATCCATATAGTACACGCGGTTCTTTCCTTACCTCCCCTGTCACGGTCATGCCATATCCATGGAATACATGAATTTCCCCGATTTGACCGCTTTTGGCGAGGGCCCCGTGGATATATAATGTCTTTGGGCCGCTAGCTCAGTAGGTAGAGCACCGGACTTTTAATCCGGGTGTCCGGGGTTCGATTCCCCGGCGGCTCACCAGAAAAAACCAGGTCAGGAAGGTGATTTCCTGGCCTGCTTTATACAGGAATTTAAGAGATAAACGAAGCCCAAGACTTTTAACCGCCTCATAGGACTTTCTCCAGGGGACGTGAGCCCGCGGATGCCGTAATAACTTACCACCTATGCTTCCGGTAGCGCTTGGAGACTTCCTGGGCCGACTCGGCCACCAGTCCCGCAAACCCCACGTGCGGGAGGTCGATCAGGCCTTGATAGACCACGTAACGCTTGTACCAATGCGGTTGAAATTTCCGGTCGAAGCGGTAAAGATTCAATGCCGGCACCCCGCAAAAGCCCATAAGCCTTGCCGCGGCCTGCCCCAAGACACTCCCCGGTTTCTCCCGGTCCTCCCGGTAATATTGCGAAAGACCACAAAAATGCAGGGTCATGTACCTGTAGCCTCGCTCCCGTAAAAAGAGCGCGGTGCGGGCGATCATAAACTCGTTGAGCCCGTTGGTCGCCCCGACCGCGGTGCGAGCGATATCCAGGGAATAGCCGAGATGGGGGTACATCGGCACCACGTGGAGAAACCCTATCGGCCTGGAGTCGGTATCGTAGGCAATAGCCAGCAAGCAATGCCGGTCCTCGCAATGCATCAGCCGGCCCAGTCCCATGGAAAAGCCCGTTTCGGGAATCCCCTCCCGCCATTCCGCGGACAACTGCGCCAGCTCATATTTGAGGTGGCTCGGTATGCTCGCGTTGAACTGGAATTCCATGGTCACACCCATCTTGGTCAGCTTGGTGACGGCGTGGCGCAACGTCTTCATCCGGCGCCCCTCCAGCGAGAAATTATCCAGGCTGACCACCGCTTCCTCCCCTATGCATAAGGCCTTGAGGTCCAACCGCTGGTATAGGGGGAGCAAATCATCGCGGGCGCCTATGCTGGCCATCCTCCACCCGCGCTCAAAGCAGTATTCCTCAAATTCCTTCATGATTACCGGCACCAATTCCGGCGGCCCCACGGGATCCCCGGATATCACCGCGACGCCGCCGATGCAGCGGTAGGCCAGAAATATCGTGTCGGCGTGAAAGAAGAGGTTCTTATCATCCCGCATGTTGAAATAGGCCAGGGAATCCGAGCCGTAACGCTCCACCAGTTCCCTGGCCCGCTGGTGCTCCTCCTGGGACTGCTTCACCTCTTCGCGGTGCGATCTTAAAAGCAGGCTCGCCAGGTAGAACAGGCCCAAGACGGCCACCAGGGTCAGCAGGTCCCTGAAGAGAATCAGCCATCCATTGAATTTCGCCGTCCCGCCCTCCCCCGCTGCTATCATCAGCGTCTGATAGAGCAGGGTTCGGATATCCGAGGCTATGCCCAGTTTATCCCTGAGGAGATATAGCCCCGTCGCCACCACGCCGAAATACGTTAGCAGCAAAAGGGGAAGGGCGGCCTTGAACCTTCTAGCGGACGGGGGATCGGGCTTGACGTAGAACTCCCTGGCACCCAGGAGAAGGGCGATCGAAAGAAGCAAGCATGCCAGGGCGACCGAGATATCCCTTCCCATAACCAAACCGAGGAAAGCTTTTGTAAGAAACAGGGCGCTGAGCAACAGCAACGCCGCCCTCTTTCTCAACCACAGGTGGTATGCCAAAAATAGCACGAAAACGCCGAACAGGAAGATGACCACCGAGATCCCTTGCTCGGTGGTGATTCCTATGTGGCGCTCGACGGATAGGGCTCTCCCGCTGAACTGGATGCCCAGGGATTGGATGATCATGAAAATGCCTATGAGCAGTGCATAGTAAATAGAAACCAGGGCGACCGCCCTCTGGGCCCAATGCCCGGGATAATTTTCAGCGGCTTTACCGGCTAATATATCTTCGTTCTTCTGCACCTGAGTCATTAAGTCACCACTTTAACGCATAGTTTCTTTGTTTCTACCCAAATCCCCTTTCGTTTGCAAACGATTACAGTATTCGTTTCGCCAATTTATTATCGCGAGATTTGGATGATTACGCCAGCACCGGGGTGGTGCCCTCGGCATACAGCCCGGAAGTAATAGCGGGCGCTTTCGAGCAGAGGGCCAGGCGAGGCTTCTTCTCCAGCTAGGAGATCGGGCCCCATCGGGCGACTTCGATTTATTCCGGTCCTTGCCTTGATCCCGGCACCTGTCTTTAGATAGATGAGGGGGACCGGTCTTTAAGGAACATCGATCCTTGGTGGATGGCAATGTGTTGACCGCCAGGAGAGCGGATCAATTGAGCGGCAGGCGGGGGCTGGTGCTGACCATAGACGGAGGTCCATCTAAACCGGCTCGGCGCCGGGATCTTCGCGGAGACCATCCGCAAAGCGCTGCCTCGGGGGAGCCGGTGAGCCCTAAACGGTCGTGGTCCACGCGTTAAAGCCGGCCCGAGATGGCCCGGGTGGAAGCCCCGGGAAGTAACCCAGGTCCTGTTGATCAGGGCTTGGCCGGCGTTTTTTCCAGGTAGACCAGGGTGAGGTCGTTGTGGATGGGCTCTGTCCTGCAGATCCTGTATCCTCTTTTCTCGTATATATGGAGGGCTTTTTCGCTCCGGTGACCGGTGAACAACTCGTACCTCTTCGCCTCGCCGAAGTGGCCCTCGACCTCCTCCAGGAGCTTGGTCCCGATGCCCTGGTCCTGTAAGTCGTGGCGCACGGTGAGCCTTCCTATATAACACGTGTCTCCACGCATATAGGCCCGCACGGAGCCAACTATCTCCCCTTCTATCACGGCTTTTAGAAAAAGCTGGCCGTCGAAGTCGGGCCTTATTTTTTCCAGGTTCTCGACCAAGGGGGGCAGGTTGAAGTCGTTGTATAGCTGACCTTCGCTCTGGTAGGCGGTTTTCTGGAGGTTGAGGATCTCCTGCGCATCCTCCGGTCCGGCTTTCTCGATGATCATGGCTATCCCGTCTCTGGTGCAGCTCCTACTAATATCAGTTATCCAATGGCTAAACAGGGAACACCGTTCAAGCGGCTGGCCTCTAGTGCCCCGTTTCATGAATACGCTGGCATTCGAACGCCGCTGCATCCCCTCCCGCTGCGTTCCGCCCCCTGCGACGTACCCAGCGAGTACGCCCCGGTCACGCGCCTTGCCGGAGTGGCGCATCGACGCTCCCGGTGCGTTACCGTATTTATGAAGCGGGGTACTAGCCTGGATTCCCCTTTATAACCGGATTGTCTTGCTCGGCCTGATGCCCGCCGAACTTGCCATAGATTCCGGGGGATTCCTCGGCTACCTACCGCGGAAACAAGCCAGACAGCATGTGAACCTGCTCCTGCAGGCCCTGGGGCAGCCCCCTATTACATGACGCATCATTTGCTTGAACAGTTGGTCATCACAAGGGTCTATTGTCTTGTATCATACGTCTTAGGACAAACCTGGTAGATAGTAACTCGCCGATGGCAAACGGGGAAAGCGAAAGGGCGTGGTATCCCCTGTCCTACATTCCGCACATCAATTTGGAGTGCTCCTTCTTCCCTATCTGCTATTCACGTTGTTTGGGTTGCAGCGAATGGAGTATATTGCTACTTAGCGGTGTTAGGCGCCGTTGCGGGGTTACCGAAGCAACGTCAAGATAATCGACCACCCACCTCTGGAAATCACGACCCCTCGAAAAATCGCGTGAATTATTAAATGGCTTTTTCATGAGTGTAACGGCAAGAAAGGGGGAAAGTATGAAAGCGGAGAAAACCCTTTCCGGGCTTATACGGGGCTTGCCGGCCTTCCTCCGCATGGAGGAAACCAAGGGTCTGGGCAGGACCTTCAAGAACCAATGGGGAGGTCCGGGCAACACCGTCAAGATCGTCTACAAGATCTTCACCGGGGGCCAGGGGCTGATTAGCAACCTGAGGGATCTCGGCAAGGTAAAGGTGGGAAAGGTGGTCCCCAACTGGATCCTGGGGATGTGGGAGACCTTCCCCGACCGCGAGGCGGTAATAGACGGGGAAAAGAGATACACCTTCAGGGAGCTTCGCGAGCGGGTCTTGAAGCTGGCCAACGGGCTCCAGTCCCTGGGGGTTAAGCCCAAGGACGCGGTGGGGGTCATGCTCTACAACAGCTCGGAGTTCCTGGAAACCCTGTGCGCCTCGAGTCTTATCGGGGCCACCATGCCCTTCGTTAACTGGCACTTGCGCGGGGAAGAGCTGCAGACGACCACCAACCTGAGAAAACCGAAGGTTTTCATGTTCGACGCGGACTTCCTGGAGGAGGTGCTGAAGATCAAGGACGGGCTGCAAGGCGTCGAGCATTTTATCCTGGTGGGTGGATCTTCGCCGGCCCCGGATGGAATCCTCCCCTACGAGGAGCTGATCGAGGGGCAACCCGCCGTCCGGCCCGAGGTCAATTTCATGGTCGCCTTCAACCCCTACACGGGGGGAACCACCGGGATACCAAAAAGTTCCAACCTGTACGACAGCTTCGGCTATATGCTCTCCGACCTGGCCGAGGCCCCGCGGACTACCCTGGAGAGCTACCTCCAATATACCTCCAGGGCCTTCAGCTACTTTTACTGGTTCGGCGGTGACAGGATCGCCGACTCCATCGGCAAGAACATAAGGAGCCTCATCGTCACGCCCATGTATCACGCCGGAACCGCAGCCGGATGGGGACCCTGTTTCATGATGGGCGCCACCGGGATCATCATGAAAAAGTTCGATGCCGAGGAGTGGCTGCGCTTAATCGAGATCGAGCGGGCCAACTGGACCTTCGTGGCCCCCACCATCCTCCAGAGAGTGCTGGCCTTGCCCGAGGAAGTGAAAAGCAAGTATTTCCTGGGCTCCATGCGCGCCCTGATCTGCGCGGCGGCCCCCTGCCCGCCGGAGGTGAAGCGGGACATAAACGAGCTCTTCATGAGGCAGGGCGCGCCGGGCCCGGTCTTCGGGGAGTATTACGGCAGCGCGGAGACGGCCATCATCACCGTCCTCCTTCCCCGGGATTACACCGAAAACCCGAGAAGGATCAGCAGCGTGGGGAAAGCCCGCTGCGGCGACATCCGGATCTACATGGAGGATGAGACAAGGTGGGCCGGACCCGGGGAGGTGGGAAAGATCATGGGGCGCACCGCGTCCACCCTCAACCTCCGCTACCCCGGTTCGGAGGAAAGGCTGCACGAGTCGATCAGGATGATCGAAGGCGAGGAGTGGTACGACGACGGGCTGCTGGGATACCTGGATGAGGATGGCTTCCTCTACCTCACCGGCAGGGAAAAGGAGATGATCATCTCGGGCGGGGTGAACGTCTATCCCATGGAGATAGAGGAGGTCATCGTACGCCACCCGGCCGTCTTCGACGTGGCGGTGGTGCGGCTGCCCCACCCGGACCTGGGCGAGGTGCCCATTGCCTGCGTGCAGCTCCATAAGGGAAAGGAGGCCACGGAGGAGGGGATCGTCTCCTTCTGCGAGGAACAGGGGCTGTACGGGTACAAGCTGCCGGCGAAGGTGGAGTTCTTGGAGGAGCTCCCCCGCCACATCGACGGGAAGATCATCAAGCGGGAGCTGGAGGAACGTTACTGGAAGGATTTGGAAAGAAAGGGGTAGGTGGGAGAAATGGAGCTCAAGGAGGTTGTTATTGTAGAGGCGGTGCGCACTCCCACCGGCAGGTCCGGCTGGGCCGGCGCGGCCAAGGGGGGTGCTTTTTCCAACGTCTCCGCGCAGCACCTGCTGGTGGCGGCGCTGCGCGGCCTGGTGGACCGGGTCAAGGAAAAGGCGGCGGACTTCGACGAGGCCTCCATCGAGGATGTGGCCGTTGGGTGCTTGAGCCAGATCGGCGAGCAGGGCTTGAACGTCGGGAGGATCGGCGTGCTTGCCGCGGACCTCCCCGACGTGGTGGCCGGGTGGACGGTCAACCGCTACTGCAACGCGGGCCTGCAGGCGATAGACTCCCAGGCCCACGCCCTCATGTGCGGCGCCGGGGAGATAGCCATCGCCGCCGGCGTGGAGAGCATGAGCCATTACGCCATGGGGTCCGACTTCACGGTGGCGGGGCAGGCCGGCCTTCCCACCACCCTTCACCCCAGGGCCGTGGAGCGTGGCGCGCTGAACCCCATGGGGGTGAGCGCCCAGATGGTGGCCGACCGCTACGAGCTCGCCCGCGAGGATATGGACCGCTTCGGCCTCTGGAGCCACCAGAAGGCGGCCCAGGCCATGCGTGATGATCAATGGTACCGCAAGCGCGTGGTCCCGGTGGAGGTGGATGGCGAGGGCGGAGAAAAGGTGATCGTGGATAAGGACGAGCCCCCGCGGGCCCAGGCCCTGGACGATCCCGACGCCGCCTACCAGAAGATGGCCTCACTTGCCCCCCGCTTCAAGGAGGGAGGAACGGTCACGGCGGGGAATTCCTCCGCCATCGTGGACGGGGCGGCCGCGGTCATGCTCATGACCGCCGAGAAGGCGGAGGGGCTGGGGCTGGAGCCCCTGGCCCGGATCGTCTCCACCGCCGTGGCCGGCTCCGAGCCCCTGATCATGTTGCTGGGGCCCATCCCGGCCATGCGCAAGGCCCTGGAGCGGGCCGGCATCACCATGGACGACATCGATGTCTTCGAGCCCAACGAGGCCTTCGCCTCGCCGGTGCTCGCCTTCTGCACGGAGTTCGGACTGGACTTCGACGACCCCCGGATAAACCCGACGGGCGGGGCCATAGCTATCGGTCATCCCATCGGATGCTCCGGGGTGCTTTACTTCACGGAGATGGTGCACTGGATGGCCCGCAACAACCTGAGATATGGCCTGCAGACCATCTGCGGTGGCGGGGGCGTCGGAATCGCCACCGTGGTGGAGCGCGTCTCGTGTTGAAGGCCAGCCCTTAACATTCACCATTTATTTTCATGATGAGACTATTTGATGGATGTTAAGGGTGACCCCACCTCTTAAATGAATCTTATCGTTTTCCAAACATGTGTGCCGCCAGACCGGCAAGGATAGCCGGCCGTCTTCATAGACGGTGGCTCGCCCTGTTGCTTTTAAATAAGTGTACTCGAAGCGCCATTTCTCCGGCCGCCTTGACAGGTTGGAGTTCTTTCTCTACAATCTCTCCCATGACGTTGGATAACATGCACAGCGGATTATCGAATCTTCGATGGTGGTGGAGCCCCTCATAGAGAGGGCTCCGGCCGGTATGTCTTTTTTAAACAGCAAGCATAAATAACTGCAAGGCCGTGAATCCTCTCGCAAGGGGTCACGGCCTTAAATATTCCAGGACACACAAGACCGTGTACCCAAGGTGCACGGTCTTACTTATTTCAAAGCTAGGAGGAGATTTTAATGGAAAGCGTATCATACCTTCGCAGGAGCACGAGGGGGGAGCCCGGCCTCTACTTCCCGGGCCGGGAGGGGTTCCTGGACCTGGCCCGGCGACATAACCTGGTCACCGTCACCCGCACCGTGAGCGCGGATACGGAGACCCCCGTCACCGCCTTCATGAAGCTGGGAGACCACCGCTTCTCCTTTCTCCTGGAGAGCGCCGAAGGTGGCGAGAGGTGGGGCCGTTACTCCTTCATCGGCTGCGAACCCCAGGCGGTGATCCGTTACCACCGGGGCAGGCTCGACTTCCCCCTGGGCGAAGGGTCCGGGCTCGAGGGCGCCGACCCCGTGGACT
>Ga0315282_10010021_pt1 | contig 14960 bp, 14 predicted proteins | sample YL17G07_20_MG_FD_203693 | JGI IMG/M metagenome (GOLD analysis project Ga0315282, IMG submission 203693) | Sediment microbial communities from Yellowstone Lake, YNP, Wyoming, USA - YL17G07_20 | ecosystem: Environmental > Aquatic > Freshwater > Lake > Sediment | place: USA: Wyoming | collected... | reverse complement strand
CACGTAATGTCCTAGAGGTGCTGCGTCAACCGCTGGAAGATGGCGAGGTTACCATCAGTCGCTCCAAGATGTCTGTAGGGTATCCTGCGAACTTCATGCTGGTCTGTGCGATGAATCCCTGAGGTTGTGTTGCCTATTTGCAGTCATTTCGACGGAGGAGGGGAGGTAGCTAAGATGAATTGAGACTTCGTCGGTTCCAATAGTGACGTTTTCGGTTATGTTTTCGACAATGGTCCGCTTCTCGTCGAACGACAGGTCCGACCAGCGGCTGTAGAGGTCTTTGGCATCGGCAACGATCTGGTCGCTCGAGAGGTATTGTATTTTCAGGAAATCGACCTCGCCCTGAAGTTCCGGCAGTTGATCCTCGATCCGCTTCACCCGCTCGTACAGCGGTTGGTACCGCTTTCCGAGCTCTTCTTTGGGCAGGATGTCCCCGGTATAGAGTTTCATCAGTTTGTCCATCTCGATCCGGAGTCTCCTCGACTCCTCTGCAAGGCTCCTGAGCAGCTCCTCTTTTTCCCGGATCGTCTCGTCAGCTTTTCCCAGGTATTTCGTGACCTCCTCCGGCGAGACGAAGAAGGATTTCAGTTGTTCGTGGAAGATCGTCTCAAGGTCCTCGACGCCGATTTTGTTCCGGCACTTGCCGCAAACGTATTTGGGCATGTTCGAGGGGACGTACATCTTCCCCCCGCAATGGCAAATCGTATAGCCGGAGAAGAGATGAACCGTTTTCTTGGCTGGCGGTTTTTTGTTTTTCTCCTGCTCATCAAGGATGGCTTTGCACTCGTCCCACAGCTCTTCCGGCACAATCGGTTCGACATCAATGAACACCCAATCGGAAGAGGGCTTGAACTTCCACTTCTTTCCCTTGCCGAGGCTCTTCGTGTAGTTGGCACGCCGCTGACCTTTCACGATAGGGTCGCGCAAAAGCCGGTCAACCGTAGTGTCGGAAAAAGAAGCGCCGTTTCTCGTGCGAAATCCCCGCTGATTCAGGATTCGGGCGATGGTCCTTTTCCGCTTGTGTTCGAGGAATAGCTCGAAGATCTGCTTGCGAACGGGAGCTTCTTTAGGATTAGGGACAAGCTTCTTGTCCACCCATTGGTACCCAAATGGTGCTGCACCTCCTAGCGATTTGCCGAGTTTAGCTCGGATTGGCACCGAGGCTGCAACGCGGTCAGCGATCTCTTCACGTTCCCATTGAGCCATTGCTGCGATCATCGTGTAGAACAGGCGGCCGGCAGCGGTTGAAGTGTCGATTGATTCTTGGAGGGAGATGAGGTCCGCGTCACATTCCCGGAATATCTCTGCGAACTCAAGGAGCTCTTTCGTGTTGCGGGCGAGCCGGGCGAGCTTGGAGAAGATGATGCCTGAAATGTGACCGCTCTTGATGTCCTTCAACATCCGCTGTGTCTCGGGATGATCCATCACGGACTTGCCGCTCACCGCCTCGAGGTGATAGACCTCCTTTACTGTCCAGCCCTTGGACTCAGCATAGTATCGCGCCCGCTTCTCGTGATGCTCGGGACTCTCGCCCTTCGCTTGGTCTTCAGTGGAGACCCGGATCCAGATACCTACAGATTTTTCATCCTTCAATCCTTACGCCCTCCTGATAATCATTTGTTTGGTTGTCCTCCTACTCCTTGATCTGAGAAGGTCGCTAGCCACGCACAAACAAGCTGAGTCGATATCCCCTGCGAGATGACTCGAACCGTTTCCCCGTTTCCGTAAACTTAAACTTCTTGAGGATATGTTTGGCGTCATCTTTTCTTGTGGTAGCAAACACCTTTTCACAGCCAATCTTCGAAAGCAAGGTGCCTACTATCGCCTGAGTAATTCCTTTGCCCCTGAATTCAGGTTTTGTGTAGAGCCATCCCAACTCTAGATTGTATTCATCTGCCGATAGGGCTGTACCCGACTTCTGGAAAACCTTCATCTTGTAAGAACTTCGCGGTCTCTTTAACGCGCCGATTCCGACAAGCGACCCGTTATCTGCGTAATGGAAAGCCAGATACTCTGCCTCGCGGACTAGCTCGAACAGACCTTGTGTTTGCACTTCACCGCTTTTTGTGACAAGCGTGCAAAATTTGGCAAGTTCGCCCTCAGAGCATTCCAATCCTTTTTTCACCAACAGCATGGCTCCCGAGTCAGCGAACTGTCGTGCATTGAGAATTGTTACTACCGCGATAACTATGTGGAGAACTTGTCGACCTATTTGACAGTTAAGTCGGACAGTCGAGTTGATGTCAGACGTTTGATGACAACCTCTGGTATCAGCTTTGCTTGCATTAGCTCCGTTTGAATGAGCCGGAGACGCTGTTCGGTTTCTCGATCCGGTGATTTACTTCTGATGATGCGAAGGCATGCATCGGCTTCCCTGAATAGCTGCAGAATACCATCTAAAGGTTGATAGTAAAGACCTCCTGAATGCGGTGCGGCCGCCTTGTCCAGCACAGAGCGTGGAGTAACGACAATGGAATGCAGCTTGGCGTTTTGGGTGAAGAACGGCCGGGCTTTTTCCCATTGCAGGTGTCCTTGAGCCTGCCTGCAAGTCCTTACAGATATTTTGTCTTTCGGAGTCTCGTCGCTCTTCGACTCAAAGAGAAGCACAAACTCGCCTCCGATTCGCCAGATACTGTCCGGTACGCCGTCACCCTCAGGCTTCTCAGCATCGAAGCCTAGCATCTTTCCAAGTTCGGTCAGGCCCCTGTCAAAGTTCTTAGCGTCAGTGTCCTTAATGAGGGACTCATACTGTGTCATTGCCTTATCGAAGCGTGCGCCTACAGTTCCCAAGGTTGTCAGATATGTGTTGACTGATTCTGCGGCCAGCGCGGTTAAGTATTGAGATTGAGAATCCTCGGTTGGAATTGCCCCAAACTGGTGAGCTAAGCGAGCGAACCAAGACACAGTGCGGACCGCTTGTGAGGCACGAGTAAAACGATCTGCAGCAGTCTGAGCCAGCTCTTTCTTCTTTGAAACAATGCCTAGCTGGTATGCAGCGCATCCCGCGAAGTAATTCCACAATGCTCTATAACCAGCTAGTTCATCGCCTGACAGCTTATCGATGATTGCAGTTGCCTTCACCAGAGCTTGGCTGTAGTCCTCCTTCCAAAGATCATATTGAAAGTCCACTTCGAGGTGAACTGCGCTGCGGAGTACTCCGACATAGGCAGGTGCAGGATATGCAGTGTCATCTCGTCTCTTTTTGATGTCGGCTTCGGCCTCATTCCAAGCAGCTTCACGGTTCAAGAATAATTCGATCAGGGCAGTAAGCTCGTCAACATTCGATTGACCGGAATTCTCCAGCCCAAAGTCTATCTCTGCCCGCAATTCGGGATGAAGGTCTGACCTGTTCTCGTGCTTGACACAGAAGTCGAACAGCGTTTCTCCAACCATCAAGACAACCGCATAATCAGTGGAGTTACGAGTGCATCGTCCTACGGCCTGCGTTATTCTCGTTCTAATTCTGTCCTTTAGCACGGTCGTGAGTCCAAGTTTCGCCCAGAGGAACCGTTCTTGGGAGTTCACGGCTGTGGGCAAACCGTAGACGACCAGAATTCGGCAAGTATCACCGGGCAGGTCAATGCCGTCGTAACGATTGGTGAGAGCCAAAACTACGCTTGTGGATGTGGTAAAAGGGTCAAGGGTTTCTTCGACGTCTTGTGCGCTCAGAATTTTGTGAGTGAGCCCAAATTGCGTCATAGTTTCCAGAAACGACCGCAAGGCTAGGCCGTGAGGCGTCAGCACGAGCGAGCGCTCCTTCGAATCGAGTGTCGCAGTCAGCCAATCTTCATACTCTGCAGATCTAAAGGAATGATCTGGGAAAATGAACAGTCTTCTGCCTGTGCTTTGTTTGTCCCACCCTTGAGGTACTGGGATTCTACGAATCGAAGGGACACCAATTATTCGTTCAAGTTCCCCTCCCGCGCCCAGAGTGGCTGACATATAGACTCTTTGCTTTGCGGAGGAAAACGGAAGATGAGACAAAGTAGGCGGGATCCAAGGACGAATCAGGATTTCAGACCAAGATATGAAAGCACAACAAGCAACAAGCTTGTGCCTGATTAGGCCCCAAGCATAACCTAGATCAGTGCCTTGAGTTGTTGCATCCAGAAGATCCGTGAGCGGTTGCAGCTTCTGGAGAAATCGTGGGGTCGGAAGCATTTCCACAGACTGCCTTTGATAGGGATCGGCGGCATCATCCTTCAGGATGCCTACCAGGTAATCAGGTAGTTCCGGGCCAAACAGGTCCACGATTTGGTCAAACAGGGTTTTGCTGTCAGAGCGGGAAATGTTGAGGGACCACATCTTCGCGATGTAGTTCTCACCGGCATGAGCATCATCGAATACGATGGTCTCGGGCCGGTCGATTTTTGGATTGGTGTTGAAAAGGCCTGAGTATGTTGTGACGGCAATGGCACTCGCCGAGGCGTATTCGGCGAAATGACCGGCGTGATATTGGTTTTGTGGGCCCACGAGGACGTGAGCTTTGATTCCGTATTCGGAGGCCTTATGGCCAACTTGGTGGGCGAGCTGACGAGTAGGACACAAGTAAGCGACTCGTTGCTTGAGCATAAGTCGGCGCCATTCGGCAATCAACAACGCGACGAGGGTCTTGCCCGCACCGGTTGGCAGTTCGAGAGCAATGTCAGTTTCACCGAGGCTCTTGTGATATTCCCGCAGGATATCAGCTTGGTGGGACCAGAGATGCTGAATCTTTGGATCACGATTTTTCAGGTCTCGGAAAAGGGCTTCCGCATCTGGGTACGTAGTCGAGGAGGTACTTGAAAGCTTAAACGGGAATTTTTTGGTCATTTCCGTCTCCACGGAAACAGGTGTGGATAAACGATTTCCTCAATTGAATCAAAGAGGGGGGATCACATTCTTTCTGTTGCGTAAATCTAATGAAATTGCCGGTTAGACACAAAATCAACTCAAGGAGTTGGAGGACTTGCTTGGAGTTTGTGTGCATCGAGTCTGAAAAAAGCGTCGAAGCGATTCGGGGCTGAGGGCATATATCACTCTGTGTCAGATTAACCCTCTCTCTGCACAACTCATATACCCATTTGCCTCTGTGAGGATGATGTGGTCATAGAGAGGAATGTCAAGAATTTTCCCGTTTTCCACCAAACGAAGTTGTGCGGCAAGGACTAATCAAAAAAGCCTGATGCAAATTGCATCAGGCCTTGTTCTCTCCCGACGGATCCCGGACTTTGGTGATCACTATACGACCGAAGTCCAGTCTCACATCAATGAAGTCTCCCACCTTGAAGTCAAATCTCTCGAGATACTTTCCTCCCAACCGGATGACGGGATGGGGAGGGCCGTACTCGTGATCGTAGAACGCATAGTACACCTTCCGGCGGCGGGGTTTCTTCTCTCCTTTCACTGCGGCCTTAACATCGAGTTTGATCATTCCTCCTCCGCGTTGAAGATTCTTTTGTGAATGAACTATGATTTGATGTCATCATAGTTTGGTCTCAAGGCGCGGAAAGGTGGGAATTCTTGCCTCCGGCGTCACAATAACCACCCTTTCCCTAGTCTCCTTCTTTGCTACCCTAAGATCAGATCATTCCATAAGAGGAAGGAGGAGCACTATGGGAATCACCATTCACTACCGAGGCAAGGCCAAGAGCCTTCAGGCAATCGATTCCCTCATTGAGACGCTGGAGTGCCTGGCAAAGGAGAGTCGGTGGGAATACTGGCTCATTGATGAGACGGTGCGGGGGAAGTTCATTCCATCCTGGGGCATCGGATACGGGTATATCCCCTCACAGGAGCAGATCAAGAGGGAGGGCATCGAATTCTTCCCCAAGATGGTCTCGCCCGAATGCAACGGGTATTTTCAAATCCACGACACGGAATACGCGAAGGAAGCACGCCGCTCCCTTCGAAAAGGCATACCTCCGGTTTTCCCTGTCGAGACGAAGAGAAAGGGGATCTGTCTCAACCTTCATTCCCGATGTGAGACCCTGGAATTCACTTTCGACCTCGGGACCCTTGAACTGGCCCACTACGAGACCCGCGAGCACAGCCCCGGTGTGATTTACGGGTACAACGGTTTCTTCTGCAAGACGGAGTACGCGGGCTTCGAGATCCACCGCATGGTATGCAAGATCATCAAGATGGCCGAGCGGTACATAGACTTTTCCGACATCTGCGATGAAGCGGGTTTCTACCATAGCCGGGATGAGGAAGGGGCGCGGCGCGCATTTGGCGACAGCGCCGTGACAATTGAACGTTTGGGAAGCCAGCTCAAAAAGGCCGCTCACAAACTCGGGTTCACGGTGATCATTGGGGGGAAACGGTGAGCTTCGAGAGCCTCACAAAGAGTGTGAGGCTTTTTTATCCTCGCTTCCATGATAACGGGCGTCTTGTTTCCGTTGCATATGCTCGCCTCGATTCGTCGATGATTCCATCACTGTCCGAATCTGTCCCGTTATTAACAGGGAGTCACGTGCGGTGTGTGATCTTTTTGAATATGCTCGCAACCCTGAATCGATGGTTTGTCGACCGGACCATCCCGATGAGTCCGCACAAGTGCAGCCGGTCCTTCCTGAACATCGGCAGCACTTGATCGAGCCAGACGAGATACCCTCCTTCCCGTAACAAACGCTCGCATTCCTTCAGCACTTTGTTGCGATTCACCATCGGCAATCCGTAGTGATTGGCATCTTCCGCGCTGTACGGCGGATCGGCAAGAATCAGATCAAATTGCTCGTGGAAATAGCCCGACAATTGCTCGGCGTCTCCGGTCACATCACCGCTCTTAGCATCGAATCGCACATACTTTCCAGGAGGTAGCGAACCGGAAAAGAGATGTAGAATTCTGTCCGCATCGGGGAAGAGCGCCATCACGCGCCGGAGATACTGGGGCGGATAGGAACCGTAGTATCCGCTTCCTCTGTAGTTGTTGCCCATGACCCACATGCCGTCCAACCAGCGCTCGTCAGCGCGCAGCGGCGGAAATTTCGGGAATGTGCTGTTATAGAGTTTTGCTCTTTCAACGAGGGACAAGTCTTCCATGTGAATCAAGATCAAAGAACTAGAAGAGTCCTTTCTGCCGATGAGTTTCGTTCGTATTTGCCCTGTACCGCAAAAGAATCTCCTGTTCTACCTCCTTTCTCAGCCTTCCATACCTTCGCCTCGACTCATTGATGATCTCATCGCTCTTCGAGATTCCCCGTTCCGGCAGCGGAAGGGTCACAGCACTGAAAGGCTGTGAAGTGACTCCGTCGATCATCAGCTTCAGGTAGATGTGATAATTGGGGAGGTTGATGATGTCCATCTCGTCGAAGACGGGGGCGAATTCCCGTGTGAGATATTTTGCGTCATCGGCTCCGACCCGGAAGGAAATGATGGTCCCTACGTTGCCGAGGATCGCGTTCCGCACTTCCTCCTTGAGTTGGCCTACGTACTGATGGGCAAGCACCAAATTGAGTCCGTACTTGCGTGATTCTGAGAGGATGTCCGCGAATGACTGAGTGAGGAAGTTATGCACCTCATCGACATAGAGATAGAACGGCCTTCGTTCGTGTTCCCTGACATTTGAGCGGCTCAGCGCCGCGAGCTGAATCTGTGTGACGAGCATTGCCCCCAGGAGCGAGCAGTTGTCCTCCCCGATCGCGCCTTTCGACAGGTTCGCAATCAGGATTTTTCCCTCGTCCATCACCTTCCGCAGGTTGAACGTGTTGTCCTTCTGACCCACGATGTTCCTCAAAGGACTGTTCGTGAGAAACTGCCCCATCTTGTTGAGGATGGGAGAAATGGCCTCGGACCTGAGCCACGGAGAGTACTTGTCGAATTCGTTCTGCCAAAAGGCTCTCACCGCTTCCTGCGTGATGAAGGTGAGCACTTTCGACCTGAAGGAGATATCGGTGAAAAGCCGCGTCACGTCGAGCAGAGTGCTCTCCGGGTAGTCCAGGAGGGTGAAAAGTGCGAAGCGCAAAAGGTGCTCAAGCCGGGGCCCCCAGAACTCGTGCCAGATTTTCTTGAAAACCGAAATAAGCCCGGAGACGACCCGATGCCGGTATGCGGGTTCGACTTTCTCCAAAAAATTGATCGGGACGGGATATTCCAAATCGCTCGGATTCAGATAGATCACGTCTTTGACTCTGTGCTGAGGGATGAATCTCAACACCGCCTCGGCCAGATCCCCGTGAGGATCGATGAGAGCAAGCCCGTTGCCGTAGGCAAGGTCGGAGACGATCATATTCCCCAGAAGGCTCGACTTCCCCGTTCCCGTTTTTCCCACGATGTACATGTGACCACGCCGGTTCCGCTGTCTGATCCCGAAGTGTTTCCTGATGTCTCGCCAGTTCGTGATGGCGATGGGGGTGACCGGTTCCTTGTGATTCGTGTCGTCATTCATTCTCCCCATCGTAAATCCGCAGGTTTGCAGGCCGTAAGCGGTGCACTTATGCCCCGTGCGGCACATATTCCCTCCTTATGCGGCGAACTCCATGCGGTGAGAATGAGAACAGCAACTCACAATTCCATATGGAGGATACCAAGATGCGAAACGCAAAATGCTTTGAAGTGTACACGCCCGAAGGCGCGCTCATCTGCAGGGTGTACCTGATCGAACGGGAAATGCCTGGGACACCGCAAAAAGAGCCGGGTGCCGAAACATCTTCCGGCCAGGTGAAAGGAGAAGGACGGCAAAACGGGGGGATGATGACCTCGCCTCAGAAACGCAAGCTCTTCCGTCTGATTGCGGTCAAGGGATTCGAGGGCGATCAAGCCCACAGGGAACTCATGAAGCTCTTTCAGGTGGATTCTCTCGAGGACGTCGGGAAGTCGGAGGCGAGTCGGATGATAGACCGGCTGCTGCGGGAAACGAAAGGAGGGAAGGGCGATGGATCATCTCTCTAGCAGCCAGATCGACCAGTATCTCAGGTGTCCGCTGAAGTACCGCTACCAGCGGATCGACGGAATTCCGCAATCCTTCGTCTCCTCGGCTCTCGTATTCGGCGGCGCGATCCACGCGGCGCTCGAATGGATGCACGGGGAGCAACTGCGTGGCCGAGAGATCTCCCTGGAAACGGCCTGCCGGATTTTCAATGCCGACTGGTACAGCCAGAAAATGGATCTTCCCATCCGTTTCAAGGAAAGCGAGGAAGAATCCGAACTTCTCGCGATGGGAAAGGAGATGCTGAGGCAATATTCGTCGATGAAGCGGAGCGAAGTCAAAGGATGCGAAGTCCCCTTCGCCGTCCCGCTTGTCCATCCGGAAACGAGCGAGGACCTCGGCGTCACTCTCGATGGGTATATCGATACGATCGAGGCGGACCCCGAAGAGGGCGAAGTTATCGTCGAGTACAAGACTTCCGGGCAGACGTTTTCCCAGAACGACATCGACGTGCGTCTCCAGCTCACCGCATACAGTTACGCGTACGCGGCGCTTCACCAGCGACTCGCGAAACGCTTCAAAGTGGTCACCTTCCTCAAGTACAAGAAGCCCAGGATTCACGTTCTGGAAACCACGAGGGCGAAGGAAGACCACATCGGATTTTTTGAGGTCGCGAGGGGGGTATTGAACGGAATCACTGCCGGAGTATTCCCTCCTCATCCCAGTTTCCTGTGCGGAAATTGTGAATACCAGGCGATCTGTCCTTTGTGGCAGAGGGGCAAACAGCGGCCGTTAAAAGAGGTTGTTGCAGTCAACGCGACGGTACCGGTGTCAGCTAGCCGCTGATTCCTGGCCGTTGCACACCATCCAACCACACATCACAAAGGAGCAATACTATGAGCGACGCCAGAGCGATTTATTCGACGATGGTCAGGGCTGGCAGGACGACCTTCTTCGTGGACGTGAAAGAAGCGAAGAACGGCAGCAAGTACCTCTCGATCACCGAAAGCCGGATCGACGGCGACGAGAAGAAGAAAACGACGCTCAGGGTCTTCGGCGATTCCATCGAGGAGTTCCGTAAGGCCATCGACGACGCGGCTGCGAACGTCTCGTGAATGTCCGGCGGGGACGAAATCCGTTCCCTTCCGGCTGACCAAGGGGCAACGCACCGGTGCGGCGCCCGCGGGCTTGCGAGGATTGTGAGCCACGGGCGTGTCCCCTTAATACATCAATGCCCTGTGGAGACACCGCAGGGCATTTTTCTGTACATCCGCAATTCAACGGAGGATACGCATATGGCACACAATCTCAACGATTCAAAAGGAAAACCCGCGATGATGTATGTCGGCGAGGTTCCGTGGCACAAACTCGGCACGAAGCTCGACAGACCAGCCACAGCGGCCGAAGCTATTGAAGCAGCCGGATTCGGATTCACCGTAGAGAAAATGCCGCTCAAAACGGCGAGCACTGATCTCCTGGTAGTAGGTCATTTTGCCACGGTGCGCACCGACACCCTCGATGTGCTTGGGGTGGTCGGCTCCCGCTATCAGGCTATCCAGAACAAGGAGGCATTTACTATGTTCGATGCCCTTGTTGGGGAAGGCGAGGCGATCTATCACACCGCAGGAGTGCTGGGGAAGGGAGAGAGGATTTGGCTCCTGGCAAAGCTGCCGGATTACATCCGGGTGAACGGCAATGACATCGTCGAGAAGTTCTTGCTCTTGACCAATTCACACGATGGGAGCGGTCCGGTTCGGGTTAAGCTCACACCCATTCGCGTGGTTTGCGATAATACTCTCACTCTTGCTTTGGGCGGCTCGGAACAGGAAGTGCACATCCGGCACACCGCCAACGCAGAAGTAAGGCTGAAGGAGGCATATGAGATCCTTGGACTCACGAACAAGCTCTATGCTGAGCTCGATCAGATCTTCAACCGCATGAGCGAAAAGAACGTGAAGGGGACGATGCTCGATGAGTATGTGAGAAACATTTTCCGCGAACCGCCAAATGCGGAACGCTCATCGCGGCCAACAGCGATACGTGAGAAGGTCTTCGAGTTGGCGGAGACGGGAAGTGGTGTCGAGTGGTCAAAGGGAACTCTCTGGGGTGCCTACAATGCTGTCACGGAGTTCGTAGATCACTACCGCCCAGCGAATGCTAACGATGCATCTCGTTTGAAATCGATCTGGTTTGGTTGCGGTGCAAAGATCAAGAAGCAGGCATTCAGCGTTGCCGTCGGAATGCTAAACTAACAGTAGAACAAGGATCGGCGAGACCACGCTCTTCATAGAGAAGAAACCTGCACTGTGTGTGCAGGTTTTTAATTGTTAAAGAAGTTGGCCTACATTGCCCATGTAATGAAAAAGCCGCAAATTCCTAGCGGGGCAATTTCATGGTATTATTTTGGGGTAAGGATGGAAAAAAGTGTCAAAGCAAGGCTGTTTTCATCAAGAGCTTTCCTCGTTGGATTATGTGTTGTGGCTGGGCTCATTTGGGCATACGATCTGGGCCGTTTGGAATTCGTTAGGAATGTATTTGATGCCCTTAGCATTCGGCTTTCGGCCATAACTCCAAATCCAATTTTTCTCTCTGATGTCGCCGCTTTTGAAGCAGCTATTATCGCCTTTTTGGTGCCATTAAGCATTGAGATAATTTCAAAAATATCAGAGAGATATAACTCAGACGTGATAACCCAGGTTTTTGAAAGACAATGGGAGAATAGGATGCTAGCACCGTTCTTACTTATAAATGCTGTGGCAGCAGTAATATTGCGATTTTTGGTTTCTGACGATGCGAATTCTCTGGCTTGGAAACTTGCGGCGTGGCTAGTCCTCTCTGTTTTTGTTTGTATCGCGTACGCCATCTATCGGGTGATAGTACGCATCAAGGCTTTCATGAGCAATACCAACTTTGTGATTGATCAACTATACCGAGATGTCGAAAAATCACTCGAATAAAGAGAGCATTGCTTCTAAGCAACGCACCCTTATCTGTTCTCTGGAGGGGATCGGAGACATCTTGGTTTTTGAAACGAAGCGACAGAAGAACAAGCTGGTCTTGGGAGGGCTTGAGAAAATAAGTGACTCTGTAAAGAAGCTCTTCGAAATACAGAGTGACGATCCAGAACGATTTGAGCAGTTGGTTGTCAGTCAAGAATTTCTAGAGCTGTACAGGAAAGATGAAAAAGAGGCCCAATTCCGGCTCTCTCTTGATTCAGAGAAGTACTTAGTTGGATTCTCGACCTCAATTAATCAGATCACCCGAATTTATGAAGCTGCGGTGGATTCACAGAACGAAGAAATAAGCCGGTTTGCCGTCTATCACATCAACTGGATCCTCGCCGCACTGGCTCACAAGCCGGGAAACGATTTGTTCGTAGAACAGGTCCTAGGAAAACTTGCGCAAATTACCAGAATAGCAGTGAGGCGAGGTGACAGATCGATGTACGCGGCAGGTATTCATTGGTATACCAACATAGTATTTGACCAATTAGGAAGGAAAGAGAAACAATTCGATCTGAATTATCTGGGACTTTTCGATAAATACTTCTTTTCGACGGTCAGATACATTATAGCGGAAAATCAAAGCCCCCTTTTCCAAACCCTTATTTCCACTCTTGTGGACGGAGTTCATGTCCCAAGTTATCACCGTGGTGCAATCTGGGACTACGGGCACATGATCCTGCGGAGCGATTTGCGAAAATATAATGAACTGGATGCAGAATACGGCATTGAAGGAAAAATAGGAGAACTCGCGCATTCAGAGGATGATCTTGACACAAAAGATAAGCTAGATGAATGGCTTAGGAAATTCGATGAAGTCAAGGCGGTACTTGAACGACACCTTACGAAGGATCAGAGACAACAAGCCGAAAAACTCAACGAGGAAATCAACGAGTACGTAGTATCGCAATTCAAATACAACAACCTTCTTGAGATGGTTTTTGCTTTCGGGGCTTATTGCCTTTTCAAACAGAGACCGTCATATGTAAAATATCTTTGGGAATACAAGCAGCCACCGGATTCAGACGCTATCTGGATTGGCCATGATATTACGCCGCGCACTCTGGAGGAAGCGGTACGGTTCTATTTTCGAAAAGTACTCTTCGAGAAAAAGTTTGATTTCTGGGAGGAACACCATGGGAGCGAAAAATACTACAAAGAGTATTTTCTCTTGCTTCTGGTTCGCGTACTCCAGAACGTTCGTGCCGATTCGGATGGGAATTTTTTGCAGATCGTGAGTTATCGACTGCCCGACTTGAACGTCCATCGGTTGAGCGATCTGAGTCATTCAATGGACGGATTCGTGCAATTGGCTGACGAGCTGAAGCAGGCAAAGACTCTTCTTGCCGAACTGGGGATTGACACCGGGCAGATAGATGAGATTTTCGATCTCAAATTGAAACCCTTCTTGATGAAAGTCAAAGAAGAAGCAGACAAGCAGATTTCCGAAAAACACAAGACGCAGAAAATCAGCGCGAAGAAAATCCAGGAATTCAAAAATAGCTTTCTGAAAACCTTCTACGAATCCGCTACGTTGCGCAGCATGTTTACGAAATATCTCAGCGCCTACGAAAACCAGATGGATCTGCAGATAAAAGGTCAAGAGAATCGTCTTGGCATCAGTGTGGTAGATGATAAGGCATCCTTTTTCGATGAGTGGCATATTCACTTCGTGGGATGGGGGGAAAACTACGCGCGAGATCTAGCATTAGGAGAAGACTCGTACTTGCTTGATGAGATCGCGAAGGGGTGCGAAGAAATATCACCTGAAGGGCTGGACAGTGCGCTTCGGACACTCGGAAATCCCAGCGATATCGTAATTCTTGCGACGAGTCCTGCGCTCTGGCAATTCTTCGAAGAGTCAAACAAGTTTAAAGCTAAGTGGCACAGAGATTCGGAGCAACTTGATATTCAGAGCTTTGGAGGTTGGTATGAGTTCAATGGACACCTAATCCCCGTTCTTGAGACGCGCCATCAGCAAGTAGAGAAACAGGTTCTGATATTGGCCAAGTCGAAAAGTGGTCGGTTGATCCAGCGGTCACCCCTTAACGAGGGAGAAGATACGGCGTTGGTGACGGATATTTTCTATATGAATATCCGATCATTTTCCGAAGATCCTGAATTAATGCAGAGCCTGCTCGAGAAACCCCCAGAATGGTTGCAGAAAATCGGTGACGCCCAAGATCAACGAAATCACCTACGAGAACGTGTGCTGATACAGATTTTTGAACGATTTGAGTTTACGAGGGACGAGAAATTCAAAGGATATAAGTTGCTCTTGGAGGCCTAGATTTTGCCATTAGATCTCTACGTTCACGCATCGCTTTCGTGAACAGGTGAAGATACTGAATGAATTACTTTGCTTATGGGTCGAACATGGATGTCGTACAGACCGAAGGCCGGGTCGGAACTTTCGGAATCGTTGGTACCGCGGTTCTGGCTGGCTTTGAGTTGAAGTTCAATAAGCGAAGTGAAATAGACAGAAGCGGCAAGGCAAATATCGTTGTGCGTCAGAATTCGCACGTCGAGGGTGTCATTTTCGATTTCAACGAGGAACAAATGGCGAGAATGGATCAGATAGAGAAAGGCTATGTTCGTACTGACGACCTAACCGTTATTAGCGGAGGTCAGCCTATACACGTGATTTCATATGTCGCAGATCCTCAGAAGACTGATGGTTCCCTGCTTCCATCCAGGGAATATCTGAACAAGATTCTTGAGGCCGCGAAGGATTTCAACCTTTCGGCTACCTATCAGAAATGGTTGAAGTCATTTCCGTGCGCGGGAGGATAGTGAGAAAGAATATGAATCGCGTGTTCCAAGTGAGGTAATTTCTCCCACCTTTTCTTCACGCCGCTCTTTTGCTATCCTGAACTTGAAAGCTCAAGAGGTGTTTGATTTGTCGTAAGGTGGATTCGGGATCCTCAAAGAGATCTGACCATCTAGTCATTCGAAAGGCGTCCCATCCGGGGAGCTGGCTAAGTGTCAAGGGCCACCTGATTCCCCAGATTGAGGGTCAGGGTATTCCCCACCCGAAAGTTGAGTGAGCGATATGGTACTGAGTCAGTTTTTAGGAGTCAAGCGCCTTTGCGTTGAGGGGTCTTTTTCTT